>Ga0137438_1000333_pt1 | contig 9952 bp, 6 predicted proteins | sample EasRivERMGT157_2_FD_102327 | JGI IMG/M metagenome (GOLD analysis project Ga0137438, IMG submission 102327) | Soil microbial communities from meander-bound floodplain in the East River, Colorado, USA - East River MetaG ERMGT157_2 | ecosystem: Environmental > Terrestrial > Soil > Floodplain ... | reverse complement strand
ATACCCGTTTGTCTTTCATGCGGGCATCTGTATTTTAATGATATCCTTGATTTATTATAAGCAATATATTGATACAAACAGATCAAGTCGCCTGATTATTAGTGCCTTTTTATTTTTCCTTGCGTTATTAATTTACGAAGTATTCGCGATGTATTTTGTTCTTTTTATTCTTATCTCTATTTTATATAGAAGTGATTCCGATCAACACGCTCAAGAACCATTTTCGAGAGCCTTCTTGAGGATTGCCCCTCATGCATCAGCGTTATTCATTTATGCAGCCATCTATTTTACATTTAGACATTTTTATGCATCTCATTATGAAGGAAATGTAATTTCTCACTTTTCCTTCATCTCTTTTGTCCAAGTTATGTACCAATATAGCGTTAGTTCTCTGCCCACTTATATATATCGTCATTTCCCCCAGATGTTTAATGATTACTCTGCCGCTTTTGAGGGCCATCGTTCCAGCGTTATTCATATTGTTAAGAATGCCAGGGTAGAGTGGATTGCCAAGGCATTGATCAGTTCATATTTAGTTTATCGCCTCATTCAACATAAATCCACAAACTTCAGCAAGAGAGCCTATTGGTTAACCCTATTATTGTCCATAACACTTTTTATTGCGCCCGTTTTTCTTATAGCGTTAACAACAAAATATCAGTACTGGGTTGTGTCTGCTGATTCATTAGCGCATACGGTTACTTTCTTTTCATACTTTGGAGCAGTTTTGTTTTTCACAACAGTGATTATTTTTATGAAACAGTTATTTTCATCCCATAAATTGTTTTTGTTGTTGTATGCTATATTTATAGGCCTTATTATTGCCATTACGAGTCTCATCGTCGACTATTCAAATTATCACGTTACCCTTAGCCAAACGCAGTCCCATCTCAAGTGGAAAACTATTGACCAGTTGATTGAGACGGACGAATTTATCTCTATTCCCGAAAATAGTGTAATTTATGCTCCATCATTGTATGGCCATATAAACATTGCGGCAACTTTCGCTCCTTATTGGAGCGACTATATAAAATCAAAAACGGGGAAAAATATTACTATCCTTTCAACAAAAGAGGAACTTGTAGGGTTTAATCTTCACAGTGCGGATAAATCAAATGTATACTTTTTAAAATATAATCAAGAAGTTAAAAATCCCAATCAATTTATTGTTCTAGCCAAAATCTCAAAAATTGATATGGTTCTTGGAGAACCAGTAATCTTTTCAAGAAATGCCAATTTATATACGTACTCAAATTATAAGAAGTTTCTGGTTATGTTGAATATGCGAGAAGGGCATTTTCTAAAAAAAATAAAAATAGACAATAATATATTATATCCCAACAGAAATTCCATCTCTTATTTAATTGATAAGAGCCAGAACAGAAAATCATTTATTAAAACTATGATAAATTCTTCAGAGAACGATATAGATGTAGAAAACATCTTGATATCTTATTATACTGACTATAACTTCCGGGATATCGATTACGTTAGCGTACTGTGGCAAAAAGAATTTTTAAGCTTGGAGGGAGATAGTAATTATAGTTGGAGGTGGTGTGGTAAAAATGGTGTTTTGATAGTTCGAAATACTTCAAATCAAGACTTGCAAGTACATCTGAATATGATTCTTGCTACGGGTTTTGAGCAAATGTCAATACTAAAAATATGGAGCGGACAGTTTCATGATGAATTGCACGTCAATCGTAGAGGGACATCCTATGAGAAAAACATTATTCTTCATAAGAAAAGCGAATACGCCATTAACTTTTCCTCGGATGAAAAAAAGATTGATGCTCCGGCAGATACACGTTACCTCGTCTTCAGAGTAATAAATTTCAAGTTTGAGTTATAATCTATTCATGTTTATTAAAATGATTTACCTTGTTGCAATTAAAAAGAAAAGTCTTGATGAATTTGATGAATATCTGTAATATAATACCTTTCAAACACGCGAAGTTAGCCGATTTTTACAAGTTGTGGGTTGTGATTTCGTAAAAAAGGATCAGTATTTTTAGCCAAATTATTATAGTGAGGGTTTCTCATGAAAGTCGTGATCTTGGCTGGTGGTTTAGGTACGCGAATCAGTGAGGAGACATCAACTCGGCCCAAACCCATGGTGGAGATCGGGGGGAAGCCAATCCTCTGGCACATCATGAAGAGTTATTCTCATTACGGTTATAATGAATTTATCATCTGCCTCGGCTTCAAGGGGTACATGATAAAAGAGTACTTCTCCAACTATTTTCTCCATATGAGCGATGTTACTTTCGATATGCAACACAACAAGATGGAAGTTCACGAGCGTTTTGCCGAACCGTGGAAAGTGACCCTCGTCGATACAGGCGCCGATACCATGACCGGAGGCCGGATAAAGTGCGTCGCACCTTACATCGGTGCAGGGCCATTCATGCTCACCTACGGCGACGGTGTGTCAAACATAAACATTACTCACCTTATAGAATACCATCGCAGACACGGGAAACAGGCAACCGTGACTGCCGCGCTGCCGTCGGGCAGATTCGGAGCATTGAACATCGACGCAACCGAAAAAGTCGTTTCCTTCCAGGAAAAACCGGCCGGCGATGGATCATGGATCAGCGGAGGGTTCTTTGTGCTCGAACCAGGCGTGCTGGACTTGATTTCCGACGATGGTACCGTCTTCGAGAGAGAGCCTCTTGAGCATCTTGCGCAGAGCAATCAGCTGATCGCATATAAGCATCATGGTTTCTGGTATGCCATGGATACATTGCGCGATAAAAATCATCTTGAGTCTCTCTGGCAGTCGGGCGATGCCCCCTGGAAGGTCTGGAAATAGATGATGTGGCTCGAAGCCCATGGCGGAAAGACCGCGAGAGTAATGAATGATAGAACGAAAATTCTGGCAGAATAAGCGCGTGTTCATAACCGGTCATACCGGCTTCAAGGGTTCCTGGCTCTGCTTGTGGCTTCATTTGCTCGGCACCCGTGTATACGGCTATGCCTTGCAGCCTCCGACAGAACCGAGTTTATTTAACCTGTGCGCTCTTGACAAAATCATAAACTCCACAATTGCTGACGTACGGAACCGGAAGTCGTTGCATGAGTCGATGCTGTCCGCTCAGCCGGAAATCGTTATTCACATGGCTGCCCAGCCGCTGGTCAGGGATTCCTATAAAATACCGGTCGAGACCTACGAGATAAATGTAATGGGGACGGTCAACCTTTTTGAGGCTGTTCGAGCATGCAAAACCGTCAAAGCCGTAATTAATGTCACGACCGATAAATGCTATGAGAACAAAGAGTGGGAATGGGGATACCGTGAGAACGAACCGCTCGGCGGGTACGACCCTTACTCGAACAGCAAGGCCTGCTCAGAGCTGGTCACCGCCGCATATCGCAATTCCTACTTCAATCAGAAAGAATATACTACCCACCGTGTTGGCATCGCCACAGCACGTGCAGGGAACGTCATCGGAGGAGGGGACTGGGCGACTGACCGCCTTATTCCTGACTGCGTACAGGCAATTCTTAAAGGAGAACCTGTCCTTATCAGAAATCCCTCAGCAATCAGACCCTGGCAGCATGTGCTGGAACCTTTGAGCGGTTACCTCATGCTTGCTCAAAAACTCATGCAAGATGGGCCGCAATATTCCGGGGCTTGGAATTTCGGACCGGGCGATGAAGATGCTCGATCGGTCGAGTGGCTGGTGAGACAATTGTGCTCACAATGGGGCGATACTGCCTCTTTTGTTGTAGATACAAGGGAGCATCCTCATGAAGCCCATTTTCTGAAGCTTGATTGCTCCAAAGCCAAAACCGAGCTTGGGTGGAAGCCGCGCTGGAGCCTGGATAAGGCCATTGAAAGCATTGTTGCGTGGACGAAGGACTATCAAAAAAGCCGCGAGGGAAAGAACACCTGTCTTCGGCAGATAGAAGAGTACTCCGCACTTATGGAAAAGGGATGAGATGATTGAACAGAACAAGAAGGAAAATGAATTGAGGCAACGCGTCATTCAGGCAGCGATCTCCTATTATGAGTTCAAACACAAAGCGAAAAAACCCTTTGCTCCGGGTGACAGGATTCCGTATGCCGGACGTGTCTTTGATGAAAAAGAAATATCAGCACTGGTCGATTCATCGCTCGACTTTTGGCTCACCACAGGCAGATATGCCGAGAAATTCGAAAGTGATTTCGCGAAATTTCTCGGCGTCAAGCATTGTTCTCTGACGAATTCCGGATCGTCGGCAAACCTGCTTGCATTCATGGCATTGACTTCTCCGAAACTGGGTGAACGCCGGATCAAAAAAGGTGATGAAGTGATCACCGTGGCAGCGGCGTTCCCGACCACGGTTGCACCCATCATCCAGTACGGAGCGGTCCCGGTCTTCGTGGATGTGACGCTGCCGACATATAATATAGACTGCGTTCAGATCGAAAAAGCTTTATCAGCCAGAACAAAGGCAGTTATGATCGCACATACGCTTGGCAATCCGTTCGACATCGCAGCGATTAAGTCATTCTGTGATGGACACGGCCTCTGGCTGATCGAGGACAACTGCGATGCCCTGGGATCGAAATACTTATATAAAGGCGAATGGAGATATACAGGTACGATCGGCCATATTGGGACATCCAGCTTTTACCCGCCGCACCATATGACTATGGGAGAGGGAGGGGCGGTCTACACGAACGATGTCCTACTTAAGCGGCTTGTAGAATCCTTCCGGGACTGGGGAAGGGATTGCTGGTGCCCTTCGGGCCACGATAATACCTGCAAACAGAGGTTTACCCAGCAGTTCGGGGTGCTCCCCAAAGGTTATGATCATAAGTATGTGTATTCGCATTTCGGATATAACCTCAAGGTAACGGACATGCAAGCGGCGATCGGATGCGCGCAACTTGATAAACTACCAGATTTTATCGAAGCGCGGAAACGGAATTGGAACCTGCTTCGAGATGGCCTCTCGGATCTTTCAGATGTGTTTATTCTGCCTGATCCGGCCAAAAACTCCGATCCCAGTTGGTTCGGTTTCGTTTTGACCGTTAAAGATACGTCGAGCGTATCTCGAGATGAGATTGTGTCCCATCTCGAAAAAAACGGGATACAGACCCGGATGCTGTTCGCGGGCAATCTAATTAATCATCCCTGTTTTGATGAATTGAGAATGAAGAAAGAGGGATACCGCGTAGTAGGAACACTGAGCAATACTGACCTTATCATGAACCAATCGTTCTGGGTAGGCGTGTATCCCGGCATGAGCACAGACATGATTAGATTTATCGTGAAGACGGTCAAGGGCGTTCCTGCAAAAGCGTGAACACCATTTTCTCGCTATGATCAATTGGTAAATCGGCATGGGAAAGAACATCCTCGATCAAGCAGTGCGTGATGATATGCAAATTTCCGTTAAATGACCGTCGCACAACCACGGCCGGCAGGGAGAATGCCCCCGAGCGGTCTAGCCTCCAGACAGTACTTTAAAAAGGGGATCACTTGCTGAGACAAAACTTCCTAAAACAAAAGCTAGAATCAGGGCGCGCAGTAATCGGAACGTGGGCCGTCATACCGTCGCCAATTGTTGCCGATATTATCGCAGCCAGTGGTATTGATTTTATCATCATCGATTCCGAGCACGGCCCGATAAATTTTGAAACGGCCCAACAGATGGTCATTGCCTGCGAGTCGCGTGGCGTTTCGCCCGTGATGCGTGTCGGCGGAGTCATCGAAGCTGAAATATTGAGGGCGCTTGATATCGGGACGCATTGCGTCCAAGTACCGAATGTAACGACTCGTTCCGACGTTGAGCGATTGGTAAAGTTCTTTAAATACCCCCCCACAGGCAATAGAGGGTTCTCACCGTTCACTCGGGCAGGGAACTATTCACTTGAAAACGCACGGACCCTCACCACGACGGCCAATGAGAACGTTCTAACGGCAATTCATATCGAAGGCAAGGACGCCATCGATAATATCGATGAAATTTTACAGACACCTTATCTGGACATCGTCTTTTTAGGATTATTTGACATATCCAAGTCGATGGGTATGCCGGGAGATGTCGACAACCCGGTCGTCTTGAGGTTCTTGGAAACGCTTACCGGTAAAATAAATCAAGCCGGAAAATATCCCGGCACCATTGTCACGAATGTCGGCAAGATGAGCCAATTCCTCAATATGGGCATAAAGTACATCACGTATTCCGTAGACTGCGAAATGTTAAGCAGCAACTATAAAGCGATCACGTCAAATTTCCGATCACTAATTGCACAATGAATAAAGGAGCTGATATGATCCGCGTTGCCGATTTTATAACAAGTTTTATCAGTGACACATTATCCGTGAATGATGTATTCATGGTAGCCGGTGGAGGGATAATGTACCTTACCGATGCGCTGGCACAGAACAAGAAAATCAAAGTCACGTGCACCCATCATGAGCAGGCCGCTGCTATGGCATTGGAAGCGTATTCGAGAGCTACCGAAAACTTTGGGGTTGGATTTTTTACGACGGGACCGGGAGCGACAAATGCGATCACCGGTCTTGTCGGAGCATGGCAGGATTCGGTACCGTGTCTCTTTATATCGGGACAGTCAAAGAAAAAGGAGACGATTTACAATTCGGGTATAAAAGGACTGCGGCAGTTCGGAGTACAAGAAGTGAATATTCTTCCGATTGTCGAGTCGGTCACGAAATACGCCGTCCTGATCAATAACCCCGAGGACGTCAAATACGAACTCGAGAAAATGGTTTATATTGCAAAAACGGGCAGGCCTGGTCCTGTCTGGCTCGATGTCCCGCTTGATGTCCAGGGAGCGCTCATTGATCCATTGAAATTGAGGTCTTTTTCTCCGCATGAATTGGAGCCGACTAAGACAGAGCCGATGGCAGAAGAAATGGAGCAACTCACCTCACTGTTAAAATCATCGAAAAGACCGGTCATCATCGCCGGTCAGGGGATCAGAATTGCCAAGGCCCTCGATGATTTTAAAGAATGTGTTGAGCGTTTGAATATCCCTGTTGTTACAACTTATCTGGGTATTGATTCCTTGGGCAGTGATCATCCGCTTCAGATGGGACCGATTGGAATCAAGGGGGGGAGAGCAGGGAATTTCACCGTGCAAAATGCGGACCTGGTCATCTCGATCGGCAGCAGTTTACATGTGGGTACCATCGGTTATGAATATAGGCTTTTTGCACGGGAAGCAAAAAAAGTCGTGATAGACATCGATAGAACAGCGCATCTGAAAAAAACTTTGTCGATTGATTTATACATCAATGCCGATGCCTCCCGATTTCTCAAAGCGTTAAGGAATGCCCCCCTTGCGGCATTTGAAGATCAGTGGTCGCAGCGCTGCAGGATGTGGAAAACAAAGTATCCGGTCTGCCTTGAAGAATATTCAACTGCAAAAAATAGAATCAATATGTATTATTTCATTGACACCTTGTCGCGGCTTCTCCGTGAAGGGGATGTCGTGGTTAGTGATGCGGGATCCGCGTATTATGCCGTCTCTCAGGCGATACAATTAAAGTCCCGGCAGCGATATATAACATCTGGCGCACTGGCGACCATGGGATACACGTTGCCCGCATCGATCGGTGTCGCAACCGCAACTAAGGCGCGTGTTATCGGCGTTACTGGCGACGGCTCATTGCAGTTCAATATTCAGGAATTGCAAACATTGGCCCATTACAAGTTGCCCGTAAAATTATTTGTTCTGAACAACGAAGGATATCTTTCGATACGATACACACAAGAACGATTTTTTGCGAAACGACTTATTGGCGAGGGACCGGAAACAGGTGTGTCGTGTCCGGACGTTGAAAAAATAGCGGCTGCCTACGGCATTCAATATTTTAGGGCGCGGAAGAATGACGAACTGGAGAAGACTCTCAATGCGGCCATCGCCGCTGAAGGGCCTGTACTCTGTGAAATCATGACTCCCAAGGATCAGTTGATCATCCCGACGGTTTCATCGGCAAAAAGACCTGATGGCACAATGGTTTCGAAGCCCATTGAGGACATGTATCCGTTTCTTGACAGAAAAGAATTTTCCGAGAACATGATCGTTCATCCGATTGAAGAATAAAATTAACCAACAGTGATCTGAATGACAAAGAAGAAAATAAAGGTCGCAATTTTAGGCAGCGGAAATATCGGAACCGATCTTCTCATCAAGATTTTGCGTTCCACTTCCCTGGAGTGCTCGCTTTTTATTGGCCGCAATCTTTCATCAAGAGGCATGTCTAAAGCCCTCAGTCTCAGGGTGCCCGTTTCCAATCAGGGCATTGATGCAATTGTCAATGATCCGGATAGTTGCGAGATCGTTTTTGATGCAACCTCGGCGCAAGGCCACCAGCATCATGCTGACATTCTGCGGGAATTGAATAAAATTGCTATTGACCTGACACCGGCAAGGATTGGACATTTCTGTATCCCCGCTATCAACCTTCAGGAGTGCCTGAGTTATAACAATGTTAATATGGTTACCTGCGGTGGCCAGGCATCGATACCGCTTGCCCATGTTATTGGCAATACCCATCCGCAGGTAGACTACCTGGAGGTCGTATCGACCATTGCGTCGAAGAGCGCCGGTCCGGCAACGAGGCTTAACCTTGATGAATACGTTGAAACGACGGAAAATGGCATTCTCAGCTATTCTAACTGCAAAAAGGCCAAAGCAATACTGAATTTGAATCCGGCGGAACCCTGTATCGATATGCAAACAACGATCTACGCTCATGTGAAAGAGCCCAATATGGCCTTGCTGAAAACCAGCATCAATGAAATGCTGCTCAAGATCCAGAGGTATGTTCCAAGTTACCGGCTTGTTATACCTCCGACGATTGAAGGCGACAGAATCATCATGTCTGTAAAGGTCAAAGGAATGGGAGACTTTCTCCCCAGTTATGCCGGCAATCTTGATATTATCAATTGCGCTGCCGTAGCCATTGCAGAAGAATTTGCCAAATCACGAGCGGTTAACAGAGGATAATATGAAAACCATTTTAATCAGTGATGCGACGCTTCGGGATGGCTCACATGCGATCGCCCATGCCTTGACGAAAGAGAATATCGCTGCCTATGCAAAGGCTGCCGATGCCGCGGGTATCCCCATCGTTGAGGTGGGACACGGGAATGGCCTCGGGGCCTCGTCCCTGCAGGTAGGATTAAGCCTTCTCGATGACAGGGAAATGCTGGAAACGGCAAGAAAGAACCTAACAAAAGCGAAGCTGGGGATCCATGTTATTCCCGGTTTTGCCACCATAAAAAAAGACCTTGCACCAGCATTCGATTTTGGAGTCGATGTGGTTCGGGTGGCATCCCATTGCACCGAGGCTGACATTACTGAACGGCACATTAGCTATTCCCGCGAAGAGGGAAAAGAAGTTTTCGGCGTTCTCATGATGAGCCACATGGCCTCAAAGGAACTCCTCCTTGACGAGGCCTTCAAAATGCAGTCATATGGAGCGGAAGCCCTTATTATTATGGACTCTGCGGGAGCATATCTGCCCGATGATGTGGTTGATCGCATATCCTATCTGTCATCCAATTTAAAAATACCGGTCGGTTTTCATGCACACAATAATCTGGGTATGGGCATTGCAAATTCAATTGCGGCGGTAAAGGCGGGGGCGAAAATTCTTGATGCGTCGGCGCGCGGTTTTGGGGCCGGTGCGGGAAACGCACAGTTGGAGGTCCTGGTCGCTGTTTTACAAAAAACAGGATATAACACCAATATCGATTTATATGGCGTACTTGACGCCGCAGAAGTAGTCGAAAAAACTATCATGAAAGTTGTTCCCAGTATAAAGAGTGAAAGTATCGTGAGCGGGTTGGCAGGGGTATTTTCCGGTTTTGCCAAACACGTAACGCGTGCTGCCGAAAAATACCACGTCGATCCGAGAGACATATTTTTCGAACTCGGAAAGAGAAAAGTTGTTGCCGGACAGGAAGACATCATCGTTGAAGT
>Ga0137438_1000332_pt1 | contig 9958 bp, 8 predicted proteins | sample EasRivERMGT157_2_FD_102327 | JGI IMG/M metagenome (GOLD analysis project Ga0137438, IMG submission 102327) | Soil microbial communities from meander-bound floodplain in the East River, Colorado, USA - East River MetaG ERMGT157_2 | ecosystem: Environmental > Terrestrial > Soil > Floodplain ... | reverse complement strand
TCTTTTTTCGAAACTCGTCGGCCAGTTTGACGAATCCGGGAAGATGCTTGCCCGAACAGGTCGGCGTGAATGCCCCGGGCAACCCCAATATCGCGATGCGTTTCCCGCGCACCAAATCTTCGACCTTGAACGCATTCGGGCCGATGGTGCACCCCGGCGTTTCGTCTTCGATGAATTCCGACAGCGTGCCGGCGGGAAGTTTGTCGCCTACCTTGATGGTCATTTGGAGCACCTCCATGAAATGTTCGTTAAAGAAGGCCACAATTGTACCTGCGACACCAATCCGGTTGCATCGGATTACCCCTGTCGGCGACGCTACCATGGCCCAACCAACCGAGTTTGTGCGGTATATCTGCGAACACCTGGCCCCTCTCGGGCAGGTCGGTGCGCGGTCCATGTTCGGCGGCTGGGGACTGTACGTCGACGATCAGTTCTGCGCGATCATTCATCGGGATACCCTGTACCTGAGGGTGGACGACATGACTCGGCCGGATTTCGAAGCCAAAGGCTGCCGGCCCTTCAAGCCGTTTGCGGATAAGGCGACGATCCTGTCCTACCATGAAGCGCCGGCCGAGGTCTTCGAAGACACGGCGCAAGTGCTGGTCTGGGGCCACAAGGCACTCGACGCCGCGCTGCGCGGCCGGAACTCAAAGCAGCTCAAGCCGCGCAAAGCGCCGCGGCACATCTGAATAGATGCAATGAACAAGGCATTCACCAAGGAAACCGATCAGGACGACGAGGATCAGGACGCCGGTGCGCCCCCCATTCCGGCGGGTCTGAAGAACTACATTACGCCCGCGGGATTCAAGCGCCTCAAGGACGAGGCGTTGCACCTTCTCGACAAGGAGCGGCCGGAGCTCGTGAAAGTCATCCAATGGGCCGCTTCCAACGGCGACCGCTCGGAAAACGCCGACTATATCTACGGCAAGCGCCGCCTGCGGGAAATCGATCGCCGCATCCGCTTCCTGACCAAACGGATGGACGCCGCGGTGGTCGTGGATCCCGCCGAGCGCGAGGACACGGACCAGGTTTTCTTCGGTGCGACCGTGACCCTCATGCAGGAAGACGGCGTGGAAAAGATCTACAGCATCGTCGGCATCGACGAAGCCGACGTGTCGCGCGGCCGCATTTCCTGGATTTCACCGCTCGCGAAAGCCCTGATCAAAGCCCGCGAAGGTGACACGGTGACGGTGAAGACGCCCGGCGGGGACGAATCCCTCGAAATCGTCGGCATCGAATACAAAGCGATCGATTAGAGGCAGGACTGAGCACTGAGAAGAAACGGGACTCGAGTCGAGCCGTGGATGGATCTTCTGAATAAGTTAAGCCGCGCTTCCGACGGGCAGTGTCGGAGCGCACACGAAGTGACCGGCAGCTGTCGACCCAAAAGCAGAAGTAACGGCTGGTGAGAAGCTGCCACTGAGATAAGCAAAAGAGGGCGTTTGCAGAACAGACGGGCACGCACGTGCACTGGAAAATAGCCGGGGCGTGAAACTGCACGGCAGCAGGAGGATGACCGCGCCTGACTGGGTATTGATTTCAGGTTGATCTACTGATGGGCCTGGGCCTTCAGGTATCAAACTACATCCGCCGCGAAACCAAGTATCGAGAAATCCTGTAGCGGCTCGGTGAAGCGCAAGCAAGAACAGGCCTTGCGGCCTGTCCTCATGAGCTTTACGGGTTCAAGACGAAGTTGAGATTCGCTACAGAACCCGCGCTCACGTTTGCAGACTGTGATGCCGAAGTGGTCAGCGAATCGCTTACAACGATACTGGCTACGATACTGTAAATACCGGCATCGGTAGTGGCGACGTCCTGGGTCAACGGTATTGGCGTTGTCGTGATGGCGCCGCTATAGGTTCCCAACCACGGCCCCGAAGCGGCCAGCGACAAGCTATAGACCCCTGTCGAGGAGTTGGAGGTCGTTGCACCAATCTCATAGGTGCGGAGGGAACTGGTCACGGTCTGGTTGGCCGCCAGGTTTGCTGCTCCCGGAATTCCCGCCACCGTAACCGTACCCGATACCGTGTTGATACCAGAAGCCGTTGTCGTAGCTGCGTTGAAATACGATGTTCCGTCGGAAGGCGAAATCCATGTGGTGTTACTCGCCGTAACCGGTACCCCTTGAATGACAATGGTGCCTTGGCCCGATGCGGGAGGGGGCACGATTACCACGTCTACCGAACTACCCGGAGTGGCACTGGTTTGCAGGATGGATCCCAGATTGAATTGGGCCGACGGGCTGCCTGTGGGCACAACGGTTCCCGTGATGAGGGTGCCGGCTGGTTCTGCGTAGGCCGAGACCTGTGAACCCGCCAGGGCAAAACCGGAGATGGTGCCGCTCACAACTTGCGCAGTAGCTCTCACCACCGGCTTCAGAAGATATTGACCGCTGGCGCCTGCGACCACGATCGATTTGCAGGCATGGAAGTCAAGCACCAGGTCGGATGCAGTGCCCGCTTGCACCGTAATGGGTCCGAGGATCTTGTAGCCACTTTGCTGGGCGCTGGGAGTTTTCAGGGCAATCGGGTCTGGGAATCCAGTCAGCACCAGCGAATTGGCGAATGGGGGGGCCGAGCCGTTGTTGGCTTTCAACACCAGGCGCACCTGCTGATATGTTCCTGCCGGGAGCGGTGCTTCACCCAAGGTGAGCATGACACCATTGGTCAGATTCAGCAGGTCGATGGGTTGTGTAACGCTTGAGCTCACCGGGATCGTTGTCCAGTTATTTCCATCGGAGGAAATCGCCACATGATCCACTGTGATGTACACATGCTCGTAACCGCACGATGGTGCGTCGGTGAGACGCACATTGACCGAGCCCATGGCAGCCCCGCCATCCCCGCCGCCACCGCATGACGAGAGCAATAGCGCGGCCAAGATCGTCGCGGCAAGGGACGAAAAGCGGCAAATTCTCTGATTACTCATGGCAAACCCCCTCAAAAATCCACCTGCGCGCGTACCAAGCTGTTTGCGGTTAATGTCCATAAAATGATCGCTTCGGGCAGTGCATTCTGCAAGCGAATTGATACAGATTTCCCGGTTGTCATCATTAATTTTTCAATTTTGTCGTTGGCAGGCAACACAATGAAACGCTCACTGTTGTCTGTGACAGATTACGCAGATGGGAGTTGCACAATTTGCGCTAGGTCGGCCTGGGTTGCCATTGCTGCCATCCAGACAATCAGTCGGGATCCCCAATCAGCTTAATGGTGCTCCATCTGGACAGTTTGACTTTAGGGGCTGACCCGCCGATCACAAAGACGTGGAGTGCATGTCAACTCTAAAGCGCAGAGGCGCACGCAGCCTTTGGGGCTGTTGCGCTGCTTGTATTCAGGAATGGCAGCAGGGGCCTTTCCCGGAACGTGCAGCATTCGGAACAGATTGCTCAACGGAGGGTAATTCCGAATAGGAGAGTAATGGCTTGATAGCGCTGGTCTTGGGTGATGCCCGGCGGAGAGGTCGCGCCACTGAATCTGCCGACGGAATATTGGACGGAGGGCGCGAAGTGCATCAATTCGCTCGCATATACCTCGTAGCCAACACCCAAAACCCCGCCCGTGCCGCTGGCACCACTTTCGCCGGGCCGCTTATTCCAATACTTGACGAGGCCACCGCCACCTTTGACGAATAAAGGCGAATCCGGGATCGGATAATATCGAGCAATGCCAAAGATCGTCTCTATCGCCTCACCCTCGGAATGATCTCTAGGATTTGTTCCTTGGAGCGTCCATCCACCCAGTTCCACGCCCAGCAACAGTCTGGGATCCCACGCATATCCACCGCTCACCGCAAGCGAGAAAGTGCTTTCGCTTGTGTCGCTGGTCACGGAGTAAGATCGCTTCAATATTGCGTAGCCAGCATCTATGCCGCCCCAGAAGCCGGCAGTTGCCTGGGCGCTCGATTCGTCCGAGCTGGCAGACCGGGCGGAACCCGCGAATGCGGCCGTGGCGCAAATCAACACCGCCAATTTGACCCTTGCACCCGTCTTCACGATGATTCCTCCTCTACACGCTTGCGATTGAAGGTCGTCGAACACTGGCCAAGGTGCAAAGCGAAAGCGTGCTTTGCGTTGGTCTTACGGCACGCAGGGTTACCGATAGACTACAGATCTGACAAGTCTAGCCTTCCGTGGTGTAACCATCCAATGCTGGGGAAGAATCGAACTCAGGGTTGAGCTGCGCTTCGTCGCGTTCTCCGCGCTCGTGCAACATTTGGATTTCCCCCGTTTTGACGGATACTTTGCTTAGTCTACGAAACCGATTTCGAATTCAATCGGGCCAATTTGACCGAGGGTCAAGTGACGGTGCTTGGTCACGCGTAACATTGAGAATCCAGGAAAATCGATTCCCGGAACGGCCGCAGTGGAGGATATGCTCGACCGGCTGCAATTGGCCGGATTGCGACTGCCAGTCGACAGACCGCAGTCGGACTGTTGCTGCCAGTGTTTCTATTCGAGCAGCAATACGGGAGTTCGTTGGATACGGGCTGTGAGCCCGCTGCCGGTCTTCATCACCGCGACTTCGTCGCCAAGGATATTGACGGCTTCGTCGAGCAGAATGTCTTTTGCGTCCTTCCTCGCCTTTTCGGCGGCCAGCTCATTGGCCAGTTTGCGTTCGCCAGGCTGCAGGCCATCGTCCCGGAGCGCGGCGCCCTTCTCCGGCGCGCGCTCCTTGCCAATAGCGTCATTGCTGGCGTCTTTGCCGACGTCTTTTCGTGGTTCACGAGACATGAGTCGAGCCTCTTCGGCCGCCAGTTCTTTGCGACGTTCCGCTTCGTTCAGTGAGATCAGATTCTTCTTGCGCCTAACCTTGGATTCGGCAATGTCTTCCTGGAGGTACTGGAAGTCCTTGTCGTTCTTCACGCGCGTGTCGTGAAGGGCCAGAAGAACAGGTATCAAGCCCTTCAAGTCGCCGGCCCGCGAATAATTCGCCGCCTTGATCTGCGTCCAGGGAAGTGCATTGTCGAAACTGGACTCGCCGAAGCTCTCGGCATCGGCATACGAAGGCAGGACAATATCCGGCGTCACGCCGCGCAGCTGTGTGGTATCGCCACTCACACGAAAAAACTGTGCGATAGTCATCTTCAATTCACCGAATTGCGGCTTGCTGTTTTTCGCGATTTGATCGAGGTCGATCACGGTTTGCACGGTACCTTTGCCAAAACTCGGCTCACCGATGATCAGGCCGCGGCCATAATCCTGAATGGCGGCGGCAAAAATCTCCGATGCCGATGCCGAACTGCGGTCAATCAGAACGGCCAGGGGACCATCCCAGGCAACACCGGCCCGGTTATCGCTCTCCACGGAGATCTGACCTTGTGCGTTGCGCTGTTGCACCACTGGCCCGCGGTCAATAAATAGACCGGTCAAGTCAATCGCTTCCGTCAGGGAACCGCCGCCATTGTTGCGTAAGTCGATCAATACGCTTTCGACCTTTTCTCTCTTCAACCCGTCCAGCAGGCGGGCCACATCGCGCGTCGCGCTCTTGAAATCCTCAGCGCCTCTTTGCCTGGCTGCGACATCCTCATAGAAGGAAGCCAGGGTTATAACACCGATGCGACGAGTGACCTTCCCGTCAACGATGGAGTGGACGGATGCCTTGGCCGCCTGCTGCTCCAGCTTGATCGTTTTCCGAACGAGAGAAACCAGTTTGTGTTTGCCATCGGGGCCGGCGTCCACCGGAAGCACGTCGAGCACCACCACCGTGTCTGCAGGGCCCCGAATCAGTGCAACGGTGTCGTCGAGGCGCCAACCGATGACTTCTATCATGACACCGGCTTGCCCTTGAGCAACCCCGACAATGCGGTCTCCGGGCTTCAGTTGGCCCGAAAGGCTGGCCGGCCCCCCAGGCACCAGTTCTCGTATCGTGGCATGTTCATCCACCTCCGCGAGCACTGCACCTATTCCCACCAGGGATAGTCTCATCGAAATGTCGAATTCCTCCGCTGACCGTGGGGCCATATAGTTGGTGTGCGGATCGAGAGCCATGGTGTAGGCATTCATGTACGTTTGAAAGGCATCTGCGCTCTTTACCCGGCCAATGCGCTTCAGGTAATTGTCATATCGCTTGTCAAGTATTTCGAAGCTGCTCTTGTCGTCCTTCCCCGCAAGCCTGAGTCGTAGCCAGTCGCTCTTGACCCGCTTGCGCCACAACTCACGCATTTCCGATTCGGTTTCGGGCCAGGCTTCCTTTTCCCGTGAGAATTGGTAGCTTTCATGCTGCTGAAAATCGAACCCGTTTTTGAGCAAAGTGCGCGCGTACGTGAAGCGCTCGGCCGCGCGCTGCTGGAACAGGTTGAAAATGGCGAACGGAGCGGTAAGGTCCTCCTTGAGGATCGCGTCGCCGAGCTTGGTTCGATCGCCAGAAAGTTGGCTAATGTCGGCCTGAACAAAGAAGAGCTTCTCGGGATCGAGCGATTTCAAATACTGGTCGAATATCTTCTTCGATAAAGCGCTATCGACTGGCATCGCCTTGTAGTGGTAACGGGCCAGCAGGTCTGCGGTCAGGTGCGCCGCGTGGGCCTCTTCCGGTACTGGCTTTAACTCCGGAGGATAGATTCCCCCCTCGAGGGTTGCGCCTTGTACGGCCGTCGATAAGGCAAACAGTAGCCAAAGCAGTGTCCGTTTCATTCGTGCTCCATCTCGTGATTTCATAGGCGTGGCCGTTTGGGTGTGAAATGCAGGTCTCGCATTTGCGACGACCGGGTTGGACATTGGTACCAGGCTTTTGTTGCATCCGGGTGCGGCGAATCGTGCGAAATGCGCCGACGACCCCCGCAACCTTCTCGAGATACCGCTTTCAGGTCGTTGTCCTCTGGCAATATCTCTCCCTCGCATCGCTCGAAGGCCTCTACCGATGAGACACCAAAGCGAACGGGTGATCCAGGAACGATCGTTCAATGTCTGAATTTACCGGACTGCGCGGCTTTTTCGCGCAAGTCCGGTGGCATGATGCGTTGGGCATGGGGTTGCCGCCGACTGCACACTAAGGTTTATTGCCCGATAGTTCAATTCGCCCGGAAGACGCCCCTGACAAGCCGGACCTGACCTTCCTCAAGACTGCGCCGCGCGTTCCCGGCCTTTTGCCCCAGATTGTCGACAAACACCGCCAGGGATAGCTGTCCCGACGCGGCGGGCGTGGCGTTCGCGATAGACCTGCTCAGATGAGCGTCGCTTGTATCCTCCAAGACTTCGGCGATCAACCCACTCTCACCAAGAACCAAGCGCATCTCTTCGGCAGAAACAAGGAAGCTGTCAGCCGGCTCGGTGGCCCACGGAAGCGGAAAATAGGATGTGGCCGCTTTCCCGGCGGCCATCTCCTGGAAGGCGAACCGGCCGCCCGGCTTGAGGACCCGGTAAATCTCCGCGTAGAGCTTCCGCTTGTCCGCGATGTTCATGCCGACATTTTGCATCCAGACGACATCAAAGGAATCGTCGGGAAAGGGCATGTCCAGAGCGCTGCCCTTGTGCACTTCGATTCGGTCGTCGAGGCCCGTAAGCCGGTTCAGCAGTACCGCACCGGCGCAGAAATCGGGCGACAATTCGAGGCAGTCGACGCGGCAGCCGAGCGCGGACGCGAGCAGACGGGCGGGGCCGGCCAACCCGGCTCCAATATCGAGAACGCGATCTTCTGCCCGAATCTGCACCAGCTCCAGCAACTCGCGTGAAGCGCGGAGTCCGCCCGTGTGGAAATGATCAAGCGCGCCGAGTTCCTCGGGCGACAGGCGTTGCTCGGGATTCAATCCGGCCGCGCGGATGGCCGCCAGGATTCGCGTCTCGATGTCGCGGGCCGAATAGTGTGATTCCAGACTGGCCATAAACAACCCCTCGTGAACGACCCTCGCCTAAAGGCGAGGGCTTCGAATTACGGCTCAAGCCGGTGAGAGCCGGCCTCGCGGCCGACTGCCTTACACGACCTTGAAGTAGTCATCCGGCACATACGGCTTTTGATCTTCGATGTATTTCTTCCACACTTCATCTGTGACTTTGCCGCTCGTTGCCACCCAATAGCCCCCACCCCACAGATGCTGGCCCCAGTACTTCTTGCGCAATACCGGAAACTCCGAGAGCAGCCGATGCGAACTCTTCCCCTTCAGATACTGCACCGCCTTCGACACCGACAGATGCGGCGTTATCCCGATCAGCATATGCACATGATCCCGGTTGATCGCCCCGGCGTAGATCGTCATTTCCAGGCTACGCGATATCTCCCGCAGCAACTCCCGCGCTCGCTCTCCCACATCTCCCTGCAACATCGGATAGCGGTACTTCGTAATCCACACCAGGTGGTATTTACAGTCCCAGACCGCGTGGCTGCCGCTCTTATAATCCTTCATCCGCGTTATGCTACATCAGCGGACCTTCCCGTCGCCTAAAGGCGAGGGGTTTACGGATCCCCTAGCGGGGACTCTAAACTTCAGCGAGCAGCGGGAGTTTTTCAACACAATAGACCCGTTGCTGCCTGTCGTGCTCTAGAGAAGCGGACCTTCGCGGAATTCGCTGTGCGGCCAAAAGCGGACTCTAGCGAGAGGTCATGTCGATTGAATAGCCATGGCGCTCGAGCCCGGATGGCTCACCAGCCTCACCGCCTCACGCTTGAACTCCGCGCTTTATCGCTTCGTTTGCATTGCGCATGTCCGATGTCAACATCCCGCCCATCGAATGGGTCCGGAATACCGAAGCGATACCACAAAGCCGTTTGCAATATTATGTGTGCCAAAAAGGAACCCATTTGTGCTTGCCTGCCTCATGAATGAACCACAGTATACGAACGCGAATAACAATGAACACGCCATAAATCATGAAGATATTCACCGGATTGAAAAGAATTAGGGAGTTTGAAAGGCGGCAACTACCTTTCCTAAAAACCGTTATCGATTTCGATATCGTCATCGAGATCGGATATGCGGAAGAGCAGGGGCAACCACTAACGCTGAAACTGCTCTTTCTGCTGAATCTCGGTTCACGCACGACCGTACGCCGCAAATTGGCAAGGCTTATTGAGCGAGGAATCGTAGTCCGACGCAAACATACGAACGATCATCGCGCCACCCTCCTTACCATTTCTCCTTCCATTGTCAAAGTGCTAGGCAAGTATGGCAGCACACTTACATCGATCTCGGCGTTGCATTTCAAATAGGCTGCAGAAAGTTTGTCGGCGGTGACGGGCAGACAAACCCCTGAAAAAGAGCGTGCATACATAAAGCAGACTCTATCGAATCAATCTTCGTTGTTGCGCCTCGTTATTTGCTTTGACCGTATCGACAACATGCCCGCGATGAAAGGAGTCGGCCCCATGTCTTTAGCGAATTCGCCGATGCAAAACCATCTTCTCGCCGCGCTCCCGGTTGCGGTCTACGAGCGCCTACAACCCAATCTGGAACTGCTTTCGCTGGAACTCGGCCATGCCCTCTACGAATCCGGCAGCGGGCAGGATTATGTGTATTTCCCCACCACCAGCATCGTGTCCCTGCTCTACGTCATGGAGGACGGCTCCTCGGCGGAGATCGCGGTGGTGGGTAACGAAGGCATAGTGGGCATCGCCTTGTTCATGGGCGGGGAAACCACGCCAAGCCGTGCGGTGGTGCAGAGCGCGGGCTACAGCTACCGGCTCAGGGCCAGCGTGCTGAAGAACGAATTCTCCCAGGGCGGGGATTTGCAGCATGTGCTGCTGCGCTACACCCAGGCGCTCATCACCCAGATGGCGCAGACCGCGGTGTGCAACCGCCACCATTCGGTCGAGCAGCAGTTGTGCCGCTGGCTGCTCTTGAGCCTGGACCGGCTGCCCTCGAACGAGCTGACCATGACCCAGGAGCTGATCGCCAACATGCTCGGCGTGCGCCGCGAGGGCGTGACCGAGGCCGCCGGCAAGCTACAGGCGGCGGGATTGATCCATTACAGCCGCGGCAAGATCACCGTGCTCGACCGTGCGAAGCTCGAAGCGCGCGTCTGCGAGTG
>Ga0137438_1000331_pt1 | contig 9969 bp, 9 predicted proteins | sample EasRivERMGT157_2_FD_102327 | JGI IMG/M metagenome (GOLD analysis project Ga0137438, IMG submission 102327) | Soil microbial communities from meander-bound floodplain in the East River, Colorado, USA - East River MetaG ERMGT157_2 | ecosystem: Environmental > Terrestrial > Soil > Floodplain ... | reverse complement strand
ATGGACACCCGCCGCTGGGGCCCCGGCGAGCGCATCGTGTTCGAGCCGTACAGCAAGGAGGTGTTCGAGGCGTCGTTCGCCTGGATCGCCGCGCACGAGCTGTTCGAAGCCGGCGGCATGGGATCGGGCAGCTACGAGCAGTCGGTCATCTCGCTCGCCCGAGCATGACGAGGTGACTTCGAGCAGCAGATCAGAACCTTGGACTGCGCCCTCGTCGCGCGCCCCAGATCGTGCGGATGATGACCGTGTCGTTCGCCTCGTCGATGGAGTAGTAGATATGCTGCTCGGTCTTCGGTAGCAGGACACGTCGGATCGTCACGCCGTGAGTCATCCCGTGGATCGCACCCAGGGGACTCTGGAGCGACATCGAGATGAGCTTGTTCGTGATGTGCTCGAACTCGAGCTCGAACATCCTCTCGACCCCCGGCCGATTCTTTCGCCACCACGTCGTGATGATCCGCGCTCGTTGTAGAGCACGAGGAGTCAGTTTCACCCTCACCGTCTGAGTCGAAGATCCGCGATCGCATCGGCCAGATCAATCAATTGGCCGGCTTCTTGTTCGGCAAACGATGCCTCCAGCTCGCGACGCAACGCTGCTCGCTCCTCGTCATCCAGGTCGTCCCCGCCGTTCGCCAGGACGTCGTCGAGCTGGACCAACTCGACGACCTCACCCTCAGGCAGATCCGTCGGCTCGTCCAGCAAGAGACGCCCGTTCCGGACATGAGCCTTCAGCGGCTGCATCTGCGCCAGTCTACCACCTGCGACCGCCCTCTGACAGCTCTGCCAGGGAGCGGACGGCATGCTGGTAGCCGGTCTCGCGCATGATCGTGCTCGAAATAGGGTTGAGGCTACGCAGCCATCGCTGCTGCTCGATGCGCTGGATGCGATCCTTCGTGCTCGGATTGCGGTCGAAGCTCTCGTGCTCGTGCATAGCTAGCTTTAGGTCTTCAAAATGACTCGAAGCTGTCCTGAGCATCGGCATGCCACCGGTGCCAATGATTCGGCTCAGCACATACCCGACTTGTCGCTGTCAGCCGGCCCTCAGGCGCCGAGGCGCTGGCCGAGCCGCTGGATCTCTTCGGCGGTGAGCCCGCTGGACGCCTCGATCTGGACGCTCGCGGCGCGGCCGGTCCCGATCTCGGCCGCCGTGATCTCGAGGATGCCGTCGGCGTCCATCGTGAAGCTGACCTCGACCTTGGTGGCGCCGCGCGGCGCCGGCTTGAGGTCGCCGAGGACGAACCGGCCGAGCCTGCGGTTGCGCGACGCGAGGTCGTTCTCGCCCTGGTAGATCTCGATCGCGACGTAGGTCTGGTTGTCCTCGGTGGTCGCGAAGATCTTCTTGGCGCGGGTCGGGATGCTGGTGTTCGCGACGATCACGACCGACATCCGGTCGCCGGCGACCTTGACGCCCATGTTGTGCGGCGTGACGTCGAGCAGCACGACCTCCTGGAGCTCGCCGCCCATGATGCCCGAATGGACCGCGGCGCCCATCGCGACGATCTCGTCGGGGTTGACCCCCTTGCTCGCCGGCTTGCCGAAGATCTGGACCGCGCGCTCCTGGACGACCGGCATGCGCGTCATCCCGCCGACCAGGAGGACCTGATCGATGTCGGCCGGCGTGCAGTGCGCATCGGTCAGGCACTTGTGGCACGGCGCGTCGAGCCGATCGACCAGGTGGCGGCACGCGCGCTCGAGCTGGCCGCGCTCGAGCTCGCGCATGAGGTGCACCGGGCCGTTGGCGCCGGCCGCGATGAACGGGAGGTTGACGTCGGTGGTCATCGCCGACGACAGCTCGATCTTGGCGCGCTCGGCGGCCTCCTTGAGGCGCTGCAGCGCGACCGTGTCGTCGCGCAGGTTGATGGCGTGCTCGGCCATGAACTCGTCGGCGAGCAGATCGATGATCACGCGATCGAAGTCGTCGCCGCCGAGCGAGGTGTCGCCGTGGGTCGCGAGCACCTCGAACACGCCGTTCTCGATCGCGAGGATCGAGATGTCGAACGTGCCGCCGCCGAGGTCGAACACCGCGAGCCGCTGGTTGTGCTGGTGCTGCGCGCCGTAGGCGAGCGCGGCCGCGGTCGGCTCGTTGAGGATCGCGCGCACCGTGAGCCCGGCGATCGCGCCGGCGTCCTTGGTGGCCTGGCGCTGGACGTCGTCGAAGTACGCCGGGACGGTGACCACCGCCTCGGACACCGGCTCGCCCAGGTAGTCCTCCGCGACCCGCTTCATCTTGGCGAGCACGTGTGCCGAGATCTCCTGCGGCGACCGCGGCGTCCCCGCGATGTCGACCCAGGCATCGCCGTTCTTGGCGGCCACCACGCTGTACGGCAGCCGGGTCGCCAGCGACTGGACCTCGCGGTCGTGCATCTTGCGGCCGATCAGCCGCTTGACCCCGAACACGGTGCGCTTCGGGTTGGTCACCATCTGGCGCTTGCTCGCGGCGCCGACCACGACGTCGCCATCGGGGTTCCACGACACCATCGAAGGCGTGGTCCGCCCCCCCTCCTGGTTGTGGATCACGGTCGGCTCTCCACCCTCGAGTACCGCCACGCACGAATTCGTGGTGCCGAGATCGATCCCGATGACGCGACCCATACCTCGTCGAGAAGTATACCTATTTGCGGCGAGTGAACAGCTCGGTCAGTGCGGTCTTGGCGAGCTGCAGATCCGGATCGAGCTCGATCGCGTCCTGGAGCTCGACGCGCGCGTCGTCGACCCGGCGATCGAGCTGCGCCTCACGCCCGCGGGCGTAGCACATCAGCGCGCGGATCCGCTTCGAGCTCGGATCGCGCGCGGAGAGTTGGTGAAGCACGCTGCGCGCCTGATCCCACTGCTGGCGCTGCAGCAGATCGAGGGCGGCCGCCTCATCCCCCCTGGACGCGGCGGGCGCGGCGGGCTGCGCGGTCCCAGCTGGGCTCACGGGGCCGGACGCAAGGCGCGCCGGGCCGGACTGGCCCGTGGAGCCCGGGTGCGAGGGGTGCGAGGGGTGCGAGGGTGGTGGCCGTGGGATCGATGGCGGCTGCGACGCCGGTGGCCGCGACGCTGAAACCCGCACGCCGGTCACAGGCGTCGGAGTGCGCCCCCCCACCGGCAGCCGCTCCCCGCTGTCGTTGGCGGTGCGTGGGGGTTTTGCTGGGATCGGCTGCAGGGACCGCCCCGCCGCTGGCGCGTGGCCAGGGGCCGGCGCCGGGGCCATCACCTGCGAGCCTAGCGCCGATGGCGTCGGCCCTCGCCCGGCCGCGACCGGTGCGGCTTGCCGCAGGCCCTTCGCGAGCGTGTCGTGGGCGGCGCGCAGCGCGAGGAACACCTCGTTGGACAGCTTCTGGATATCGAGCGCCATCCGGCCGAACCTCACCGGGTGGTACTGCTTGGTTAGCTGGAGGAACGCGGCGCGCAGCTCGGCGGCGGTCGCGTTGGTGCCCAGCCCGAGCGCAGACGTCGGGTCCCGTGCGAGCCGATCTTGCATCGCGGCGAGCGCGGAGCGCGCGCTCACCTCATCGAGGCCCGCCACGGATGCATCGTAACCTGCAGCCGCAGACTGCACCATGGGTCGCCCGAGGTATGGCGCCGCCGCGCGGTCGTCGCCCGGGCGACGGTCGCCGATACGATCGGCCATTAGATTGCTAACTAGTTAATTATATGTAGCTTTATCTCTGACATGGCCACCTCTTGGCAATCTGCGCGGAACTCACCGAGCGTTGGCAGTACACCGCGTCGATCTCGGGGTAAGCCATCACAGTAGCCGATGAGCCGTTCGCACGAAGCGCAGCGCCAAGCCGCTCCGACCGATGCCGCAGCTGCCCCCGAGCCGCGCTGCGACGCCGCGCAAGCTCCGGGCGCCACGACGCTGCCGGGCGCCGAGCTCGAGCGCCGGATCGCAGCGCTCGAGGCGCGCGTACGGATGTGCGAGGCCGAGCGCGACGAGTTCGCCCGCGCCTGCCGCGACGCACGCAACGCCCAGCGCGACGCCGAGGCGGCGCTGCGCGCCGGCGAGGACATCCTCGCGGTGGTAACCCACGATCTTCGCAACCCGCTCGGCGCGATCGTGATGGGGGTGACGGCGCTGCTCCAGCGCGGCGCACCGCCCGATCCGGAGCGCGTCCGTGCGGTGATCGAGCGGATCCACCGTCAGGCCGAGCGGATGACGCACCAGCTTACCAACCTGGGCGACTTCGCCGCGATCCAGGGCGGCCGGCTCTCGATCGTCCGCGCGAGGCATGCACCATCGGCGATCATCGCCGCGGCGAGCGAGCTGGCCGGCCCGGTCGCGCGCGAGCGCGGCATCGCGTTCGCGGCACATGCCGCGCCCGACCTGCCGGACGACCTGCCGGAGATCGAGTGCGATTCCGAGCGCGTGGTGCAGACCCTGGCGAACCTGGTCGCGAACGCCGTCAAGGTCACCCCCCGCGGCGGCACGATCGAGGTCGGCGTCCGGCCGGCGGCGCCCCAGGGCCTGGTGTTCTTCGTCCGGGACACCGGCCCGGGCCTCTCGCCCGAGGAGCTGGCGACGCTGTTCGGGCCGCGCTGGCGCAGCACGCAGGCGGGCTACCGCGGCGCCGGCCTGGGGTTCGCGATCGCGCGCGGCATCGTCGACGCACACGGCGGGCGGATCTGGGCCGAGAGCGCGCCGGGCGCCGGAACGTCGGTGTATTTCTCGCTGACGCCAGCCGCCGGCTGATTGACCCGGCGAGGCCGATCCACTATCACGGACGCATGTCCGCCAGTGCTCCGGTCCCGAACGCCACCGCAGCGACGCCACGCCGCTTCGAAGTGCGCCGCGACGCGATGGTCGTCGAGGGGCACGCGCTCGCGGACGTCGAGCTCGCGGGCTACCTGGTCGGCCGGCCGCTCGGCACCGCGCCGGTGGTGATCGTCGTCGGCGGCATCACCGCGTCGCCATTCCCGTTCGGCGATCCGGCGAGCGGCGCCGAGGCGTGGTGGCCCCAGCTCGAGGCGCCCGGCCTGATCGATCCGACGCGCGCGACGGTGCTGTGCCCGTGCTGGCCCGGCAACGGCTCGACCTGGCGCGGCTTCGACGACGGCCCGATCCCGACGCTGTCGGCGCTCGGGCTCGCCGATCTGATCGCGGCCTGGCTCGACGGCCTGGGCTGTACCGCCGCGGTGACCTACGTCGGCGCGAGCCTGGGCGGGCTGGTCGGCATCGCGTTCGCGGTCCGCCACGCCGAGCGCTGCGCCAGGCTCGTCACGATCTCGGCCGGGCTGCGGCCCGACGGCTGGGGCACGGCGACGCGCCACCTCCAGCGCGAGCTGGTCCGCGACGGCCAGCGCACCGGCGACGTCGCGACCGGGATGATCCGCGCGCGCCAGCTCGGCATGCTGACCTACCGCGGCCGCGACGAGCTCGACACCCGGTTCGGGGTGCTGGTCCCCGAGCTCGCCCGCCCGCCGGTCGCCGCGTACCTCGACCACCACGGCGAGCGGTTCGCGGCGCGGTTCCCGGTCCGCACGTTCCTGCTGCTCTCGGAGGCGATCGATCGCAGCCACTTCGGGACCGATCACGCTGCGCTGCGCGCCGCGCTCGCGCGGGTGACCGCCGACGTGCTGGTGGTCGGCGTCCCCGGCGACCTGGTGTTTCCGTTTCCGCTCCAGCACGAGCTGTACCGCGAGCTCCAGGCGGTCGGCGCGACGTGCTCGCTGTGGAAGCTCGACTCCGAGTACGGCCACGACGCGTTCCTCGCCGACCAGGTCCGGCTCGCGGCGCTGCTGCGCGACGCCCATGCGTTCGATCAGGCCGCGCCGCGCGAGCGGTTCGAGGGCGTCGGCGCCCGGCCGATCCGCGAGATCCGGATCGGGATGGTCGGGTGCGGGACCGTCGGCAGCGGCGTGCTCGAGCTGCTCGAGCGCCAGGCCGGTGCGATGGTCGAGCGCTACGGCGTGCGGTTCCGCGTCACCCGGATCGCCGTCCGCGATCTCGACAAGCCGCGCACCCGGCGCGCCGACGGCATCGCGCGCACGGTCACCGCGCTCGAGCTGGTCGGCGATCCCGAGGTCGACGTGATCGTCGAGGTCGCCGGTGGGCTGGCGGTCGAGGCCACGGTCGCCGCCGCGCTCGCCGCCGGCAAGCCGGTGGTCACCGCGAACAAGGCGTTGCTCGCCAAGAAGCTCGCCGAGCTCGGCGTGCTCGCCCAGCGCACGGGGACGCCGCTCCTGTGCGAGGCCGCCGCCGCGGCCGCGCTGCCGATCATCCGCCACCTGTCGCACCGCGCCGACGAGATCGACAGCCTGATGGCGATCCTCAACGGGACCTGCAACTACATCATCACGCGGCTCGAGCAGGACGAGTGGGCGCTCGATCGCGCGATCGCCGAGGCCCAGCGGCTCGGCCTGGCCGAGGCCGATCCGTCGGCCGACGTCGACGGGCACGACGCCGCGGCCAAGCTGTCGATCCTGGCGTACCGCGCGTTCGGCGCGTGGCTGCCGCCCGATACGCTCGCGGTCCGCGGGATCGGCGAGCTGTGGCCGGCCGACTGCGACCTCGGCGAGGCGATGGGGTTCCGGATCCGGCTGATCGCGCACGCCGCGCGCCGCGGCGATCAGCTGAGCGCCGCGGTCGAGCCGCTGCTGCTCCCCGACTGGCACCTGCTCGCGTCGGTCGAGGAGGAGTACAACGCGGTCTACCTCAAGTGCGCGTCGTCGGGGGATCTCTCGCTGTTCGGGATGGGCGCCGGCGCGCTGCCTACCGCGACCGCGATCCTCGGCGACCTGATCGATCTCGCGCAGGACAACTCGGTCCAGTGGCCGGCGCCGCGCCGCGGCTCCCCGGCGCCCTCGCCTGCCCGCCGCCACTACCTGCGGGTCACCGCCGAGGCCCACCCCGGCCTGCCCCGCCGGGTCGACTCGCTGGTGCGGCGCGCCGGGCTGACCGTGCAGAACCGCGCCACCCGCAGCGAGCCGCTCGTGACCCACCACGGCTTCGTGATCTCGGCGAGCGACGACGCCCAGATCGCGGAGGTCGTCGACCAGATCCGCGAGCTCGGCCGGGTCGAGCAGACGCTGTGGCTCGGGGTCGTCGAATGACCGCGGGCGAGCCGGCGTCGCCGGGCGATCCCATCACCGGCGCCCGCGGCGCGGCGTCCCCGATCGGCGCGTGGCTCGATCCGGCGAGCTGCCCGGGCGAGCGCCCGCCGCTGGCGGACATGGGCGCTGCGACCCGCGAGCTCCACGCCGCGCTCGACGCACACGCCCGCCGAGCGGGGGTCGCGTGGCTGCACCCCGAGCACCGCACGATCCAGCGCGACCTTTTCGGCTCGCCCAACGTGGTCGCCTGGCAGGAGGCCAAGGCGGCGTTCTTGCTCGCCGCCGACGGCGCGTGGTCGGAGCTGCCGCACCTCTACGCGCGCTACGGCACGCCGGGCAGCGGCGAGCTGATCGCCGCGCTGCGCAGGCTCGAAGGCGCACGCGCCGCGATCGTCACCGACAGCGGCATGCAGGCGGTCGCGCTGGTCACCGACGTGCTGCTCCAGGCCGGCGGCCACGCCGTCGTGATGCGGCAGGTCTATAACAAGACCCGCACGTTCATCGAGCACAGCGCGCGGCGGGTCGGCGCGCAGATCACGCTGGTCGACGACGGCGATCACGCCGGGCTCGCCGCGGCGATCCGGCCGGAGACCCGCCTGGTGTTCGCCGAGACGTTCACCAACCCGTTGACCCGCGCGCAGGACATCGGCGCGCTCGCCGCCGCCACCCGCCACCTCGTGATCGACTCGACGATCGCGACGCCGTGGGCGTTTCGCACGCCCGTGCTCGCGCGCGGCGCGCGGGTCGTGGTCGGCAGCCTGACCAAGGCGCTCGGCGGGCAGGACAGCGCGCTCGGCGGCTACATCGCGACCGACGACGCCGAGCTCGCCAACCAGATCATGGACCTGGTCGCGATGCGCGGCGGCATCCTGGATGACGAGCGTGCGCGCCGGGTCGCGGCCGGGCTGCCCGCCGCCGAGCACGCGTTCGCGCGGCGCTGCGAGACCGCCGCGCGGGTCGCGCGGTTCCTCGCCGGCCACCCGCGCATCGAGCGCGTGTTTCATCCGTCGCGGCCCGATCATCCGGACGCCCAGGTGATCGCGCGCGACTACCTGCGCACCGGATCGCTCGTCGCGTTTCGCGTCGCCGGCGCCGACGAGGCCCGCCACCGCCACATCGCCGACGCGCTGGTGTCGTGCGGCGTCATGCGCTATGCGCTGTCGTTCGACGGCCTCGCGACCAAGGTCAATCACCACCGCACGGTGTCGGAGTACTTCACGCCGGCCGAGCAGCTCGCGCAGCTCGGCATCGATCGCTTGATCCGGGTCGGCGTCGGGCTCGAGGACGCCGACGACCTGATCGCGTGCCTCAACTGGACGCTGCATCACGAGGGCGCGGTGACGACCGGCGAGCTCGACGCCTGGCGCGCCGCTCGCAAGACCGCGCTGGCCGTCACGTAGTTAGCCCGCCGCGGCCAGGGAGTTACCGAGCCGGCGTGATCGGCGGCACGCCGCACGTGAGATCGCGACCTTGCCCCTCGGTGGCGGCCAGAAACCTGTGACCCGAGAACGCCGGTGCCCCACTACGTGATCGACCGACAGACCGACTACGCTCGTCACGTGGCACGCGCCGCCTTGACCCTCCTGCTCGTCACCGGGTGGCTCGCCACCTCGGCCGCAGGTGCGCCCGCGGCGCGGCAGCGCGTGGTGCTGGCCGATCCCGATCTCGAGCTGCGCCACGCGATGGAGCAGGCGCTGGCGCCCTGGCACCTCGAGGTGGTGATCGAGGGGCCGCCGCCGGCCGACGCCGCGATGGCGCAGCAGCGCGCCGACGCCGATACCGCACGGTTCGTGGTCTGGCGCGACGGCGAGCAGCTCGTGGTCTACGATCGCGAGCTCGAATCCACCGAGCGGCGCGACAGCCGGTCCGGCGTGCTCGATCCGCCGACCGCCGCGGCGGCCGCGCTCACGATCAAGACGATGATGCGGTTGCCGCCGCCGCCACCGCCGGCGCCGGGCGACGACGCGGCAGCACCGCAACCGCCGGGCGCCGCGATCGCAGCGTCGGGGCTCGAGCTACGGCTCCAGGCCGGGCTCGCGACGCGGATCATGCGCGGCGATACCACCGAGACCTCGGCGAACCTGGCGCTCGGCGTGGCGCTCCGGCCGTGGGCCGATTCGGGCTGGCGGTTCGGTGTCGCCGGCGCCGGCGGAACCTCGACGAGCATCGACCGCGCGAGCTTCAAGGGGACCTGGAGCGCGTGGTCCGTGCTCGGCGTGGTGAGCTGGAGCTACGCGCGCGGCGCCTGGGAGATCGAACCACACGCCGGTGCGGGGCTCCGGCGATCGACGCTCGACGGCGCCGAGACGACCACGCCGCGCCGCGAGGCCGCGACGCTCGCGACCGCCGCCGGGGGGCTGACCCTGCGCGTGCGCTACGCGCAGTGGAGCCTGGGTGTCACCGCCGCCGCCGACGAGAGTTTCGGCACTCCGACCTACAGCAAGACCAACTCCCCGGCCGAGGTCTTCCAGGTACCTGGGATCGGCGCCGAGCTCGGCGCGGTGATCGCGGTGGATCTCTGAGCGGTGAAACGCTGTGACTTTTCGCGGCGCGGTGCCCACTAGAGGAGCAGTGGGGATTCCAGCATCTGCAGCGCGTGAGCAGGATCTCGAGCTCGCTCGACGAGCGGCGACCGGCGATCGCTCCGCCCAGCGCGAGCTGTTCCTCGCGCAGCGGGTGAACGTGCATCGCGCGCTGTTCCGGATCCTGGGATCGAACCGCGAGCTCGAGGATCTGCTGCAGGACGCGTTCATCGAGATCTTCCGGGCGCTGCCGTCGTTCCGCGGCGACAGCACGCTGGGCCGCTGGTGCCAGACGATCGCGGTGCGCATCGCCTACCTCGCGATCTCGCGCCGCCAGCCGCCGACGGTGGAGCTCTCGCTCGTCGAGGACACCGTGGCGAACGACGCCGACGTGCGGCGCCACGCCCAGGTT
>Ga0137438_1000330_pt1 | contig 9971 bp, 12 predicted proteins | sample EasRivERMGT157_2_FD_102327 | JGI IMG/M metagenome (GOLD analysis project Ga0137438, IMG submission 102327) | Soil microbial communities from meander-bound floodplain in the East River, Colorado, USA - East River MetaG ERMGT157_2 | ecosystem: Environmental > Terrestrial > Soil > Floodplain ... | reverse complement strand
CCCGGCATTTGTTGCAACGACCGATGGCTCACAGGATTTCTTTACCGCTTTGGGACATCCGAAGTTCAGCACGACTTTCGGAGGCTTCTTCGGCTTCGGTGCGAATTTCGGCACCGATCCGAAAACAACGTTCGGTGCAAGTCTGAAATATTATATCATCCCTTACCCCGCTCCGGGAATCGAAAGCATTCAAGGCCATTTCCTCACCAATTTCAGCGCCGCAGCATTATCGGTTACCTACGGATTTAATTTCTGAGATCCTTCCTGAAGCCCCTGTAACCCTTTATATTTCAACATAGTAATTGTGCACACCAGGGTATAATATACGAGTTTTAGACCTCCCCTGGGATCCCAAAAAAAAGTAATACTTTATAGTATAGGTATAAGCGGTTGATAAATAATCAGTTATAGAAACAGTAGGTTTATGTGAACGGTTTTACCTCCAATTTGATCGATTTCGAACTGTAAAATTGAAGTATTAGCTGCAAAAGTAATGGATTTATTCCTCCAAAAGAAATGGTTAATTAGTTATGAAAGCAAAAAAACAAGCAAAAAAGAAAAAAGTAATGAAAAAGAAAAAAGTACAATCCTCCAGAAGTAAATTAAAGATCAATGAACCTCTAACAGATGGTGGCTCACTCAGCGAGGCAAAAGAATTCACTGAGACAACATCAATTGAGAACGGAAAAAAAGTAAGTAGATTTAAGCTGACCGGAATGACAGTTGAACAAATGCTGATCGGTGCAGTTTTGAACAGAAGGCAAAAATAAAGTGCTTATCTTTATTACTGTTTAAGCCAGATCGGTTTTTTATTTCTAAGCTCATCCCAACTTAAATTTCCAATACAATAGCGCATAATATCAGAAATTCTATCCTCTGATTGAGCATTGCGTTTTGATAGTAGGTAAGCTAATTCGGCACTATACAGGTCAGCATGTTTTGAGCTTGACCTGTGATAAACGCCTTTCACACTTCTTTTTAATATTGACCAAAATGCTTCAATATTATTTGTATGAATTCCTCCAGGTTTAGCGAATTCGGCTCTATGTTTTACCTGTTCATGTTTTTCATATTTCTTATCTAACCCAGTATAGCCTGGAAGCTGATCGGACATAATTTTAGTTGTGGTGTGATCTGCGATTTTAGAATCAATAATCCCATGCAATGTTTCCATTGAGGTATCGGATATTGGCTGCACAAATATTTCACCATCACGTTGGATCATTCCAAAAATGGAAGTTTGCTCACAGCCGAAACCAGATGGTCGTCGTTTTCCTTTCTCAATAGGAGGTCTATCACCAAAATATGTTTCGTCGACTTCAACAATTCCACCGAGTTGTAGGCTGGATATATAGTTTTGTTGCATTTTCCTTATTTTATGCATCATCATCCACGCTGTTTTTTGTGTTACATCCAGCATTCGTGCTATTTCATAAGAAGAGACTCCTTTACTGGAATTAGCATTAAGGTACATAGCCATGATCCATTTTTTGAATGGCATCTTTGTGTTTTCAAACACCGTTCCTTGTGTTAACGAATAAGGCTTTCGGCATTTTGAACAGTTGTATTTTTTGACACCAGTTTTCTTTACTGTGAATGTTGTATATTTGTGATGACCACAGTATGGACAACCAATGTTTAATTCTAATCGAATTCGTTCAAACCATTCACGGCAGGTTTTTTCATCTGGGATCCGATCAAGCAAAGCGAAAATCGAGTTATTGATTTTCTGTTTTGGCTTAATGAGATTCTTTCTTGAGTTTGGATTTTGAGTTCGTTTTCTTACACGTTGCATAGGAACCACTTTACCATTTTTGAGGACATTAACCACCTTACCATGTTTGAAGACCTTTCCACGCCTTTTTTTAGGCGCAACCTTTAACCATCTCTTGTTATGAGATTTATCAGACCACTCATGAAACAAAACCCTTCTTGTTTTAGTTTTTTCTGACATATATAGAGTGTCTATGCATAGAGTGCATTCTAAAACGATAAAATTAAACTTTTGTTACAATGAAATTAGAGGAAATTATAGGTACTAATGTAAGAGGATTCCGTGAAAACTTAGGACTTTCCCAAGAGAAATTTGCTCTTCAGGCAGGTCTACATCGGACTTTCATTGGAACGGTGGAACGAGCAGAGCAGAACCTATCCATAGCTTCAATCCGTAAGCTTGCTGACGCACTTAAAGTCGATGCATATGTGCTGCTTATAGAAGGAGCCTATAAGAATGCTAAGAAAGTCCAGAGGATATACAAGGAAACCACTTCAAAATAGGCTATATCCATAGAGGCTTGTACCACATCAAAAGCTGCCACATCCACGTTTTCCAAGACCTATTGGGAATGTGTCTGTAGTAATTCCGACTTTGGCTGATCACAAACTTTTGCTCCTCCTCTGTGCTGTCTGACAAATATTTGATGACCTTCGGATCGATTTCCAGCGTAAGTTTCCGAATGTTGTATGCAGCCGTTTTGTGGAAGAACCGGATTGTTGTCGGATCAAGTTCAACTGCAGTTTGCTGCGCCAGGATTGTGGGGTGTTTGATGAATTGAATCGATGTCGGATCGTCGTTGACTGCCAACAATTGTTCATCCTCGGTCGGCTCTTCTATATTGGCAATACTTTGCGGATTGCGTTCGATCAATTGTAGACGTTCATGCAGACTTTCTATCATTCCACACCCCTGTTTACGACATCTATTGCATTAATCTTCACATCGCCCATCTCATCAGCACCGGAAGCTTCACCAGTTACAATGAGAACATCCTTAGAATGTAAACCCGTATTTTTTCCATACAATGCTACTCCATAACTGGACTCATTACCATTAATGATCAAATAGCATTGTGATCCCACAAAGACCTTCATTACCCACTTCACATAAAGCGCACTTCCATTCCTTACTTTTTTCCATTGTTGTATCACGTCTTTGCTTTGTGTTACATCTTGAACGACCGTTGATATTACCTTTCGATCTAAGTCCTGTGTAGCTTCTCTGTTGCCAATACGAATTCTTTCCAATGAATCAAGTCGGAGCACGTTACTGAATGAATCGGCAATGTGTTTGAGGCTATCAATCGATTTTTGTATTGCTATCGATGAAGTGCTTTGTCGACCATTGCTTGGCTCTTGTGATTTCGTACATGCGATTGAACTGACGGCAAGTACAAGAATGAATATCTGCACGCTACGCATAGGTTACGTAAAAAGTGGTAACGTATAAACTGGCAACTTATAACCGACAAAAATGACTTTGGTTCCACATATGAAAGAGCCAGAATTAGTCGGTAAAAACGTCAAGGGATACAGAGAGAAACTCGGTCTTTCTCAGGAAGCACTGGCTGATAATGCCGGAGTGCATAGGACTTACATCAATCAGGTAGAGCAGGGCAGGGTGAACATTTCAGTCGTTAATCTATTCAAAATCGCAAAAGCGTTAAAGGTCGAAGCAAATGTGCTTTTAATTCCGGATTCTTGGAAGAAAAAAATGAAATAAACCCGAAGAATCCTTTTCAGTATATTCGGGTTTGTTTCATATCGGTGTCTGTTGTGTGAATAGGAAATACGAAGAAGTCGAAAATAAAATCCCTGGCGACTGCGAAGTAATTCGCACGATACCAATTTAAGGATAGCGACTTTCACTTTCATTCATGGAACAAACCCATGCCGCAGAGAATACCGTCTTCGGTCAACAGATGCTGTTTTTATAATTACCAACGTTGATTTTTTTACGAAATAATTAATGTCGTCATCCTTTTTATGCCATAGTTCTTCAGATAAACCTTTTGTAAGGAAACTTGCACAGGATCTTACTGCAGCAGGAATAACAGTTTGGCTTGATGAAGCAGAGATCAAGATCGGCGATTCATTGATAGAAAAGATCGGTAATGGAATCATAAATTCTCAGTTTATGATTGCTATCCTCTCGCCAACTTCGATGAAGTCCGAGTGGGTTCAGAAAGAACTTCAAATTGCTATGACTCAAGAAATCAGTGGGAGACGTATCAAGGTGCTTCCTCTCTTGCTTGCTGATTGTGAATTACCTTCATTTCTGATAGACAAGGTTTTTGCGGACTACAGAGACGAAAGTAAGCGAGATGGAGAATTCCGAAAAATATTGGCAGCAATGGGGATTACTTTGGTTATGCCGGAGGCTACCATTGAACCGACACGAGTTTCATCAGCCGTTTCAAGCCAGCCGATGAGAACAGAAGTCGCTGTTGCTCCTCATTTCCCTGTTTATGATCCGTATGCAGCAACTCCTGTCAAAATTATTGGGATAAATAAAGGGAGAACAAACAAACCTGATCCAAGAATGGATTTGCATGATGTTTATTTTGAACTTTCATCATCACCTTCATCCGGATGGAAACGGTTATTTGAACAACGAAGATCCTTTCCTCGACACAGCATGTGGAGGAGAGCATGGATCTCTGGCTCCTACATTGTCTGTAATTGCGTTTTGAACGAAATAGAACGTTATCACTTAATTGATTTAAAAGAGGACGTGGAGTTCTGCAATGTCGAATATGCCAGGCAACTTTTGAATCAGAAAGTACGAGAAGAAATGGCGGCTAAAAGAGCACAGGAGGAGGAAGAGAAAAAAAATAATGCTCTTGACAAGCTCAAATTTTAAGTTAATGCCTCTATACCCTTTTGCAAATTTCACTCGATACTACTCAAAGAAAATGGCTATCATCTTTTCATTCCAAGGAAAACCTGACATCACTGCATCCTCGTTCAACATTATTGTTGACCGTGACAGTCAATTATGTATCATTGAGTATAAAGATAATGTCGGTGGTGTTCTTGTCCGACAATCGATGCGACTGATTGATGCAAATATGTTGGGAAGACGAATTATTGACAACCAGCAACGGAAGGATTCTTCTGTGCATTCATGCAAAATCAAGTTCGAGTTACTTCAATTGCAAAATGAAATAGTAACCTCTGATTATTATAAATTCGATGCCGGAATACAAGGCTTTTTTATTAATTATTTTGATAAATCTTCACACGCGGAAGAAATCATAAAGATGTTGCAAATATTTGGTAGAGGAGAAGAAATACAATTTGGCACCGATTTACGAGAGAAGACTTCTCCCTGAACATTCGATGGTTGATGTAATTGTTTTGTTGGAGTTCATATCCCATAGTTTTCGTGTCTCTTCGATGACTTGAATGATTCGAGCCTTTTCAGAAATAAAATGTAATTCTACATTATAACCTCTGACAAAGCTGCTTAACACTTCTTTTGGAATCATGTTTATTCTCCTTAAAGTTGCGCCATTGAGAAATATGTATTGATTGTTCTCTTGAATGAGATACAAATATTTTGACTGTTGCTTCCATATAGCCATCGGGACATACGTTTTTCCTTTATAAGAAATTTCTCTCTCGTCTCTTTCGAAGGTTAACGAATAGCCTGTGGTTTGTTTTCGATTTTTGGACATATTATAGACCTCCATAATAAGTATTACACTTTACTTAATTTCACGTTGATTTTTTATGGAAGTTCCGAATAATAATGTGTTAATTTCTCATATCTACCAGTATTTATACCAAAGCGATTAAACAATGATAAAATTTTTACCTGCAATAAAGGAAGCTGTCGAAATTCCAACTGGATCAGCTCAATGGGATATAACGACAAACGAGAGTGAAAAGCTTGAATACATTTGTCAGAATTTATTGGATCAATGCCTTGAGGCTTTTCAGAAAAGCGATGTAAAAAAAATTCCGGTGTATGACTTCTATGCCATGATGATTAACTTAGCAAAACAGGATCTGGAAAATTCGCCGAACCGGAAGGAAGATATGATGAACAATGCAGCTATTAATTAATTTAGCGCAATAATAGATGAAAAGTTTAGCATTTGATGCAACAATATGAATTCTGAACCATCAGCATCGTGGTGCCGAGACTTATAATAATGCATTGCATTATATGCTGATAAATATTCAATTGTCTTTGATTCTGTGTATTTGTTTTTTAGTAAATAATTAATTGTATCGATATTCTTATGTGAATCAAGATCGTCGACAACGAAGCCGATCATAGCACTGACACGATAAAATGACGGATATTTTTTATCAACGAATCGCATAATTCCATCTTTAATATATTTACCATTTAATCCATTTTTTGTTCTGGGGTTATTTTTGTCCAATCTTTTGCATTCAATCGTATAATATGCTTTCGCATTGGTGAAAATATTTTGATTAAAAACCTTAATATCTAAATATCCTTCACCTACTCCGAATTCTTTTGGCTCACATTCAAAATGATAGTGTAGATCAACCTCATTAAGAATTTCCTGGCTGTTTAGATAGCCAGTGTATAAAGAATCTCGTATCACTTCTTCATCATTCTTAAGATTAATTGCTGACGAAATCATCATTTTATGACAAACAAAAATTTTGGATAGAATAAAAAACAACTCAGCCTCATAAAGTTCTTTTGATTCAGTAAAGATAGAGGCATTCATTTCATCGAACATATCATACCTCCTTTTTTCCTGCTATTAAAATCGCGTCCATAAAATCGTTAACGTCTGTGTATGCGATTGCTTCATGCCATAATTTTTTTTCATTAGGCTTAAAGATATAAAAAGAAGTTTTCTCAAAACCTCTGATGTCTTTTTGAACAAAGAGCTTTTCAGATATTTGATGATGCCCCAGTAAAATCATTTTTTTCATCAATTCATCCTCATTTTTAGAAACCCAATTTACCTCAGTGCCATTCATGGGAGAAGAAATCTGAAAAAATACACCCAAAATATTTAAAGAATACCATACTTCGATTTTGAAGGATTTGTTTTTTTGAGCAAATATTGACTCGAACCTGGAAATGAATACTTCATAATAACTTGCTAAGAATTGATCGTTAAGAGTAAGTGGGGAAGACATTAGGTTTGCCTTCTTAAGTCCCATTATTGTGGGAATTGTTACCTCTACACCGTATCTAACTAAAGACCGTTCACTTTTAGTTAATATAAAAGCATTTAGAACTACTTGGTCAAGAGATTGAAGAGAAATTTCAATATTTGTCGATCCATCGGAAAAAAAAGTAGTTAATTGTGCTTTTAAAGAATGTATATTTTTTGAAAGTTCGAGAACCTTCGCGTCTTTCTTGAATGGAAAAGAAAATTTTTCTACCTTATGAATTTGTTCCCGTTCAACACCAGCAGATGAAATGCCAATTAATGCGAAATAAGAAAAAAGAGTGGAGTTAAGATAGCCGGATGCCGTATAGAGAAAATCAAGATCATCACATTGCATACCAGTAATTGAACCCGTATAAACTAAATCTCCTGTTTCAACAACTGCTGTCGTTGCTTTAAATTCTGAGGAGATACCTTTAGTCATGAGCAACAATGGAGCTTTAAATCGTTCTTGCTCTCTTGGGCGAGTGGCAGTTTTGTTTGTCCATATTTGATTAATAGAGACATGAAATTGGTGAATATCTTCCTTTGTTCGAATATAAGGTTTTCCAATTAAATGCGCAGCCGATTTGGGATCTTTAATACCAACAGTCACCCCAGAAGCTGTAATCGCATCCTTACTATCTGCCACCTCCTTAATAGTATCAAAAGACTCTTTCAATCGCTTTAAAAAAAAGAAGTCTAAAAAATTACCATACAAAAGTACTTTCCACAGCCAGTCGTATTCAACCAACAATTGCTGCTTGACATGCTTCACATCATTTCTCTGTATGAGAAAACTCTTAAAAAGTGAAAAAAATCTGTTGGGTTTAACCGCAATATGCAGAAGTGTGGAATCTAAATCCGATTTACCATAAGTAAAAAAAACAACAACCGCAGGTGCAATGGAAGAATCATTTGATTTATCGAAGACCTCCTTGCGAACAGCAGCAAGCTCAAATACTTGCTTAAGTGAAAAATTTGTTAAAAAGTATTTTCTGAACTGCGCTCCATAAATATTGTATAATACTTTACTTGTTACAATAAATCCAACGACGGTAGATGCTTTTGTGAAATCACTTGATCGTATAAGAAAACCTTGGGCAATTTCATTGTTACTTATAGATGCTTTAATATCTGCATTGTTTTCTTTTCGAGCACGTTGTTTTATATATTTTTGGACTAAATTACCTTTTTCTAATCCGCGCTTCCAAGGTGGGTTGCCAAGAATAAAATCAAAATTTATTTTTTTTAAAGTGTCATTATATTCATGGGTTAAATCAAAAAAATCAGCCACAAAAAAATTCTTTCCCAGGAAATTAGGAAATTTGAACTTCTCAATGTCTTTTGGTTTTTGATAATCAAGAAGCGTAACATAAATCGAAAATATTGCGACACTTATTGCATTGCTGTCTTTGTCGATTCCATAAATATTATCCTCAGCAAGTTTTATAAGGTTATCTCTATAGTTTTTAGTACCAGCCGAAATCTCAGGATGAAGACGATTAAATTTTTCAATAATATTTCGCAATGTCTCAACTAAGAATATACCTGAACCACATGCAGGATCTAAGACTTTGCAACTGTGATTTTTTTTTGCTGAACCAAGGTGCTTTTCAACCGTCTGTGAAATTATATATTGGACTAAAAAAAGTGGAGTATAATAAGCTCCTTCGTTTGCTTGCTCCTTTTGACCAATAAACAGTTCATACACATTGCTAATAAATTCAATGGGTATGATTGAGAAATCAAAAACATCAAATAGAGATTGTTGACCAGTTGAGATTTCAACTCCGCTTAGTAAATTAATTAGCAAGTTTAAGTGCGCTTGATTAATTTTTCTAAAATCATCTATTCGAAATAATTCGCCATTAAACGTATCATCTAAGTACTTAAAAAATTTAATAGCCTCATTTCTTTTCCCCAAAACAGTGCATAGATCGCTTGGCTGCCATTCTTTTGCTTTCGAATCGAAAGCAATTCTCACCTTTCTGTCTATCAAGTATCGCGTAAAAATAATTTTTCCAACCAAGGCATTTGAAGTATACGAATCCAGACCGGACTTAATTAAAAGTTCGCGTACTGCCTTGATATTTTCCAATAATTTATAGTCTACTCTATTTCGATAGGAAAGCTGTTCTTGAAATTTCTGCCAAGTTAATCCTGAAACCAATTGGAAATATCCGAAATCGCTTAAATCGTCTTGGGCAGCAAGAATCGCCAGAGAAGAATGATCCTTAAGAAAATGAAAGCCATTGTGAATTTCAATGCTACCATCGTCGTTAACAAAAAAAATAACCGGAACTTCATTTAAATTCCAGATCTGCTTAAAAATTTCGCCTTTATTGGATGGAGACTCGTAAAACAGAATAAATGGTTTATTATCGATGCAAAAGACCGAATGGGGTTGCTCGGTTGATTGCTCAAGAAATTTCTTGAGACTTTTTATAGGAGGAAATTTTTTGCCGAAATAATAGAGACCGTTTTTTTCATTCAGTCCCAAGATTGAGTGTATTTTTTCTACGAAGTGCACAAATGATTTAACAGTAACGGCGTTTTTTCACATAAGACAACTACCCCTTAAACCATGTAGGTGCCCATAATATTCATCTAAGATACGCATATTTAAACAATAATATGAAAAAAACATCCTCAGTTTCTGTGGAGAGGTCGTAGGACGCACTGTACAACTGTTCACATGCGAGGACTGTTCTTATAACTGATTATTTATCAACCGCTTATACCTATACTATAAAGTATTACTTTTTTTTGGGATCCCAGGGGAGGTCTAAAACTCGTATATTATACCCTGCACACCACCTGTCACTTCTTACTCCTAACGTCTTATCCGGGATTAAATTTAACGACGGTAGGCGCGGGGCTTTAGCCCGCGTGAAATTGTAAGGGTTAGTATACATTGAATAATGTCTGAACCTTGATTTTATGAGATTGATGTGATTAAGAATGATCAGGGGAAAAACGTTGGGTGGTAGGCGCGGGGCTTTAGCCCGCGTGTCATTGTAACGGTTAGAATACATTGAATAT
>Ga0137438_1000329_pt1 | contig 9974 bp, 8 predicted proteins | sample EasRivERMGT157_2_FD_102327 | JGI IMG/M metagenome (GOLD analysis project Ga0137438, IMG submission 102327) | Soil microbial communities from meander-bound floodplain in the East River, Colorado, USA - East River MetaG ERMGT157_2 | ecosystem: Environmental > Terrestrial > Soil > Floodplain ... | reverse complement strand
GCCCCATCATTGCTTCTCGGAGCGGTGGCATTCCTGAATTAGTTACTCATGAGCAACATGCCCTTCTAGTACCGCCAGAGGATCCAGCCAGCTTGGCAAAGGCATTAATCCAGCTGGATCAGAACCGTCAATTGGCAGCCTTTCTTGGAGCAAACGCAAAAAATCATATCGAAGCGCATTTCAATCTGGACCGGCAAGTGCGCTTAACGCAGCAGACCTACAAAAAAGCCTGGGAACTACACCAATTAAAAACATGACGATGCAACGCACAAACCCAGTTGGGAGCACCTTTTATGTATTCCAGCGAAAAGCAACCTATTAAAAAAAGCAGGTCAAGGTCAAAACAAAAACTCCTGTCAATGGCATTCAACACCGGGCTGATCCGGCTTGGGCGTCAATTTTGGTCCAAATCATTGACTGTACTTAATTATCATCGCATTGATGATCTGACTCGCAGCGATTTTGACTCATTTAAACCAAACGTGAGCGCCAGCCCTCTTGAGTTCGATCGCCAAATGAAATATCTGAAGCGTTGGTTCAATGTGATCACCATCCCTGATCTGGTTGGATGGCTCGAAGGTCGACAAAGCCTGCCGCCATTCGCAGCTTTAATAACCTTTGATGATGGTTACCTCGATAATTACAGTTTTGCTTTTCCCATCCTGCAAAAATACGGCTTTGGCGCAACCATTTATTTAGCCACGGGACATATCGCCACAGATCAACCCTTTTATTGGGATTTAGCGGCATATTGTTTTTTTCATACCCACCGCGACCATGTCACCTTCCCCAACGGAAGAGAACTGACATGGTCAAATTTGACGGAGCGGGATCAGGTTCTAAAGTCATGGGTCGAAGCGTTGAAAATACTGCCAGAAGAGGAAAAACAACGCATGATTTCAAAACTTCCGGGTCAGTTAAGCGTATCGATTCCCAAAGACTACTTCCTCAATTTAATGCTGAGCTGGAATCAGGTGCGTGAAATGCATAACGGGGGCATAGCCTTTGGAGGGCATACAGTCAACCATCCGATCCTTTCACGCACGACCGTGGAAACTGCCAAATCTGAAATCACGCTCTCGAAGTTAAATATTGAAAAAGAGACGGGCCAACCCGTACTAAGCTTTGCATACCCAAACGGCATGGCAAGTGACGTAAATCCTGAAATTGTAAACATCGTAAAAGTCGCAGGGTACAAAACTGCTTTTACTTTGCTCAATGGACCATCTTCGCTCAGGGAGGTTAGGAAAGATCCTTTCAAGATTCGAAGAATTTTTATTTCTAATAACCATTCGCTCCCTGAATATGCAGCGCTGGTCAGTCCAATCAATCGTTATCGCGGCTGACAACTGTTCCCGAACACATCTTCAATCAGGCTATGCATGTACAACCCCTCAAAGATTAAGAAGTCTCAATTTGTCGTCTGTCATCAAGAAGGAATTCGGGGAACCCTGTTCGCCCAAAATGAATTCTCCTCTCCTATATCTATATATTTTATAACCGAATTTTTCGAGATACATCATTATCTCACCATCCTTTTCAACAGATTCCATGAGCAGGATGGGGTGCGATCTTTCAATTGTTTCTTCGCCTCCTAATAACACTTCCAGTTCAAATCCCTCCACATCCACTTTGACAAAAAGAGGGTCTAAAGCAAGATCGTCCAGCCTCCTAATTTTACAGACAACCTCATGCATCGCCAAATATTTTTTGTCGTAGAAAAACACACTTTCTGCCAGCCAGGCATCATCAAATTTTGGATCAAGGGAGCCAAGCCCGTCAAATCTATAACCTCTATATTCGGGGACATGTAGTTTAAACTCGCCGTCATTTTTTCCCAGTCCGAAATTATTAACCAGAACCCGCGGGTTGCCTCTAAATCTCGAATAAGTCTTCTCATACACTTCCGGGTTTGGTTCAAAAGAAATCACATTACAGTTCTTTTTCTTGAGTAATAAGATATCAATAACGGCCCCTTGATTTCCGCCCACGTCCAAATATAAAGCATTCTTCTCGTCCGGAATCCTTTCGATCGCAGTGAAATCTTCCTCAAACACCAGCTTGAAAATCCTTCTCGTGGATCTTTTTGCCTGATAGCTCCAATCTTTAATAAAAGGAAAGAACGTCATAAATGTTCTTGCGATCTTCTTTAGATAATTTACCATAATTTTCCCTTGCAAGTTGGAGGAGTGGTTCACTCGGGACGCTGATTGGGAATTTTGAGTGAAAGATCCCCATATACCTGTTTGATCTGTTTGGCAATAGTTTGCCAGCTAAATCGCGTGTCTGCCAGGTTACGGGCATACTGACCCATGCTCTTAGCCAGGTCCGGGTTATTGATTAAGGTCAAAATTTTCTCGGCCAGTTCGCGCGGGGAGTGCGGTGGTACCAAGAACCCACTTTTTCCCTCCTCCACTGCCTCTGGTAAGCCACCTACGGCGGTAGCAATCACTGGTCGACCAAAAATATAGGCAGCCTGTAGAGCACCACTCTGAGTGCTGCTATGATAAGGATAAACAACCACTTTGGCAATATCCATCAATGGACCGATTTCGTCAAAGGGAATATATCGCAAATCGAATATCACCCGATCAGTGAGATTATGTGCCGCCACCCGCGAGACCAATTCGTTGACATTAATATGTTTGGTGGGAAATCCCGCAATAATTAATTTTGCAGTACACGAATGACTTGCAATCGCAAAGGCTTCTATCAAATCCTCAAGTCCCTTGCTGGGCGCCAGCAAACCAAAAAACAAAACAACTGGATCGTCGTCCTTTAAGCCATATTGTGCAAGCAGTGAACGCGTTGAGCGCATCAAAATGCCTAACAACCAGCTGGAATTGCCATGAGGAATAATATGAGTAATATTTTCCGGGATTGCTGGGTAAATTGAAAAAAAACGACCACGATTTTCATTGGCGTGAAAAAAGATTGCCGAAAAGCACGAGTAAACATCTCCGATTATTTTCCAGCCAAGCGAGGAAAATATGCTTTGACTTTCACGCGACTCAAACTCGTGGCAAATTTGGGTCAGTACAAAGCCGCGCAGATGAAGGTATCGCAAGAATAATGCTTCAAAGGGAAATTCGATTTTTGTAAACTGGATGATGTCGGGGTGCAGCCGGATGAGGTATGAAGTAAGTTTAAACCATGCAGTTACCAAATACAACGCTCTGAGCCCTCTGCGCAATACGCGAATGCCTCTCGTATAAAATCGATCAATCACATTTTTAGGTCGCACCCCTAAGGGTTGTTGGTCATAATTTGTCCAAAGATGAAGGAGCTTAACAACACGAAAATTATGTGGAAAACTGTCCAGCTCGTAATCGGTTCCTGTAAGCAGGATAACATCCAAACCTTCATTGGAAAGCGCGGTACAAAGTTGGTATGTATAATGTATCAGGCCGCCATCGTTTTTGGCTTCCACCACAACTAAACGCAATTTATTTTCCATATTTTATCAAGAGGTCAAGATAAAGATCACTGAGTCGACGGACCTGCTCCGAAATATTAAATTTTCTATTTACAACTTCCCAACCAGCCTCACCCATTTTTTGCCTTGAACCGCCGTCTGAAAGCAATTCAATGACAACGTCCGTTAATTGCTGAACATTTCCCGGTGAAACCAATCGTCCATTGTCATAATCATTAATCATTTCCGGAATTCCACCCACAGCACTGGCGACAATGGGCAGATGGGCAGCCATCGCCTCAGCCAAGACCGTCGGCAATGCTTCCGTTAAAGTTGGCAGAACGAAAACATCACTGGCCGACAAAATCCTGGGGACATCTTTGCGCATCCCCGTAAAGATCACCCTATTCTCCACGCCCAGTTCAGCTACTTCCGCTACCAACGTATCACGATAAGTGCCATCACCTGCAATCAGATAATAGGCATCAGGGTAAGACGCCAGGATCTTTGGCATTGCACGAATCATAAACTGGATTCCTTTGAGATCTCGCAATACGGCCACTGTGGCTAAAACATTTGCCTCGACGGGAATACTCAGCTCATTACGAACTTCAACACGCACCTTTTGTCGATCAATGTGCCGATAATGGGTCAGGTCGATCCCATTATAAATTGTCAATACCTTTTCAGGAGCAGCATGGCTTATTCCGAGGTGATAAAGACGCGCCTCTTCCGAGACCGATATGATGCGGTCACAAAAAAAACGGAGTGCCAGCCACTCAGCCTTCTGGTGAGATTTCCTCTTTATCCCGATCTCCTGCAACGGCATGGTGTGAATGGTACATACGCTAGGTAGTCTCAACAATTTTGACGCAATATTTCCCAACGTGTCGGCGAACTCGAGCTGTGTATGAACCAAATCCGCTTGGACCATCTTCAAATATCTGCGTAGTCTTGGCAAAGCCGACAGGTCCCTAAGATAAGGAATCGGAAGATAATCCACTGGAACGTTTATTGCCCCAAGATCATCGGCAATCGGATTCCCGTCTTTGATTTGAAACACGCACACGCGAGGGTCAAAGATCTCCCTATTCAAATGCTTAAGCAGCGGCACCATAAGACGTTCAGCGCCGCCCATTCCTAGCCCATCAATTAAATAGACAACAGTATATCGCCGCGGAGCGATATGATCAGATCCCATCATAAAATCCGCTCTCACTGGATATATTGACGAGCTTAGTAAAAAGCATCCGCCAAACCAGGTCCCCTTTTTGGTTGTGACCAAAATCAATTACAGATCTGACAGCCTTCTCAATGCAACATAACAACATGCCATAACGAGCCGGTAACAGAGAGTAATCAATGGGCCGTCCATATGCTGAGAGGTAAGCAGGGAGTATTTCAGCCCGCCATTCGAACAAGGTCTTTATTGCACCCTTAGCACGTTCCTCATCCGACCGGCGGGGTACGGTCGCCAGGGCCGCAGCCAGTAAAAACATATAAACATCCAAACTCACATCGTTTGACCAACGAGAATATTGCCAATCAAGAAACATCAATTTTCCGTGCGGCATACCTTGGACAATATTGCCATGCCAGAAATCTCCCTGCAGCAGCACTTTATGTGTGACCTGTGCCGCTTGCATCTTCTCCATGGCAGCAATTTCATCTAGGATCTGTTGCTCCGTGTCTGAAAGAGAAAATAATTCCTGAAACTTGATGATTTTGGGAAGGAAGCTTGAACGAACATCGTCATCGCTGCGAACCAGCGTTGCCGTAATATCGTTCATTTCACGGAGGGATTGCGCAGCGTCCACGAACAGATCGCGTGTTTGATTCATGTTCTGCCAAAATCGCTTTTGGGAGGTTCGCAATAAACTTGTGCCATTCAAATAGCTCATAACTAGCACTGGTTGACCACTTAAGCTAAGTATGGCGAGCGGTTCGGGAAGACGAAGGTAAGCCTGTTCGCCAAGACACTGCCAGGCATCCCGAAGACGATCATGCTCAATTTGTAGCATCCAGGCATTTTTTGGCGACCTGGGTACTTTTGCAACCAAGGTGGGGTTGGATTTGTTCGCCTCAAAACCGAATAAAACGATATTGTCATCCGGTTCTGCCTCACCGTTCGTCAACATCAACCAATCGACCGGTAATTTAATATTGAAATGATCGGACGGATTTTCCGCGCTTATCAAAACCAATGAAAGCTCATCCAAAAAAGATGCAGTCATAAGCTTTACACTCTCACCAATGCAAAATAGGACGGAAGTAAGTTTGATAATCTCGACAAAACAATATTGTTGGACAAGAACCACAATAAGGTATTGGGCATCCTATTCCGAAGGTGAAATTTCAAAGCGAAACGATACGGGGAGGATTTCAACGGAAGAATATATTCAGGAATTATGAGGTCCGGATAGGCACCATAATAATCGGGCGCCGGGTAGCCGGCCTTGCGCAAGGTTCTTCGCATTTGATGAGGTGTTGATGCCGTAGTCTTAGAAGCATTCCTGCGCCAAATATTGTTAAACCCGAAAAACAATACCCCGCCCGGCTCAAGCAATTGGCGAACCACTGTAAAAAACTCAACCTTATTTGCCTGACCTAAGGGGCTATCTGACCGTATCCCGAATGGGATTGCAACTATGTTAAAAGTTGATTTATGAAGATTTAGCAAAGGCTCTTCAGACGACGAAATTGTTGATGGCCAGACTACCGATGGAAAACCCATATCTTCAAAAAAACTCTTGCAATAATCAGATCTTTCACCGATAAAAAGAACATTACCACTCTTCGAGAATGGCAAAAGAAAGCGCCAATCGACACTTTGATCACGAGGATCTCGATAGCTCTGTTTTTCGATACTCACAGACTCAAAATTCCAGGGCGTCAGCCCGTTCCAAATTGATCAGGCTATATCCAAATCTATTAAATCTATCTTCGTAGCGTGAGATCAATGGTCGTGTTGAAATGGCTGCATGCCAGCTGTTCAAATCCCTTTTCCACTTGTCAAAATATTTTTCATTGACATTTGAAAGAATCTTTTGATGCGTTTGATGATTATCAAGGTGCAGAAAATAGTTAATTTTGCTCATCCAGGCACCTGGGTTGGCGACAAATTCTTCGTACTTGAGCAAAACCACATTGTTCAGATATTTACTATCTTCCAAGAACAACTCATGGCAGACCAGCCAATGCTCAAGAATTCTGGCAAACCGTCTGGTATGAAGCCGATATCGCCGATACCAGGCCCAAGTCGCATACGTGACTGCTAGAGGATGACGAACCAGCACAATGAAAAAAGATTTTGGAAACATCGCCTGAAGAAAACGGGTTCGGATAACGTTGGGTGGGGATTTTTCCAATAAATAGGGTTTCGTTAGATCCCAATAGCTACTCCATTCGAGAAAGAGTTTATTTCGGTTTGATTCGGTAATCAGGTTGGACGACTCCGTTAAATGAGCCTCGGGGTGAAAACCGAATTCACCTGCGCCTCCATAATGACCTGAGGGAAAATAGACGGACTGCAAATGCATCCCCTCATCTTCCGGGGAAGCGGTATTCTGAAACCCACTCACCTCTGCATGATCCCTTAAAGAGCGAAACAGGATCGAGGTCCCACTACGATGCAATCCACAAACAAAAATAAAATTATGGTTTTCCATCATACTCGCTCTACCTACGATACGGAGGTCTTTGAGATGCCCATGAAGTTCACAAGACGGAGCAGGTTGTCGCGTTCGATCAGCCATAAAATCCCAAGGTAACTCACGGCGCCCGTAACCATTGCCAAAATTAATTGCACCCATTGTGCAGATTGCGAGGTGAATGATAATACAATGAATACCACGATCATCATGACCAGACCTGCCAATAAGGAGGTTTTGATTTCATCGAAAATACTCAATAAATCTATATCCGCAAATCTCTTGGCGACAGCTAAACTGGCAACCCTGCGAATAATTACCGCCACGAGCACGCCCCACGCCACTCCAATAGCCCCAAAAAGCGAACCTATAAATACGGCTGAAACTAAAGTCACCAAGGTAAGCAGGGAAAGTTTAAATAATATATCCGGGCGCCCGATTGCCTTGTAAACACCGCCAATATGAAAACCCACGGAATACACCCAGGCGAAAATGGATAGAATGCGTAACATGGGGATTACTTCCAACCAATCAGAGCCAAAAACTACTTTCACGATGGGCGCCGCTGCGATGAACAAGCCAAAACAAATCGGCGCCGCAATGAATTGAACCAGGCGGACAGAAACCAGGAATCCACGTTTCAGCTGGTCAGGACGATCTTGAATGCTTGAGAATGTTGGAAAAATAACACTTCCCATCACCCACAGATTACCAATCAAGAGCATCTCTGGCAGCCTATATGCGTATGTGTATATGCTCAATTGAGCGAGGCCAAAAAGCCTGCCAACCACCAAATAATCTATATTATCTGTGATGACCGTGATCATATCGACGCCCATTACGGAAGTGCCAAATTTTAGTAGGTCACGAGCAATTATAGAGTCGAGTGCCAGGCGCGGTTTCCATGGGACGAGTATCCAAACCAGAATAACGGATACAACCGCCCCGGAAATTTGACCCCAGACCAATGACCAAACTCCAAACCCAGCAGCAGCCATCCCAATCGATACAATCGCTTTGACGATGGCATTCCCCATATCTGGAATAAATTTACGCCGATAGTCGAGGCCTCGCATGAGCAAAAGTACATGGACGGCGCCCAAGGCGTTGATGGCAAATGAAAGCCCCAGAAAGCGTAAAACAGGTGCGATAATTGGATTGCCATAATAATTCGCGATCAAAGGTGCAAAGGGAAACACAAGGGCGGATAGTACAATTCCCAAGATCAGGTTAAAAGTGAAGACGGTATGCGCCGCATCCTCAACATCTCCACGCCGCTGGATTAAAGCAGCACCCAGCCCAAAGTCTTTGACAATTGAAAGAAAATTTAGAGCAACCAGCGCCAGCGCCACAATGCCCAAATCATTTTTCGTCATGATATGCGCAAGGATTGAGGTCGTTATTAGAACTGTAACCTTCCCCAAGCCATAAGCCAAAAAATTCCAGGCGATGCCCTTCACCGCCTTGCGGGAAAGCTGCAAATCGCTCTGTTCATCATGAATCTCATTTATCATTTCGATGAACCAAGCCTTAAGCGCTCATTATTCCTATAGAGACTTTCATTGGTTAATTGAACCACAGTGATTACCAAAGCCACCAAGATCCAGAAATAGCGTATATAGGCACCATGCAAAAAAACTGCAGACACCAGGTAGCCTGCGACCGACGCTTGTAAGGAACTAATCCAGGGCAACAAAGACCGGCCCTGCGGCAGAAGCCCTGCCGCCCTCTTGGCTTTGCTCAAACCCATAAAAACAGAAATGATCACTCCGGTAAATGCTACAAGGCCCAAGATCCCAGTCTCAGCAATTACCTGAATGTAAAGAGAATGGGGATCACGCTCTTCTGCACGGAATTCCAACCCTACAATTTGTGCATATTTCAAATAATTCGTTGAGTAATTCCCAGCACCCACGCCTAAAACTGGATGTGAAGCAAACATATACAAACCTGTCAGCATCTCGCTGCTACGACCAACAAGTGAAGAATCCTGATAGATCCCGTTTTGAGAGGTCGGGGATAGGAAAGATAATGTTTGGAACCTCTCGGCGTAGGCGGCGGGAATGGCAGAAAGGAGCAAGGTTCCCAAAATTAAAGTGACGACAAGTCCAAGAATGTTCGGCCGTTTTTCAATGATTACTAACGCGACCACTACAAACAAACCCAGATATGCACCCCGACTATAAGTATTAAGGATTCCAAAAAGAATAACAATTCCAATACCAACAGAAAGGAATTTTATCAGCCTGCTCCGTTCATCTAAAAATCTATATACGACCAATGGAATTACTGCAACAAGAATCTGCCCCCACATGTTTGGTGCGTTGACAGGTCCAGAAGTCCTCGGTGTGGTTGCATCACCAAAAACCTGCTGGTTTTGAACCGAAGCCAATCCAAAAAACCGCTGATCATAATTCCCGGTAATGGTCTGGTATACACCTAACAGGCACAATGCAAACGTGGTCAGGATTACCACCCAAACCACACTTTTCCAAACATCCAGACTTCTCACAGAAAACAGAATACAATAGATAATTATTAGATCTTTTCCAAAGTCAATGATTACTTGCGCCGCCTTACCATTATCTGACGCCACCAAGAACGAAGCCGCCACAATCACAAAATACACCAAAAGAAACATCTCTATTTGGGCTGTCCGCGGACGCTCCCATGGAATTTGTCTTGCGTAAACATTCCTGACCAAAATCGCTGCAAAAACGAGAACAATAAGTGGTTTAAGTATTCCGGTATATCCCTGATTAGTCAGTAAATCCGAAATGTTTGTAAAAATGGCTATGACGAGTATATTGGCGCCAATGTTAGGTTTAATCAATATTGTTAACGCCAGTCCAAAACCCAACAGTCCTAAAATGCTGTTTCGGCCGATCGGCAACTCTGGGTTTCCAACT
>Ga0137438_1000328_pt1 | contig 9999 bp, 12 predicted proteins | sample EasRivERMGT157_2_FD_102327 | JGI IMG/M metagenome (GOLD analysis project Ga0137438, IMG submission 102327) | Soil microbial communities from meander-bound floodplain in the East River, Colorado, USA - East River MetaG ERMGT157_2 | ecosystem: Environmental > Terrestrial > Soil > Floodplain ... | reverse complement strand
GCAGCGCCGACCGGATCGACGTGATGGGCTCCGACAACAAGATCACCTATCGCAAGGGGATCGCCGGCGCCGCGCCCAAGATCGGCTCGCTCGGCGACCGCAACCAGATCACCCAGGTCAAGTGAGCCGGGTGCGGACGTGCTCGACGAGCCCGCGGCACGCGCGCTCGCAGAGATCGAGCACGTGGTCGAACCCCTCCGGGCCGCCGGCGTAGGGATCCGGGACCTCGGCGCCATCGGGCGCGCTCGCGTCGAACGCGCGCAGCAGCAGCACCTCGGGGTGGTCGCGGCGCCCGAGCAGCCGGCGGAGCTCCGCGAGGTTGTCGCGGTCCATCGCGAGCACGAGATCGAAGCGGTCGAGGTCGGCGGCCACGAACTGCCGCGCGCGGTGCGTGATCGCGATCCCGCGGCTGGCCGCCGCGGCGCGGGTCCGCGGGTCCGCCGGCGTACCGACGTGCCAGTGGCCGGTGCCGGCGCTGTCGAGCGTCACCCGGCCGGCGAGCCCGGCGTCGTCGACCAGGCGCTGCATGACGGCCTCGGCCGTCGGCGAACGACAGATGTTGCCGAGGCACACAAAGCAGATCCGCACGCCGGCATCGTACGCGAACCGGCGGCCGGGGGCCCTGCTAGAAGCTGCCCGCCACGACGAGCGCGCGGTGATCCCGGCCGACGACCACGCTCGCGGTCCAGGTCGCTTCGCGGACCCGGCCCCAGCTCGCCCGCGGCATCGTGTAGGTGGCGAGCAGGCCGAGCGGATAGCCGGTCGCGAACGACAGCGCGCCCGACTGCCACGACACCTGCTGGGCCAGGACCACCGCGCCGGCGAGGTTGACCGCGAGGCCGCCGAGGTGCGAGACCCAGAACGCCTGGCGCTCGTCGTGGGCGGCGCGCTCGGCGGCGGCGCGCAGGGCCGCGCGGTCGGCGCACGCGTCGCCGGTCGGGGCCGGCACCTCGATCCGCAGCGGCGCGAACCATTGCCCGAGCGCGCCGAGCGCGGACTTCACCCCGCCGACCACCGCAGCCTCGGCGTTGTCGTGGCCGAGCGCGCCCGACGCCGCGACCCCGAGCTCGGCCGCGGCGAGGGTCGTGTACGTGATGCGCCAGGCGAGCGTCCAGTGCTGCGCGCGCACCGACTCGTGCTCGAGGTCGGCGCGCAACGCGCTCGCGTCGTCACATGGCCCGGCCCCTGCTGTGCGTGCGTGCGCGAGCCCGAGCATGGCGAGACCGAGCGTGATCAGGAGATGCCCGCGTTGCACGGCCGCATCCTAGACCGGCGCGCTGGGAAGGTGGTCGCCCGCCGTGCAAATCAGCCCGGCTCGCCGCGTCGCGGTCCGGTGTTCCGGCACCTCGCCTCGCACCGCGGCGGTTCGTTCGCTAGGCTGAACCCATGAACCAGCTCGCGAGTGGAGTGCGCGATGTCCAGCGCGGGCTCGGCGTGCTGAGGGCCCACCCGGCGCTGTGGAAGTGGGTCGTCGCGCCGGCCGTGGTCACCTGCGCGCTGATCGCCGCGCTCGTCGTCGGGATCGTTCGCGTGGTCGATCCCGTGGTCGGCTGGGTCACCGCGCACCTGCCGGGCTGGCTCGCGCACGTCGCGAGCTCGCTCTTGACCACGATGATCGTGGTCGGGCTGTCGCTAGGTGTCGCGCTCGTGTTCGTGCCGCTCGCCGGCATGATCGCCGGCCCGTTCAACGAGATGCTGTCCGAGCACGTCGAGGCAAAGCTGACCGGGAAGCCGGCGTCGCCGTTCGCGCTGCGCGAGTTTCTCCATGGTGTGGCGCTCAGCGTCGTCCACGGCCTGCGCCGCCTGCTCGCCATGCTGGTCGGGATCGCCGTGGTGTTCGCGGTCGGCTTCGTCCCGGTGATCGGCGCGATCGCCGCCGTGGTGCTCGCGAGCTGGCTCGCCGCGACGGCGACCGCGTACGACTGCTACGACGCCGTCCTGGCGCGCCGGTTCCTGGGCTATCGCGCCAAGCTCGCGTACCTGTCGCGCCATCGCCGGCGCACGGTGGGGCTCGGCGCCGCCGTGGCGGTGATGCTCCTGGTGCCCGGGCTGAACCTCATCGCGCTCGGCCTGGGCGCCGCGGGCGCGACCGTCGCGGCCCACGCGATCGAGCGCGACGCGGGTCCGGCGCTGAGCCGTTCGCCGCCGGTCAGCGCTTGAGATCCTTGTACAGCATGTCGATGAAGTCCTCGGCCTTGAAGAACCCCTTGGCCCACGCGTCGTACCGGGCGAGCACCTTGTCCTTCTTCAGCTGATCGGCGGTCTTGTGGGCCTTGATGCCGGCAAGGACGATGCCGCTGGTGCCCTTGAGCATCGCGAGGAAGTCGCGCAGCTCGTTCGCCGTCGCGACCTTGCCGTGGCCGGGGATGATCTTGGCGTCGGCCGGAATCTGCTCGAGCAGCTTCTGCACGTTGGTGATGAGGCCCTTCACGCTGCCGCCGCCCTGGGTGTCGATGAACGGGTACATCCCGTTGAAGAAGTCGTCGCCCATGTGGACGACGTTGGACTTCGTGAAGAAGATGACCACGTCGGTGTCGGTGTGGCCGCTCGGGAAGTGGATGGCGCGGATGTCCTCGCCGTTGAGCTGGACGGCGAGCTTGTCCTCGAACGTGATGACCGGCAGCGCGACGGCAGGCGCCGGCGGCTCGTCCTTCCCGTTGCCTGCGAGCAAGCGCTTGCGGGTGTTCTCGTGTGCGATGATCGTCGACCGCTGCCCGAACGCCGCGTTGCCGTCGGTGTGGTCGCCGTGGAAGTGGGTGTTGATGATGAACCGGACCGGCTTGTCGGAGATCGTCTTCAGCGCCGCCTCGATCTTGGGCGCGAGCGGCGCGAACTTGTCGTCGATCAGCACGATCCCGTCCGGGCCGACCGACACCCCGATGTTGCCGCCGCTGAACTCCTGGGTGACGTCCTCGATCACGTAGACCTGGCCGGCGACCTTGGTCGCCTTGACCTGGACCTTGGTGAAGTCTTGCTTGTCCTGTGCCGCGGCGGCGAGCGGGAGGCAGACGACGAAGGCAGCGAGCGTTCCGGTACGCATGGCCGGCACGCTAACACGTTCGGCTCGTCTGTGAGGCGCGGCTAGCCCCGCGGTTCCTGACTCACGGTGATCCTGAACCGAGCGTGAATGTGAACGCCGGCTGACATGCAGGTCGGGAGCGAGCGCCAGGTCCTTGCACAGCGCGCGCCCCGATCGAGGCGCGCCCGCTCGCTGGCCCGGCAATTTTCTGCGGGGGCCGCATAACGTAGTCGCGACGCGTGATCCCATGTCCACGCGGGTCACGCGCATTACAGGATGCTTTTGCGGTGTCGCGCCGACGGTCGTCTCCGCACGGTAGCCGGGTCCCACCCGACGGTGAGCACGCTTGACTCATAAAGACTATCAGCGCATCGTGAAAACCGGTTGTCGTTGTGGGTGAATCATTATGCAGAGCTTGATCGTCGGTGATCTTCGCATCGAGGCTCTCGAAGAGGAGCCCTCGGCGCCGGTCCGGTTGTTGTGGCGGGGCAAGAGCAACAATCGCCACCCCGGCGAGGCGCTGGCCCCGTACTTTCGCGAGGTTCTGGCCACCGCGGACACGCGGCGGGTGCCGCTCGAGCTCCACTTCGAGAAGCTCGAGCACTTCAACTCCTCGACGATCACGTCGATCATCCAGCTGATCCAGGACTCGCGCGCGCGGGCGGTCAAGTTGGTCCTGGTCTACGACCACGCGCTCAAGTGGCAGAAGCTCAGCTTCGACGCGCTGCGGGTGTTCGCCAAGGACGACATGCTCGAGCTGCGGGCGGCATAGCCATCATGTGCGCATTCAACTTCTCCATAGATCTCCCGGTCCGCAGCGAGTGGGCGAACGTCGACCTGCTGCGCACGTCAGTTCAGAACTGCTTCACCGCGATCTTCAGTGATATCGAGGGCTGTCACTCGCTCGCGATGGTGACCGGCGAGCTGATCGAGAATGCGATCAAGTACGGCGATTGGACCGGCCCCGACGAGCAGCGCTTTCACCTCCGGGTATGGGGGGAGGGGCGATCCGCGCACGTCTCGGTAGAGAACCCGGTGCAGATCGGTGACGGCAACGCCGCGGAAGTGCTGAGGACGCTCGGCTGGATGCGAAGTTTCCCGTCATCGATCGAGGCCTATCGCGCCAAGCTGCTCGAGGTCGCAGAGGCCGACAGGGCGTCGGGTAACAGCAAGCTGGGGCTGGTCCGGATTGCCTATGAAGGCAATTGCCTGTTGAGCGCCGAGCTGGTGCGGGGCGTGCTACGCGTCCAGGCGGAGCTCACTGTATGAATCCAAGTCAGGGCGACGCGATCGCGAGCCGAGCCGACAAGGTCGCGGCGCGCTCGGACGCCGAGCTGATCACGCCACGACAGCGCCGCGTGATGACCGCGCTCGAGGAGCGCGCGCGTCGCTGCGAGTTACTCGCGGCGCTCGCCGCCGCCGGCGGCCTCGAGCGCGAGCGCGCCGCCAACGTGCTGTGCGCCGAGCTCGGCGAGCTCGAGACCACCGCCGGCGAGGTCGGGCTCGAGGGGCTCGGCGCCATGGCGTGCGCGGCCCGCAAGGTCGTCGAGCACCTCGGGGGCGTGAAGGTCGCCCACCGGGGGCAGCGCGACGTGATCGTGCTCGATGACGACGAGATCACGCGTGATCTGATCACGCTGGCGCTCCAGGCCGAGGGCCACCGGGTGCGAGGGGCCGCGAGCGTCGCCGAGCTGTCGTACTTCGTGCGGGAGCGCAAGCCTCACGTGTTGCTCAGCGAAGCTCGCATGCCCGACGCTCCGGGCCCGCGATTCTGCAACTACCTGCGGGTCCACATGGCGCTGGAGAACATCCCGATCGTGATCTTCTCGGCGGCGCACGGCGACGAGCTGTCCCGGCTCGCCCGCGACGCCGGCGCGGATCTCTACCTGTCGAAGGATCAGGGGATCAGCGATCTGATGGCAGAGGTCGCACGGCTGTTCGAAGAGATCCTGGGGTAGGGATCTTCGAGGTATTTGTTCATACCCAGAGTGGCCCAGAGTGGCCCAGAGTGGCAATTTGTTGGACGTTGGTACGTGGCCCGCGCGCTTAACGATAGCTTCACCGCCGCACCGCGCGGCCCGCGGTCGATTGTGGATGGCTCGCCGCTTGAATCTCGCGCCTCCGCCGAACACTGGACCTGATCCGGGAAAATTCCATGCAGCACCATGCAGGTTTCCATGATTCTTGATTCGCGATCGCCCATCAAACCATGACGTTGGTCTGGGTATTGCTCCGAGGAGTACCATGCAAAGCCTGATTGTCGGGGACCTGCGCATCGAGGCGATGGAGGATGGTGTGCACCCAGCGGTTCAACTGCTCTGGAAGGGCAAGAGTAACAATCGGTATCCCGGCGATGTGCTGGCGCCGTACTTCCGCGACGTGCTGACCACCGCGGACACCCGGAAGGTGCCCCTCGAGCTCCACTTCGAGAAGCTCGAGCACTTCAACTCCTCGACCATCACGTCGATCATCCAGCTGATCCAGGACTCGCGGGCGCGGGGGGTCAAGTTGATCCTGATCTACGACCACGCGCTCAAGTGGCAGAAGCTCAGCTTCGACGCGCTGCGGGTGTTTGCCAAGGACGCGATGCTCGAGCTCCGGGCGGCATGAACGAATGGCCAACCTGAATTTTTCCATCGATCTCCCGGTCCGCAGCGAGTGGGAAAACGTCGACCGCCTGCGGACGTCGATCCAGAACTGCTTCACTGCGGTGTTCAGTGACTTCGCCGGCTGCCAGTCGCTCGCGATGGTGACCGGCGAGCTGGTCGAGAACGCGATCAAGTACGGCGACTGGTCCAGCGCCGACGACCGGCGGTTCCGGCTGCGGGTGTGGGGCGAGGGCCGGTCGGCGCACGTCCTGGTCGAGAACCCGGTGCAGCACGGGACCGGCCACGCGGCGGAGGTCCTGAACACGCTGGGCTGGATGCGCAACTTCCGATCGCCGATCGAGGCCTACCGCGCGAAGCTGCTCGAGATCGCGGGCGGCGATCGCGAGGGCGGCAACAGCAAGCTCGGGCTGGTCCGGATCGCGTACGAGGGCAACTGCCTGCTCACCGCCGAGCTGGTCCGCGGCGTGCTGCTCGTCGAAGCGGACCTGACGGTGTGACCCGGTGACCGACGACCGCTTTCAACCGCCGGCACCGTGGGATGCCCCCGCGGGATCCGAGACCGAGCCGGGCACGCTGCGGCAGCGCCGCGTGATGATGCTGCTCGAGGAGCGCGCGCGCCGGATCGAGCTGGTCGAGGCGCTCGCCGGCGCCGGCGGGCTCAAGCCGGAGCGCACCGCGAGCGTGCTGTGCGCCGAGCTCTACGAGCTCGAGACCGCCGCGACGGAGGTCGGGCTCAATGGGCTCGGCGCGCTGGCGCGCGCGATGTGCCGGGTCATCGAGCACCTCGGCGGGGCCAAGCCGGCGCCGCCGCGGCAGCGCGAGGTGATCGTGCTCGACGACAACGAGGTCACGCGCGACCTGATCGCGCTGGCGCTCCAGGCCGAGGGCCACCACGTGCGCTCGGCCTCATGCGTCGCCGAGCTGGCGCTGCTCGTGCGCGAGCGCAGGCCGCACGTGCTGCTCAGCGAAGCGCGGATGCCCGATGCTCCCGGCGCGCGGTTCTGCCACTACCTGCGCCACGTCACGATGCTGGAGAAGATCCCGATCGTGATCTTCTCGAGCGCACGCGGCGATGAGCTCGCCACGCTCGCGCGCGAGGCCGGCGCCGAGCTCTACCTGTCCAAGGATCAGGGCATCGGCGATCTGATGGGTGGGCTCGCGCGGCTGTTCGAGACGATCGGCTAGCGGCAGTGAGCCCCGCCGCGTGACGCAAGTCGCGATGCGAGCGCCGTCACGCAGCCAGCCGTGCACATCGTCGGCGATTCGGGCATGCTTTCGAGGTGCGCACCCTCCTGGTTTTGCTGTTGCTGTCGGGGACCGCGTCCGCCCATGTGACGCTGACGTCCCCGCCACCGCGGACGCTGGACAACAAGGCGGGGCCGTGCGGCGCGACGGGCGGAAAGCGCGGCACGAAGGTCACGACGTTCGCGCCCGGCGCGACGATCACGGTGGAGTGGGACGAGACGGTCGACCATCCGGGGCACTACCGGATCGCGTTCGACGATGACGGCGACGACGTGTTCGTCAACCCGAACAACCCCAACGACCACTTCGCGTTCACGCTCATGGAGCCGATCCCCGACAAGGCGGGCGGGCACTACACCCAGCAGATCACGCTGCCCACGGCGACGTGCGCGAACTGCACGCTCCAGCTGATGCAGATCATGACCACGGCGGTCCCGTACAACTCGTTCTACTACCAGTGCGCCGACATCGCGATCGCCGAGGGTGGCGACCCCGGTGGTGGGCCCGCGGAGCCCGGGGCCGACGGCGGCTGCGCGATAGGCTCGAAGAGCCCCGGGGGCTCGACGGGCTCCGGCGGGGCCGGTGTGCTGGTGGCCCTGGCAGGCCTGGTCGCGCTGCGCTCGCGGCGCCGCGCGGTCACCGCGGCTCGTCCGCGATGAGCTCGAGCCGCGTGCCCACGCACACGCGATAGTCGCCGCGCGGGCCCTCGGACAGAACGACGTCGCCGTAGCGGTCGGTGATCAGCGCCGGCAGCACGCTGTCGGCGAGCCGCCACAGCGCCGCGTGATCGACGTCGACGTTGCGCATCGCCTCCCATTGCATCGGCTGCCGCCACAGCCCGAGCAAGCCGACGTTGACCGTGACGGCGGCGCACGCGGCGATCGCGAGGCGCCACGGCCTGGACGCGACCGGCGTCGCGAGCGCGGCCCACGTCGCGAGCCACGCCAGCTCGCTCAGGAACCGCGGCCCGAAGCAGAACCCGCCCCACCACATGTAGAACACCGCCATCGTCAAGAACTGCGCGATCAACGCGACGCCGAGCACGCGGGTGGCGGCGCCGCGCACGGCGCGCACGACCCCGGCGATCGCGAGCGGCGCGAACCACGCGAGCCCGCGCGCCGGGCTGACCAGCAAGCCGGCGACGCCCTCGGACAGCTGGCCCCAGGTGAACCGGAACACGCCCAGGGTCGTGTTGCTCGTGTTGCTGCGCCACTGCCCGAGCGGCAGCACGCTGCCCTGGTGCTGGACGTTCCACACCACGAGGGGCAGCACGAGCACGATCGCGAACGCGGTCGCCGCGGCCCACAGCGCCCAGCGTCGCCTCGTGCCGAGCGCCCACCAGATGCCGAGCCCGAGCGCGAGCGGGCCGATCGCCGGCCGGATCATCGCCGCGGCGAGCACCAGCCCGGGCGACAGCGCAGCCCACCGCGGATGATCGTCGCGGCGCACGATCAGCGCGAACCCGGCGACCAGCGGGACGAGCGAGATCGTCTGCTGCCACAGCGCCTGGCCGAGCGTCGCTGCGCCGGCGAACGAGGCCGCCGCGACGAGCCCGGTCGCGACGGCGCGCCACGGCCGCTCGCCCGGCCGGGCCGCCCACGCCAGCAGCCCGGCGCACGCCGCGACGAGCAGGCTCGACAGCAGGCGCACGCGATGGCGGAGCGCGTCCAGGCCGACGACGTCGCCGGGCTCGAGGTCGAGCATCGCGGCCGATCCGATCAGGTTGGGCAGCGGGCCGTAGGGCGACAGCAGGTGACCGTCGCGATCCGGCTGCGCGAAGTACGGCGGATGGCCGCGCCGCGCCGCCGCCGCGATCCAGTCGACGTTGCCGAGATCGTAGCCGCCGCCGCAGTGATGGACCACGCCGCCGAGCGTGCCGGCGAGCGTGTCGCTGCCCATCGCGCGCACGCTCGACACCGTGCACACGAGCCAGGTCGCGAACGCGGCGATCGCGACCGCCGCCTGGGCCGGGCGCCGGGCGAGCGCGGCAAACGTCGCGACCCGACCGAGCCGGCTCGCGAGCTGATCGAGGCGATCGCGCATGCACGCCCGAGACTGCCACGGGCGCGGGGATCGCGCGCTACATGATCGTGACGCTGACCGCCGGCGACGGGATGCCGTTGGCGATCAGCTCGACCTTCGCGGCACCGGTGGTGGTCCCGCTCGGGACCGTGAAGTTCGTCGTGCCGGTCACGCTCGGACCGATCGCGCGCGTCGAGTGGCCGGACGTACGGGCGTAGAACACGTGGTTCGGCGTCGTCGACGTCGTCGTGATGCGCACGATCGGGTAGTTGGTGGCGGGCGCGTTGTCGTCGCCGTACGCGACCGCCTCGGACAGGCCATTGAGGCGCTGCCCGGTCAGGTTGTAGGTGTTGCCGCGGACCAGCGTGAACGACGACAGGGTGTTGATCACGGGCACCGCGGACGATACCGGCGTGCGGACGGTCGGGCGGTACATCTCGATGTCGTTCGAGAAGTCGGTGAGCAGCACCTCGCCGGTCGGCAGCAGCATGAAGTTCTGATGGAACGACGAGTTGTTCGGTGCGTTCGGCGGCGCGGCGACCTCGGTGAACTTCGTGCCGTCCCACTCGAGCATGTGGGTCCCGTTCTTGAAGATCCCGGGGCTCATCGCGATCAGCTCGTTGCCGTTGGGCAGGAGGACCGCCGGGCCATCCGCGCTATCGAGCTTGCCGCCGGTGACGGTCGGCGAGTCGGGCGCGGCCGTCCACGTCTTGGTCGAAGGGTTATAGACGTCGTTGTGGCCGGTGCCGCCGACGGCGAACACGTTGCCGTCGTAGCGCAGCATCGAAGGGCCGTTCTCGTGCGAGCCGCTGCCGTCGGGGTTGATGTCGCACGTCTTGTTCGCGGTGTTGGGGCCGAGCGTCCACTTGCCGGTCGACGGCGTGTAGATCTCGCTCGCGAGCAGGTTGACCGTGTTGTTGCAGTCGACCGTGAGGATCGTGCCGTCCCACAGCCGCGTCCAGCTCTCCTCGTCGTTGCTCGAGCCCTGCTTGCCGGCGCCGGTCGCCAGCGCGGTGCCGACGATCACGTCGGTGTCGTCGACCACGCTGACCCGCGGCGGCACGTTCAGCCTGACCGCGCAGCGGCTCAACGGCCTGTCCGAGG
>Ga0137438_1000327_pt1 | contig 10005 bp, 7 predicted proteins | sample EasRivERMGT157_2_FD_102327 | JGI IMG/M metagenome (GOLD analysis project Ga0137438, IMG submission 102327) | Soil microbial communities from meander-bound floodplain in the East River, Colorado, USA - East River MetaG ERMGT157_2 | ecosystem: Environmental > Terrestrial > Soil > Floodplain ... | reverse complement strand
TATCGGTGATCTCATGAGAATGGGCACTATCAATATGCAGCAGGAAATGGCCGTATGTCCCGGCACAGGAGCAGCCGCCGCGGGTCTGGATGCCGTAGCGGTCGTTGAGAAGTTTTACGACAAGATTGTAATGCAGTCCTTTAATATAGAACGAGAAGATCGGCAGCCGGTCGGTAATGCGACGTGCCAGTACGACGACATTCGGAATGGAATATCCGAAAACCCTGTCAGTGATCTCTTTTTCCCGGGCTCGGATCTTATCGATGCCCATTTCTTCTTTCAGCTTGATGGCCAGTGCCGCTTTGATCGTCTGTAAGAATGGCGGAGTTCCGGCATCTTCCCGGGTTTCGATATCGTCGATGAATTTATGTTCACCCCAGGGATTGGTCCAATCGACAATTCCTCCGCCGACAGTATCGGGAGTTCCTCCGCGATACAACTGGCGATCAAAGACGAGAACTCCGGAGCTGCCCGGTCCGCCGAGAAATTTATGCGGCGAAAACATCACGCCATCAAGCCTCTCTTCCGGATCGGCAGGATGCATATTGATCTCGACGTACGGAGCACTAGCCGCAAAATCGATGAAGGCATATCCGCCATAGGCATGCATGATTCGGGCCAGTTCGTGATAAGGAGTTGCAATGCCCGTTACGTTCGAAGCTGCAGTGAAGGCGCCATACTTATACTTCCGGTCGGCATAGCGGCTAAGCTGCAATTCAAGATCGGCAGTATTAACGAGGCCTTTCTCATCGGCTCCGATGATCTCGACATCGGCAATGGTCTCAAGCCAGGACGTCTGGTTCGAATGATGCTCCATGTGGGTAATGAAGACGACAGGCCGTTCCTCATCATCGATCCGGATACGTTTTGCAAATCGCTCATGGATCCGAAGGCCGAGGATTCTCTGCAATTTATTTACGGCTCCCGTCATACCGGAACCATGAGCAATGATCAGATCGCCGGGCCCGGCACCGACATGGGATTTGATGATACGATGTGCCTCATGATAGGCATAGGTCATCGTCATGCCGGTCGTTGTCGATGCGGAATGGGTATTGGCGACAAGTTCGCCGAACTGAGTAGAGAGGAGATCTTCGATAGGGCGGTACAGCCTGCCGCTGGCAGTCCAGTCAAGATAGATGAGGGGCTTAATGCCGTAAGGGGTGGAGATGGTCCGGTCGAAACCGATGGTATTTTTCCGAAATCGTGAGAAGTATTCTTCGAGTTGATTCATATCAATAGCTCATTGCGGCACCATAACAGAAGTTGGGGGCAATTTATCTACTATATTAGAGGGGGTTTTTTTTGAAGGATTTGTAACTTTGAAGGGACAGGGGGGTTATTCTATGGGCACTGAATTTGCAACTCAGAGACCTTCGATTTGTTTATTGTACAGTATTCACTAATTCTTTAGTCCTATCAGTGAAGTTATTTCGTAACATCATCCCTTTCTTGGTTCTTTTCTTCCTTCTCGGAAACGGAGAAGGTGGGCTATTTGCTCAGGCCCCATTTACCGAACGCATTACTATCGGTTCCATTTCTGAAATTGCTTCCGGCACAATAATGTATGACGGCGGCTATCTTTTCGGTGGTGCATTCGGAACGGATCCCAAATCCTTTACGACGATGCCCTGCCTCATCGCTGTCGATACAGGAGGAGCAGTCCGATGGGTAAAACCTCTCGGAGCCGGAGATGACGGATGGGTTACCTCGATAAGCAAATCTTCTGACGGAGCCTATTTTGCTGCAGGATATTTTCGGACCGGCGGAGCAAGTCAAACATTTATTCTTAGATTCGATACGTTGGGGAAAACCTTGTGGTGCCGAATGATCTCCAATAGTTTTTCGGATCAGGATTTTGGATTGACTCCTTCTGCCGATGGAGGTTGTTTTGTAATTGAACAACCGGATCCCGAAGACAAAGTCCATGCTTTGAAGTTTCGCAAAGACGGATCGCTGGAATGGGGAAAGAACATGGCAGGCGAGGGGTTCGTCTTCAATGCTGCCTGTACGTTGATCGATGGAAGTTTTGTCGCCACCGGTTATACTTCCCATCTCCCTTTCGCCGCAGTTATTTGCAAATGGACACCTTCCGGTTCATTGGCATGGTATAAAAAGATCGGAGTACAAAAAGATCGATTGGATATTTCAGCTCTTGGCATCACCCGTACTCACGATGACGGATTTGTCATTACCGGCAGAACAGGCGGTAACTTCGGTAATGATGTCTTTATTATGAAATTCGACAGAGACGGTTCGCCGTTATGGGATAAATTTGCCGATCTGTTCGAAAGTGAATCGGGCACATCGGTAACGGAAACCTCCGGAGGAAATATTCTTGTTACCGGCAATAGTGGATTCACGAATTTTACCGACAGCTCATTTAATCAGAATGCCATATTGTTGGAATTGCAGGGAGACGGCACGCTGGAAACTGCGAAGATCCTGGAAATCCCTAAAACCCAGTTAACCGTTAACTCCATCCTCTCTGACCCCTCAGGCAGTATTCTGATCACCGGTATTGCGATCGATTCGGGAGAACAGGATTATATCGGCGGAGCATTTATTTCAAAAATAACTGCTCGAGGCACGAACTGCCATCTCCGCAGCTCATTTGTTTCAGTTCAACAATTGACGCCCATCATCACGGAATCGACGTTGCAGGCAACAAATACTTTTTCCGATACGATGAGTGTGCAGATCGGTGATGCTCTTGAAAGCAGCATCGTCGATCTCTGCGCCCTTTCTTCTGTTTCCGATGAGAGGGGGCATGGAAATGAGATACTCCTGTATCCGAACCCTGCCCTAACAGGTTCGAAAGTTACGATACGGGTTACCGAGCCCTTGCCGCCGGGACGTTACGAACTTTTAGTGCAAGATATTCTCGGGAATCAGGTGACAAGAGAACGTATTGATTTCTCCGGATCGGATCGCGAAATTCCTTTTGATCTGCCCGAATGTGCGGCCGGAGCTTACGTTATTGAACTTCACAATGAGAATGACCCTGCCACAGTTTATAGAAGTAAATTTGTAAAACAATAGCAAGAATCTGTCGGTAAACAATACGGAAATGGGGGCTTTACTTCCCATGCTTTTCCACCCACCGTTTCCGTCGTGCCCAATCGCGTTTCCACTTCTTCGTCTGACGTACTTTTTCCAGAGGTGTATAAGAGTCGTCCACAGCATCGTAAACAAGGATATGCTTCAAGTCTTTGTTGATGAAGATACCATAGATCCTGACCGTATGATCATCGTGATCTTCGCCGACATACATTTCGTAGTAATCCCTATCGATCGTATCTTTTGCATTTGGGTCCGGACAGCTGCGGTTCATGATCATGGCATGGGCTTCACCTTTGCTGAGACCTTCGATGTACGGACCGAATGATTGCAATTCCGGGATCTGCTGAAAAAGAATTGCATCGAGGGTGTCGTTCATCTCCTGGCAGCCAACTTGCTTCGCCTGAATATTTGGCAAAAAACTTATCATGACAAAGGCGAAGGAAATGATGAAGCGGGCTTCCATATCGGATCTTTTCTGATCAAATCCCTACAAAAATAGGCTTGGAAGATGGAATTGACACGAAAAGGCGGACTAATGTCCGCCCTCCTTCTTAACGTTTACTCCCTTTACTGTCAACTTTTTACGAGGGATTATATTCGAAGCGCGAGAGTATCACTCCGCCGCCTTTATGATTGAGGCAGAAAATAAGTCTGTTCTTGCCATCCGGCTGAGGGGAGGTGACTCCGCCCATAAGCCAGGTCTTATGACAATATTTACATTCCTGAAGTGTTTCGATCTCTTCCTGAAAACGTTGTGCTACAAGTTGTTCTGCGTATCTCGTCTTTTCCATGTGTCGTACTGATAAAAAATAAATGAAGATGATGTTAATAATAGTAGATAAACGGTTGGCAGCCTGATAGTGTGACAAAAGCCATGCAGTATTTCTTTGAAAATTACTGTAACTTCTCCTTTGGCCATTCCGTAGCTTCCTTGTCATTCATCATTATATCCATCATCATTATGCACCGATTGGTACCGGTTCTATGCATTTCATTTTTCATTTCATTTTTTGTCGTCTGCAACTCCGGCTTTTGCCAGAGTTTGGAAACGAGCACCTCATCCGATACAACGTTTCATGGGAATCAGAAACCGACTCTGAAGGTGAAGCGGCGAACGGCTCCGATTACGATCGACGGAAATCTCGATGATGCCGGCTGGCAGAATATCGACACAGCCGGAGGATTTTGTACCAGTTTTCCTGTCCATGGCCTGAAGCCGAAAGTCTGCACTTATGCGAAGATGACCTATGATGATGAGTATCTTTATATTGCCATGATCGCTGAAGATAGTTTGCCGCAGGATATCCGGGCATCCTATTCACCCCGCGATCAGATTTGGAACGATGATTTTATGGGCATCATCCTCGATACCTATGGAGATGGCAGTAGGTCATTCGAGATCTATGCCAATCCCCGCGGTATTCAGGGAGATCTGTTCTGGACTTCTTCCAATGAAGATCTGTCTTTCGATATGATCTATGAAACAGAAGCAAAGATTTCGGATAAAGGATGGCAGCTTGAAATAAAAATTCCGTTCCGCAGCCTTAGGTTTCCGGCAGCTGCCGTGCAGAATTTTCATTGCTCGTTCTGGAGAAGTTACCCAAGGGATCAGGTCTATAAATATTCCTGGGCCGATGTGAATTTCTTTGTGCCGTGTGCCTTCTGCCAGTTCGGAAGTTTGACCGGCATTGAAAATATTCATTCATCAGGTTCGTTCGAATTGCTTCCGGCGATCGTTGCTTCGCAAAGCGCCCAGCGGGATCAGGATGCCGGACATCTGATAAATAGCGATCCGAAAGTCAGCCCCTCTCTCGGAGTACGCTATGCACTTGGTACGGCGACCGGACTGGAAGCAACGATCAATCCGGATTTCAGTCAGGTCGAATCCGATGCCGCACAGATCAGTGCCAACACGACCTTTGCATTATATTATCCTGAGCACCGGCCGTTCTTCCAGGATGGAGCCGATCTTTTTAATACCGATATTACCGCGGTCTATACCCGATCGATCAATTCTCCGATCGTTGCGGCAAAAGCGATTCATCGGGACGATGCAAGAAGTCTTGCCTATATCGGAGCCTATGACGAGCATTCACCGGTCATTATTCCGCTGGAAGAACGAAGCGTTGTGCTATCCGATGTCGGAAAAAGTTTTTCGAATATTGCCAGAGCCGCCTGGTCTTTCGGCAATAATTCGAGGATCGGAGGACTTTTTACCAGCCGCAATTTTCTCGGCGATGGGTCGAATGTTGTTGGCGGACTTGACGGCCACGTGCAGCTTTTCGAGAATGTGGAGTTTCAGGCTCAGGGACTCTTCAGTTATATGCAAGAACCGCGTCTTGCGAAAAACGGAGATACCGGATACTTCAATAACGGAAAAAATACTGTTGAGTATGACGGAGAGCATTTTGCAGGATTTGCCGATCATATTTATCTTGGCCGTCGTACCGATGGCCTTGATGTACAACTTTCCTATGATGAATACTCACCGACATTCCGGGCCGCCAATGGTTTTGTTTCGAACAATGATGTCCGTAATATTTCCCTTTGGACAGGATATAAATTTCCTTTTCCGGAAAATTCATGGCTGAAGGAATTCGATATGAGTATCAGAGCAGATTATGAACATAATTTTGAGAAGGTAATGAAGTCCGCCTCTTTCCGCCCCGAGTTGGATTTTTCTCTTCCCGGGCAGACGACGCTTCACCTTCAGTACCGTCACAACGATGAGCGGTTTCATGGCATTGATTTTCCGAATGTGAATTATGTTACTTTCTGGGGTAACATGCATCCCTTCCCCTGGGGAGATTTTAATTTCAATATCACCTATGGAAATAATATAGCCAGATCGTTGGATACTCCGGCGATCGGCAGGGAGATCGATCTCTATCTTGCCGCATCGTTCAAGATATTCGGATCGTTTATTATTTCTCCGGAATATACCTTCTCCAGACTGGATACGATCCATCGTGATGCACCGTACTATAGCGGAGCGATCTACCGGACGAAATTCTTCTATCAATTCACCCGAGAAATGAGCGCCAGATTGATAGTACAATACGATGAATTTTCTACGGCTCTGGAGATCGATCCGCTTTTTACCTATCAGCTTAATCCGCTGACAAGTATCTTTCTCGGATCGTCGCATAATTATCATACCTTCGATCCGTCGGAAAGACTTCTGCCAAGCGACCGCCAATTCTTTGCTAAGGTTCAGTATCTGCTTCAGGGATGATCGTGGGTAACGGATCACACCGGTCTTTCCTTCGCCGCTAAGAGTTGCTGCAGCATTTCGATCTGCCTGTTTTGCATCTCGACAAGCTGCATCCACTGTTCTTCACGAAGGGTATCCATTTTACGGTGCAGTTCGAGGATCTCCAGTTCGGATTTAAGATTTACCTGATAATCATTATTGGCATCGAGCCGATCCCTGACTGCCTGGCGATTCTGCGACATCATGATAACAGGGGCCTGCAAGGCGGCGATCATCGAGAGAAAAAGATTAAGCAGGATGTAGGGATAGGGATCGAAGACCTTCGGTTGGGCAAGCAGGAAAGAATTCAGGATGACCCAGGATACAAGAATAGCAATGAAGATGAGGATGAAAGTCCAGGAACCGCCGAAGGCGGCAACTTTATCGGCAACACGCTGCCCGAACGTCATCTGTTCGGTGAATACTTTATTGATATTCCGGCTGATCCCCGCTCCTTCGAGGATCGTCTTGATCACGTTCTGTTCGACCTGGCTTAACTGTTCAAAACTTTTGCGGAAAAACCTGACGGAGATATCGGCAGTATTTTTTAAGATGGATGGCATGGTAGTTATTGCAATTGATAAAATGCAAAGATATGATGCCGAATGAGGCAGTTGCGGATTTACTGCTCAGATAATGATTGGTGGTGAAGGACGATCGGATCAAGCCAATGAATCATACTACTTTCTCTTTCGGATCTGCGGCAAAGATTTCGGAAGCGCTATTCCGAGATATTCTTCCAACAAATAATTATCGTGATCGGAAAATGCCTGAGTATTCCGGTGGCGGCTGACGATTCCCTGAGTAGACGGTTGCCGATGCAAGCGAGAAGATTTTTTATGTTTCATGGTCGTTTGAAATATTGGTTATATCAAATGAACGGCTGGGATAAGGGCTTTGTGACATCCCTCACTGCTGTCGGAAAAGCCGCCTGGATCAGGCGGCTTCGTGGGAAAATCCTTGATCGTCAGGTTGTTACATCTGCCAATCGTCGACGGCCATCTTATTGCCGAGCTGATCTGTTGCTTCGATCATTCCGGTGATATGAACGCCGGGCTCATCGATGGCGATCGTTGCGACTTTCTTATTCACGGTCGGAAGAAGTCTCTCCGACGAACTCACTTTCACTTCGAACGGCTTATGCATTCTCTTTCCGGTCGGCAAACCGCTTGCCGGATCACGGGGACTGACAATTCCGTACTGAAAGGAGATCGCTTCGATCTTATTCTTCTTATCGACACTGCTGCCGGTCGGTGAACTGATACCGCGAGTCATACTGCCGTCGAGCGATGTCGTCTGCCTCGGGCCATTGTTGAATACCCAGGAAACAGTATACGATCCTGCCGAAAGAGCCGGTGAAGTAAAAGAGCCGTCCTTAGCGATCGTTACTTTCGTCTCCTTACCGTCACTAGCTTTGAAGATGATAAAGGCATCGACTGCAGCGAATGTCTTTGAAGCAAAACCCAATGCAACGAGAGCGATAAGGCTCATCGTGATGATGCGAATGCGAGATGATGATGTTTTCATAAGAGTAAAAATGATACAATGATAGTTAATACTCTCTTAACGTCGCAATTGGATTCCTTGTGACAAACGGGGCAGAACCGGCAAATTAGGGCTGTTTTCAGCTGGTTGACTGCATTAATTGATCACCAAGCTTCACTCCGTTGGTGATGCAATCGCTAAGCGAAATTCCGTTTCGGAAATTTCCTGCAATATGAAGCCCCGGAGCTTTCGCCTCGAAGGAATCCATCACATTCTTGTATTTTCCGTAGCCAAGATTGTATTGCGGAATAGCTTTTGCAAAATACGTTCGGTGAATAAAGGTCGGTTCTCCTTTAACGCCAAGTAACTCGCGAAGATCTTTCAAGACGATCTCGATCTGTTCATTTTCCGTTGCCGCACCAAGCTCCGGCTGACGGGCTCCGCCGATATAGGTCGAAAGCAATACATGATCTTTCGGTGCTCTTCCCGGAAAGAGCGTTGAAGAAAACAGTGTACCGAGAATATGGTAATTCTCTTTCTTGGGGATCAGCATTCCGAATCCATCCAAGGGATGAGCTACATCGCTTCGTTTGAATCCCAATGCCAGGCTTGTTACCGGAGGATAGGAAATTTCTTTCAGCTGCGAAAGATCGGCGCCTTCGATATTGTGCTGCAGATCGGCAAGTTTATAAGCCGGAGCCGTGAGGATGATCTGCTGATGAGTCTTGATATATTCCGTGCCGTTATCATTATAATAGATGTTCCAACCGCCGGAAGTCAGTTCGATCCGGTTGACGGGAGAATTCAATTTGATCTCCGCTTCAAGCTTGTGAAATAATTTACTGGTGATCGTTTGTAATCCTTCGTCAAAGGAAAACATCTTTGCCCTGTCTTTAGCAACTTCGCCTCGCTTGCTTCTTTCCCGTTTCCCTTTGATCTGTCCTTTGATCAGCGAGCCGTATTTCTGTTCTAAGGCATAAAGCTTCGGAAAGGCATGGATAACAGATAATTTCTCCGCATCGCCGGCATAGACTCCGGAGACGAATGGATCGATCGCATAATCCAGGAATTCCCTGCCAAGCCTTCTCTTGACAAATTCAGCGACGCTTTCTTCTTTATCACTCGAAGCCTTTCCGATAAACGGTTCGCGAAGAAGGCGAAGCTTTGCTCCAAAGGAAAAAAGCGATGACGATAAAAATGCCGGCGGCGATGTCGGCAGCGCTACCGGAGTTTTGCCGCGAACAATGAATCTGTTCTTTGCAAGACCCGAGGCATAGAGTTTATGGCTGTCAAGTCCCAGATCGGAGATAAGCGAAGTGATCTGCGGCGAAGTTTCAAGAAGGGTATTCGGTCCGAATTCGGCAAGATAGTCATCGCGCCGAATGCTTTGTACCGGGCCACCGACTTTCGGCGATGCTTCGTAGAGCGTTACATTCGCTCCAAGCTGCTTCAGCCGGTAAGCGGCCGTCAGTCCTGTAATTCCTCCTCCGATAATGCCGATCGATTTCATAGGCGTTGTGAACACGAAGGGAGCCGGAAAAGTCTAATCACCGTCTGTAACTCCATTATTTATCAACGAACTAATTATGCAACACACAGAGGGAAGCTGACAGTTTACAGCTAACAGCCGACAGTAAAAAATCAAAGCCCCCCATATGTCATTCTGAACGGAGCTCGAATTGCCATTGGCAATTCGAGCGTAGTGAAGAATCCCATTAGCAGATTGTAGCCCGTACGGTCTGCCACGATTGACGTCCGCCGCGGCGGATTCGCTTCGCTCAGAATGACATGTAAAACCTTTTCCGCCTTCCCTTTCATCCTTCCGCATCGGCGGATCTTCGACATCCTTTCCTCCTGAAGCCCTTGTAACCCCTTTATTTTCCAACAACATAACATTTCGCAAACCAAAAATCCCTTTCCCCCCTCAGCACTCAGACCTCAGCACTTTTTCCCCTCCTGCCATTTTGGCAGTCCGTAAGTCCATAAAAATCATCATTCTAATTGTGCACACCACAGTATTTTACCATTTTTGGCAGTTTTGTTGGCAGAAAAACTGACAATTTTGGTTAATCTGTATATAATAAAACATAATAGCCATATAATAATGCAATTATCGTGCCAAAATAACAAAATTAATCCCGTTATTAGATGGAATGTATTGATTGTGGAAAAATTGTTAATATGAGTGGATAACTTCGCGCATT
>Ga0137438_1000326_pt1 | contig 10015 bp, 6 predicted proteins | sample EasRivERMGT157_2_FD_102327 | JGI IMG/M metagenome (GOLD analysis project Ga0137438, IMG submission 102327) | Soil microbial communities from meander-bound floodplain in the East River, Colorado, USA - East River MetaG ERMGT157_2 | ecosystem: Environmental > Terrestrial > Soil > Floodplain ... | reverse complement strand
GATGTCGCGGACCTGGTTGGTCAGGTTCGACGCCATCTGGTTGACGTTGTCGGTCAGCTCCTTCCAGGTGCCGGCGACGCCGCGCACCGCGGCCTGGCCGCCGAGCTTGCCCTCGACGCCGACGTCGCGCGCCACCCGGGTGACCTCGTCGGCGAACGAGCTCAGCGTGTCGACCATCGTGTTGATCACGTTCTTGAGATCGAGCAGCTCGCCGCGGACCTCGACCGAGATCTTGCGCGTCATGTCGCCGCGCGCGATCGCGGTGGCGACCGCCGAGATGTCGCGGACCTGGTTGGTCAGGTTCGACGCCATCTGGTTGACGTTGTCGGTCAGCTCCTTCCAGGTGCCGCGCACGCCCTCGACCGAGGCCTGGCCGCCGAGCTTGCCCTCGGTGCCGACCTCGCGCGCGACGCGGGTGACCTGATCGGCGAACGCCGACAGCTGATCGACCATCGTGTTGATCGTGTTCTTGAGCTCGAGGATCTCGCCCTTGGCGTCGACCACGATCTTCTGCTGCAGATCGCCGTTGGCGATCGCGGTCGCGACCTTGGCGATGTTGCGGACCTGGTCGGTCAGGTTGGCGGCCATCGAGTTGACCGCGTCGGTCAGGTTGCGCCACGTCCCGAGCACGCCGCGCACGTCGGCCTGGCTGCCGAGCCGGCCCTCGATGCCGACGTCGCGCGCCAGCCGCGTGACCTGATCGGCGAACGAGCTCAGCTGATCGACCATGATGTTGACGGTGTTCTTGAGCTCGAGGATCTCGCCCTTGGCGTCGACCGTGATCTTGCGGGTCAAGTCGCCGCGCGCGACCGAGGTCGTCACCTCGGCGATGTCGCGGACCTGGTTGGTCAGGTTCGACGCCATGCCGTTGACGTTGTCGGTCAGCTCCTTCCAGGTGCCGCGCACGCCCTCGACCGAGGCCTGGCCGCCGAGCCGGCCCTCGGTGCCGACCTCGCGGGCGACGCGCGTCACCTCGGAGGCGAACGCGTTCAGCTGATCGACCATCGTGTTGAGCGTGGCCTTGAGATCGAGCACCTCGCCGCGCGCGTCGACCGTGATCTTGCGCGACAGATCGCCCGCGGCGACCGCGCGCGCGACGTCGGCGATGTTGCGGACCTGGTTGGTCAGGTTCGACGCCATCGAGTTGACGTTGTCGGTCAGCTCCTTCCAGATCCCCGAGACGTCGCGGACCTGGGCCTGGCCGCCGAGCACGCCCTCGGTGCCGACCTCGCGGGCGACGCGGGTCACCTCGGACGCGAACGCGTTCAGCTGATCGACCATCGTGTTGATCGTGTTCTTCAGCGTGACCAGCTCGCCGCGCGCCTCGACGGTGATCTTGCGGCCGAGCTCGCCGTTGGCCACCGCGGTCGTCACCTCGGCGATGTCGCGGACCTGGTTGGTCAGGTTCCTCGCCATCTGGTTGACGTTGTCGGTCAGCTCCTTCCAGATCCCCGACACGTCCTTGACGTCGGCGGTGACGCCGAGCGTACCCTCGGTGCCGACCAGTCGAGCGACCCGGGTCACCTCGGCGGCGAACCGGTTCAGCTTGTCGACCGTCGAGTTGATCGTGTTCTTGAGCGCGAGGATCTCGCCGCGCGCATCGACGCCGATCTTCTTGGACAGGTCGCCGTCGGCGATCGCGGTCGTGACCTGCGCGATCGCGCGGACCTGCGAGGTCAGGTTCGACGCCATCGAGTTGACGTTCTGGGTCAGCTCGCGCCACACGCCCGACACGTCGGCGACCTCGGCCTGGCCGCCGAGCACGCCCTCGGTGCCGACCTCGCGCGCCACGCGCGTCACCTCGGCGGCGAACGAGCTCAGCTGATCGACCATGATGTTGATCGTGTTCTTGAGCGACAGGATCTCGCCCTTGGCCTCGACCGTGATCTTCTTGCCGAGATCGCCGGACGCGACCGCGCTGGTCACCTCGGCGATGTTGCGGACCTGGAACGTGAGGTTATTGGCCATCGAGTTGACCGACTCGGTCAGCTCGCGCCACACACCGGACACGCCGCGCACGGTCGCCTGACCGCCGAGCCGGCCCTCGGTGCCGACCTCGCGCGCCACGCGCGTGACCTCGGCTGCAAACGCGTTCAGCTGATCCACCATCGTGTTGGTGGTGTTCTTCAGCTCGAGGATCTCGCCCTTGACGTCGATCGTGATCGTCTTGGTCAGATCGCCCTGGGCGACCGCGGTGGTGACGCGCGCGATCTCGCGGACCTGCGACGTCAGGTTCGACGCCATCAGGTTCACCGAATCGGTCAGGTCCTTCCACACGCCCGACACGCCCTGCACCCGGGCCTGGGCGCCGAGCTTGCCCTCGCCGCCGACCTCCTGCGCGACGCGGGTCACCTCGGAGCCGAACTGCGACAGCCGCGCGACCATGCCGTTGACGATCCGGGCGTGGCGCAGGAACTCGCCGCGCCTGGGGCCGTGCGCGCCGTCGAGCTCCATCGTCTGCTCGAGATCACCGCGCGCGACCGCGGTGACGACGCGCGCGATCTCGTCGGCGTGGCCGGTCAGGTCGTTGATCACCTCGTTGACCGAGTGGACGTACTCGCCCCAGCCGCCCGAGAGGTTGAACCGCCGCATCCGCTTGGCGGCCTGGCCCTGCTTGCCGACCGAGACCGACACGTCGCTGGCCTCGTCGCGGATCGTCTTGACCAGCTCGACGATCTCGTTGAACGTCTCGGCGATCTGGCCGTCGACGCCGGTCAGATCCTCGCGCATCTTGGCCGAGAAGTCGCCGCGCTTGAACGCGCGCAGCGCCGCGAGGATCTGGCGGTGCTCGAGGCTCGGCGCCGCGGCGGCCCGCTCGCCGTTGGTCCCGTTCGGCCCGGCGGTCTTCTTGCCCCGGCTCCCCTTGCCGTTCTTCGACGTCTCGAAGGTGTTCATGCTTCCTCGGTTCCGTACAGCGCGCGAAGGATCTTGTCGGCGCTCGCGGGCTTGACGATGTGGGCATCGAACCCGGCGTCGAACGCCGCGGCTCGATCGCTGGCCTGACCGTAACCGGTCATCGCGATCAGGCGTGGTTTGTAGTCGGTGAGCTGGCGGCGGATCGTGCGCGCCACCTCGTAGCCGTCCATGTCGGGGAGCCCGATGTCGATCAGCGCCACGTCGGGCTTCTCGGCCACGATCAGCTCGATCGCCGCGGGGCCGTCGCCGACGACGCTGACCTCGTGACCGCGCAGGCGGAGCAGATCGGCGACCAGATCGCGCAGGTCGGGCGCGTCATCGCAGACCACCGCGCGCAGCGGACGTGCTTGCGGGCCGGGCTTGGTGCGCATGGGTGTGAGCTTCTCCAGCACGGCGTTGTCGATCAGCGGCAGTCGGATCTCGAAGGTCGCCCCCTTGCCCTGGCCGTCGCTGGTCGCGCGCACGGTGCCGCCGTGCAGCTCGACCAGCCGCTTGACCAGGCCCAGGCCGAGCCCGAGGCCGCCGGCGCCGTCGGGCGTGACGCGCTCCTGCACGAACATGTCGAAGATCTTGGGCAGCAGATCCGCCGGGATCCCGCGGCCGTTGTCGGTGACGCGCACGAAGCCGTGGTCGTTGCGCGTGCCCCAGTCGATGATCAGCAGGCCGCCGGGCTCGGTGTACTTCGCCGCGTTGTTGATGAGGTTGCACACGCACTGCACCAGGCGCACGGGATCGCCGTGCACCATCGCCGGCGCGTCGTGCGCGAGGACCTCGAGGCGGTGGCCGCGCGCGTCGATCGCGGTCTTGCACGACAGCACCGCCTCGTCGACGATGCCGTCGAGATCGGTCGGCTCGCGCCGCAGCTCGAGCTTGCCGGCGGTGAACCGCGCGACGTCGAGCAGGTCGTCGACCAGCCGGGTGATGTGCTGGACCTGGCGCTGCACGATCTTGCGGATCCGGACCGGCACCGGCTTGTCGGGATCGTGCTCGCGGACCTCGACCGCGGTCTGCAGCGGCTGCAGCGGGTTGCGCAGCTCGTGGGCGAGGATCGCGAGGAACTCGTCCTTGCGCCGGTCGGTCTCGGCGAGCTGCTGCATCTGGCGCTCCAGCACCTCGGTCTCGAACCGCCGGCGCTGGGCGTGCATCTCGCGCTCGTGGGCGCGGGCTTGCGCCTGGCGAAGCTCGTCGGCCTTGATCGCCAGCTCGATCGTGCGCTCCTGCAGCTGGACGAACACCGTCGCCTTCGCGCGCAGCACCTCGGGCCGGATCGGCTTCATGAGGAAGTCGAACGCGCCCAGCTCGTAGCCGCGCAGCACCGCGTCGTTCTCCCACGACAGCCCGGTGATGAAGATGATCGGCGTCGCGCGGTTGCGCTCGCGGGTCCGCACCAGCTTCGCGGTCTCGAACCCGTCCATCCCGGGCATCGCGACGTCGAGGATGATCAGCGCGAAGTCCTGCTCGAGCAGCCGGCCCAGCGCCTCCACTCCGGAGTGGGCGAGCACGAGCTTTCTGCCGAGCGGCGACAGCGCGGCCTCGATCGCGATGAGGTTGGTCTGGTGATCGTCGACCACGAGGATGTCGCGGCCGTAGCTGACCTGGAGTGGCTCCTCGGGATCGAACGCAAGCAGTGACATGTTGGTCGGCGTCAGGGTGATGGGCATAGACGGGCCAATGCTCGGATTTCCCTCACGGGTGACACCGTGGATCACGTGCGCCAATCACGCGAGGCACAACCTGGATAGCGCGCCCGCCGGCCCGATCGTGTCAGAGACACCTGCCTTCTGCGTAATAAGCACCGTAGGGCGCGATGTGCATGCCATGTGCCCGTGACGACACAACCGCTGGTCACCTGTTCCCGAGGATTTCCGGCACAGTGCGGCCATTCGGCCGTGCGTCGGCGCCCGGTGTGCCGTGGCGCTCGGTGCGCGCTGGTGCGCGCCGGCGAGCGTCGGGGGCGCGCGCTGCGAAACCCTAGGAGCCCCGAGGGGATGGGACGGGCGCACCGAGGCTATTGCCGCGGCCTGCGCGGCCCGGCCCCAGTTCGGCCCCAGCTCCGCCGGCCAGACCACCGGCCGGGCTAGCAGGCGGGGACCAGGTCGCGACCGGTGAAGAACTCGTCGACCAGGGCCTTCCAGGCCCGTGCGTTCGCCGCGGGCCCGCACTTGAACGCCGGGCGCGCGAGCCTTCTATGCGCCAGCATCTCGCCCTGTTCCTTGAAGTAGCGCACCGCCAGCTCGGCCGCGTACTCGTGCACGGCGTTGCCGTTGTTCTGCTGGAACGCGTAGTACGTGCCGCCGCGGACCCTCGTGTTGTTCGGCGCGAACGGCGCCAGGCACGACAGCTTCGGGTCAGCCCCGCAGCCCGCCAGGATCGCGTCGTAGTCGGCCTGCAGGTGGCTCGCCGACCAGTCGCCGTGGTCCTCGTCGTTCTCGTGGAACAGCTCGTGGAAGACGGTCTCACGGACGCCATCGGCGGAGGTCAGCAGCGAGCCTTCGACATTGTACTCGATCGCCCAGCCGGTCGCGTAGGCGCTCGGCGTCCGCTTACCGACCGAGCGCACGAACCGGAACGCGATCCCGCGCCACCGGTAGCTCGGTGCGCTCAGCTCCGCGAACAGCTCCGCGAAGAACTTGTCGATCGAGCGCGTCGCCTCGGCGACCCAGACCAGGTGCCGGCGGTAGCCCCTGATCGGCAGCTCGGGGACGAGATGGATCTTGCCGCGGTAGCCGCCGTCCATCACCTCGTCGGGGCCGACCCCGGCGACGTCGCCGCTCTCGGTCCACAGCGCGAGCGCGAGCGCGCGGGCCTTCGGATCGGCCTGGTAGGTCCGCTCGATCAGGCAGGCGACGTCGGCGCAGTCGTCGAACCCGGGCAACACGGTCCTGGCGACCGGCAGGTCGATCGCCGGCGCCGGCGCCGGCGCCGGCGCCGCGCCGACCCGGGAGCTCGCTGCGGCGATGACGACGGCGATGACGACGGCGTTCACGTCCACCGGGCGCATGGTCAACTAGCGTAGCGGACGCTCGGCGGCATTCCAGGCCGCGATTTTCCGCGCCCGATCGCGCGCCGCGGCGACACCTCGCGCGCCGAACTCCTGATACGCTGCCCGTGGGGCACACGCCTGCGTGCTTGTCGAGCGTGTTGGTCGTGGGCCACCGACGCGCATCGCCCAGGCCACATCGCTTCCGTCGAGCTCGCCACCTTCCGTCCATGGCCTCGTTCCTCGTTCCCGACGATTTTCGTGCGTTCATGCGCTCGGTGGTCGACTGTCTCGACGCGCCGTCCGCGGACCAGCTGCTCGACGCCGAGGACGCGTTCCAGGACGAGTGCGGCTACGGCGGTCGGGTCGACGGCGCCACGGCGTTCCGCTTCACCTACCTGACCGTCGACGGCGTCCATCGCTGGACGATCGCGCTCGACGAGCACGAGATCCGCGCGATCGCCGATGGCCTGCAGATCGAGGCCACCGGCGAGCGCTCCGAGCTGGTGCGCACGCGGCAGCGCGAGCCGGCCGGGCATCCGCTGCTGATCTGGGGCGCGTACAACGACGACGCGTTGACCGTGACCAGCCTCGACGACCTGGTGACGGCGCTCGACACGCTCCGGCTGTACGCGGTCGACAAGCCGCGGATCTTGCGGATGTGGTCGTCGAGCGACGATCAGCTGGTCGCCGCGGTGTGGCGCGACGTGTGCGCGCTGTACGTCATCGAGTCGATCGACGGCTACGCGACCTCGACCGGCGACCGGCAGCGCACCGACTCGTTCGAGGTGCTCGACCACGATGGCAACCCGCTGATCGTGCCGTGGGCCGACTGCGTCGCGTGGCCGGCGGCGTGCCGCGCGCTGATCCGGTTCGCGGCGCACGGTGACCTCGGCCCGGAGATCACCGCCGAGGGCCGGATCCCGAGCCAGCTGCTCATGCACGGCGAGCTCGATCGCCAGACGGTGCTCGCGATGCGCGCCGAGCCCGCGCGCGATCCGCGGCGTTCGAGCCTGCCGCGGTTGACCCCGCTGCCGGTGGCCGCGCAGCCCGAGCAGGCCGTCCCGGTCGCGATCGACCAGGCGACCGAGCGCACCACGCCGATCGAGCGCGAGGCGAGGACCGCCGCCCAGCTCACCGCGTGGGGCCGCCGGCTGATCCAGGCGCTGTTCGCGCAGGGCCTGATCGAGCTCGGCCACGGGCCCGGCATCGACGAGATCAGCTACCAGCTGTCCGGGCTGCTGCAGGCCCACGGCGAGGAGGCCGAGCACGCGCTCGACACCGCCGAGTGGCTGGCCAACGAGATGGGCTCGATCCGCGGGATCAAGAAGCTGTTCGCGACCGCCGGCGATCTGCAGCTCGCGCTGCGGCGTTCGCAGGCCTCCGAGTGACCGCGACAACCGGGCGCGCGCTGACTATCCTCAACTGCATGTGTCGCAACATTCGCCCGCTGTTCAACTTCGCGCCGCCCGCGACCGATGAGGAGATCCACGCCGCGGCGCTACAGTACGTCCGCAAGGTCAGCGGGACGCGCAAGCCGAGCGAGCACAACACCGATCCGTTCGAGCGCGCGATCGCCGAGATCGCGGAGGCGACGCGGCGCCTGGTCGATTCACTCGAGACCACCGCGCCGCCGAAGAACCGCGAGGTCGAGGCGGCCAAGGCGCGCGAGCGCAGCGCGCACCGCTATGGTTAGCTGACCCACGAGCTCGATAGCGGAGCCGAAACGCGAAAAAGCGGCGCGGACAGCTTACCCTGATGACGCATCACGTCACGAGAGGTCGTGCTAGCAGGGCCACGTCGAGCCGCCGTGCTGCGCTGGCGTAGAGTGGGCGCATGCTCGACGAATCGAAGAATCAGTGGTTGCGCGAGCTGCTCGGACGCCATGGCGCGGTTGCCGGCACGGTCCATGTGGTCCGCGGCGATGCCCTCGAGATCGCCGCCGCACACAACATTCCGCCCAAGGTTCAAGAGGTCACCGCGAAGATCCCGCTCGGCAAAGGCATGGCGGGGCTCGCGTGGCAGCACGACAAGCCGATCTCCACCTTCAACCTGAAGGACGACGCCAGCGGCGCGGTGAAGCCCGGGGCCAAGGCGGTCGACGGCAAGGCCGCGGTCGCGCTGCCGGTCCACGAGCTCTCGGGGCTCGTCCGGGCGGTGGTCGGGCTGGCGTGGGCCGACGAGCGCGACCTCGCGGACGACGTCGTCGCGACGATCGCCGACGACGCCGCGTCGCTTCCGTGAGCCGCTAGCGAACCCGCTCGGCGATCGCGGCCGCGACCTGGGGAACGCGGAGGCCGCTGGTATCGATCGTATGATCGGCGCGGGCGTAGAGCTTGTCGCGCGCGGCGAGCAGCGCCCGCAGCTCGGCGAACGCGTGCGGGTTCTCCGCCATCGGCCGCTGATCGCCCTGCGCGACCACGCGGTTCCAGTGATCCTCCGGCCGCGCGCTGAGCCAGACCGTGCGGCAGCGCGCGCGCAACAGGGCGTAGTTCGTCGGATCGTTGACGATCGAGCCGCCGGTCGCGAGCACCATCGCCTGCGGATCTGCGAGCAGCTGGGTCAGGACCTCGCGCTCGATGCGCCGGTAGTACGCCTCGCCGTGGAGCGCGAACAGCTCGCCGAGCGGCAACCCGGCGGTCTGCTCGATCCGCTGATCGAGCTCGACGAACGCGACGCCGAGCCGCTTGGCGAGCGAGGCTCCGACCGACGACTTGCCGGCGCCGCGCACCCCGAGCAGCGCGATCGGCCTGGCGTCACCGGGCGCATCCGCCGAGCCGAGCAGCACCGACGGCGATGTGCCGAGCGCGTGCGCGACGTCGGCGAACCGCCGCAGCGAGATGTTGCCGTCGCCGGTCTCGAGCTGGGCGAGGAACCGCTCGGACAGCCCGCTGTGCGCGGCGAGCTCGCGGCGCGACCAGCCGAGCCGCTCGCGGTGGCTGCGGACCGCGGCGCCGACGGTCTCCAGGTAGCTCGACACGCATGCAGTATATTGCATCGACATGGAACGTGACAAGCAGTAAATTGCTTGATACGCCCTCCTCATGGATCCGACGCAATTCGAGACCCACCCGTCGCGCTACCGGCACTGGAAGCTGACGACCAGTGGCGACACGGCGACGCTGGTGATGGCCGTCGATGGCGATCACCCGCATCGGCCCGGCTACGAGCTCAAGCTCAACTCCTACGATCTGTCGGTCGACCTCGAGCTCGCGGACGCGATCCAGCGCCTGCGGTTCGAGCACCCCGAGGTCAAGGTGGTGGTGATCACCGCCGAGCTCGATCGCGTGTTCTGCTCGGGCGCGAACATCTACATGCTCGGGCTCTCGAGCCACACGTTCAAGGTCAACTTCTGCAAGTTCACCAACGAGACCCGGCTCTACCTCGAGGACGCATCGGCGAGCTCCGGGCTGGCGTCTTTGTGCGCGTGCAAGGGCACCACGGCCGGCGGCGGCTACGAGCTGGCGCTGGCGTGCGACGAGACCATGCTGGTCGACGACGGCAACTCGGCGGTGTCGTTCCCCGAGACCCCGCTGCTCGCGGTGCTGCCGGGCACCGGCGGCCTGACCCGGCTGGTCGACAAGCGCAAGGTGCGCCGCGACCGCGCCGACGTGTTCTGCACCACGGCCGAGGGCATCAAGGGCAAGCGCGCCAGGGACTGGGGCCTGGTCGACCACGTGGTGTCGCGCAGCAAGTGGGACGAGGTCGTCGCCGCGCGCGCCGCGGCGCTGGCGGCGAGCCAGACCGTCGCGCGCGGCCCGGCGATCCAGCTGCCGCCGCTCGCCGCCAAGGTCACCGACCAGGCGATCAGCTATCGCCACGTCGAGCTCACCGTCGATCGCGCGGCGCGCACCGCGGCGCTCGTCGTCAAGGGCCCCGACGCGCCGCCGCCGGCGGACCTGACGGCGCTGACGGCACAGGCTTCCGGCGAGCTGTGGAGCCTCGCGGCGTTCCGCGAGCTCGACGACGCGCTGCTGCGGCTGCGGTTCGACATGCCGGACATCGGCGTGGTCACGGTGCGGACCACCGGCGACCCCACGCTGGTGATCTCGCACGACGAGGCGCTCGCCAGGGCGACCACCGGGTTCGCGCGCGAGGTCCGGCTGCTCCAGCGCCGCG
>Ga0137438_1000325_pt1 | contig 10017 bp, 8 predicted proteins | sample EasRivERMGT157_2_FD_102327 | JGI IMG/M metagenome (GOLD analysis project Ga0137438, IMG submission 102327) | Soil microbial communities from meander-bound floodplain in the East River, Colorado, USA - East River MetaG ERMGT157_2 | ecosystem: Environmental > Terrestrial > Soil > Floodplain ... | reverse complement strand
TATCTCCGGACCGAGCCAGGCGGCCTAGCTGCAAGCCGCGCGAGGCGCAAGCCCGAAGCTGTAGTTCGTGCTACTGCGAGGGCTTGCAACGATGCCCGGCGCCGCAGATCGGCCGTCGCGGCGCCGGGAGGGGATAGATTCACAGGCTCTCAGGCGCTCGGCGTGCGGCCGCGCGACAGCATCAGGATCACGCTGGCCACCTCGCCCGTCACGAGGTCGAGGCGCTTCGCGACATCGAGCTCCTCGATCACTGCCAGCCGCTGCACGGGCTCGCTCACCACGGCTGCCGCCACCAGGTCCGCCAGCATCGAGGGCGAGGTGGTGCGGGCCGCGAGCTGGGCGAGGCGTGGCGCCCCCGATTCGGGCGGCAGCACCTCCGCGAGCTGCAGCACGCAGGCCTCGAGGGCCGTGCGCTGGCGGGTCAGCGCCGCGGCACCGCCGGGCGGGTAGACGTCCTCGAGGAGCTCGGCCCGGAATTCGCGATAGGGCTTGTGGTTCTCGATCTCGGCCACCAGGCGCACGCGCGCCACGCCTTGCACGTTCAGGTGGTAACGCCCGTCCGGGAGCAACTGCGCCGCCTCGATGACGCCAGCCCCTGCGATGGGGTGGACAGGCGCGCGATCCTGCGTGGCGCCCTCCTCCGAGGCGAGGGTCGCGAGCGCCAGCATGCGATCGCCCGCCAGCGCGTCGGCGGTCATGGCGCGATAGCGAGGCTCGAAGATGTGAAAAGGCGTGGGGGTACCGGGAAGGAGGATGACGTCCGGCAGGGGGAAGACCCTGAGGGCGCTGCAGGAGCGGGCGAGCACGGATCGGAGCTCGCCCAGGTCGGCCCTTGCCACGTACTCGCTCATGCGACGTCACCTCCAGAAAGCAACCGCCGGCGCGCAATACTGGCTGCGCGCCGGCGGGGTCAAGCGTTGCTGGTGTGTCCGTCTACCCGTGCGCTGCGCGCGCGGTGGGCGCCACGTCGGCCTTCGGAGCCGCCTGGATGCGCATCCCGTAGAAAGACCGGTACACGAAGACGCAGGCGATGAAGAAGAAGACGATGAACAAGCCGGCGCGGATGGTGCCGTCCACGCGCAGGGCCAGCTCGACCGCGAGCAGACCGAACAGCGTCGTGAACTTGATGACCGGGTTCATGGCCACCGACGAGGTGTCCTTGAAGGGGTCGCCGACGGTGTCGCCGACGACGCACGCCGCGTGCAGCGGGGTGCCCTTCGCCTTGAGCTCGACCTCGACCACCTTCTTCGCGTTGTCCCAGGCGCCGCCCGCGTTGGCCATGAAGAGCGCCTGGAAGAGGCCGAAGAACGCGATGGCGATGAGGTAGCCGATGAAGAGGAAGGGATCGAGGAAGGCGTAGGCGAGGGTCGAGAAGAACACGGTCAGGAAGATGTTGAACATGCCCTTCTGCGCGTACTGCGTGCAGATCTCGACGACCTTCTTCGAGTCCTCGACGGACGCCTTCGTGGAGCCCTCGAGCTTGATGTTGGCCTTGATGTACTCGACCGCGCGGTAGGCGCCCGTCGCGACGGCCTGCGTGGCCGCGCCCGAGAACCAGTAGATGACCGCGCCGCCCATGAGGAGCCCGATGAGGAACATCGGGTTCATGATGGAGAGCTTGTGGAGGTTGGTCGTGAGGCCGTGCGTGAGCACCATGATGATGGAGAAGATCATGGTGGTGGCGCCCACCACGGCGGTGCCGATGAGCACCGGCTTCGAGGTCGCCTTGAAGGTGTTGCCGGCGCCGTCGTTCTCCTCGAGGAAGTCCTTGCCCTTCTCGAAGTTGAGGTCGAAGCCGAAGTCCCTCTTCACCTCGGCCTTGATGTTCGGGATGGTCTCGATGAGCGAGAGCTCGAAGACAGACTGCGCGTTGTCCGTCACCGGGCCGTAGGAGTCGACCGCGATGGTGACCGGGCCCATGCCCAGGAAGCCGAACGCGACCAGGCCGAAGGCGAAGACCGCCGGCGCCAGCATGAGAATGTCCATGCTCCCGCCGAGCGTTGAGACGAAGTAGGAGGCGCCCATCAGGCCGGCGATGACACACCCCATCCAGTAGGCGGAGAAGTTGCCTGCCGTGAGGCCGGCGAGGATGTTCAGCGAAGCGCCGCCCTCGCGGGACGCCGTCACGATCTCCTTCACGTGGCGGGAGTTGGTCGAGGTGAAGACCTTGATCATCTCGGGGATGACGGCGCCGGCGAGCGTGCCGCAGCTGATGATGGCGGAGAGCTTCCACCACAGCGTCCCGTCGCCGAGCGTCGGGATGAGGAGGTACGAGAGCACGAACGTGAGGGCGATGGAGATGAACGAGGTGAGCCACACGAGCGAGGTGAGCGGCGCCTCGAAGTTCATCTTGGTGGCGTTGGCGTACTTCGCCTTCGCCATGCCCTCGTTGACGTAGTACGAGAGCACCGACGCGATCACCATCATGATGCGCATCGCGAAGATCCAGACCAGGAGCTGCACCTGCGTCGTCGGATTCTTCACGGCCAGCAGGATGAAGGAGATGAGCGCGACGCCGGTCACGCCGTAGGTCTCGAAGCCGTCCGCGGAGGGGCCGACCGAGTCGCCCGCGTTGTCGCCCGTGCAGTCCGCGATCACGCCGGGGTTACGAGCGTCGTCCTCCTTGATGTTGAAGATGATCTTCATCAGGTCGGAGCCGATGTCGGCGATCTTCGTGAAGATGCCGCCCGCGATGCGGAGGGCGGAGGCGCCGAGCGACTCGCCGATGGCGAAGCCGATGAAGCAGGGGCCAGCGAGGTCGACCGGGATGACGAGGAGGATGAAGAGCATGATCAGCAGCTCGGTGCTGATCAGCATGGTGCCGATGCTCATGCCCGCCTGGAGCGGGATGGCGTAGGTGGGGAAGGGCTTGCCGCGCAGCGCCGCGAAAGCGGTGCGGGAGTTGGCGTAGGTGTTCACCCGGATACCGAACCAGGCGACGCCCGTGCTGCCCAGGATGCCAACCACGCTGAAGCCGACGATGATCGCGACCTTGGCCGCTCCGAAGCCTTCGGAAAGCACACCGAAGTAGAGGACCATGATGATCGCGATGAACGCCCACAGCATGGCGATGAACTTGATCTGCGTGACCAGGTACGTCTTGCAGGTCTCGTAGATGAGCTCCGAGACCTCCAGCATCGACCGGTGCACCGGCAGGTTCTTGAGGTGGTTCGAGATCGAGAGGCCGAGAACGAGGCCCGCCAGCGACACGAGGATGCCGATGGCGAGGAGACCCCTGCCGGACAGGCCGAGGAACTGCACCGACGAGAGATCAGGGAGGACGAGGTTCGCCTCACCGCCGGCGTGTTCGGCCGCTTGCGTGAGGTTTGCTACGAGGGCAGTGAGGTTCATGGCTCTTGCGCTTTGCTGAGGCAGTCCTTTAGGGCCAGCTGGTTCGTGCTCTTGAAACGGCCAAATGGCCGGAATGACGGGAGGGCGCAATAATAGCTTATCTGGGGTCCTTGGGCTAGCGGTGCGTGGTCAGATGGTGTCAAGAAAATTTCGAAGATCGCGAACAAAGAATTCGAAGGGCCAGCGCGCGCCCGCTCGCTAGCCCCCTGCGACGAATTGTCACTACACTCTTGGATTATCAGCTACCTGACGGCTCGCGAGGCGGCCGCAGCAGCGGCCACTGCGCTGCTCTCTTCGACGGTCGCGAAGTTCACGTTGCCGTAGCCAGCCTCCGCCGCCGATGCCATCACGCGGCGCACGACACGGAACGGAACCTTCACGTCGGCCTGGACGTTGACCTCGCCCTTCCAGTTCTTCTCGCGATCGCGATCGTTCTGGTGGATGAAGTCCCAGCGCTTCTTCTCGTCGCGGAGCTTCTCGACGAGGGGCGCGATGATCTGCGACGGGTCCTTCTCCAGCTCGCTCACCTCGGCCACCTTCTGGCCGGACACGACGACCTGCGACGAGCTGATCGCGACGACCGGCATGACCTCGATCTGCTGGCCGTGACGGGCGTCGGGCAGCTTGATGTCCTTCGTCATGTAGAGGACCTCGCCCGTCGCCGAGAACTGCTGGAGGAGGAAGATGACGAGCATCGTCATCATGTCCACCATCGGCACGACGTTCAGGTCCACATTGGTCTCGCGGCGGCCGTGGACAAACTTGCCGCCAAGAACCTTGGAGGCGGCGAAACGCTTGGCGGGGCGTTTTCCGGGCTGGACGATCGGCACGTTGACGCCCTCCTATCCGGCGCCCATGACGGAGACGTTGGCGAGACCGGCGCCCACGCAGGCATCGATGGTGTGGACCAGATCGGCGTAGAGGACCGCGTCCTCCGCGGCCACCGTTATGGCAGCCTGATCGGGAAACTCGGCCTTGAGCTTCTTCAGGCGGTCCGTGAGCCCCTTCAAGTCGTACAGGATGGCCCCGTCGCTGGACCTTCCGGCGAGCGGGATCTCGATCTGGGCGCCGGCGCTGGTGGCGAGCACGTACCCGCGTTCCCCGATCATCACCGTGACGGTGAGAGACTTCGTCGGCAGCGTCTCCACCGCCGAGCCGGTCCCCATCGGCGCCGCTTGCAGGCGCGAGATCTGCGTCCAGACCGCCGTGAAGAGGAGGAACGAGATGCAGCAGGAGAGGAGGTCGATGGCGGGGACGACGTTCACGTTAGCGTCGAGCGCCCGACGCTTTCGCTTCGGTCCCCCGCCCTGAGGCATCGCGCCGCCGCCCATGGTCGTGTCCTCGCTCGCTCGGTTCGTGGAAGGGGAGAGAGGACCTACTCGACCGTCTCTTCGACCGGCACCTGGCCCACCGGCATCTTCATCTTGTCCTTGTTGGCCACGATGAGGTTCAGGACGCCGACCGCCGACTCGTTGATGTCGTCGATCATCGTCTGCGTGCGGCCCTGCAGGACCGAGTAGAGGACGAGCGCAGGGATGGCGACGGAGAGACCGAAGGCGGTGCAGTACATGGCCTCGGAGATACCCTGCGACAGGATGGTGGCCTTGTCGGCGGGGTTCGCGTTGGCCACGGCGCCGAAGCAGTGGATGAGGCCGATGATGGTACCGAGGAGGCCTAGCAGGGTGGCGATGTTCGAGATCATCGCCAGGTACCCGGTGCGCTTCTCGATCTTGGGCGACTCGCGCAGCGTCGCCTCGTCCATGGCGGCCTGCACGTCCTGCTCGCCCTTCGGGACGTTGATGAGCCCCGCCTTGATCACGGAGACGAGCGGCGTGCGCTTCTGGCCAGCGCAGTAGCTGATCGCCTTGTCGAGCTCGCCGGCGTAGATGTGCTTCTTCAGTCCACGCAGGAACAGCTCTTTGTCGACGGACGACTGGAAGAAGAGCACGTAGACGCGCTCGACCATGATCGAGAGCGCGAAGACGAGCGCCACCGCGATCGGGTACATTCCGATTCCGCCGTTGTCGAAGGCCTTGAACATACTTCCGAACAGGTCACCCATCGCGACGCGTCCTCCCGGATGCGGGCGCCACGCAAGGGTCTCTGGGAACCCTGGTTGTCCCTCGCGCGCACGACATCGTGGAGGGATCCCTATCACGCAGCTGGAAACCGAGTCAACGCGGCTATTTACACACCTTTGCGCACCCGCCGTGCGGGGGTCTCCGCTCCGGCTGAGGATGGTTCTCACGGTGGGTCCCTGCCGCAATTGCCCGGCGGGTGAGCGCCGTTGTACCGTGCCGCTCCCCACGCATGGCCGTGCAGACCGCCTTCGCCCCGTATCGGCTCCCTCCGGGCGCATTGCCCGAAGAGGCGTCGAAGCTCGCCGTCGCAGCCGCGGCCGAGCCGCTGGTGGCGCGCCTCGACGAACCGCTTCCAGGCTCGATGGTGGGGCTCGCGCTCGCGGACGTTCCCACCGGCCACGCCGGGGTCGCGGAGGAGGCGTGCCGAGCCGCGGACGGGTCGCCGTCCGGAGCGCCGGGTCAGCTGCGCGCCTGCCTCCTCTCGGCGCGCCATCGCGCCAGGGTGGAGCAGGCGATCTCGAGCGCGATCGGCTCGGGCTTCGCGGGCGTCTGCCTCGACAGGCCCGACGCACCGATCGCGCAAGGCTTCCTCGGCTCCGGCTTCTGCCCAGATTGTCAGCGCGCCTTCTCGAAGGAGCTGGCGCGCGAGTACGGTGATCACTTCATGCCGCTCGACTACCTCGCGCTCGCGCGCGAGGCGCTGGCGCAGGCGCCGGGCGCGGTCGGCTTCGGGCGCCTGCCATTCGGGCGGGACTTCTGGCGTTTTCGCGCGGCATCGCTCGAACGGGCCCTGGCCGCCTACGTCCGCGCGGCCCGCGACGCCTCGCGCACGCTCGATCGCCCCTTCGAGGTCACGGCGCAGTTCGCCGCGGTCGGGCCGGCCCAGCTCCTCTGCGCGCGCCAGCTCGACGCCGCCATCTTCCCCGTCAACACGGAGACCCAGACGACGGGCGCCGGCCTCTTCCGCCTGCTCCGCGCTGCCATGGGCCTGCGCCCGTGCGCCGCCGCACTGGCGGGCTCGAGCCCTCCCGCGCTCGTGCACCGCCTGGCTGGCGTGGCGGCGTCGTGCGGGATCGAGCTCATCGGCCTCGAGCCGGGCCACGCCGAGGGCGGACTCGCCTCGCTGCGCCGGTTTGCGCGCGTCGTCGGCGCGCAGCGCCACGCGCCCGGCGCTGCCGAGGCCGTCACGGAGTGCGCCCTCCTCTACTCGCCGGAGTGCGATCTGTGGACGGGTGGCGACCACCGCGAGCAGGTGGAGCGGGCGGGCGACGCCCTCGCGGCGCTGCACATCCAGGCGCCGGTGGTCATGCGCGTCGCCGACGCACCGGCTGGCGCAGCGCTCGTCCTCGCGGGCGCGGCCGCGCTCCCGCAGGTCGAGGCGAGCGAGCTCAAGCGCCGGATCGAAGCGGGCGGGAGCGCGCTCGTCTTCGGCGACCTGGGAGCGGTCGACGACGTGGGACGCGAGGCGCCCCCGCCCCTGCCCGCCGGCAAGCCCGCCGGCGTGAAGTTCGGGAAGGGCACGGTGGTCGCTCAGCGCGCACTTCCCGCCCCGCGGCCGGGCGCTCTGCTCGACCTGACCGCGCTCGAGCCCCTTTCGCGAGCGCTCGGTGTGCTCCTCGGCAAGGGCCGCCGCGCCGCCAGCGTGGCGGGCCGCAGCCTCATCTTCGTCGCGCTCTACCGGAACGAGGAGCGCCTCGACGCTCACCTCGTCTCGCTCGGCCCGGAGCCGGCGCAGGGTGCGATGCTCTTCCTCGGCCTGCACGTCGCGGGGACGGTGCGCCGCGCGCGCTTCCAGTCGGCGAGCGGCGCCGACGAGAAGATCGTGATGAACCCGTCGGGCTACTCGATCTCGACCGTGCTGCCGGGATTCCAGGGGTACGCGGTTCTGTCCATCGGAGCGTGAGTGAAGCAGGCATCAGGCCTCGGGCTTCGGGCCTCAGGGACGACCGCTCGCGTTCGGGGACTTTTCTCCTGAAGCCTGAGGCCCGAGGCCTACCGACTAGCAATGAGACTTCACCGGCAGCATCACGGTGAAGGTGCTGCCCGCGTCCGGCGCGCTCTCGACGTCGATGGCCCCCCCGTGGCGCGCCACGATGCCCTGCACGATGGAGAGCCCGAGCCCGGAGCCCTTGCCGTTGGGCTTCGTGGTGAAGAAGGGCTCGAACGCGCGGCGCTTCACGTCGGGGGCCATCCCGGGGCCGTCGTCCTTCACCCGAGCCGCGACGCGATCGCCGGCCGGAGCGAGCTCGAGCGTGACGATGCCGCCCGCTGGCTCGAGCGCATGGGCGGCGTTCGTGACGAGGTTCACGAACACCTGGAGCAGGCTCCCGCGCACGCCCCACACGGCGGGCACGATCTCGAGGCGCCGCTCGACGGTCGCCCCGGCGGCGCGGAGCGCCGGCCCGCACATCTCCGCCGCCTGCTTCATCACGCCGGCGAGTTCGACGAGCTCGAGCTTCTCCGGGGGAGGCCGCGCGTAGGCGATGAGATCGCGGGAGAAGCGGTGGATGCGCTCACCCGCATCGAGGATGCACCTCAGCTTCTGCACGTCGGCAGCGTCGTGGCCCTGGGCCGCGAGCTTCCTGACGAGCACGTCGGCGTAGACGGTGACCGCGGTGAGCGGGTTGTTGAGCTCGTGCACGATGCCCGCCGCCAGGCGGCCGAGCTCGGCCAGCTTCTGTGCCTGCTCCGCGCGTTCCTGGAAGGCCCTGAGGAGCGTCTGGTCCTGCCCCACGATCATGACGCCCTCCACCGCGCCCGAGGCGCCGTAAATGGCCGAGGTGTTGACCATCGCGCGCGCCTCGCCTCCCGTCGCGAGCGCGAGCCGCAGCTCGACGCCGGTGGCCGCTTCGCCGGCGAAGGTCTGGTCGAGGAGGGCGACGAGCTGCCGCCTGTCGCGGTGCGGGACGAGCGAGGCGAGCTCCTTCCCGAGCACCTCCTCGCGGCGGCGCCCTACGAGCGAGGAGAGCGCGCGGTTGAACACCATCACCTTGCGCTCGCGGTTCACGACCGTGATGAGCGCGTTCGCGTTCTCGATGAGGTCCTCGAGGAACTTCTTGAGATGGGCCGTGTCGGGATCGTCGAGGACGGGGCGGAGGGTGATACCCACCAGGCGGCCCTTGCCGCGGCCGCTCGCAGAGAGGTCCACGCGCGCGGCGACGCCGTCTAGACGCGTGCGGTAGCTCTCGGGTCTGCCCGGCTCCGGCAGCTCGACCACGCCGTCGGCTTCGGGGGGGAGCAGGTCGGCCAGCGGAACGCCCTCGCAGGCCGTGGGCTTCCGCCTGACGGCGAGCGCGAATGGGTGATTGACCCTGAGGACGCGCCTGCCGCGCGCCACGGCGGCCGCGACCGGCCCCTCGAGAAAAGCCTCGAAGACCTGTCGGGCGGTGACAGGAGGCGCCCGCCGCCTCCGGACCGGCGCCTTCTTCCCAGGAGTGCGCCTCACGGTGGCGATTGGAGCGACGCGAGCAGCGCCGGCAGGCGCGCCGGCTCCGGCATGACGAGGATGAGGCCTTCCAGCCCGTCCGGGCCGTCGGTGGAGAAGCGCGTGGCGAGCGCGACCCTCCCCGACTCGCGGTCGACGAGCCGATCGAGGCAGGCCCGCCCGCCGCCGCGCACCAGGGTCGGCACGCTGAGCAAGAGCCTTCCCCGGATCATCCGTGCGATGGCGGAGACGAACGCGCTCCCGACGATGTTGCCGGACTCCATGAGGGCGCTCTCCGCCAGCGTGCCCCAGCCGCCTGACTCCAGAGGGGGGTAGCCGAGTGAGGCCGCCAACCTCTGCGCATCGCGCTCCGGAAGCGCCATCACGAGGTGGCCTGCGAGCAGGCCCTCCAGGCGGACGCCCACCGCCACGAGATCCTGTCCCATCCCGCCCAGGAAATCGGCGACGGCGCCCGCGTTCCGCCCCACCCACGCCTCGGGCACGTCCATCTCGATGCGCCTGCACATGAGCTTCCCGAGCGCGGTGAGCGCCGCACCGCAGCCGATGCTGGCGATCTCCTGGAGCGCGTCCACGTCGCGCGGGCCGATGCCGTTTGCGTGGTTCACACGGCCACCAGCCGCTGCACGTCGAGGATGAACACGGGCCGGCCGTTGCCGAGGACGGTCACCGCCGAGAGGCCGGTCACTCCGTCGAGCGGGCGAGCCAGCGGCTTCAGCACCGCTTCGTGCTGCCCGAGGAGCGCATCCACGGCGAGTCCGACCCGCTCACCGTCGCCGTCGGCGACCACCACCGATCGTGGCGCGGGCCCCGCGCTGGCAGGGAATCCGAGCAGCTGGCCGAGGTCCTTCACGGGAACGAGCTTCCCTTCGTAGAGGAGGACGGGCGCACCCTGGCTCGTCTCCAGCATGGCAATGTCGACCTGCGCCGCGCCGCGCACCTTGACGATGGGGAGTCCCAGCACCTCGCCGCCGACGCCGACGAGGAGCACCGGCTGCACGGCAACCGTGAGCGGCAGCCGGAGAACCCAACGCGTCCCCGCGCCGCGCACGCTCTCCACCTCGAGCACGCCCCCCAAGGCCTCGACCGTGCGCTTCACCGCGTCCATCCCGACGCCGCGGCCCGACACGTCGGTCACCTCCT
>Ga0137438_1000324_pt1 | contig 10021 bp, 11 predicted proteins | sample EasRivERMGT157_2_FD_102327 | JGI IMG/M metagenome (GOLD analysis project Ga0137438, IMG submission 102327) | Soil microbial communities from meander-bound floodplain in the East River, Colorado, USA - East River MetaG ERMGT157_2 | ecosystem: Environmental > Terrestrial > Soil > Floodplain ... | reverse complement strand
GCGATCGCGCGGCCGCGCCCGCCGATGCCGCGATGGCGCCGGCCGCTGCCGACGGCACCGTCGAAGTCGTGAGCGAGCCCCGGAGGTCGCCATCGTGATCGATGACATCGCGCGCGGCCCGGCCCCGCTGACGATCACGCTGCCGGCGGGGATCCACAGGCTGGCCGCGACGCACCCGGGGTACGACGGCATCCCCGAGACGTTCGTGGTGCGCCCCCGGGCGCGCTGGCTCGATCGCGTGACGCTGGAGCCGCTCGATCCCGCTCCGCGCGACGCCGGCCTCGCGGCGCCGCCCGATGCACGCCCGGCGACGCCGCCCCGACGCGTCGTCGCTTCACCGCCGTCCTCCGCCGGCTCCGACGGCTCGGACGCCGCGCCGCCCGGATCGGGTCACGCGCGCAAGCCGAACCCGTTCTCCGACACCGGGGCACCATAGCAGCCCGCAGATCCAACGCACCGCCGATGTTGCTCCGCCTCCGGAGCTCCAGCCGTCAGAACCACTCGGCGGCCAGCGCCTCCGGCGGCATGACTCCGGCTTCCGGCTCCCAGTCGAGCAGCACGCCATCGTCATCGACCCAGTTGATGGCACGCATTCCGGTTCCGTCCGGCCAGACGCCGAAGCCGCCGCCGACCCGACGCGCCGCGGCCGCGACCTCGCCGAGAAATCCGTTGAGCCGCGGCGTGTGGCGGCTGGCCAGCTCGCGGTTGTCGAACATCCTCCGGTGATCGGCGTCGGGGTGCGCCGAGCCGTAGACCCATGGGAACCAGATATCCGAGTGAATACCGATCAAGACGGCGACGGGCAGCCTGCGCGCACTGTGGTCGACGGGAACACCGTCGCGGACGTCCGCGACCCGATCGTGCTCGAACAGGCGACCGAGAACATCACCGAGGGCGCCGTCACGGTCGCGCTGGTAGCCGATGATGGGAGCCTCCACCACATCGAAGACGCGCTGCTTCGCGCCGGAGGCCAGCACGGCCTGCGCGAACTCGAGGATCGCCGCCGGCTGCGTGGCGATCGCCGTGAAGTCAGCAATCCACGTGACGAAGGCGTGCTCGGTCTGGATCCAGAGGTTCTTCATCGAAACCGAGCCCGCCGTAGCTTCCGTGCGTCTTCTTACCAAGCTTTCGGCTCAACACGCTGTCTCGTGGCGCGAGCCGGGCGTCGTGGAATCGAGCGACCGGGCGCACGCCGGGCGGCGCGCGGCCCGGATCCAGCACACAATGAGGTGTGGCGCTTCGACTCGGCGGCCTTGGTGACCTCGATCCGGCGGCGGTCCCGTTGCCGCCGGGGACCGAGGTGGTGACCCGCGTCGAGCGCGTGGTCGATGGCGAGCTCCGGCCGGCGGGAGCGACTGGCCGGGTGGCGGCGATCGCGTCGCCCGCTGATGGCGACCGCCTCGAGGTCGTGCTGCTCGACGGCCGGCGGGCGACCTACCTGCGCTCGGAGCTCACGCCGCGCAAGCTCGGGGTCGCGCGCTATGCCCACCGCCGGCACGCCGCGTGGGAGCAGCTGCGAGGCTGCATCGTGCTCGACGCCATCGTCGGCTCGCGCGCGTGGGGCGTTGCCGGCGAGCGCTCCGACGAGGATCACCGCGGCGTGTTCGTGCTGCCGGCGCCCTGGCTCACCGGCCTGGCCGAGCCGCCGCTCGATCTGGTGTCGCTCGACGGCTGCATGACCTACTGGGAGATCGGCAAGGCGATCCGGCAGGCGATCCGCGCCGATCCCAACACGCTCGAGATGCTGTTTGCGAGCCCGACCACGAGCGATCCGATGGCGGCCGAGCTGGTCGCGATGCGCGACGGCTTCCTGTCGCTCGAGATCTACGGCGCGTTCGGGCGCTACGCGCTGTCGCAGCTCGACCGGCTCGAGCACAACCAGCGGCTGGCCGAGCATCGCGTGACCGTGGTGCAATGGCTGCGCGACGATCCGGCGCTCGAGCTCGACGCCGCGGCTGTCCGGCTCGCGGACGCTGCCGCCGTGCGGGCGCCGTCGCGGACCGACGCGGTGAACCGGGCACGCGACTACCTGAAGCAGCTGTATCGCTCGATGTACGATCAGGGGCTGATCGCCGCCAACGACTGGGCGTCGCTGCGGGCGGCGGCGATGACCGAGCTCGAGCTGCCGCGCGATCTGCGGCCCAAGAACGCGTACAACCTGATCCGCTTGCTCGACCTCGCGATCCGCTGGCTGTCGGGCGAGCCGCCCACGGTCCGTGCGAGCGACGCGATCCGGCCGACGCTGCTCGCGATCAAGCGCGGCGAGGTCGCGATGGCCGACGTGATGGCGCTGGCGCGCGAGCTGACACCCCGGCTCGAAGCCGCGCGGCAGGCCAGCCCGCTGCCGGCCCACGCCGACCTCGGCCGCGCCGAAGCTGCGCTGCGCGCGGTGCGCGACGAAGCGGCGCGGCGCTGGCTGTCACGGGCGCCCGGCCCGTGGGGCGCCGCCGCGCCTCCTGCCCCCGTGGCGAGGTTCGATGACTGACCCGTGGAGCGTGCTCACCGACCGGCAAGCCGAGGTCGCGCGCGGCTTCCTCGCGGCCCGCGCCGCCGAGCGCCACCACCTGGTGATCTATCTGTCGGGCGCGCACGCCTACGGGTTTCCGTCGCCCGACAGCGATCTCGATCTCAAGTGCGTCCACGTCGCGCCAACCCGCGATCTGGTCGGCCTCGACCCGGTGGCCGAGGCGCGCGATCGGCTCGAGATCGTCGACGGCGTCGAGCTCGACTACGGCAGCAACGAGCTCGCCCAGGCGCTGCGCGGCGCGATCAAGGGCAACGGCAACTTCCTCGAGCGGCTGTTCGGCGAGCTGGTGCTCGGCGGCGATCCGGCGCTGCTCGCCGAGGCCCGCGACGTGGTCGCCCCCGTGCTCTCGCGCCGCGTCGCCCGGCACTACGGCGGCTTCGCCACCAGCCAGCTCCACGCGTTCGACGACAAGCCCACGGCCAAGCGCGCGCTCTACGTGCTGCGCACGGCGGCCACCGGCCGCGCGGCGCTCGCGCACGGCACGATCGTCACCGACGTCGCCCGGCTGACCGCGTACGTACCGCCGGAGATCGGCGAGCTCATCGAGGTCAAGCGCCGCGCCGAGCGCCAGCAGCTCGATGGCGATCAGGTCGCCGCCTGGCGCGCACGGCTGGTCGACGCCATCACGGCCGTCGACGCCGCCGCCGACAGCTCGCCGCTCCCGGTGGATCCCCCGGCCGCCGCGGTCGACGCGATCGACGCCTGGCTACGCGACGTTCGCCGGCGATCGTGGTGACGAGTCGATCGCCGCCGGGCTGCGCAGCGAGCCTGACGCTCCGCGAGCGTCGCGCGCCCCGAGCTGCTACCTGAGCTGCAGCTCGACACCGCCGAAGCAGCGGATCGCAGCGAACGCCTCGGACAGCTTGAGGTCCATCTTCACCAGCGAGTCTCGGATGTCGACGAGCGCCTTGCGGTCGCATCCGGAGCTGGCGGCGATCATCAGCGTATTGCCTGCGGCCGACGCGTCGGCGTCGAGGCCGATGCCTCGAATCAGCGAGGTGGCGGCGCTCGCGATCGCGGCCCTGAGCTGATCGCCGGTCGGCGGCGTGGTCGCCTCGACGGGGTGCGCGACCGGCGACACCCGAGGGGCCGGAGCTTGCAACGCCGCGGCGCTCGCTGTTTCGTGGAAGGATCGGTTGTCTTCGTTGAGACTGGACCGCAACGCGTTTGCCATCACCGCCACGAACACCATCACCACAACGGCCGCAGCGATTCCACCGATCACAATCTTGACGATGCGCCGGATGCGATCGAACAAGGCCAGATCCATGGCGATATGCTAGTTCATTCCACAGCTTCGGTAGCTGCCGCATGATGCGACACCCCCCCAGCGTCGTTCCTGGGTGGAGCGCGACGGTGTGGGCCGGTGCGATCCCGATGTGCGCCACGCCGATCTGGATCACACTCGCGCGGGTCAAACTCGAGGTGATTGGAACTGTGCTGCTGACAAGCGTCTGGCTCCTTATACTCGCGACTGGTGGCATGACGAACGGCGGCGAGCGGAGCGAGGTGGAGCTGGGCTCTTGTGGGAGCGTTAGGCGCTGGTGAGTGGCGGCGCCCGGCGATCGGTCAGCCGCCGCCCACGCCGCCGCCCACGCCGCCGCCCATGCCGCCGCCCACGCCGCCGCGACGACCAACGACACGCGCATCGGATCTGGACTGCCGGACCTATGGGTGGGTCCATGCGCAGGTCTGCTGGCACGAGATCAGCGTCGTGCACTCCCACGCGGTGCAGGGGCTCGTGGGGCTGTCGGGGCCGCACGGCGTCTGGAGCTCGAGATCACCGCCTCGCGCGCCGCCGAGCTGCAGGGTCGAGAGGTCGCGAATGGTCTGTTTTTCGAGCTGGAGTCGCTTGGTGGATTTCTTCATGGTGAACCTGAACGCTGCAGCCGGCGATCCAGCTGCAACACCGCGCGATCCGGCGCGACCGGCGGCGAGTTGCAGTCCACGAGGGCGACAGGTGTCGCCTGCCGGGCGACCGACGGGCTGGACCTCGGCAACGGCCCGTTCTCAGCGAACTGCAGCTCGGCTACGATGGAGGCGATGGTGCCAGAGCGATACAGTTCCTACCGGGTGTACGAGCAACTCGGGAAGGGCGGCATGGCGACGGTGCATCGCGCCGAGCAGGACACGCCGCACGGCATCCGGCAGGTGGCGCTCAAGCGGCTTGTCCCCACGCTCGACCGCAGGTCCGTCGCGCTGTTCCTCGATGAAGCCAGGCTGCTGCGGTACCTGCACCACCCGAACATCCCGGACACCTACGACTCGGGGCGGGTGTTCGGGACCTACTTCATCGCGATGGAGTACATCCCGGGCCGAACGCTCAAGGAGCTCGTCGAGCAGTGCAGAGCGACGGCCGACCCGGTGCCGCAGCAGATCGTGCTCAACCTCGCGGCGCAGCTGTGCGAAGCGCTGGACTACGCCCACAACCGGCGCGACGAGCACGGCCGGCCGCTCGGGATCATTCATCGCGACGTCACCCCGGCCAACCTCATCATCGCCGCGACGGGCGTGTTGAAGCTGGTCGATTTCGGCCTCGCGAAGGCGACCCCCGCCACGGAGCCGAGCGTGGCCGGTGTGATCAAGGGAAAGCTCGGCTACGTCGCGCCCGAGTACACCCGGGGAGAGATCGATCACCGCGCCGATCTGTGGGCGGTCGGGATCATCATGTACGAGCTGCTCACGGGCGGCCGCCAGCTGTTCGAGGGGCCGAGCGCCGTCGACACGATCTCGCGCGTCCGCGCGCTGCCGATCCCACGGCCATCGCTCGCCAACCCCGGCGTTCATCACGAGGTCGATGACGTCGTGCTGAGCGCGCTCGAACGAGACCCCAGGCGTCGCTGGCCATCGGCCGCGGCCATGCGCGATCAGATCCGCGCGGTGAGCTCCCGGCTCGGCGACCAGGCCGATGATCAGCGCGCCGTCGCGTGGATCAGCGGGGTGTTCGAGCCAAAGCGGGGTCGTGCGATCCGGCTGACTCCGATGATGCCGATGGTGGTCCACGCACCGCCCGCGGTGGAGGCCACCGACCGCGCGCCCCCGGCGGCCACGCGACCATCGCGCCGCGGCGCCGTGATCATGTGCGTGGCCGCGATCATGGTGCTCGTGCTCGGCGCGCTCGCGTGGACGATCCGTCGCTAGGGGCGTGATCAGCGATGCCCGATCACGACGGCACCACGTCTCTGGGTTGCAGCATGTGGCCGAAATAGCGCCGGACGACGAGCACGACGACTCCGGCGAACCCGACGATCGCGGCGTGCATGCCCCAGAACTGGCTCGACGGCATCTTCTCGAGATAGCCGCCGAGAAAGCCGGCCAGGTTGCTGGCGACGAAGAAGTGCAGATAGAACACCCCCATCATGGTCGCCGCCAGCGCCGGCGGCGACAGCCGCGCGTAGAGCGCGAGCGCGGCAGGGAACGCGTTGGAGAACCCGACGCTGTTGAGCATGTGGAACGCGAGCAGGAAGCCGAGGTTGACCTTGGTGCCGCCGAGCTCACCGATGTAGGAGCCGACCGCGAGTGACATCAGGCCGGCGATGCTCATCAGATAGCCGAGCCCCATCTTGGTGATCTCGCTCGGCTCCTTGCGGGTCTTCGACCACCAGCGCCAGAACACGACCGACCCGATCAGCAGCCCCGTCGAGGTGATCGCGTCGATCGATAGCAGCCAGGTGCGCGGCATCTCCTGGCCGAACACCACGAGATCGGCGCCGCGGTCGGCCCAGGCCGTGTACGTGACGAACAGCTGCTGGTTGCCGGTGACGCCGAGCGCCATCGCCGGCAGCAGCAGCACCAGTAGCGCGAGCAGCTTGCCCTCGCCTTTGCGCAGCTTGGGCGCCGCCGCGGCGCCGCGGCCCTTTCGCCGTTCGAGCAACGGATCGCTGGGCAGGTGCGCGCTGCCGGCCAGATACACGGCGAGGCCGATCAACATGCCGACGCCCGCAGCCCCGAACCCCCAGTGCCAGCCCACCTTCTCGCCCAGCGTGCCGCAGACCAGCGGGGCGACGATCACCGCCGCGTTGATGCCGATGTAATAGATCTGGAACGCCGAGGTGACCCGCGTGTCGTCGGGCTTGTACAGCGCGCCGACCTGGCTCGCGATGTTGCCCTTGAAGAATCCGACGCCGATCAGGAGGCACAGCAGGGCCAGCAGGAACGGCATCTCGAACGCCATCAGGAAGTGACCCAGCGCCATCATGATGGCGCCGATCGTCACCGTCATCTTGCGGCCGAGCGCCCGATCGGCAACCAGCCCGCCGATGATCGGCGTCAGGTAGACCAGGCCGCCGTAGAGACCGGACAGCTGCGTCGCGAACGCGGTGACCGACAGCGGACCGCGGATCCCCTCGATGACGCCGCGCAGCCCCGCCATGCCGGCGACGTTCTCGACATGCCCCGGCTGCAGCAGCTGCATCGTCAGGTACAACGTCAGCATGCCGAGCATGCCGTAGTAGGAGAACCGCTCCCACGCTTCGGCGAACGAGAGATAGGCGAGCCCGATCGGATGACCGAGGAACGCGCGATCGCGGCGCGCAGCATCGTCGGCCGTGTCTTTGGTAACGCTGGTCATGTGTTGTTGCCGCTCCTGTTCGGCCGGCGGGCAGGATATCTCGTCCGGCCGCACGATCGGAGCGCCGTTGTGACGACGATATCGATCTTTTGCGGGCGCGGCAGATCCGAGGGCGCGCCTGCGGATGCGGGACGGGCGATCACCGGCCCGCGGCCAAGCGCTCAAAATGGCTCGCGCGGCGCCGCCCCGTCATTCGTGCCCGTATTGGACGCCTTGACGCAGGCCGCTTGACTCCAGGTCGTGCCGCTGCGCACGGATCGGTAGCCGGCGCCGGCATCTCGAGGTCGGTGGTAAATTCCCAGCTTCGCGCCACGACCCGCGGCCGTAGGTGGGTTCCACCGGGGCGAGCAACTCGCCGGCTGCCGCTCCAAGCTCGGACGGAATTTGGCGGCCGATCGCAAGCGCACTGACCAGGCGCGGTCTGCCTGAGCTCGCCGTGCCTGGTCAGAACCTCGTCAGCTCGCGCGAGCCATGTGGATTGCTGCGGCGATCTCGTCCGCGCCGCGGGTGCCAGCGAGCTTGAGCCAGGCGCGCAGGGTGGGTTCGTCATGGGTGGCTTCGATCACCGCGCGAATCGCTTCCGACATCGCGCCGAAGCGGGCCTCGTAGACGTCGACCAACGAGCGAGCGATCCCCTGCTGGCGACCTTGCTCGATGAGCTCTTGTCCGGCTGTCACGATGGTGCCCTTGGGTCGCGCACGATGACGAACTGCTCACGGGGACTCGTCATGCACCCTGCAGGCATTGTGTGCGGGAAGGAGAGGATTTTTCGTTTCGGCTCGATGTGTGTCCGCGCTCTCCCTCCACAAGCACCTTGCAGATCGCGTCCCACTCTTCAAGGAATCGCTTCATCTCCGTGGTGTGCCGGATGCTTTAACGCGCAATGTCCGTCAAGAGATGGCTGAATCGCGCAGACGCGTCGGGGCCGTACATGTGCCCCAGTTCGTGGAGGTACGTGCTGAGCGCCTCGCTCCCGCGCCCTGGCGCGAGCAGGTAGCGCTTGAGCGCAACATATGGAAGGTCGAACCGGCGCGAGCCGCGCGCCTTGCTCCGTGTCGGGACGCAGACCGCCATTCCCATCCAGACCCCAGCACCGTCCTGTAGAATACGCGTAGGTGGCAACTGCTCCACATCGAACAGCGCGGCGAAGCAACGCGTGGTGACATCTCGTAGAAGCTCGACGGCTACCCGCTCCGCGTCCGTCGGTTCGCGCACGACCGTGAATCCGTTGGCGGCCTCGCACGCGGCCTCGACGGTCGTGTATCCGAGCCACGAGAAGCTCTCCTGCACGAGGCGATGACGCCCCGGAAGGCCGCGGAGCCACGCGAGGGCCTGCGTGCGACGGTTGCGTGCCGCGATGTCCCCCGCGCGTACTCGCGCCGCGATGAGGAGGTGCGGGTGCTCCTTGCGAAAGCGAGCCGCGGCCGACGGGTCGCGACTGACGCATTCCACCAGTACTGAGACTACGCCGCGGTAGCACGCAGAGTCGTACTTCGTGCGAGGCCGTGCGTACCACTCCCGCCGGAGGAGAACCAGCAAGGTGATCGCCGCGTGTGCGTCCATCCGACGCGCTACCGACCCCCAGACCTCGACCACCTGATAGCCGTAGAGCGCATTGCGCTCGCGATCGATCTGGCGGAAGTCGTGCAGCGCGAGTACGACGGGATAGCGCACCGAACCCAGCGCTTGACGTCCCACGAACACGACGCCGGATCCCTCGTGCTCGTAGGACTTCGGCACGTCATGGGGCCGTGCAACCTCGCTGCGCAGGTAGACTGCGGCCGTGGCGTCCGCCCATAGCTTCTCCCCGAACAGCGGGTTCTCGTCGTAAAAGAAGCTGACGAGGGCCGCCTGGAGGACATCGCCGTCCGAGGCGTTGAACGGCCAGAGGCAGAGCTCCGTGTGCGAGCGCGCCGGGAGCCCGTCCCACACCCGATACGCAAGCGTACGGATCGACTTCCCTTCGATCCGCGCCTCGCCGTGCACCACGCGCAGGTCCCATCCGCGGGACGCGAGCTCGATGTTCCAGTGGAAGTCTCGCGCGGCGCAGAGCGCAGCGATCTTGAAGCCCTCGCCGAAGTGCCCCGCGAACTCGCCCGGCCGCTCTCGCTTGGTGGACGCCCCGATGTGCAGGAGCCACTCATAGCTGAACCCGGTCTCGTCGGCACGTAGGTGAAGGGTGTCCCCTTCGACGCGAAAGCGAAAGCGACGGTGCCACTCGGCCGGCCCCACCGCGTCGTAGAAGTTCTGTATGAAGTCGCGCAGCACCTTGTACTTCGACCAGAACACGGGATAGTCCCAGACGAGGTTGAGGTTCACTTCCGTTGCGCGCCTCCCGGGCGGTCCGATGAGCCGGGGCGTGTCCGCATCGCAGACCCTGTTCTCGACCATGGCTGTACCCTCGCACACCGTGGCACTTGTTCACAGGAATTTCCGGCGGACTATTCAATCAAGCTGAACAAAGATCGCACGAACAATAGCATTGGTCTCGTGCAACGCCCAATGCTCCAATCTCGGGTCAGTCGGCGAACAGCTCGCCGAGCGTGGACCCGCCGACCATCGGTGGGCGGCGTGCGCTGATGCTCGATCACTCATTCATTGGCGCGCTGCCGAGCCGCACGATCGCACCGGGCGGAGTTCCCAGGTGCTTGGTCGGCCAACAGCTCGGCGCGGCGCGCGGTCCAGCCTCAGGTCAGTCGGCCAACAACTCAGCGAGCGTGGCGGCCGTAAGCACGCGCCCGGACCAGATCTCAAGCTGCTCGACGGAGGCTGTCGTGATGGGTTGCTCGACGTGCGGGTCCACCTCGGCGCCGAAGCGCTGCCGCAGCTGGCGTAGCAGGAACGCCTGGATGCCCTGCTGGATGCCCTGCTTGCGACCTTGCTCGATGAGCTCTTGTCCGGCTGTCACGATGGTGTCCTTGGTT
>Ga0137438_1000323_pt1 | contig 10033 bp, 13 predicted proteins | sample EasRivERMGT157_2_FD_102327 | JGI IMG/M metagenome (GOLD analysis project Ga0137438, IMG submission 102327) | Soil microbial communities from meander-bound floodplain in the East River, Colorado, USA - East River MetaG ERMGT157_2 | ecosystem: Environmental > Terrestrial > Soil > Floodplain ... | reverse complement strand
TTTTTTTGTTTTAAAATAATAAACATAAAAAAATTTCTTTTTTTATTATTTTGTTTTTTTTGGTAATGAGTATTTTTTGGTTTGCTTTTTTTTTTTTTTTTTTTTCCTTTTCTACTTTCCTATCCTATATTGGTGGCACATGGACATATATGTTATTATTCTTGCCCTAGCTAGAGTTCAACCTTGCTGCTACATCTCCAGATCATTCAACACTGATCATGGATACTAACAAAGCATTTTGTTAGCAATACCTTGTGGCTGTCTGCTTTTACTTCTTTTACTTTGTGTCCTGTCTGTGTTTAGACCTATGTCAACGAATATCATCCTGTCCTTTCTGTCAATAGCAAGGTCAAAGTGTCCTCATAGTGTTATAAATGGGATCTCCGTATCCCCTTGGGTACACCTTCAGCCCGTTTTGTCCCAACAGCCTTCCATCGTCGTGTAGTTTGTAGTTTACAACCTGTATAACCAATAAACACATGTTAGTATCTAAAAAAAACTAATGAATAAAAGAAAAAACTCACTTAGGGCTGAAATGACACATTCCGCATCATTTGAGCCCGTTTTTGTCACATCTGCCTTCCATTGTCCCGTAGTTCATAGTTTACAAGCTGCGTATGCAATAAAAACAAGTTAGTGTCAAATTAAATAAAGGAAAAGAAAAAAAAAACTCACCTGGGGCTCAAACGACGCATCTGGCATGTTTGAGCCCGTTTTACCCGTGCCCCCCCCAACGACACCTGAAGCCCACAAATATTTTTTCTCCAAGATTCGGGAGTTTTCCGAGGCGGCCAGTGCGGACAAAAAGAAAACGGTCAATTTTGAAGCTTTTGCACAGGAGTGGAATAGAACCGCTGATGGCGAGGAGCGTTTCTACGTCACCACCGAAGTTCTCTCCTCGTACGCCAGGTCTTGGGAAAAGATGAGCAATGATCGTGCATCCCAGGAACTAATATCTGAACAGATGCAGTCCCTTGTTCAATCTTCACAAATTTTTTCGGCCACGCAGCAACCATTTCCAAAATCCCTTACCACAAATCCTACCCAAGTTCAACCAAGCCGTGGCGTCACCGATCTCCATGGCCAAATTTTCATTCCGCCCTCACTTTCAACTGCACTACCACTCTCACGAACCCCATATCCTGAGTTATTGGCACAGCCGCCGCCACAGCCTGAAACTTTGGACATCGAGACTCAGCTGCTCGGAGGTCAGGTAGCCTACAGGGACGAACTTCCAACCGTTGGACCTATAATCGCCAAACGACGGCGTGTTATCCCTGAAGTCCAACATAGGCGCCAGGCTATCCGAACTTGTCGCCGATGTGGTGAAGCACAATGTCCCGGAAATAGTAATATATTAAACTCCCACAGCCATGCGAGGTCCCATGCAAGACGTGTGGGCACACAGAGGGATGTAGGGGAGTGGACAACAGTAGGATATGTACTTTAACAAGTAATTAATCTATTCTACAGTTTTATCCACCAAATGCTTTTCAAGAAGCTACACAATGCACAATATCAGAGAGAGGGAAAGAAATAGAATAGATAGATAACACACTAGAGGTATGGGTATGCAAGGAATCCGAAAGTAAAGGACGACCCTCCATAAACCTTGCAAGATCTGGGTGTACTCCACCCACTGGTCGTGAAGTCCATCCGAATAAGGCGGATCGAGTCGCTCGTAAAATGTTCGCGACAAAAAGGGCAGGCGGGTGTGAGACCCGGTGAGGTTTTTTCAACTATGGTTGTGCTGCAGACGGCTTTCGTTTGACTTTTAAAATAGAAACTGACCACCAGCCAATCACGGTGGGCGAAAATGACGCACGCCAAGCGAAGATCTCCCGCCATCTTCGCTTGGCGTACGTCATTTTCGCCCACCGTGATTGGCTGGTGGTTATTACCAGGCTAGCCCTAGTAACAGCGTGAGTGGGTCACGCTGGCATGGCTGTAGCATACTTACCTAATCAGATCATCCCTTGTCAGCAACTACCAGCGTTAGCATTCCCTGCGCGGTTTCCCGCACTCGGACTCCCCCAGTCTCCATCTTGGTGATTTGATCGCGATTCGCACACCCCACGACGCCTAGCCGCTTCGATCAGTTCCAGCTTGAACCGTGACCCAACGACGCCAGACGCATCGACCAGTTTCCTTGTGAAATTGTGAGCATTTTTCGATTTTTTTTAGTGTTTTTAACATCTTTTCATTGTTTCTTAGAGCTTTATAACGTGTTTGGACACGTTTTCTACCACTGTCGACCTCCCCTACTCTCTGCCAATTGTCACAGAGGCCCACCGCTCGTTTGCGACCCCCTACATTTATCCACAGCCCCCACACATATTACCCAACCCATTTTCGCATTTTCATTTTCAACATCTACCACACGTTTTTACGTGTTTTAAGCTACTGTCAACCCTTCTCGAGTCCTACTAAGTGCCCTTACACATCTACGACGTCTCCCAACCGTTTCCGGGACCTACTGCCCATTTTCGGGCCCATAAAGCCGTTTTCACGCGTTCTCAGCCCCCACCACGTGTTTTTACACGTTCTCAATTTCTGTCAACCACCTCCGAGCTCCTGAACGCTCCCCAACCGTTCTCGCAACCCACCGCCCATTCCTGAGCCCTACCGCTCGCTTTTTGTCCATTTTCGCTAATTTTCACCATTTTCGACCGCTTTTCGTCAATTCTTTACCGTTTAGGCTCTTTCTTCCACCATTTTCAAGCCCTCTTTTATACCTTGACCCATCTATAACCGTTTCCGGAACCCACCACCCATTTTTGAGTTTTACCGCCCATTTTTCGCTTATTTTCACCCATTTTCGTCATTTTCACTATCTTCATCTTAATTCCCAATCATATTTTGCTACTTTTAACCTTCTAGAACATCCTTCAATCGTTTATAACCACCTTCAACTACATACAACCTTTTGTAACCATCTCCAAGTAAATTTTAGTCATTTTTGACCGTTTTTGCGTGTTTTACCCATCTCCGCAGTTTTTATAGACCGCAATTCTTTTCATTCCCCTTTCCTTTCACCTGTTGCTTCAGTTGCCCCGAAGCATCGTCCTCAGTCAGCTTGACCATCTCCACCATTTATCGACACATACCCGTTGCTTCGGTTGCCCAAAGCATCATCCTCAGTCGGCTTGACCATCTCCGCCATTTATCAACACATTATGTCTAGAGTCTACCCATCGGATCGTTCAGCCTGCATGAGTCAAGATGGACCATCTGATATTCGATTCCGTATCCCAGGAGGCGTTCTACTGTACCACCCACTGCGCGACGCCCGTTTCCCCTGCATTTATCGTGTATCGATCCATGCATTGGTGCATTCTCCAGAACACTTTGAAACAATACTGATAAGAGTTGTGGACACATCCATAAACGCTCGAGTAGACCGTGCCAAATTTAATGAAAGGCTATCGGTACCTCTAGGACCCGATGCCCTTATGAATGAATACGGTATGTTATTGGATATTTAAATTGCCACTAATTTCTAATAATATCATTTAGGATTGTTTCAAATGAAACCTCGCACAATATTATTTGCCCGGCCCTTGCGTGAGGATGGCATCTATTCTGAAGAAGATGACATTGCAGAGTCTTGGTGTTTGGAAGGGTATGTTGACCAGCTGCTTGCCAGTTATATATCTCTGATGGCATTTCAGCCAAGATTTTCTGTCCCTTGAGGACCGGTCACAGTTAAACACCGTTCGCGACTTATTTCTTGGGCCTCCAGAGGAAATGTCATCGTCGTCGCCTGTCGCAGATCCCAACAAACCAGGTAGCCTAATAGGAGGAACTGCTTTTGAACGATGTGGTCAGACTCCTGTCAAGGGATCAGGACGGTGCTATTCCCTTACTGTGACCCACCAACGCCAAAAGGCGCTAGTTGGCCCGACCGCAGCTCTGAAAGAATATGAGTTACCTGAAGATGATGATTCTGGTTCTCTTAATCTTGACATAAGGGGGAAAGTAACTAAAGTAAGGATTAGAAGTGCTTCAAAAGTTAATAGCAAATTTTGATTGTTTTTTTTTTCCTGCGGAAATTGTCAGATCAACGCTCGCATGGCAATGATGGCTCTCAAATATGGTGCACCAGAAGACTATATGCGGCTTCTCCAAGAACATGCTGACGCGGTAAACTTGCCTAGAATTGGCATCAATGAAAACATTGCTTTCCCTGCTGTTCAAGCCAACATTGCACCTGCAGTCGCTTACCACGATGCTCTTGGTATTCAACTTTAATTAATTTATATATATATATATTCTTATATAACATTTAGGGAAGGGACTAGATGGGTCCATGGGCTTCTTTGGTGAAGGTCATACTGATGATGGTGACGATGAAGCTGGTCTCACATGTATGATAAGCAACTCCCGGCTTCCTGATAATTATGAACCTGGTCGCTTCCATATATTTGCGATTGGGATGTATGCTGTCGTAAAACCCCAGACTGCCTCCATTTTTAGTGGACTTGGAAAACACGGTGGGACTCCTCCTATTGCCCCAGATGGCGTTATACCTTCACCAGAAGCCGCTCGCTTGATGATGGTTTTTTACTGTCCTAAGTCTATACTTTCTCCTGATGGAAACTCGATCCCTTTTGCATCATTACCGAATGGATTGCCTTTAACTCTTGGACCGGAAATTACTGCCCCTTAGTGCGTTTTTTTTTCTGAATGCTAATTAATTTTTTCTTACACCCCTTTTCAACTCAGTGGTGCTCGTGCAATGGACTTTACAGGACATTGCGTTTGGTCCCACGATGCAGGGGCTGTCATGCAACAAATATCACATTTGAACCTGATGTCTATGGGTTGTTTGCAAGCATGCGGTTTCTTCATGGAACAAATGCCATATGAAGTTTCTATCGATATCAACAAGTTTTTAGGGGCTTTTTCTATAGAATCGAATGGCCAACACATTTATCCGCCTTCTTGGATGGAAGGTGAAAATAACTCAGTAACAATTGTACCATCCGCCTCTCCCACCTCTGAAATGTCTACATCGCCTCCAATCTTTAATATGGTCACCTATCGCAAATATCGCCAAAAGGAGGCTCTCCAGTGGATTGATCTTCAAGAAAAGCGATCATCAATTATAGCTCGCCTCCAACCCACATCAAAGGAGGAGTACCAGAAGCTACGAGATAATGTTATGTCCGACAACGGTCCTTTACGCAGGAAAGCGAAAAAGCAAATAGGTATGATAAGCTTTTTATATTAAATCCATGGCTGAGCTTTCTTTCCTTTCCATTTAATCAGCGACTAAAAGGACTTCCAAAAATCAAGATGTCAGCGATCCTCCCAATTTACCAAGGGGACCAACTGATCTTCTTAAAAAACGTTAGTCCATTTTGAAAGTTTTTATTGATAGTTCAATTTATATGTTATAGAAACGAAACGCAAGAGACTTGATATGACTCCTGTCAGTAAATCGCTGGCAAGCTCAAACCTTTTCAAAAAATTGAAACAAAAAAATTGTCAGTCATTGAATGATTTAAGATATCATTGCTTTTATTGATTTTTTACTCCAGCTCCTCTGCTAAAGAAACCTAGGCAGAATACTACAAGAAGTACAAGTAAAAGAAAGGGGCCCAGGTTGTCTTCTAGAATATATTCTAAGCACCAACATATGAAGCGCAAAATCAGTGAGCTATTATCTACTGAATTAATAATACAATCAAATTTTAATACATGAAATTAACATAGTTCTCGATTCTGAGGAAACAACAAACCTGAATGACCTTCATGTGAATATTGCACCACAAGGTAATGATACCAGCTTATCAGATCATGATATCGGTTCTAATGACCAAAACATAACAGGTGTAGAATTGATCTCTTCAGCTCCGTCATCAAGCCATGATTCTCTCACTTTTCAAATGCCTAATCAAACTGAAGACGCAATGAATATTTCCTCCCTGTGTAACCCAAATGATGAGGAGCTTTCTCTCCGTCAGCCAAGAGAATCTGAACTCTTTGGCAATAACTTAATTTATAAACGTTCTTGGGCTAAGGACTCTACTTGTGAGCAAGTATCTCTTTTGTAGCCAGTCTGCTCTAACCTCTATTTTAGCTGAGATTGCAGTGTTTTTAAAGGGACTCACCACAGAAACCATTGACCGTGCTATTTTGGCCTTCCAGGAAGGCATCAAATCTCGTACTGCTCTGCCTCTTCATTTTGATCCCCGATCTGCTCAGTTAGCCTGTTCGAGTATACTTCGATTCACAGATAAACGCTCTGCAGCCATAACCAACGTGTACGACATTCCAAAGTTTTGGATTAATCTTAACGCACTCATCCACTCCTCTAATCTGAATATCATCGAGTCCTACATCACACGCGCATACTGCATGCAGGGTTCCTTGAATTTCCACTTATGGCTTATAGATATTGTTCAATCTGCAGTCAAAGACTCTTATCATCATACATGGATCGGAAAACTTGCATCAGATGTGGAAATAGTGGTTAATGGGAATCGTACAGCCGACTTTGACTCTGCCAAGTATCTCCCGAACCTTGCCTTTCAGCAAACGTATTCCTACAAGCCTGGACCCTTCAGGTATGATCAATCAGAAATTGTTTCTACCACCTTATCGTCCATCTTGCGACTCTGGCTTCGTTTTCCCTCCGATGAACTCTCCCTTCTCCAACTTTCGCTTATCAACATCATCATATCGAAATCGCCGTCTTCCATACTGTTCATAGACAAAGTATGGGAGATGTTTGCTACACCATTTTCAACCGTATTTAATGTCTGGACTGGGCGTAGCAGCAAAGAAAGCATCAACAAGTCATTGGCCGAATTTCAACTACAATTTGAATCTCACTCATTTGCAACGCCTGGATCCTTGGATTATGACAAACTAGAACATCTATCAAAGCTAATCGCTGAATGGATGGGAATTAATGATCTAGATGCTGGCATGCCACCAACGGTGCGTAAAAGTTAGGAATATTCATTATCTTTAAAAACTTATTTCATTATATTATGACAGCTTGACGAGAACCAGTTGGATGCTGCGGCTGTCGTATTACCGAGCTCTTCCCAAACATCTTCTATAATTGTGAGTAGCTTATTGTATAGAAAGAGAAATATTTCTCAATACCAGTCAGGTCTCCGATAGCCAAAAATTTGTCCTTCAATTTTTGCGTCATCTTCTTCCCATTCTATCTCCTTCCTTTGCTCCACCAATCACTGGGGAAATAATCAAGAAGGTTTTATCAGACCTTGATTTCTATCTCCCATTTCGTCAGCATGCTCCCTCTCTTGCAAATGCCAGAGTTGAGATATATGGAGATGTGACTCAGTTTCCAGGTGAAGATGGGGTAGAATTTTTTAATATTCTTGCTTTTCGTGGCGTATTCTTTGGATCGCCCTTTGCGCAATCAGATCGATACAAGAAGTTCAATACTTTGGCAGATTGGAAGAAGTTTCAGGCAGAGGGATTAGAGATAGCGAGGACAGAAGGAAAGGATGGTGAAGAAGAAAGATACTATGTCAAGCGAAATTGTTATGGACAAACTCAAACAGATCGCAGCACTGAACTACTTTCAGTCTACTGGGACCAACGCCTGCTATGGAGCACCACTTTCAACAAACCGACAAAGCCTACTATTACAGAGGTCCATAAATGGCTCAAGTCAACAATTCGTAACATCGGGAGTCTCTCCGCTCTTCTTATTTGTGGAGATCTTATTGAAGCTGGCATACTGTCTATGCCTGCTGCTGAGGAATGGGGTGGGTTGATTCATACTCTTAAAATGGGTTCTAAGGAATCTATGGAAAGGCTTGGTTTGATACGAAAAGGAGCCAGCAAATTAGAGGTTTCCAAAGCATTCACCTCCCTAGACCTGGCTCTTCATCAAGAGCTAAAGAAAGAGGAAAAGGAGGCGATGAACTACAATGTGATCATGCTGGAACATGCGCTATGCAAGATTAAGCGACTATCATCTAGGCGTCCCATATTAGATATTTTACAGGAAATTTAGTTATGTTTTAGCATGTTTTATACTTTGATATGACCTGTGTATGTTATTGGGGAAGAATTTAGTTATGTTTTAGCATGTTTTATACTCTGATATGACCTGCATATGCGGTCTGGCATTTTAAAAATCTGAATGCCTTTAGCCATGAGGATGAAAAGAAGTGTCTAAGGTAATTTTTTTTAAATCCTTAGAATATACTGACTTATGTATGTTAATGAACTTAATTGTAATATGTTGCTACTCTGTGGTATATTGTAGCTGCCGTTCATACCAGTAGAAAGGTGCTGGTAGGTTATTTATGCGTAGTCAAAAGCTGTTGAAAGATGTTGTGACACAAAGTCACCTGCAGTGACTTCTGTCACATCTTTATATTATGCAAGCAACCTCGACTGGTCGAGGTTGCTTGCATAATATGTGCTTACCAAGCAACTTACCAAGACTCAAAATCTCACTCTTTTGCATCCACTATCAATATGTCAAGCCGTTCTTGTCCACTGATACAATATGATTCAAACCTTGGTATGCTTAAAGCTCTATGTCTTTTTTAATCTCCTGTACTGAATTAGGAATGTAGGAACACCAGATCGACGCTTGTACTTGACCATCTTGGCTGAGTTCCCCTGGTATTCAGAGGCATTGGTGGAGAAACCCAAATCTCCTTTAGATCTTACAAAGGAGTTACCTGACTTTGAGGTGAGTATAATTCATCACAATATATGCATGTTCAAGACATTGATTTTGTTGAACAGACATTTTTAAATTCATTATCAAATTTCGAGAAATCACTCCTTGGTTTTACTGGCGATCCACGCACTGTCAATATTTTAGCTTTATTGGGCGTGAATGCTGCCATATCTGAGGCTGAAGGGAATGGTGTTGTAATACCTACTCCTGAATTAAGGTTAAGTCTCTTTGACTTTCAGAAGATCTGCTCTGTACTCTGTGCATACAGATTCTTTGATGTCATCTCACTCCGAGCTCGGGCTGTTTCACAAGTTTCTGCATCGCCTCCCATCCCCATGTTTTTACCAGGGTCTCCAGGACCCAGAGATGAACTTCATGTGAGTTTGCAACATTTGTCGTTCTTCTGAGTCATCTTTTGAAGATTTATTAGGCCTTTTCTCGTTTGGGTGAATGGCCTAAGCTTGCAAATACTTTCAAGAAAATGGTGAAAGAGACAACAGTTAAAAGTAGTTTGCCCATGGATACATTCTCCAAACCGATATTCTCTTTAATGCAAATGGCTGCAAGAAATGATGCTCAAACAAAATATTTCGCAATTGAAGAGAATTTTCTTTTAGCTGCTATCCATGTGGCTGCTATGAAGGACATTCCATTCGCTGAAGGGGTCCTACCAGATCTTCCTAGCAATATGCCTTCTGTGCCATCTGGGTAAGTCTTCTTTTCTCACATAATAATAGAAAAATTGCTAATCCAAGTAGCGGTCATAAGAATAAAGAGTCTTATGAACGCTTTGTTGCGGAATATGATCAATTTGTTGAGAAATGTCGAGTAGAAGGGTGCAATTCCTCAGCATCTCGCATTGGGAATCGCTCACCATTACAACTTGCCCTCATGATATCACCTTTGTATCTCTTGATGACTGCACGGTTGTCTATGAAGTCGTATCATCGCAGAACCCTCATTGATTTCGCAGCAAAGCTTGGTCCCCAAAAACCTCCTCTTATCTTAACCATTGAAAATCTCATTTGGGATGCTCTTTTTAAACTTGCTGAGGGCTGCTTCTCAGTTTATGATGTACTTTTTGGTTTGGCAAATTCCCTGCCATGGACAGAAATCAATGGAGCATTGGATCCTGGTACTGAAAAATGGTTTGATCTTGATTCATGTACGTTACCTTTGTTTTAATTTGAGGAAAAGAGTCCATTATTCAACATCACACTATACAGCCATCCGTACTGCATCATCTATGATTGAAAATGTTGCTACAGCCCCCAAGAGTGACACCAACATGAACAATGCCTCTCCAAGCTCCCGCAAAGCATCAAGTACATTTTTTTTTTTTTTTTTTTT
>Ga0137438_1000322_pt1 | contig 10034 bp, 7 predicted proteins | sample EasRivERMGT157_2_FD_102327 | JGI IMG/M metagenome (GOLD analysis project Ga0137438, IMG submission 102327) | Soil microbial communities from meander-bound floodplain in the East River, Colorado, USA - East River MetaG ERMGT157_2 | ecosystem: Environmental > Terrestrial > Soil > Floodplain ... | reverse complement strand
TCTCGGTAGCCGGAAAGCTTTTCCTGAGTAACCGTACCCGGATTACACTCAAGAGTAAACTCAACATCCTGAGATATCGTAAAATATCTTTTTATTTGGATAATTATTGACGATAATTCCTGAGGACTAAGCAGTGACGGCGTCCCACCACCGAAGAAAATTGTTTTAAGATCGCGGCCAAGAAGTTCAGGATGCAGGTTGATTTTGAGATCTATCTCTTTACAGAGAAGATCAACAAATTTGGATTGTGAACTCCGATCTTCAATGGAATAAAAATCGCAATAGACGCATTTTGTTTCGCAAAATGGAATATGGGCATATAACGACAGTTCAGAATTCACATTAATGCCTGTTAATGCACACCATTCAAAATCCTCTCCCAACGAATGTGGAATTTCTGAATTTCATCGGGATCTCCTTCATTTGGTGCATACGGTGGATTAAACATGGACCAATAGATAAACAGACCGTTGCCGACAACATTATCGAGCGGAGCAAATCCCCAATATCTTGAATCAAGCGAATTATCGCGGTTATCACCCATCATCCATAAGTAATTTCGCTCAACTGTATATGATTTTACGGGCTTATCATCTATGATGATCGCGCCGTGATCACCAACTTTTGTTGTATGGCCTTCACGTTGGATAAAGACGTCCCATGCATCAAAATTACTTTGATCAAGGGCGATAACGTCCCCCTTCTTTGGAATACGGATCGGGCCGTAGTTGTCACGATTCCAGGTATTATTCCCTGCCGGGAACAAGTTTCCGCCTCGTTCAGGAACGCCCTTTGGCAATGTATCAGGGCCCAAAATCATCTTCTCCGGATTTACCATTGCCACTCCATTCACATAGACCTGTTTCCTGCGTACTTCGATCGTATCGCCCGGAATGCCGATACATCGCTTAATGTAGTTCACATTCCTTTCGTCCTTTGATAACGTAACTTGCTCTTTATTGCCGGGAAATTCAAAAACAACAACGTCTCCGCGGCTGACATTGAACGTATTAAAACCAAAATGCGGGATAGGGATATTCGTGAACGGAAGATACTTTGGAGTCTTAAAGCTATAAGCGAGTTTATTAACAAAAAGATAATCGCCGACCAGGAGCGAGTTTTTCATCGATCCGGTTGGAATACGGAATGCCTCGACAAAGAAAGAACGGATACCGATGGCAATAAGCGCGGCAATAAGGATAGATCTCCAGAATCCATCTTTCTTCTTTACCGGTTTACCATTTTTCCTTGTAACGGACGGAATGCCGCCTTCTTTACGAAGCTCATCCAATGTTTTTGCTTTCGGCTCGTTTTTTGCCATTATAGTTTTTTAATCTGTTATGTAGGCACTTGATCTTTGACTCAGTGCACTCCGTTCAAGATTCTGCTCCAACGAATATTAAATTTTTGTATCTCATCGGGATCGCCTTCGTTGGGATCTGTATACGGCGGATTAAACATCGACCAGTATATAAAGAGGGGTTCACCGACAACATTTTCAAGCGGCGCAAATCCCCAGGTACGGGAATCCTCAGAGTTATCGCGATTATCACCCATCATCCAAAGATAATCCTTCTCGACAGTATAGGATTTCGATGGTTTATTATCAATAAGAATAGAGCCGTTACCCCCGAGTTTTATTGCATGCCCTTCACGCTGAATAAAAACATTCCATGCATCATAACTATGTTCGTCGAGCGTAACAACATCCCCTTTTTTCGGGATCCGTATCGGCCCGTAATTATCCCGATTCCATGAATTGTTTCCTTTCGGGAAAAGTCCGCGTTCCGGATATCCCTTTTGCATGGTATCACTACTGGTGATCATCAGCTCCGGATTCTTCATTGCAATACCATTTACATAGACCTGCTTATTCCGGACTTCAACAATATCGTCAGGGATGCCAATACAACGTTTAATATAATTGACATTCTTTTCATGCGGGATTACTTCATCCCGATTGCCGGGATATTCAAACACCACCACATCGCCACGTTTGACATTGAACGTATTGAATCCAATATGAGGTATTTCTACACTCGTGAACGGAATATATTTTGGGGTTTTGAAACTATAAGCAAGTTTATTGACAAAAAGATAATCCCCAACAAGCAACGAATTTTTCATTGAGCCGGAAGGGATACGAAACGCTTCAACAGCAAATGACCGAATGCTGATCGCGATCAGAACTGCAAATACAAGCGAGGGCCAGAAACCTTCTTTTTTCTTACTCCGCTTACTATTCTTTACCAATGCAGAAGCATCTCCACTCTTTTTTTGCAGCGCTTCGGATGTCATTGATCTAATTTTATTTCCTGCCATAATATTCTGAGTGATAGGTTGTGATTTGTATTCCGCGGACGCGAATCACCATTCACAAACCACGACTCAATCGGTTATCTGTAAAATTGCAAGGAAAGCTTCCTGCGGTACTTCTATTCTTCCAACCTGTTTCATACGCTTTTTGCCTTCCTTCTGTTTCTCCAGGAGCTTCCTCTTACGCGAAATATCACCTCCGTAGCACTTCGCCGTCACGTCTTTGCGGAGAGCTTTAACACTTTCTCTGGCGATGATCTTCGCACCGATCGCTGCCTGGATGGCAACTTCGAACATATGACGTGGGATCAGCTCACGAAGTTTCGTGCATAATTTTTTGCCCCATTCAAATGCCTTATCCCGGTGAACGATGGTACTAAATGCATCAACAGGGTCGCCATTGAGCAGAATATCGAGTTTAACAAGATCGGATTGTCGGTATTCCAGAAATTCGTAATCAAGCGAAGCATATCCACGCGAAATGGATTTTAGTTTATCGTAAAAATCAAAAATGATCTCCGAAAGAGGAAACTCATATTGAATATCGGCACGCGTTGCATCGAGATAGGTGGTCGTTTTATAGACGGCGCGCCGCTCAGTTGCAAGTTTCATGATCGCGCCGACATATTCACTTGGCACAATGATCTGGGCTTTGACGAACGGTTCTTCAATATATTCAATATGACCCGGTGGCGGCATTGCCGAAGGATTATCGACGGTGACGATCTCATTTGACGTCGTCATCACTTTATACTCGACGTTCGGGACGGTAGTAACAAGACTCTGATTGAACTCACGTTCAAGCCGCTCCTGAATGATCTCCATGTGAAGGAGACCGAGGAACCCGCAACGAAATCCGAAGCCAAGTGCAATCGAAGTCTCGGGTTCGAAAGCAAGCGAAGAATCATTGAGCGTAAGTTTATCCAGAGAATCACGGAGTTCAGTGTATGCTTCGGCATTCTGCGGATAAAGTCCTGCAAAAACCATTGGCTTCGATTCCTTGAACCCGGATATTGCCTCGGAAGCGGGATTACGGAATGACGTTACCGTATCGCCGACGCGCGTCTCTTTGACATTCTTGACTCCTGCAATAAGATAACCGACATCTCCGGCAGAAAGGGATTTTTTTTGTTCTCTCCCCAATCGCAGCGTTCCGATTTCTTCGACACGATATTTCATGCGGCTATGCATGAACATGATCTCATCGCCTTCGGAGATGGTGCCGTCGAAGACTCGCATATACACGACGGAGCCACGATAGGAATCGAAAAGCGAATCAAAGATCAGGCAGCGAAGAGTACCATTCGGATCCCCCTCCGGTGCAGGAATACGTTTATGAATTGCTTCGAGAATTTCCGAGATGCCGATACCGGCTTTCGCACTTGCCAGCAAGATATCCTCTTTCTTACAGCCGATCAGTTCGATGATCTGATTGCTGACTTCATCGATCATCGCTGATTGCAGATCGACCTTGTTCAGAACAGGAATGATCTCCAGTCCTGCATCAATAGCAAGATAAAGATTGGTAATTGTCTGGGCTTCAACTCCCTGTGTTGCATCAACGACAAGAATTGCCCCTTCACAGGCAGCCAGAGAGCGTGAAACTTCGTAGGTAAAATCCACATGGCCGGGAGTATCGACCATATTGTAGGTGTATTCTTTGCCATCGGTTGCTTTATACTTCATCATGATGGCATGAAGCTTGATCGTAATGCCGCGCTCCTGCTCGAGATCCATATCATCAAGAACCTGATTATACTCCATTTCCCTTGCTGCGATGGTATGCGTTTCAAGCAGCAGTTTATCGGCAAGGGTGGATTTCCCATGGTCGATATGAGCAATAATACAGAAATTCCTTATGTGATCGAGCGTCATTCCCTCTTTTTAGGCGGTTCTACCGTTTTTTAAATAGCTTGAGAGAACACGAAGAAGGGGGGAAATGCTCCAAAGCCACTTATGATCACTATCTCAATACCTCTAATTGCTGAGTTATCGCTGAGGTCCCGTCTGAAAATCGCACGTAATAGATTCCATTGACAAGATTCCATACCGGAAGCTCTATTTCCATCGTTCCTGGAAGAATACCCTGAACCATGACTTCCCTACCGAGAACATCGAAAATAGATATAGTCGAATGTAGTAGTGAAAACGAACTGGAGAAAACGCAGGTTGCAAAATTTCCGGATACGGGATTTGGGCGAATTGTTAATGAATGGAGGCCAGAAATATCGGTGTTCACATCGTTGATTTTATCGGGGATTCCCTCGCCAATTAGCAGAGAATACTTCTTACCGATAAACGAATATTTACTGTCTATATCCGTCGCCCAATCGATTCGAGCAGTATCCTTCCTTATCGACCGAGGATGAAAATATATCTTAAATGTTTTGGAGTTCGAAGGATTGACAGACACCGGAAATTGTGCGGCAGATACTGGATCGATCGAGAAGTTTACGGTGTCCGATAATTTCCATGATTTCGTCAAACTATATGCTAAGCTACCATCATTTATTATTGTTAACGATCCTCCTTTTACCGAATCAACTTCTACCTGCGGGAAAGCAATGTCTCCTGCGAGCATAGAAGGATTCACTCCAACACCTTTAATCAATGTCGATGAAGGATAACAATCGGAAGCGACAATTACCGAATCACGTGAATTCCCGATTTTTTTTGGATTATAGCAAACCTGAATTTTCAAACTATCGCCGGGTTTCATAACTGAAGGTACGGCTGGAATTACAGATGAAATTGTAAAATCACCGCTATTTCTTTTCAAACTGACAGCATTAACAGAGAAATCCTTTGCACCGGAAGCAGTAGTATTAATATAGACAAGGGTTGAACATACTTCATCACCGACTCCGGTTATTGGAAAAGTAATTGAGTCTGCTCGTTTTGATAAATCCGGAAGAACAGCGCGGCGAATACGTTGAGAAGCGTAATAAAGATCGATCACAATTACATCGCCTTTAATATCCGAAATATAGAGTGGTGCATAGGATGAGTCTAAAGGATTCACGGGGTAAACATCAAAACAAACTGCTGTATCTTTACCGGAAAATACGATTTCACCAACGTTCGTTGAATCAAGTAACGGGTCAAAAGTAGCATTCCTGAATTTTCTAGGAGGTTTTACTAATTTTCCGGCAAGATCGTCCAGCAGGAGAGCAAATTTGATCCCTGAAGTATCCCGCAAGCATATATGCCATGATCCGCAAAGTGTATCCACCGTAGCTTTGAGAGGTTGATCTTGTGGAATCGGACTCACGGAAGCAGCTAAACCGGACTGTCCGTACTGTGCTAACACTCCGGAGTAAGCGAACAGAAGAATTAGGGCTGAAATAAACACTCTATGGATAATTCTTTGCATAGATAATTGTTGATTTACATATAAAGACAACTTAGAGGGAAAAGTTACAAAATAGCTCCAAATAATTTACAACTTAGACTTCTACCCTTTCAATTCTCACTCCAAGCCCACGCAGTTTCTGTTCAATATGTTCATACCCACGGAGCACGTGATGAATACCGGTGATCGTACTTTCCCCTTCGGCCAAGGCGGCGGCAATCAGATACACAAAGCCTGCGCGAAGATCCGGAATATTAATATTCGCACCCCGCAGTTTTGAAGGGCCAAAAATAACTGCTGAATGTGGATTGGAAAGCGTTGTAAACCTACAGTCTGATCCGCCAAGGCAGGAATTATATAGCTCAATATGAGCCCCCATCTTCTGAAGTTCTTTCACATAGCCGAAGCGATTCTCATAGACAGTTTCATGCACGACCGATAATCCTTCCGCCTGAGTCATCATCAAAACCCAGGGCTGCTGCCAATCGGTCATGAAGCCGGGATGGACTCCTGTTTCGATGGCCGTCGCCCGCAACTTGCCTTTATAATAGAAACGGATTCCACCTTCGAGCACATCGAAATCTCCACCGGCTCTTCGCAAGGTATTGAGAAACGTGAGCATTGCCGATTGATCGGCATCTTCGATAAAGACATCACCTTTAGAGGCAACAGCAGCACAGGCAAAAGAAGCGGCTTCAATTCGGTCAGGCATAATATGATGGTTCGCACCATGAAGTGATTTAACGCCCTCGATCACGATACGTCTGTTTGTATCTATCGAAATGATAGCCCCCATTTTTTGGAGATATTTCACAAGTTCGATGATCTCCGGCTCAACAGCCGCATTTTCAATAATGGTAGTCCCAATAGCAAGTGTTGCAGCTATAATAATGTTCTCTGTTGCACCGACACTCGGAAAAGGCAGTTCGACGACTGCACCACGCAACTCATCGGCTTCACAGTGATAGAAATGATCCTTTAATTCAATATGTGCTCCCATTTTTTTGAGAGCATTGATATGAAAGTTTACGGGCCTTGCACCGATTTTATCACCACCCGGAATCGGAACATTCGCTTTACCGGTCCGATGAAGAAGCGGCCCGATAAGAAGGATGGGAATGCGGTTCAAGCCGGAAAAATGTTCAGGGACTTGAGAAGAAGTGAACTGTGGCGTATGGACAAGCATTGTCCCGTCTTCACTTTCTCTAACAGTTGTTCCAAGGGACTCTATGATGCTTTCAGTTATTTCAGTTTCTCCCAGGTGAAAGGGAGCATTCGTAAAGGTGCTTTCTCCTTCGGAAAGTGTTGAAGCTACCATAAGCTTCGAGATAAGGTTCTTTGTACCGCTAACCCGGACTTTGCCGTGCAAGGGTTTTCCTCCGATAATGCGAAATGCTTCCATTGTATCGAGTGAGAGAATTTATTTAATTACTGATAATTCCTTCGTTGTCTTTTTGGCTATATCGTAGAGATATAATTTCATCGCCGGGCCTTCGGTATTCGCAAAAAGAACAGAGGTCTCTTTCGGGCTTATGATGAGATCAAACGCACCGGGTGGAAGCGGAAGAGCTGACTTAGATACATCTAGAATTTTTTCTCCTTGAGTCGGAATATGAACATATCTCTGGCTCAGAGAGAGATTCTTCTTTTCATTCGCTTTATAGAGACTAAGCATTGCATCACCGGCATCGGCAGGCTGTTTATCTGTCGTTTCGATGCTATATCGATAGTAACTTTCTGTCTTAGGATCTCTCAAAAGTAATTGTGTCTGGTCATGACTCCAGCCAAGTGTTTCAAAATCTTTATCGTTTGCAAATGCAAGTTCATTGGTATATTGCTGTGTATCATAACGGTAGGTATCGGTATGCATGCCGGCTCCATGGTTTGCAAGATAATAGACGTACCTCCCATTATCTGCCATCCCTAATATCTGTTTAATGGCAGGAACATCTTTCGGTGTAAAATCTACAGGCGGATCATTGGTTAGCACATTAATGCGGTAGAGGTGGATGTCGCCTCCTTTTTCACTGGCCGCTCTTGCAAAGACAACTGCAGGTTTGCCGAAAAGAACGATGCCGTAAAGTACAGGCCGCTCAGTAAAACTCGTTACGGGGCTTACCGCATTCGTTTTCAGTTCAACCTTATAAATATTATCAACTCCGGCTTCATTTTTTTGGAGAAAGAAAGCCCACTTCTCGTCGGCCGATACTCCGAGGGTAATATTATGAGTCTTCCACCAGATACCCCAATATTGAGCATGAGCAGAAGTAAAAGGTATGGTGAGAGCAAAAAATAAGATAATGACTTTCTTCATGTGAGAATGATTGAAACAATATCATAGTGAACGCGAATCCCGCCTCCAAAGTTATAGGATTCCTTCTATGAACAGGAAAAAAGTATATATTGAGACCTATGGCTGCCAGATGAACGTGGCAGATACAGAAGTTGTCCTTTCCGTGCTGGATAAGGCTGGTTATACCCCTACCACCGCGTTGGATGACGCCGATCTGGCATTTATGAATACCTGCGCCATCCGTGAGAATGCCGAAGAAAAAGTCTGGAACCGGCTCAGTCACTGGAAAGGCGTAAAACGCCGTAAGCCGGAAATGGTCATGGGTTTGCTCGGCTGTATGGCCGAACATTTGAGGAAAGACCTGCTCCAAAGCAAGGATAATATTATCGATCTTGTCGTCGGTCCCGATGAGTACCGAAAGCTACCTGCACTTGTAGAAGCGACACGTGATTCCGGCGAAAGCGGCATAGCCGTTAAGCTTTCGCGCACCGAAACCTATGACGACATCCTCCCTTTCCGTTCCGAAGGCATCAGTGCCTTTATTTCCGTCATGCGAGGTTGCGATAAATTTTGCACATTCTGCGTCGTACCATTCACTCGTGGAAGAGAGCGTTCGAGAACACTGAGTTCTATTGTCGATGAATGCAAACAATTAGAACAGCAGGGATTCAAAGAGATCACCCTTCTCGGGCAGAATGTCAATTCTTACGAAGATGAAGGGAAAGATTTCTCCGATCTTCTTGCATCGTGTGCCAAAGCTATTCCTAATGTCCGCCTTCGCTATACGACGAGCCATCCCCAGGATTTCGATCAGAAACTGACCGATACGATGGCAAGCCACGATAATATTTGCAAGTATATTCACCTCCCGTTGCAATCGGGCTCCGATCGTATTCTCAAATTGATGAATCGCACTTACACGAGAGCCCACTATATGGGTATTATCGAGATGATCAAAAAAGCGATGCCAGATGCAGCACTATCGACAGATATTATTGTCGGGTTCTGCACGGAGACGTTAGAGGACCACCTGCAAACGATGGATGTTATGCGCGAAGTCGAGTACGAAGGAGCCTATATGTTCAATTATTCCCCTCGTCCGAATACGAAGGCATTCGATACTCTTCCTGACGATATATCCCTTGAAGAAAAGACACGCCGACTGAATCAGATCATTCTCTTGCAAAATAAGATTGCCGAGCAAAAGAACCTGATGGAAACAGGCTGTGAGCACACTGTTCTCGTTGAAGGGCGTTCGAAAAAGAACGAAACCGACTGGAAAGGCAGAACCGACACAAATAAAATGGTCGTCTTCCCCCGCATTGATGCTGAAATCGGCGAATACCGTAAGGTAAGGATCCTTCGCTCAAATTCCGCAACTCTCTTTGGTGAACTAACTGACGTGAAAGAAGCAGAAGCTCCAATTCATACAAGCCAGGATCGCGGAGAAGTGATCTACGATATGACACCGCTCATTATTTCAAGTGTCAGTGAAAACGAGCATTCCGGGATAGAGCACCCTGCAGCAATGTTGCCGATAATACAATAATGTTATCTCTGTAACACCACTCTATCCCCCTCCGTACTATGCGCAAATGATTCCTTCATTCGAAACAGTAAAATATCTTTCCCCTTAAAACGTCTTAGCGAAGGATGATTCGTAAAATTTCTGTATTCCTTGTAGTTCTGTCATGTTTTTTTCTGGAGAAAAATGCATCAGCCACTTCCTTTTTGAATCCTTCGGATTCCGCTGATGCCATCGTCTCAGGCTACGTTAAAGACTCTCTCTCCGGTGAAACGATCATTGGCGCGACCATCCGTGTTCGATCGCTTAAACGAGGCGCTGTCACGAATAAAAGTGGATACTTTGCCATTCATCTTCCGAGTGAAACGGATCTGTTATTGGAAGTATCCTCACTAGGATATAAACCTTTTTTACAAAGAATTCGGCTTACGCCTGATGAAAAGCTAAGCGAGAATTTTATCCTTGTTTCCGAAAGCATCCAGGGCGGCGAGATCACCGTCGAAACCGATAAAGAAAAAGAAGACCGTGAAGCTCCTCAGGTTTCGCGG
>Ga0137438_1000321_pt1 | contig 10047 bp, 11 predicted proteins | sample EasRivERMGT157_2_FD_102327 | JGI IMG/M metagenome (GOLD analysis project Ga0137438, IMG submission 102327) | Soil microbial communities from meander-bound floodplain in the East River, Colorado, USA - East River MetaG ERMGT157_2 | ecosystem: Environmental > Terrestrial > Soil > Floodplain ... | reverse complement strand
GTCGACCGGCACCAGCGAGTCGACGACGTTCCCGGCGACCCCCAAGCCGGCGACCCAGCTCCTGGGCACGCTGCCCGCGACCTGGCAGTCGCTCAAGGTGCGCACGCCGGAGAGCTCGGTGCGCTGCGGCTACGTCGTGATCGCCGGCACCAAGACCGACGCGGCCGGGACGATCGCGAGCACGACGTTCGGCTTCACCGCCCCCGCCAAGAACTGGTTCTACATCCTGGCCCACTGCGACCTCGACGGAAACACCGCGACCGACAGCTACTACTTCATCAGCAACGACAACGCGAAGATCCAGAAGACCAACTACGGCCAGTAGCGGCCGCGCCGCGCTACGTCTTGGCAGTCGCCTCTCATGATTCGTCACAAGTTCTCGACGCTGCGGCCGTGATCGCACGCGTTGTGGTTGACGTCGACCTCGACGTCGATCTCGACCGTGGCCCAACGTTCTTCCGACCCGAGCCACCTCCCCGCTGCGACCGTCGCCGGCAGCTTTTCGTCCCCGCAGCCCGCAGCCGGAAGTTACTTGCAGATCGGAAGCTGCGCGGCCCCCGGCTGGGGCCCCGCGCCGGCGAGCGCGATCCCAACGTCGTCGAGCACCTGGCCGTGCACGTCGGTGACCCGAAACGCGTAGGGCCCCGCGCCGAGCCCGCCCGGGGCGACGAAGTAGTTGTCGTCGGTGCGACCGATCGGCTGGTACGCGCCGGCCGGGCCGCGGACCGCCAGCCCCTCGATCGCGTAGCGGTGGTTTTGCAGCTGGATCGCGGTCCACTGCGCGTTCGACCGCGGCTTCACCCGGTAGGCGATCGGCCCGGTCACCGGGCAGGCGACCTCGTGCCACGCGATCGACACCCGGCCGGCCGACAGCGGCGCGAGCTTGCCGAACGCCGCGCGGCCGAGATCGAGGTCGCCGTGCTTGCAGCCGGGGCACTGATCGACCACGCGCACGACCACCTCGCCGCGCGGGCCGCTGACCGCCAGGCACGCGCCGCACCACGCGGCGTGGTCGTAGTCGGGAGCGTTGAGCGCCGCGACCATCAGGTCGCCCGGCGACGGCTCGAAGCTGCAGCTCCCGCTGCCGTCGGCGTCGTAGTAGGTCGCCTCGCCCATCTCCGAGATCGGGTCGCCGAGGCAGCCGATCGCGGCGGGGCCAGCGGCATCGCCGGCGGGCGCGTCGTGAGCTTCACAGCTGCCACAGCCGGTGGCCCCCGACGCCGCGAGCGCAAGCAAGACGGGCGGCCAGCGCATGGCTCCAGCATCGCCAGCGGCGACGACGACCGCAACGTCAAAGCTCGCCGCGGCGGCGCGGCCACGGCGAGGCGACTCTCCGCGAGCGCCCGGCCGAGCCGGCGCATCGCCTCGGGCTCGGCTCAGGACTGGGGAACGCCGTTGATGCTCACGCTCGTCGAGACCGAGTCGCCGCTCGGCGGCGGGGGCCCCATCGGGGCCTGCGGCAGCGGCGCCGGCGGCTGGGCTGGAGGCAGCTGCACGATCTGGCACTGCTGCACCGGTGCCGGGCAGCAGCCGCGCTTCTTGCCGCCGCAGCCGCCGCTGACGAAGGCGAGGAAGTTGTCATCGATCGATTCCAGGGCAGAAATCGTGGGCGTCGTGGTGTTTTGCATGGCTCGCGGTTTTGCAGCCGATGTGCCAGCCGGCTTCGACTGTGGTGTCGCGCAGTTGCCCGCATCTGGAGCCCTGGGGTTCGTCACCCGCGGGATGCAAGCTGGGTGATACTCGGCCGCATGAAGCACGCGGTCGTCGCGCTCGCGCTCGCGGTCTCGGGCTGCACGTCGCTGAGGCCGTAGCCGTGCGACACCCCGGGATGTCGACGCGTGGCATGCGGATCACGCTCGCGTGCGTGGTCGCCGCGGCGTTCCTCTTGCCCAAGCGCGTCGAGTGCAGCTACCCGGGGCAGGCGTGCCGCCACGCAGGCCGATGGCGGACCACCTGCACCGACTTCGAGATCGAGCCGTTCGGGTTCTATGCCCTCGAGCTCGCCGCAAAACGCGACATCGGCTTCGCGTACTCGGCCGGGGAGGACTGCCGGTAATCGACGCTTGCAAGCCTGCGCCAGATCCCGAACACTCCAGAGGATGTACCGCGACGCATCGGCAACCCTCGACGAACGTGACCGCGCGGTAGGCGCGATCCTGATCGGAGAAGCGCTGATCGCCTCGTGCGAGCGCGCCCGTGTGATCGGCCTCGCCGACAGCCCCAGCGCGTGGCGAGCGATCCGCGAGGCGCACGATGACTTCCCGGAGATCTGGCGCAGCCTCGACCGCGCGCGCCAGGTGCTGGCCAGGCGGGGCGTCAACGTGACCGGCTACGACGAGCTCCGGCCGCACGTCCGCACCCGGCTGGCGACCGGCGGCGACGACACCGACGCGGCGCGGGTCGACCCGGCCGCGCTCGACGACGCCCGGCGCGCGACCGACGAGCTCAAGCTCGCGGTGCCCGGCGCCGACTGGGCGGGGATCGAGCAGCGCACGACCGGCCTGGTGCACGTGCCGCTGCTCCGCCGCAGGCGCAACCGCGTCATCGCCGGCGCGGTGATCGCCGGGTTCACGATCGCGGTGCTGTCGTGGCTGTCGGCGATCACGCCCAGCAAGCGCCCGGATCGCGCCGCCGCGATGCGCCGCGAGCTCGCCGACATCACCCAGCAGCGCCGGCTGAAGATCATGGAGCTCGAGCGCACGTTCGGCGAACGCTGCGATCCGGGCCAGGCTCGCGAGCTGACCAAGCTGCTCGTCATGGACGGCCGCGGCCCCGACGCCAGGGCGTTCGCCGCGATCTACGCCGGCCACTGCGGCGAGGACTCGGTCGTGGCGCACTGGGCCAACGCGCCCCGGCCGTAGCGCCCGATCAGTCGTCGATCAGTAGTCGACCGCGACGACGGTGACCTCGGCGCCGCGCGGTAGCACGATCGCGTCGCCGATCCGCGCGCCGTACAGCGCCTCGGCGATCGGCGAGCGCCAGAACACCAGGCCGCGCCGGGCATCGGCCTCGAGCGCGCCGACGATCCGGTAGGTCGTCCGCCGGCCGGACGCGTCCTCCACCATGGCGGTGGCGCCCAGGCTCACCGCGCCGCGATCGGCGGGCGGCTCGATGATCTGCGCGGTCGCCAGGTGATCGGCGAGCTCGCGGGCGCGATCGTCGTCGGTGCAGACCGCGAGCTCGTCGCGCGCCGCCACCGCGCCGGCCGGCGTCATGTAGTTCGGCTCGGGCACCGGCACGCCTCGGCGGAGCGCCCTTGGCTCGGGGACATCATCCGATTCCTTGGTGAATGCCTTGCTCATCTGCCCAGTCTAGCGCTTGTCGCAGTCGTCGCATCGCGTCGCACGCGGCCCCCCGCCCGACGCGCCGGTCGCGCCCGGTCGCGCGGGTAGCTCGTGAATGGGCTCGACGGCGAAACCCGCGGCGTGCAGAGTCGATCGCGCCAGTAGTGATCAAGCGCGCTCAACCAAAGCTCGGCGTCGCCGCGTGGGGCGCCGCGACGTTCGCCGCCCTGCTCGCGAGCTCGAGCGCGATCCGGCCGGTGCGCGACGCGCTGCCGCTCGACGGCGATCCCGACCAGCTGCCGTACCTGTTCGTCGCGACGTTCGTCGCGATCAGCGCGGTGTCGCCGATGTGGAGCGCGCTGCTCGCCGGCCGGTCGCGCCGCGGCTTCGTCCCGATCGCGTTTCACGCGTTCGCGGCCTGCGCGATCGGGTTCGGCGCCCTGGTGGCCGCGGATCTCACGCCGATCAGCGTCGGGCGCGTGTTCTACGTCTGGTCGGCGGTGTTCAACCTGTTCGTGGTGTCCGTGTTCTGGAGCCTGCTCGCCGATCTGCTCGGGCCGGCAGCCGCGCGCAAGCTCTACGGCCCGATCGCGGCGGGCGGCACGCTCGGCACGCTGCTCGGCCCGCTGTTGACCCGCCAGCTCGCCGGGACCATCGGGATCGCCGGCCTCCTGGTCATGTCGGCGGCGCTGCTCGAGCTCGCGGTGCTCTGCGTCCACGGCCTCGGGCGCGCCGCCGCCCGGCTCCCTGCCGAGGACGCGCCGCCCGACGGCGACGAGGCCAGCACGCCCGACGCGCCCGCCAGGGGCGGGGCGTTCACCGGGATCGCGCACGTCGCGCGCTCGCCGTACCTGTCCGCGATCGTCGGCTACGTGCTGTGCACGGCGTGCGCTGCGACGTTCATGTACCTCGGCCAGGCCCGGATCGTCCACGACGCGCTGCACGATCGGGTGGCGCGCACCCAGTACTTCGCGGAGCTCGATCTGTGGACCGCCGCCGCCACGCTCGTGCTCCAGACCGTGGTCGCCGCGCCGGCGCTCGGCCGGTTCGGGCCGGGCGTCGTGCTCGCGGTGCTGCCGCTCGCCCAGGCCACCGGGATCTCGGTGCTCACCGCCGCGCCGTCGCTCACCGCGCTCGCGATCGTCCAGGTGATCAGCCGGTCGGCGACCCACGGGCTCACGCGGCCGGCCCGCGAGCTGTTGTTCACCGTGGTCGACCGCGACGACAAGTACCGCGCGAAGAACGCGATCGACACGATCGGCTACCGGCTCGGCGACGCTGCGTCGAGCTGGCTCAACAAGGCCCTGGTCGCGATCAGCGCCGGTAGCGGCGTGCTGATCGGCGCGATCCCGCTCGTCGTGATCTGGCTCGGGTTCGCCGCGCTGCTCGGCGCCGGGTTCCGCCGGCGCGCCCCCAAGGAGACGTCATGACCCTCGACCGTCGCAACTTCGTCCTCGCATCGCTCGCCGCCGGAGCCGCCGCGGCGTGCGGATCGAACAAGGATCGCGGCGCCGCGCCTGCGCCCGGGGCCGCACCCGGTACCTCGCCCGGCCCGGGGCCCGGGCAAGCGACCGGTCCGGGGCCGGGGCCGACGACCGCCCCCGCGTCTGGCCTCGCATCTGGCCCCGCATCTGGCCCCGCATCTGGCCCCGCGTCCGGCGCCGCACCCATGCCCGGCGCCGCGCCGGCGAAGAAGTCGATCCTGGTGCTCGGCGGCACCGGCTTCCTCGGCCCGCACGTGGTGACCTCGGCGCTCGCCCGCGGTCACGCGGTCACGCTGTTCAACCGCGGCAAGACCCACCCCGGGCTGTTCCCGGACGTCGAGAAGCTGCACGGCGACCGCGACGGCCACCTCGAGGCGCTCGCCGGCCGCCGGTGGGACGCGGTGGTCGATCCGTCGGGCTACGTCCCGCGCCTGGTCAAGGCGTCGGCCGAGCTCTTGGCCCCCAGCGTCGGGCACTACGTGTTCGTGTCCACGATCTCGGTCTATGCCAAGCACGACGTGGTCAACGCCGACGAGTCCGCCGCGGTCGAGACGCTCGCCGATCCGGCCAGCGAGGACGTCAAGGCCCACTACGGCGCGCTCAAGGCGCTGTGCGAGCAGGCCGCCGAGGCCGCGATGCCCGGCCGCGTCACCACGGTGCGGCCCGGCCTGATCATCGGACCGGGCGACCCGACCGGTCGGTTCACCCACTGGCCGACCCGGCTGTCGGAGGGCGGCGAGGTGCTCGCGCCCGGCGACGGCTCGACCCCGACCCAGTACATCGACGGCCGCGACCTCGGCTCCTGGATCGTCAAGCTGATCGAGGACCGTACGGTCGGTACGATGAACGCGCTCGGCCCCGCGGCCCGGGTCACGATGAAGCAGGTGCTCGACGCGTGCAACGCCGCGCTGGGTGGCAAGGCGCGGCTGACCTGGGTCGACGCCGGGTTCCTGGACCACCACGGTGTCGAAGGTTGGAGCGACATGCCGATGTGGATCGACAACAAGGGGGAGTACGCTGGGTTCGGCACGATGCAAACCATTCGAGCAGTCAGGGCCGGCCTCGCGTTCCGGCCGATCGGCGACACCGCCAGGGACACGATCGCGTGGCTCCAGACCTTGCCGGAGGACCAGCGCGCCAAGGCGCGGACCTCGGGCATCAAGCCCGACAAGGAGGCCAAGGTGCTCGCGGCCTGGAAGGCTCGGAAGTGAAGCGCTGGCTCGCGCTCGCCATCTGCGGCGCCTGCACGACGCCGCCGGCGCCCACGGCACCTGCGACGTCGATGACGATCTCCGGGTTTGCCGCGGCGGGGCCCGCGCGATCGCGCAGCTGCAGCGGCGCCGAGTTCCACCAGTTCGACTTCTGGATCGGCGACTGGGACGTCGTCGTGCACGCTCGGATCGCGCCGACTAGCAACCGCTGGGCCGACGCGCGCGGCAAGCAGCACGTCGAGGCGATCCTCGGCGGCTGCGCGATCGCCGAGCACTTCACCGCCGACGGCCCACCCACGCCGTGGTCCGGCGCGAGCTACTCCGCGTGGCAACCCCAGCTCGCGCGGTGGCGGCAGACCTGGGTCGACGACAGCGGCGGCTACATCGCGCTCGACGGCGGGATCGAGCACGGCGCGATGACGCTGTACGGCGAGCCGCGCGACGTCGACGGAGTGCACACCCAGATGCGCATGGTGTTCCGCGACGTCACCGCGGATTCGCTGCGCTGGGAGTGGCAGCGGACCGAGGACGGCTGGGAGACTGCGACGTCGATGATCATCATCGACTACAAGCGATCGGTCAGGCCCCCCAAGTGACGATTCTGGCGATCACAGGGGGGGACGTCGTCCGACGACATCGCGGTTGACCGCCACGGACCTGTGACGAATCACGAAGACATCGGAGGTAGGTCGACAACAACGATCGCGTCAACCTCGATGTCGGCGTCAAGCGCAAGGCGTAGGTCTTGGTCGAGGGACCACGATCCGAGCACGACCGCCCCCGAGGCGCTTGGTTCCGTCCTGAGTCACGGATTGGCGTGGCGCCGGCCGCCAGCGGCCCGGACGGATTCCGCGGCCCCAGCGGCCCCAGCGGCCCCAGCGGCCCCAGCGGATCGCGCGGCCCGAGCGGCCCCGACGGCCGCGGCCGCGGCCACGTCGGGATGCAGCCGCCGTCCTTGCCGGTCACGCCACCGGTCACGTTCGCAAGATCGAGCGTCTCGAGCGTCGTCATGGTCATTCTCCTGATGCTTGGGGGGGATCACGCGATGGTGGTCTGCGGCGCCGGCGGGTAGTACGGACCGAGCGGGATCGTGCTCGGCGCCGGCGCCTTTTGCCTGGGGAGCGGGAAGTCGCGGGGCAGCGTCGGAACCGGCGGCCGCGTGGCCGCCTTTACGTCGAGCGTGCCGCCGCACACGGCCGCGAGATCATGCGGGTCGAGAGTGGTCATCGAGAGTCTCCTTGCATCGCGGCGTGAGCGCCGACGAGCATCCGACCAGCAGCCGGCGTGCCACCGCGCGGGCGCTGCGAGCTCAGCCGGTTGCGCGGCGATCGGCGGCCGTGCGCGATGCTCGCGGTGAGCGGTGTGTGCACCGAGGTGCTCACGACGCGCGCGAGGCAATACAGGGACGCGGCCGCCGAGCGTATGCTCCGGTGATGGAAGCCGTGCTCGCGCCCGAGGTCCCGCGCCCGCCGCCCGCGCGCATGCCCGGGCAGATCCCGTTCATCATCGCCAACGAGGGCTGCGAGCGCTTCAGCTTCTACGGGATGCGCAACATCCTGACCCCGTTCCTCACGACGACGTTGCTGCTCCACCTCCCCAAGGTCGAGCGCGGCACCGCGGCGACCGAGGTGTTTCACACGTTCGTCATGGGTGTGTACTTCTTCCCGCTGCTCGGCGGCTGGCTCGCCGACCGGTGGTTCGGCAAGTACAACACGATCCTGTGGTTCAGCCTGATCTACTGCGTCGGGCAGGGCTGCCTGGCGGCGTTCCCCGACGACCGCACCGGGTTCTACGCTGGCCTGGGCCTGATCGCGTTCGGCTCCGGGGGGATCAAGCCCCTGGTTGCGTCGTTCATGGGCGATCAGTTCGACTCGCGCACCAAGCACCTCGCCAAGGTCGTGTTCGACGCGTTCTACTGGATCATCAACGTCGGCTCGTTCGCGGCCTCGCTCACGATGCCGTGGTTCCTCGACGAGCTCGGCCCGCGGATCGCGTTCGGCATCCCCGGCAGCTTGATGCTGATCTCGACGGTGGTGTTCTACTGCGGGCGGCACCGCTACGTGATGGTGCCGCCGGCGCCGCCCAACCCCGACGCGCTGCTCCGGGTCATGCGCACCGCGCTGTTCGCGCATGCGGCCGGCCGCGGCCGCCCCGGGCTCGTCCTCGCGGCGCTCGGGGCCGTGCTCGCGGTCGGCGCGCTCGCCCTGGGGTTCACCCCGCTGCTCGATCCGGTGCCGTCGATCTGCCTCGCGCTGGTCCTCGTGCTGGCGTTCGGCGGCGCGGGCACGGCGATGCAGCTCGACCGGGCGCGCGGCGCCCACGCCGACGCCGCGGTCGACGGCGTGCGGGCGGTGCTGCGCGTCCTGATCCTGTTCGCGCTGACCACGCCGTTCTGGTCGCTGTTCGATCAGAAGGCCTCCACCTGGGTGCTCCAGGCCGGCCTCATGAGCAAGCCGGCGTGGTTCAAGCCGGCGCAGATGCAGGCGCTCAACCCTTTCCTCGTGATGGTCCTGATCCCGTTCAATAACATCGTCGTGTTCCCGTGGATGCGGCGGCGCGGCTGGCAGCCGACCGCGCTGCGGCGCATGACCGCCGGCATCGCGCTCGCCGGCGTGTCGTGGATCATCGTCGGCATCATGCAGCTGTCGATCGACGCCGGCACGACGTTCCCGATCCAGTGGCAGATCCTGCCCTACGTGTTCCTCACCCTGGGCGAGGTCCTGGTCTCCGCGACCGGCCTCGAGTTCGCCTACTCGCAGGCGCCGGCGGCCATGAAGGGCGCGATGATGAGCTTCTTCTACCTCGCGATCACGATCGGCAGCCTGTGGGTGCTGCTCGCCAACGCGAGCCTCAAGCGCGAGTCGGTGACCCACTGGATCGCCGGGACCGGCCTCAGCACGACCGCGTTCTACATGTTCTTCTTCGCGGTGTTCGCGTTCGCCGCCGCGCTCGCGTTCGGGCTGTACGCCAGGCGCTATCGCGAGGTCGACCACTACCGCGCGTGACGCCGCCGCGCTCGTGGCCCGCCCGCACCGCCCGGTCATCGAGCAGCTTCCCGGCAGCTACCCGGCGACGCGCTCGATCCGGCCGTCGGCGTGGCGCGCGAACCGGCCCTCGTCGCGGCCGTGCACCGGCGCTTCGCTCGGCCATGGCCAGCCGCCGAACCGCGTGCGCTGGTAGTCGGCGAACGCCTGCTGGATCTCGGCGCGCGTGTTCATGACGAACGGGCCGTGCTGCGCGACCGGCTCGCCGATCGGCCGGCCCTGCAGCAGCAGGAGCTCGACGTCGTCGGGGCCCGGGCCGGCGACCAGCCGCGCGGCGACGTCGGGCCCCAGCGCCGCGCCGCACGGCCGCGCCAGCGTGCGATCGCCGATCCGCAGCCCCGCGCCGCGGAACCAGTAGAGCGTGCGGTTGGTGCCCGGCTGCGCCGGCGGCAGCGTCCACTCGGCGCCGGGCTGCATGCGGATCGACCAGATCGCGACGTCGGCGTCGCGCCGCGCGGCCCACGAGTGAGGCGGCGGCGCGGGCACGGCGGCATCACCCAGCCGGCCGGCGACCACGGTGACCTCGGTGGCGCGCCCGCCGGCGTCGCGCTCGACGCGCCTGGGGATCGCATCGGACCACAGCATCGAGAAGTGCGGCTCGACCAGCTTGTCGGCGCTCGGCAAGTTGAGCCAGATCTGGAACAGCTCGAGCGGGTTGGGCGCGGCGCGCTCGATCAGCGGGAACATCTCCGAGTGCACGATGCCGCGCCCCGCGGTCAGCCACTGCACGTCGCCGCGACCGAACCGTGCCGCGGCGCCGAGCGAATCGGCGTGGTCGATCAGGCCGCGCCGCACGATCGTCACGGTCTCGAAGCCGCGATGCGGATGGCCCGGAAACCCCGGCACGCGCTCGCCGTGGTACATGCGCCAGCCGTCCTTGCCGGCGAAGTCCTGCCCGAGGTCGCGACCGGCGAGCGACGCCGCCGGCCCCATCTGATCGTTGCCGGCGGGGTAGGCGTCGTCGTGGTGGACGCAGAACAGGAACGGGTCATGGGTCTGCCACGGGAAGCCCAGCTCGAAGCTC
>Ga0137438_1000320_pt1 | contig 10048 bp, 7 predicted proteins | sample EasRivERMGT157_2_FD_102327 | JGI IMG/M metagenome (GOLD analysis project Ga0137438, IMG submission 102327) | Soil microbial communities from meander-bound floodplain in the East River, Colorado, USA - East River MetaG ERMGT157_2 | ecosystem: Environmental > Terrestrial > Soil > Floodplain ... | reverse complement strand
CCGAACGTGTAGACCCGCGATAGCGCCAGGCAGTAGGTCTCGACGTTGAGCTGGCCCGAGACCGTGAGCCGGGCCTCGCGGCCGAAGAAGTCCTGGTCGAAGTCGACGGCGCCGTCGGGGGTGCGCGGCGGGTTGGCCGCGTCGAGCGTCGAGACCCGGAACATCTGGCCGGCCCCCTCGGCGTCGGACGCCGTGATGATCGGCGTGTGGATCCAGAAGAACCCGCGCTCGTGGAAGAACCGGTGGACGGCCTGCGCGAGGGTGTGGCGGACCCGGGTCACCGCGCCGATCACGTTGGTGCGCGGCCGGAGGTGCGCGACCTCGCGCAGGTACTCCATCGTGTGGCGCTTGGGCTGCATCGGATAGTGGTCGGGATCGTCGACCCAGCCGACGACCTCGATCAGCTCGCCGCGCAGCTCGACGGTCTGGCCCTTGCCCTGCGACGCGACCACCTCGCCGGTCACCCGGACCGCGCAGCCGCTCGTGATCCGGAGGACGTCGGACTGGTAGTTGGACAGCTCGGCCGGTGCGACGACCTGCAACGGATCGAAGCAGCTGCCGTCGTGGACCGCGAGGAACGACAGGCCCGCCTTCGAGTCGCGCCGCGTCCGCACCCAGCCTTCGATCGTGATCCGGCTGCCGACGGGGGCTTCGCCCGCCAGCACCGAAGCGATGCGCGTGGTCATGGGCTAGCGTTCGGCGTCTTTGCTGCCGACGACGGTGAGGTTCATCCCGATCTGCACCGAGATGGCCTTGCCGTCGATCGAGACCACGGTCTTGCCGTTCATGTACCAGCCGAACGAGCCGGTCGAGAACTCCTTGACCTCGGCCAGCATCTCCTGGCCGTTGATCACGACCCTCATCGGTTCGGCCTTCTCGAGGAACAGGGTCTTGGACACGGGACACGAGGTCTTGGGCGGCATGGCGGACACATCTGACCAGAAACCGGGCCAGCGCGCCACATCCGGCTCGTCCGGGATGCACGGCCGCCGAGCCCGGCGCTCGCCGATCACAGCGCGTCGAGCTCGCACAGCCGCAGCGCCAGGTGCGCGAACGCGACCACCACGAGCGCGTGATCGATCTCGCCGTCGAGCAGCAGGCGCTGGCAGTCGGCGAGCGAGGCGGTCTCGACCGCGATCACCTCGCCGTCGTCGGGGGTCGGCGCCTGGTCCTGGATCACGCCGCGCGCCAGGACGGTGAACAGCGTGTTGCGCTGGATCGCGGGGTTCGGCGCGACCCGGCCGATCAGCTGCAGGCTGCCGCCGGTGTAGCCGGTCTCCTCCGCGAGCTCGCGGGCGGCGGCGGCGCACGGATCCTCGCCGGGCTCGATCATGCCGCCGGGGATCTCGAGGCAGACGCGCTCGGTGCCCGGGCGGAACTGGCGGATCAGCACGACCCGGCGATCGTCGGTCAGGGCGATCACGTTGACCCAGTCGGCGCAGTCGATCAGCGAGAACCGCTTGAGCGCGCCGGTGCGCGGGTGGGTGGCCTCGACGAAGCCGGTGGTGAAGATCCGGTAGTCGTGGCCGGGCAGCCGGGCGCCCAGCTTCCAGATCAGATCGGGCGGCGCGGCGAGCGGGGCGTCGGGCATCGCCAGCTGTGTATCGCGCGGAAATACTTTCTGCCAAGTCGATGATCGCGCTGGTGTGCCGGGGCGAGGCGTCGGTATCGTGATGAACCGTCGATGCGCCGCGCGTGGGTCCCTGGCTGGTTCTTGGCGTGCGGTGCGCTGGTGGGCGCCACGGGCGCGGTGCGCGCGGTGCATGCCGGCGGGTTCGGGATCCCCGAGATCGGCGTGCGGCGCACCGCGATGGCGTCGATCATCGGCCGCCCCGACGACGCGTCGGCGATCTATCACAACCCGGCGGGGCTGGTGCTCCAGCACGGCTGGCAGCTCTACGTCTCGCTCGGGCTATCGCTGCTCGCCACCGAGCTCCAGCTCCAGCCGTGGGATCAGAGCGATCGCTTCCTCGGTGCGTCGCCCGGGGCCGATGGTTACTACGCGCGGGTTCGGCCGAGCCGCGCGTTCGGCGTGATCCCGATGATCGCGGCGACCGCGGAGCTCCTGCCGGACCGGCTGGTGCTCGGCGCGGCGGTCTACGTCGGCAACGCGACCGGGGCGGCGTTCGACGACTCGGCGGTGACCCGCTATCACCTGATCAACGCCTACGTGGTCGCCCCGCAGGCCGTGATCGCGGCGGCGTACCGGGTGAGCGACGCGATCACCGCGGGCGCGTCGGTCGGCGCGATCAACGTCCGCATCCACGAAGAGCGCGACGTGTTTCCGATCATCGCGCTCGGCGGGGTGGCGACCGATATCACCGCGCTGGCCGGCACCCGGCCCAGGCTCACGCTCGACGGCAGCGGCTGGGCGCCGAGCTGGATGCTCGGGGTGTACGGCCGGCCGCATCCGCGCGTGTCGTGGGGGGCGACCTTGACCGGGCGGATCGACGTCGAGGCGTCGGGGCCGATCGTCGTGACCTGCAGCGACGGCGCGAGCTGCCTCACGACCGGCACGAACAGCGCGGGCGACCACCAGCAGGTCGGGACCCAGACCACGACCCAGCTGCTGCCGTGGGCGGTCATGGCCGGCGCGAGCGTCGATGTCACGCCCAGCGTGGAGCTCGCCGGCGAGCTGCGCTACTGGCTGTATCGCCAGTACAAGCAGCAGGTCACCACGATCGAGGGCATCGTGCTGCTCACCGAGCTCCGATCGCAGAAGGACTATCACGACTCGTGGGAGGCCTCGGGCGGGGTGCGCGTCCACGATCTGGCCCCGGCGCCGGGGCTCGAGCTGATGGTCGGCGCGCAGTACGATCGCTCGCCCGCGCCGCCGAGGACGGTGGCGCTCGACCAGCCGAGCTTCACGCACTGGGGGCTGCACGGCGGGCTGCGCTACCGGGTCGGGCGCTATCGCGTGGGCGCGAGCTACGTCCACTACTGGTACGACGTCCCGACGATCACCGACTCGATCACCGCGCCGCCGACCAACGTCCGCGGCAGCGGCGGCAACCACATCGTCACCAGCTCGCTGGAGGTCGCGCTGTGAAGCGGATCGCGTTCGCCCGGATCGCGCAGGAGACCAACGCGCTGTCGCCGGTCACCACCACGCTGCACGACTTCGAGGCCAGCCACTACCTCGAGGGCGACGCGCTGCTCGCCGCGGCCGGGACCGGCAACGAGGTGTCCGGGCTGTATCGCAAGGTCGAGCTCGCGGGGTTCCTCGCCGCGGCGCGCGAGCGCAGCGCCGAGATCGAGCCGGTCGCGATCGTGTCGGCGTGGGCGCCGTCGAGCGGCCCGCTGGCGGTCGAGTGCTTCGAGGCGCTCGAGGCGCGCTTGCTCGACGGCGTGCGCCGCGCGCACCGCGCGAGCCCGCTCGCCGGCATGTACCTGTGCCTGCACGGGGCGATGGGGGTGCACGGCATGCTCGACCCCGAGGGCCGGCTCGCGCGCGGCGTGCGCGACATCCTCGGCGGCGCGCCGCTCGTGATCTCGCACGATCTGCACGGCAGCCTGACGCGCGCGCGGGTCGAGACCGTCGACGCGATCGTCGCCTACCAGACCAACCCGCACCGCGATCACGCGCGGGTCGGTCGCAAGGCCGGCCGGATCGTGATCGGGGCGGCGCTCGGCGAGCTGCGCCCGGCGATGGCGTGGCGCTCGCTGCCGATGATCCTCGGCGGCGGCAACACGATCGACTTCCTGTCGCCGATGCGCGGCGTGTTTCGCCGGATCGCGCGCGCCGAGCGCGGCGGTGAGGCGCTCGCCGCCGCGGCCTTGATGGCGCACCCGTGGAACGCCGAGCCGACCGCGGGGTGGTCGACGGTGGTGGTGACCGACGGAGACCCCGCCGGCGCCGATCGGCTGGCCGACGAGCTGGCCTGCGCGTGCTGGGACCGCCGCCACGCCCAGCCGCCGGCGTTCCCGACCGCGAGCGAGGCGATCGCCGCGGCGCGCGGCGCGCGGGTTCGCCGCAAGCTCGGCTGCGTCACGATCGCCGACGTGTCCGACGTCGTCACCGCGGGCGCGCCGGGCGACTCGACGCACCTGTTGCGCGCGCTGCTCGCCGAGGCGACCGGCCTCATCACCTACTGCGCGGTGCGCGATCCGCAGGCGATCGAGCTGTTATGGCGGCGCGTGCCGGGCGACCGCGTCGCGCTCGCGATCGGCGGCACGCTCGATCCGGCGAGCTCCCCGCCGCTACCGGTCAAGGGCTCGATCGTCAGCAAGCATGATCGCCGCGGGTTCGGCAAGACCGTGGTCCTGGCGGTCGACCACCTCCGGATCGTGATCACCGCCGGTCCTGCGATGGTGATGCGGCCGGCGTTCTACACCGACGTCGGGCTGTCGATCTGGAAAGCCGACATCGTGGTCGTGAAGAACTTCTTTCCGTTCCTGGTGTTCTTCCTGGCGTACAGCCGCAAGACGCTGTTTGCCCGCACGCGCGGGAGGTCCGACTTCGACGCCGCGTTCCAGCTAGCGTTCGACGGGCCGATCCACCCGCGCGACGCGATCGACGACTGGCGCGAGCGCGATCGCGCGCGGCGCGGCGTCGATCAGCGCCCCTCGGGCGCCGCCGCGGATCACGGCGAGATGCCGGCCGCGGTGATCGTGAACTGATCGACGATCACGTCGCTCGCGTAGCCGAGGGAGGCGGACCGCTGGGTACGGATCGATCGTACTCCAGGTCGCGCGGCGATCCCAGCTTGTCAAACCGCGGCGTGCGAGCAACATCGCTCGGATGAGCGTCGACAAGCCTCTCGACGAGCGGCCCGGCGAGCCGCCGGGTGAACGGTTGACCGAGATCGCCCGGCTGCTCGCGACCGCGCCGGCCGCGCAGGGCACCCTCGAGGTCACCACCGAGCGGGGTAACCGCACGTATCTGCTCGGACCGCGGACCCACGTCGACGGCGGCGTCGCGATGCTCGACTGGCGGACCGCGCCGCTGGCCGAGGCGTTCTTTCGCTACCGGCCGGGCGAGAGCTACGAGATCGAGGCCGGCGACCGGATCGCCGCCGGGCGCGTGGTGGCGCGCTGGGTGATCGCGAACCACGGCGAGGCGCTGGTCGGCGAGGATCGCGTGATCGCGCGCGACGGCGAGCGGGCGACGCCGCGGCCGCAGCCGCTCGCCGCGCCGCCGGCCGATCGCTCGGCGCTGCCGGTGCTCGACGCCGAGCAGCAGGCCGCGGTCGACCTGCCGGCCGATACGTCGCTCGTGCTCGACGGCGAGGCCGGCGTCGGCAAGACCCTGGTGGCGCTGTTCCGGATCGCGTCGCTGGCGCGGCGCGCGCGGGCGGCGAGCCGGCGGTTCCGCGCGCTCGTCCTGGTCCCGACCGAGGGCCTGCGCCGGCTGGTGCGGATCCTCGCCGACCGGCTCGGCCTGTTCGAGCTCGGCCGGCTCGAGCTCGCCGTGATCGACGACTGGCTGATCGAGCGCGCGCGGGCGGCGTTCCCGGGCCTGCCGAAGCGCACCAGCGAGGACGCCGGCGCCCAGGTGATCGCGCTCAAGCGCCACCCGGCGGTGCGCGCGGTGCTCGACGACTTCGTCGGCTGGAAGCCGCCCCGGACCGACGACAAGATCGCGCGGTCGCGGACGCGGCTGTTGCACCTGTTCGGCGACAAGGATCGGCTCGACCGCATCGTCGCGGCCGCGGCGGGCGCGCTGCCGGCGCGGGCGGTCGCGGCGACGATGGCCCACACGCGGATCCAGTTCGAGGCCACGACCGAGCAGGCGTTCGCGCACGTCGACGCCGACCGGCTGGTCGCGCTCGACGGCCGCCGGCTCGACGCCGGTACGCCGATGAACGACGCGCACACGTTCGACGCCGAGGACGTCCCGGTGCTGTTCGAGCTGGTGCGCCGGCGCGCGATGCCGGGCGCCGAGCTCGCGCGCTACGATCACATCACGGTCGACGAGGCCCAGCTCCGCGCGCCGCTGGAGCTCGCCGTGATCGGCGACGCGCTCGAGCCGCACGCGACCGCGACGCTCGCCGGCGATCACCGGCAGGCGAGCGACGAGACCGCGTGGTTCGCCGGGTGGGGCGCGGCGCGCGCCGAGCTGCGCCGGGCGCGCTGGGCGGACACCACGCTCGCGGTGAGCTACCGCTCGGTGCCGGCGATCAGCGCGTTCGGCCGGGCGATCGCCGGGGGCGCGCCGGCCGTGCCCGCCGAGCCGCCGCCCGATCCGGCGGTGTGGGCGAGCCGGTGCCCGGGCGCGCTGGCCCAGGCGGCGGCGCTGTGCTGGCACCTCGACGCGCTGATCACGCGCGATCCGTGGCGCGAGATCTGCGTCGTCGCGCGCACCGCCGAGCACGCCCGGCGGCTCCACGCCGAGCTGGCGCGCGGCGTCGATCCGTCGCTGGTGCTCGACGGCGACTTCCGGTTCGTCCCGGGCATCGTCGTGACGACCGCCACCGCGGTGTCGGGGCTCGAGTTCGACGCGGTCGTGATCCCGGACCTGTCGCCGGCGTTCTACCCGGCGGCCCCCGACCTGGCGCGCGCGCTGTACGTCGCGGCGACCCGGGCGCGCGACTGGCTGTGGGTCCTGACGCCGGACACCTGGTCTCCGCTCGTTTCCCGATGACGGAGCGCGCCGGATCGAGTAGGTATGCGCATGACCGATGCCGTCAAGCGGCTCGAATTCCGGCTGGCGCGCGACGTCAGGGCGACCTGCGAGCGCGACCAGCTGCTCGCGCCGAACGACCGGATCATGGTCGCGATGTCGGGCGGCAAGGACAGCTACACGCTGTGTCACCTGCTCGCGCGCCTGGTCCCGCGGCTGCCGTTTCGCGTCGAGCTGGTCGCCGTGCACCTCGATCAGGTGCAGCCGGGCTACGACGGCAGCGGGCTGCGCGCGTACCTCGAGGCACAGGGCCTGCCGTTCGAGATCCTGCGCGAGGACACCTACTCGGTGGTCACCTCGCACCTGCCCGAGTCGGCCACCTACTGCTCGCTGTGCTCGCGGCTGCGCCGCGGCATCCTGTACACGGCGGCCGAGCGGCTGGGCTGCAACAAGATCGCGCTCGGCCACCACCGCGACGACTCGCTCGAGACCTTCCTCCTGAACCTGTTCTACAGCGGCAAGCTCCAGGCGATGCCGGCGAGCTACCGGACCGACGACGGCCGGTTCGAGGTGATCCGCCCGCTGATCGAGTGCGCCGAGGCCGACATCGCCGCGTTCGCCGGCGAGGCCGGGTTCGCGATCATCCCGTGCAACCTGTGCGGCTCGCAGGACGGCCTCAAGCGCGACGCGATGACCGCGCTGATCGCCGACCTCGAGCGCGACCACCCGCACGTCCGCGCGGTGATGCTGAACGCGCTCCGCAACGTGCGGCCGACCCACCTGCTCGATCGCGAGGTCGCGCGCGCGTGGGCCGAGCGCGCCCCGGAGATCCGCCCCGCCGCGGCCGCCGAGCCGCGCACCCGGCACGCCGCCGCCGAGCCGTTCGTCGCGTCCGCGGGCGACGGCAAGCTGCGGCTCCGCGTCGTCGAGTGAGCGCCCGCGCTACTTGCAGAACGCGTCGCGCAGCGTGCCGACCTCGTCCTGCGTCGTGAGCGGATCGCAGCGCTGCCGCGCGGTCGGGTCGCGGGCGATCGGCGAGCCGAGCGTGCACGCGGCCGTGTCGATCGGCTGGCACGTGTTGTCCCAGTTGCACATGCAGTCCATCGGATCCGCGGTCGCCGTCAGCCCGAGGCCGAAGCCGATCGCGCCGACCACCGTGTTGATCACGCGCTGGGGCGGCGAGACCGCGTCGGCGACCCACGCGACGTCGTTGTGCTGGGCGTCGCCGCAGTCGAGCGTGTTGACCGCCGGCCCGAACCGCGAGCCGACCACGCTGGCGATGCCGCCGAACGCGATCATCACGTACTCGCCGGAGCTCGGCCGGGTCGTCACCACGGTGATCGGGAACTGCGACAGCTGGGCGCGCACGCCGTCGACGATGGTCTTGATCGATCCGGCGGGATCGGGGTCGCCGGTGAGGTGGTAGGCCGGCACCCTGGACTGCTGGACGAGCAGCCAGCTCGCCTGGTTGATCGTCGCGTCGCTCGGGCCCTTGGCCAGCGTGACGCCGTCGAAGTTGAGGAACACGGAGCGGCGCGCGCACACAGGGATCGTCGGCGGCGCGTCGATCGCGGCATCCACCGAGCCGCCGCCGGGCGCGGCGTCGACGCTGGCGAGGTTGTTCCCGAGCCCGTCCGTGATCTGCGCATTGCACGCACCGCCGAGCAGTGCGATCGCGAGCGCGACGGAGCCCAACCTCATGACACCAATATGAGGCTGTGACATCTCGTCGACAACTGGGAGCCACCGCCCCAGCTGGATGGGACGCCCCCACCTCAGCTGCGCTCGCCGCGGCGGGTGGCTTCGGCCGGCCGAACGCCCCCGGGCCGGCTGCCGCTAGCCCAGCCGGTCGCGCAGGACCTTGTTGACCGCGGACGCGTCGGAGCCGGGCGTTGACTTCATCACCTGACCCACGAAGAAGCCGAGCAAACCGGTCTTACCGGCCTTGTATTGCGCGGCCTTGTCGGGGTTTGCGGCGATCACCGCGTCGATCGCCGCGCCCAGATCCGCGACCGGCGCGGCGACCTTGGCGCGCAGCTCGGCGAACGGCTTGCCGGTGCGGACCAGCTCCGTGAGCAGCGCCTTGGCCGAGCTGGTGGGGAGCGAGCCGTCGTCGACCGCCGCGAGCAGCGCCCCGAGCTCGGCTGCCGCGACCTGCTCCAGCGGCACGGTGCTGTGCGGCAGCTCACCCGCGGCGGCTTCGGCGTCACGCCCGCCGGCGTCGCCGAGCGCGCGCGGCAGCTCGTTGATGATCCACTTGGCCGCGGTCTCGGGCTTCGCACGCTCGGCGACGGCGAGGAACAGCCGCGCGGTCGCGACGTCGCCGGTCAGTAGATCGGCCGACTCCGCGGACACCAGCTCCCTGGCCTTGGCGTGGGCCGCGGCGAGCTCGGGATCGCGCGCGCGCGCCTCGGTGCGGTACTCGAGCGGCGACCGGCTCTTGGGCCGGGTCTTGGCCTTGGCGCTGACGACCTTGTCGCCCGGCGCCGGGACGTTGACGGACCCCGACGAAACGCCGGGTTCTCCTCTCACATCCGCATGTGCGGTGCTTGTCACGGTGACGGACCCCGACGAAACGCCGGGTTCTCCTCTTACATCCGCATGTGCGGTGTTTGTCAGGGTGACGGACCCCGACGAAACGCCGGGTTCTCCTCTCATTTCAGCACGTGCCGTGATCGACTCTCGTAACGAGATGATGCGGTTGAGCACGAGGGCGCCGGGCCGCGAGTCCTGGTCGACCGCGAAGTACCCGACGCGCTCGAGCTGCCAGCGCGATCCCTCCGCCGCGCCGGCCAGGCCGGCCTCGAGCAAGGCGCCGTGGACGACCTCGAGCGACCCCGGATCGAGCTGCTGCACGAAGTCGGCCCCGCCGTCCTCGGGGCGCGCCGCCTTGAACAGCCGATCGTAGAGCCGGAGCTCGGCGGGGACCGCGGTCGCCGCGTCGACCCAGTGGATCACGCCGGATACCTTGCGACCGTCGGACGGCTTCTTGCCGCCGAGCGTCTCGGGCGCGACCGTCGCGGCGAGCCTGGTGACCGCGCCCGCGGCGTCGCGCGCGAGCACCTCGCCCGCGGTGATGCAATAGCCGTAGCGCAGCCGCACCGTGCGGCCCGGCGCGAGCCGCTGGTAGTCGGCCGGCGGATCGTCGTGCCAGTCGTCGCGCTCGATGTAGATCCGATCGCTGATCGACAGCGCTCGCGAGCCGGGCTTGCCGACGTCGGGAGGAAAGTACGGCGCTTCGATCGCCGGGTGCGCCGGCCCGGGCAGCCCGCTCAGCTCGACTTCGATCGGCCGCACGACGCCCATCACGCGCGGCGCGTTGCGGTTGAGGTCGTCGCGCACGCAGTACTCGAGCTTGCCGATGTCGACCCACGAGTTGGCCCTGGCGACGCCGATCATGTCGGCGAACGCGCGGATCGCCTCGGGGCTGTAGCCGCGCCGGCGCATCGCCGCGATCGTCGGCATCCGCGGATCGTCCCAGCCGGT
>Ga0137438_1000319_pt1 | contig 10062 bp, 8 predicted proteins | sample EasRivERMGT157_2_FD_102327 | JGI IMG/M metagenome (GOLD analysis project Ga0137438, IMG submission 102327) | Soil microbial communities from meander-bound floodplain in the East River, Colorado, USA - East River MetaG ERMGT157_2 | ecosystem: Environmental > Terrestrial > Soil > Floodplain ... | reverse complement strand
CGGGCATGCCGTGCGGCGTGGCCTCGATGGTGGCGTCCGGTGCAAGCGATGGCGAGGGCGACGCCGGCGCGGGCGATCGCCGCACGCAGCTCGCGCGCCGTGCGGTCGCCGAGGCCTGGGCGGCCGCCGGGATCGACGGCGGTCCGCTGCTGGGCGTGTTCGTCGGTGCGGAGTCGGGGCTCGCGCGGTGGGACGCGGCGTGGGATCTGTCGCGCGCGGGAGCCTGTGGCGCGCGGGCGGCGTTCGCGGCGCACCCCGAGGCGGCGATCCGGTGGGCCGATCCGCGGCGGACGTCGACACCCGCCGTCGCGTGGGCGATCGCTCGCCAGGTCGGTGCGCGCGGCCCGTGCCGCACGGTAGCGCTCGCGTGCGCATCGGGCGCCGCGGCGATCGTCGAGGCGGTGCGCGCGCTGCGGGCGGGCGCGTGCGACGCCGCGGTGTGCGCAGGGGTCGGCGCAGACGTCGATCCGCTGATGGTCGCCGCGTTCGGCCGGCTCGGCGCGCTGTCGCTGCGCGGCCGCTCGGTGCCGTTCGACGCCGCGCGCGACGGCTTCGTGCTCGGCGAGGGCGCCGCGGCGCTGGTGCTCTCGATCGAGCGTGGCGACGCCACGGTCGCGCTCGCCGGCGGGGCGCGCTCGTTCGACGGCGGCAGCCTGACCGGTCCGGATCCCGACAGCGACGGCGCGAGGCGCGCGATCGCCGGCGCGCTCGACGACGCGACCGACGACGCGGGGCCGCCGCGGATCGGCTACGTCGCGGCGCACGGGACGGCGACGCCGGCCGGCGACGCTGCGGAGGTGCTCGCGCTGCGCGCCGCGCTCGGCCCCGAGCTCGGCGGTGCGCGGGTCGGCGCGGTCAAGAGCGCGCTCGGTCACTGGATCGCGGGGTCGGGCACGCTGGGCGCCGTGTGCGCCTGGCACGCGGTCGCGCACGGCCAGCTGCTGCCGACGATCGGGGTCGACCGGATCGACCGCGACTGCGCGCTGCCGCACGTGCTGCATATCGCCGAGGCTGCGCCGGTCGAGGCGGCGCTCGCGTGCTCGTTCGGGTTCGGCGGGGCCAACGCGTGCGTCGTGGTGCGGAGGGCGGCCTGATGGAAGAGGCGACCGAGCGCGATCGCCGGGGCGCTGGGGCGACCACGCCGTGGCCGGTGGCGGTGGTCGGGGCCGGCTGCGCGAGCCCCGCGGGGTTTGCGCAAGGCGCGCTCGGTGCTGCGCTGTCCGCCGGCGTGCCGTTGCTCGCGGCGTCTCCTGCGCTCGGCGCGCTCGGCGCGACTCATCCGGGGGCGGGGGCGCCGGGGGCGCCGGGGGCGCCGGGGGCGCCGGGGGCGCCGGGGGCGCCGGGGGCGGCGGGGACGGCGGTGATCGGCGGCGAGGTGCCCGCGATCCCATCGGCGCGCGAGGTCGGCGATCACAAGCTGCATCGCCTGATGTCGCGCGGCGCCCGGCTCGGATCGATCGCCGCGCGCGCGGCCCTCGAGGACGCCGGGCTCGACGGCGAGGCGCGGGAGCACGCCGGCTGGTTTCACGGCGTCGGCGCCTCGGGGAGCGAGCCCGCCGAGATCGCGGCGGTCGTGCGCGCGTCGCTCGGTGACGACCAGGCGTGGAGCGAGCGGCGGCTGTGCGAGCGCGGGCTCAAGGTGTTTCACCCGCTGCGCACGTTCGCGCTGATGCCCAACATGACGCTGTGCCACTCGGCGATCGCGTTCGGCGTGCGCGGGCCGAGCGCCGCCGTGTTCTCGCGGGGCGCCGGCACCGTGGATGCGCTCATCCTCGCCGCCTGGGCGCTCGCCGATGGTGAGTGTTCGACCGCGATCACCGGCGGCGCCGACACCGCGCTCGACTGCCTGACCTGGGCCGAGCTGGTGCGCGACGGCCACGTCGAGCGCGGCTTCGTCGCCGGGGAAGGCGCCGGCGCGCTGGTCGTCGCGCGAGCGTCGAACCGCGCGATCGCGTGGATCACCGGCGCCGCGCTCCGCGCGACCGGCGCCGATCCCGCGCGCGCGATCCGTGACGTGCTCGATGACGTCGGGCGGGCGGACGACTACGTGGTCGCCGCCTGGGGCCCGATCGGCGATGCCGCGCGCTCGGTGATCGCGACGCGTGCGCGCAGCTCGGTGGGTCCGGGGCCGGCGCCGACCGGACCGCCCCGCCGCCCGGCAAGCTCCGACGACGCCAATGAACCGGGCGCCGCGCAGATCCTCGATCAGTGCGCGGTGATCGGCGACGCGCTCGCCGCAGCACCCGCGCTCGCGTGGTGCGCCGCGATAGATCTCGTGCGCGGCGGGCGTCGCTCGGTCGTCGCGCTGTCGGCGGGCGTCGACGGGACCATCGCCGCGGTCCGGTTCGCGGCGGTCGCGGACGACCGCGGTGATCCGCCGGCCACCGTGTCACCGGCCACCGTGTCACCGGCCACCGCTGCGTCATCACCGGCCTCCGCTGCGTCAGCACCGGCAACCGTGTCATCGGCAACCGTGTCACCGGCCGCCGCTGCGTCGTCGTCACGTGCCACCACGACGCCGGCGAGGCGCGCCGTGATCACCGGGGTCGGCGTGGTGTCGAGCTTCGGCGTCGGGTTCGCCGCGCTGCTCGACGGGCTCGCCGCCGGCAGGTCGGCGATCCGGCCGCTGACCTGCTTCGACGCGTCGGCGCTCGCCGCGCGGATCGCAGGGCAGGTCCCGGTCGACACGCTCGACGGCGCATGGCTCGCTGCCTACCTGCCGCCCGAGCTGCACGCCGCGGCGGCCCGGTGGGTCGAGCTCGACGCGCTGCGCGACCGCAAGGTCGGCTTCGCGCTGGTCGCCGCAGCCGAGGCGTGGCGGCACGCGACGCTGCCCGCGTTGCGACCGATCCCGCTGGTCCTGGCGGCGGGGCTCGAGCGCGCGTTGATCCAAGATCTCGCGCCGGTCATCACCGCCGGGCACGCGGGGCACGCGGAGCACGCCGAGCGCGCCGGCCGGATCGCCTGGGAGCTCGACGCCCGGCGGGCGCGGCCGGGGGTGCGCAACCGCGCGGCGGTCGATCTGGCGGCGCGCGCGGTCGCCGACGTGCTGGGGCTCGGCCACGCGATCGTGCACGTCTCGGCGTGCGCCGCCGGCGCCCTGGCGGTCGCGCACGGGGCGGCGCTGGTCGAGCGCGGCACGCCTGCGGTGCTCTGCGGCGCGACCGACTCGATGCTCGACCCGATCGGGGTCGGCGGCATGATCACGCTCGGGACGACCTCGCCGCGCGCCGGCGATCTCGAGGCATGCCGGCCGTTCGATCGCCGGCGCGATGGCCTCGTGCTCGGCGAGGGCGCCGCGGTGTTCGTGGTCGAGGACGAGGCGCACGCGGCCGCGCGCGGCGCCCGCTCGCTCGCGCGCGTGCTCGGCTGGGGCGCCAGCCAGGACGCGTACCGGCCGTCAGCGCCCAACCCCGATGGGCTGGTGTCGGCGATCGCGATGCGCCGGGCGCTCGCGCGCGCGCGTGTATCGCCCGACCGGCTGGGCTACATCAACGCGCACGGCACCGGCACGCCGCTCAACGACGTGGCCGAGATCCGCGCGATCCGGCGGGCGCTGGGCGAGCCGGCCGAGCGGGTCCCGATCTCGTCGATCAAGGGCGCGGTCGGCCACCTGATGGCGGCGTCCGGCGCGATCGAGATCGCGGCGTCGCTGCTCGCGTTCGAGCGCGATCTGCTGCCGGGCACGGCGAACCATCGCGAGCGCGACCCGGAGTGCGACCTCGACGTGATCGGCGAGGCGCCGCGGCCGGCTCGGGTCGACAGCGTGATGTCGAGCTCGTTCGGGTTCGGCGGCCAGAACTCGGTCGTCGTGCTCGGGAGGCCGGGGTGATGTCGGCGGCGGCGGCGACAGGGACCGGGACGATGGCGCTGATCGGCGCGGCGATCGAGACGCCGCTCGGCGACCTCGCCGCGACGATCGCCGCGATCGCGGAGGGCCGCCGCGCGGGTGTGCACGATGCGGCGACCGGGCTCGTGGTCGCCCGGCTCGTCGCGCGGCCGCCCGACACCCGGCACGCGCGCCTGGTCGGCGCCCTGCCCGTGCTCGCGCTCGAGGTCGCGCGGTCCGCCGCCCGCCAGGTCCCGCGCGGCCCGCGCACCGGCGCGTTCGTCGCGACCGGCGGGCTGCGGGTGCAGTGGGAGGCGCTCGCGCCTGCGATGGCCGAGCAAGCGGCGGGCGGCGCGAACGCGTGGGCGCGTGGGCTGGCGCGCATGCACCCGCTGTGGATGCTGCGCTACCTGTCGAACGCGGCGCACGCGATCATCGCCGCCGAGCTCGGCGCGGTCGGCGACGGCGCCACGTTCGCCGGGCCGGCCGCCGCCGCGAGCGCGCTGGTCGCCGCGGGCGCCGCGCTCGACGCCGGCGCGCTCGATCACGCGATCGTGGTCGCGCTCGACGACGTCACGGCCGACGAGGTCTCCGTCGAGCTGCGCGCTCGCCTGCCCGGCGTCATCCCGGGCACCGGGGTCGCGGCGATCGCGCTCGCCCGCCGCGCCGGCAGCGTCCAGCTGGCCGCGGTCGACGGCGTCGATCCCGAGCACGCCGAGCCGTCGCCGGCCGCGATCGCCGAGCTCCGGGCGCGGTTGCCGCGCGCCGATCGCGACGTCGGGTTCGCCGCGGCCACCGGCTGGCTCGGCGCGGCGAGCCTGCTGGTCGACGCCGTCGTCGCCGCCGAGCTCCTTCGCGCCGGCTGGCCACCGCGGCTCGATCCGGGCGCGCCGCGCAGCGTGACGATCACCGCCGCCGCGTCGCCGGGGCAGATCGGCGTCGTGCGGGTCGAGGTGGCGCGATGAGCGAGCGGGTCGACGACCGGCCGGTCGCCCTGGTGACCGGCGGCTCGCGCGGGATCGGGCGGGCCACGGCGCTCGAGCTCGCGCGCCGCGGGTTCGCCGTCGCGATCGGCTACCGTGTGCGCGACGGCGCGGCCGCCGCGGTCGCGAGCGACATCGAACGCGCGGGCGGGCGCGCGATCGCCCTGGCGGCCGACGTCGCCGACCCCGACGCGGCAGCCCGGCTGGTGCGCGACGCGGTCGACTGGGGTCAGCGGCTCGACGCGCTGGTGTGCGCGGCCGGGATCGCGCGCGACACGCTGCTCGGCGGCTCGACCGCGGCCGACTTCGATGCCGTGCTCGCGACCAACCTCGGCGGCGTGGTCAACACGGCGCGCGCGGCGCTGCGGCCGATGATGAAGGCCCGGGCCGGATCGATCGTCGCGCTGTCGTCGGTCGCGGCGCGCTCGCCGGGCCGCGGCCAGAGCAACTACGCCGCCTCCAAGGGCGCGGTCGAGGCGTTCGTGCGCGCGCTCGCCGCCGAGCTGGCGCCGCGCGGCATCCGGGTCAACGCCGTGGCGCCCGGGGTGATCGATACCGAGCTGTCGGCCGAGATCCGCGCGCTCGCGCCCGACGAGATCCGCCAGCGGATCTTGCTGGGCCGCACCGGCGCTCCCGAGGAGGTCGCGCGGATCGTCGCGCTGCTGGCGTCCGACGACGCGAGCTACGTGACCGGTCAGGTGTGGAACGTCGACGGAGGCTTCCGATGACTCGCCCGATGACACCGGCGACGACGCCGGCCCTGACGACGGCCCTGACGACGGCCCTGACGACGGCGATGACGCCCGAGGCGATGCTCGAGCACCTGCGGACCCGGCGCAGCGTGCGCGAGTTCACCACGGCCCCGGTCGGGCGCGACGTGCTCGAGCGGCTGATCGCGGCGGCGATCACCGCACCATCGGCGTCCAATCGCCAGCCGTGGCGGTTCGTCATCGTGACCCGGGCCGCGGTGCGCGCGGCGATCGCGAACGCGGTGCGCGCGGCGACCGAGGCGATCGACGGCGCGGTGCGCACCGGCGCGCACGCCGCCGAGTGGGGCTCGTACGGCGACTTCTTCTGGCAGCCGCTCGCGTCCGCCGCGGCGATCATCGTGCCCGCCGTGCGCGAGCCGCCCGACCCGCTCGCCGGGTTCCTGCGCTCGGCCGGCGCCGATCCGGCGCGGTTCCAGCTGCCGTCCGCGATGAAGCCCGAGCGCTGTGCGCTCGGCGGCGCGGTGATGGCGCTGCAGCTGCAAGCGCACGCCGAGGGCCTGGGCTCGGCCTGGATGGCCGGCCCGATGGTCGCGTGCGCCGAGCTCGAGGCCGCGTGCGGCATCGCGCCGCCGTGGCACATGGCCGGGGCGATCGCGGTCGGCCACCCCGCAGGACCTGCCACCGCGCCGTCGCGCAAGCCGCCCGACGACGTGACCACCTGGATGGAGGACGGATGACGATGACGACGACAACAACGACGACGACGCCGGCGCACGAACCACCCGAGGCCACCGCGAACCTGCTCGCCGTTGCCGCGCTGCCGATCGACGCGGCGACCGGGGACGCCGTGTGCGACGTGATCGCCGAGTCGCTCGGCCGACCGCGCGGCTCGGTGCAGCTGGCGTCGAACCTGTTCGACGATCTCGGCGCCGACTCGCTCGATCTGCTCGACGTCGTGTTCGCGCTCGAGGGCCGGTTCACGATCGAGATCACGCGCGGCGCGCTCGAGCAGGCGGCCCGCGGCGACATGACCGACGACGAGTTCGCCCCCGCCGGCGCGATCTCCGACGCCGGGCTCGAGCGCCTGCGCGCGCTGCTCCCGGAGTCGCGCGAGCGGATCCGGCCCGGCCTCCTGCCGCGCGAGATCCCCAGGCTGTTCACGGTGGGCACGTTCGCGCGGATCGTGCTCGCCAAGCTCGCGGAGGCAACATGACCGGCGACGCGCTCGCCGAGCGGACCGCCGCGCTGATCCGCGCGCAGCTCGCGATGCCGCGCGATCGCGTCCACGCGCTGACCACCGCCAACCTCAACGGCAAGCTGGTCGAGTCGCTCGACCTGCTCGGCTACCTGCGCGACTTCGTGGCCGCGAGCGGGATCGAGCTGACCGATGCCCGCGGCCGGCGCTACCTCGACTTCCTCGCGGGCTACGGCTCGGTGCCGCTCGGCCACAACCACCCGGCGGTCGCGTCCGCGGTGACCGCGGCGATCGGCGCCGGCGTGCCGCACTTCATCCTGATGGCGCCCGAGGCGCTGCCGGCGGCGCTCGCGGCGCGGCTCGCGGCGCTGGCGCCCGGCGAGCTGTCGATGGCGTTCTTCATGTCGAGCGGCTCGGAGGCGGTCGACGGCGCGCTGAAGCTCGCGCGCGCGGTGACCCGGCGGCCGCGGTTCGTCGCCGCCCAGCGCGGCTATCACGGCGCGACGTTCGGCGCGATGGCGGTCACCGGCGACGCGCGCCTCGAGGTGTTCGAGCCGCTCGGCGAGCGCGCGCTGGTGCCGTGGGGCGACGTCGGGGCGATCGAGGCGCAGCTGCGGAAGCGCGACGTCGCCGCGGTGATCCTCGAGCCGATCCAGGCCGAGGGCGGGGTCAACCTGCCGCCGCCGGGCTACCTCGCCGACGTCCACCGGCTGTGCCAGCGCCACGGCTCGCTGCTCGTGCTCGACGAGGTGCAGACCGGGCTCGGCCGCACCGGGACCTGGTTCGCGTGCGAGCGCGAGGGCGTCGTGCCCGACGTGCTGGTGCTCGCCAAGGCGCTGTCGGGCGGCCTCGTGCCGATCAGCGCGTACGTCACCCGCCCGGAGCTGTGGCGCAAGGCGTACGGCACGCTCGGGACCTGCGAGCTGCACTGCACGACCTACCGCGGCGGACCGCTGGCGTGCGCCGCGGCGCTCGCGACACTCGAGGTGATCGAGGCGACCGGGCTGGTCGCGCGCGCGGCCGAGCTCGGCGACGCGATCGGCGCCCGGCTGCGCGCGGTGACCGCCGGGCACCCGCTGATCCGCGAGGTCCGCGGCCGCGGCCTCCTGTGGGGCATCGAGCTCGCGACGTCGAGGGACGGCGTCGCGGCGGCGCTGATCGCGCAGTGGCTCGTGGTCGGCCTGCTCGAGCGCGGCATCGTCACCCAGGTCACCACGCTGGCGCCGACCGTGGTGCGCGTCGAGCCGCCGCTCACCGTCGAGCACGCGCACATCGAGCGGTTCGCCGGCGCGCTCGGCGACGTGCTCGCGAGCCACGCCAACGGAGCGCTGGCAAGCCTTGTCGGTGTCGGCAAGCACCTGCTCAAGCAACGGCTGGCGGCCGTGCTCGGGAGGGCGCCGTGACGCGCCAGAGCTACATCCAGCGCGGCGGGCGCCTGCTGTATGGGTTCGTCGCGCAGAAGCCGATCCACGCGATCATCCAGGTGTCGAATCGCTGCAACCTGACCTGCGGGTTCTGCTCGTTCTGGGAGAACCCGGCGCGCCCGGCCGACGAGCTCACCACGGCCGACTTCGAGACGATCAGCGGCAAGCTCGCCGAGGCCGGCTCGCTCATCGTCTCGATCGAGGGCGGCGAGCCGACCCTGCGGCGCGACATCGTCGACATCGTCGCCGCGTTCGCCAGGTTTCACCATCCGATCATGTTCACCAACGGCTGGAAGGTCACGCCTGCCCTGGCGCGCCGGCTGTGGGACGCCGGGCTCGACACCTGCGGCGTGTCGATCGACTACCCCGACGCCCGCCACGATCGCCACCGCGGCAAGCCCGGCACGCTCGACGCCGCGCGCCGCGCGATCGACGTGATGCGCGACACCGCGCCGCGCGGCGCCCGCCAGGTGTTCGTGATGACCGTGCTGATGCACGACAACGCCGGCGCGATGCCCGAGCTGCTCGCGCTGTCGGCCGCGCATGGCGTCGGTCACCAGGTGACGATGATCTCGACCGGCGGCGCCGCCCGCCACACCCGCGCCCAGTGGATCCCGCACGACGGCATCGGCGCGCGGCTGCTCGAGCTCAAGCGCCGGTTCCCGCACTTCATGACGTTCTCGGGCTACCTCGAGGGCATCGACGCGTACCTCGCGGGCACCGCGCGCACGCCGTGCTGGGCCGGCGAGCGGTTCCTCAACATCGATCACCTCGGCGACGTCTCGCCGTGCATCGAGAAGCTCGAGCTGCGGGTCGGAAATCTCCTGCGCGATCCCTGGGCCGTCATCGGGCCCCGGCTCGCGGCGCTCGCAGAGCCCAAGACGTGCACCGACTGCTGGACGTCGTGCCGCGGCTTCGTCGAGGAGATGAGCGGGCCACCCCGGCTGCGCTCGTGGCGAGAGTTCTTCAGCGATTTCTCCAAACAACCAAAGGTGTCAACCACATGATGGAACGACTGGCAGGTCGAGTCGCGCTGCGGCTCGGGCAGGCGACCGCTCCGCCCCCGGTGCCCGCGCCGGTGCAGGACGAGGTCGACGCGATGTGGCGCGAGGTGTTCGGCAAGCTCGACCTCGCGCGCATCCGCGACCGGTTCTTCGGCGACGGCGAGCTCATCGTGCTCCCCGAGCTGGTGCCGCGGCCGTTCGCGGCGCGCGCGCTCGCCGAGATCGACCGCGCGCGCAAGACGCGGTCCTCGATCCCGTGGTTCCGGTCGGCCGCGCACGTCGGCTGGCGCGCGCTCCAGCGCACCGCGCCGATCTCGACCGCGATCTACCGATCGCAGGTGTTCATCGACTGGATGACCGCGCTGGTCGGCAAGCCCATGCAGCTCAAGCACCCGTCCGACGACCACGCGTGCGCGACCTACGAGTACGAGCGCGCCGGCGATCACATGCGGTTCCACTACGACACCTGCGGGTGCGACGACGGCGCGTCGTACTCGCAGCTGCTGTCGCTGCACGACCAGTCGACCCAGCGCCTGCTCGTCGACCTGCACACCAAGGACGACCGGCCGGTCGAGCGGCGCAGCGTCGCGACGCCCGCCGGCACGCTCACGGTGTTCTGCGGCTCCAAGGTCTGGCACGCGGTGACGCCGCTCGGGCCGGGCGAGCGCCGCGTGATCCTGTCGATGTCGTACGCGACCGATCCGACGATGCCGCCGTGGCGCTGGCTGTTCGAGAACGTCAAGGACGCCGTGCTCTACTTCGGCCCGGGCTCGCTGCTGCGAGGCGGGCGATGACCGCGCTGCGCGTCGTCGTGACCGGCGGCTCGAGCGGGATCGGCGCCGAGATCGCGCGGCAGTACGCGGCGCGCGGTGCGCGCGTGGCGGTGTTCGCGCGGCGCCGCGACAAGCTCGAGCAGG
>Ga0137438_1000318_pt1 | contig 10069 bp, 1 predicted proteins | sample EasRivERMGT157_2_FD_102327 | JGI IMG/M metagenome (GOLD analysis project Ga0137438, IMG submission 102327) | Soil microbial communities from meander-bound floodplain in the East River, Colorado, USA - East River MetaG ERMGT157_2 | ecosystem: Environmental > Terrestrial > Soil > Floodplain ... | reverse complement strand
GTGAGCTCGGCGCGGCGCGCGACCACGACCACGAGCTCGTCGACCCGGCCGGCGAGCGCGAGCAGCCGATCGAGCGCCGCGAGCGCCGCGAGGTCGTCGGGCCGCGCGTGCTCGACCTTGCGCCACGCCGCGATCGCGCGCTGCATGTCGCCGCGGCGGACCTCGTGGATCTCGGCGACGCGGGCCCACAGCGCCGCTCCCAGATCGCCGCTCGGCGCGGCGGCGCCGCCGTCCTCGAGCGTGACCACGACCTCGTCCCACGCCGCGAGCTTGCCGGCCAGGAGCAGCAGCTTGGCCAGGCTATCCGGGTCGGCGACGTCGATCCGCCAGCCGCGCGCGAGCGCCTGGAGCGCGAGATCGAGGTTGCCGCCGCGCTGCTCGTGGATCTGCGCGATCTCGTGGAGCGTGTGGACCTGATCGGCCGGATCGCGCACGTAGTCGAGCTTGGCGTCGAGGATGACGACCAGCTTCTGCCACCAGTCCTGCGATCGGTACACCGGCTCGAGCAGCTCGGCGATCCGCTCGCGGTGGGTCTCGTGCACCACCAGGCGCTCGAGCGAGTGGACCGCGGCCTCCCAGCGGTAGCGCTCGCTTATCACCTGCTCGTGCTGATCGAGCGCCGCCGGCAGGTCGTCGAGCTCGGTCTCGAACACGTCGGCGAGCTTGAGCCGCAGCTCGGCGATCTCGGCGGCCTGCTCGGAGCGCGCGAGCCGGGCCTCGAACAGCGCGACGAGATCGTGCCACTCGCCGCGCGCGCGGTACAGCCGCTCGAGCTCGCCGACCGCCTCGCGGTAGGCGTGGTCCGCCGCCTCGGTCGCCCCGCCCTCGGTGGCGAGCACCACCTCGCGCCAGCCATCGATCGCGCGCGCGGGGTCGGCGAGGCCGTCCTCGAGCAGCCGCGCCCGCTTGATCAGCGCCTCGCGCCGGAGGTCGTCCTCGCCGCCCGCGATCACGTCGTCGTAGATCGTCACCAGCTCGGCCCACTTCTGGGCGCGGCTGAGCAGATCCTCGAGCCGGCGCACCAGCTCGCGCGGATCGGGCACGCCGTCGTCGGCGATCGCGAGCGCGCGGCGGTACGCGAGGAACGCGCGGTCGACCTCGCCGAGCCGCCGATCGTAGATCGTCGCGGCCGCGATCGCGACGTCGCGCAGATCGGATGACTCACCGGCCTCGGCGTCGAGGTAGTCCTGGTAGGTCCGGGCGACGAACGCCCAGTTGTCGACGATCGACGCCAGGCGCTGCAGCTGATCGCGGATCCCCTGATCGCTCGGCAGCTCGCGGAACAGCCGGGCGTACCACCGGCTCGCCTTCTCGAAGTCCTCGAGCTGCTCCTCGAACAGCCGCGCGACGAACCGGGTCAGCCGCAACCGCTCGCGCGGATCGCTGGCGCCCTCGAGCTTGGCCTCGTAGACCCGGATCAGGTCGACCCAGCGCTGCTGCGCGACGTAGATCGGCTCGAGCACCTCGGCCGCGACCATGCGGGCGTCGGGATCCTGCAGGTAGCGCTCGATCGCAGCGAGCGCGACCGCGTGGCGCGAGTCTCCGCCGAGCGCCGCGGCGTAGTTGTCGATCGCGGTCTCGACGTCGTGGAGGTGGCGCTCGTGGATGTCGCCGAGCTGGACGCGCAGCGCGACCGCCTCCTCGATCGAGGTCGCGAACCCGAGCCGGCGCTCGTAGAGCTCGACGACGTCCGGCCACCGGCCCTGCTCGCGGTACAGCGCCTCGAGCGCGGCGACCGCGTCGCGGCGCTCCGGCGCGACCTCGAGCACCTGCTCCCAGGTCGCGATCGCGTCGTCGGGCCGATCGAGCGTGACGTAGAGCCCCGCGGCCTCGACCAGCGCGCCGACCCGCTCGTCGACGTCGGCGTTCGCGCTGTCGGCCTGGCGCAGCAGGATCTCGGTCAGCCGCTCGTCGTCGTTGGTGTCGCGGTAGATGCTCTCGAGCGCGACCAGCGCCCGGCGGTCGTCGGGTTGGCTGTCGAGCACCTTCTGGTAGTACTCGCCGGCGAGCGGCAGGTCCTTGCGCACCGCGCGCGACAGGTCGGCGACGTCGAGGTAGAGCCGGCGCTGGATCGCGGCGTCGAGCACGTTGGGCGCGACCGCGCGGTAGGCGTCGATCAGGTCGGCCGCGCGGCCCAGCTCGCCGGCCAGCCGCTCGGTCTCGGCGATCACCTGCGCGAGCTCGGGCTCGGCGGCCGCGTGCGACAGCGCGAGCAGCTGGGCGTCGAACGCGCCGGCCACGTCGTCGAGCCGGTGCTCGCGCAGCCGCACGACCTCGGCGTAGGCCCGCAGCTTCTCGCCCGGCTCGTCGGCCCAGTCGGCGGCGCGCAGCTGGAGCTGGGCGAGCCGATCGTACTGCGCGGTCGCGTCGTACACCGGGCGCAGCACCGCGGCCGCGGCGATCCGGAGGTCGGGATCGCCGAGCGCGGCCTCGACCGCGGCGATCGCGATCGGGTGCTCGGGCTCGGCGTCGAGCACGCTCGACCAGCGCTCGAGCGCCTCGGTCGGCCGGCCGAGCGGCCCCGACAGCAGGCGCGCGATCTCGACGTGGCGCTCGCTCAACAGGTGCGGATCGGCCTCGAGCTGGGCCTGGCGCTCGAGCACGTCGAGCAGGTCGGCGTGGCGCGCCGCCTCGCGATACAGCCGGCCCAGCTCGTCGAGCGCCCGGCGGTCGCCGCCGTCGCGATCGAGGATCTCGAGGTGCGCCGCGATCGCCTCGTCGGCCTCCTCGAGCATGACCTCGTGGATCTCGGCGATCCGCGCGAGCAGCTGCCTGGCGAGCCCGGGGTCGGCGTGATCGAGCTTGCGGCGCAGGATGTCGATCAGGTCGCGCCACGCCTCGCCCGCGGTGTACAGCCGCTCGAGCGCGTGGAGCGCCCCGGCGTCGATCGGCTGATCGGTGAGCACGTCGCGCCAGGTCGCGATCGCGGCGGCGCGATCGCCGAGCTGGTCCTCCTCGAGGATGGCGACCCGCGCCAGCAGCGTGCGGCGCTCGCCGGCGTCCTCGGCCCACTCGGCCTGCTTGCGCACGACCGCGCGCAGCTCCGGCCAGCTCCGGGCGTCGTCGTACAGCCGCGCCAGCGCCGAACCGGCGCGCCGCACCGTCGCCGGGTTCGACGGATCGCTGTCCATCAGCCGGCGGTACGCGGCGATCGCCTTCACCGGATCGCCGAGCTGGGTGTCGTAGTAGCCGGCGAGCTCGCCGAGCAGCGCGCCGCGCGTCGCGACGTCACCGGCGGGCGCCGCCTGCGCCGCGGCCTCGAGCGCGACCGTGGCCTCGGGCCAGCGCCCGAGCTGGCGCGCCAGCCGGGCCAGCTCGACGCGCGCGCGCTCGTGCGTCGGATCGAGCGACAGGACCTCGATCCACGCATCGAACGCGTTGCGCGGCGCCGCGAGCTCGGCCTCCTCGATCGCCGCGATCCGAGACAGCAGCTCGACCGCCTCGGTGCCGGTCACCAGCCTGCGCTGGGCGCGGAGCACGCCGACGAGATCCTTCCACAGCTTGTCCTGCTCGTAGAGCGGCTCGAGCAGCCGCGCGACGCGCGCCGTGAGCAGCCGGGCCTCGGCGGTCTCGTCGCGCCCGCCGCCCAGCGGATCCTCGTCGCGCAGGGTCGGCGCGGTCGACTCGATGCGCGCCGCCTGGCCGAGCAGCTCCTCGAGCAGCTCGCGCGCATCGGCGTGGCCGCGCTGGCGGGCGATCACCTCGTCGAGCAGGTCGACCGCATGCATCGGCTCGTCCAGCCGGTGCGCGAACAGCTCGGCGCGGCGGTAGGCGAGCTGGACGTGCTCGCGCGGTGCCTCGGCGACCCCGGCCTGGCGGGCGAGCAGCGCCTCGAGATCCTGCCAGCGGCCGGCCGCGGCGTACAGCCGATCGAGCGCGTGGTACGACGCGAGGTAGCTCGGATCGAGCTCGAGCACGCGGCTGTGCGCCGCGATCGCGCGCTCGGGCTCGCCGAGCACGCCCTCCTCGAGCGCGGCGAGCTCGAGCAGCACGCCGAGCCTGACCTGATCGTCGCGGGTGACCTGGGCCCGGCGCTCGAGCAGCTCGCGCAGATCGGGCCAGCGCTGCTCGCTGCGGACCGCGTGGGTCAGCGCGTCGAACGCGTCGGCGGCGTCGGGCTCGACGTCGAGCACGATCAACCAGGCGCGCTCCGCGGTGGCGCGGTCGTCGAGCCGATCGCCGGCGAGCCGCGCCAGCTCGGTGGCCACCGCGCGGACCTGCGGCGGCGCCCCCTGCACCCGCAGCGTCGCGAGCGCCGCGCTCAGCACGCGCGACCACTCGCCGTCGCGGCCGAGCTGACCGGCGAGCACGCCGAGCGCGGCCCGGACCTCGCCGTCGCCGGGATCCGCGGCGACCACGCGCAGGCCGGCGATCCACGCCGCGGCCGGATCGCCCAGCTCGGTGTGGTAGAGCCGCATGAGCTGGCGATCGAGCTCGAGCCGCTCGACCGGGCCGGTCGTCGCGCCGCCGCGGATCACCTCGAGCGCCGCCGCCTGCTGCGCGACCGCGTTCGCCGCCTCGAGGTGCGGCAGCACGAGCCTGGCCGCCGCGATCCGCTCCGCCGGGTCGATCCGGTCCGCCGCGTCCGGTCCCGCGGCAGCCGCCGCGCCGTGCTCCGGCGGCAGGATCAGCCGGACGATCGCGGCGACCGCCTGGGCGCGCGCGCCGCCGACCGCGACGGCGAGCGCCTCGCGGAACCGGGCGAGCGCCCTGCCCGGCCGCTCGAGGCTCGACTCCTCGAGGCCGCCGATCCGCATCACGAGCTCGAACCGCGCCTGGCCCGGCGGCGCGCCCGGCGAGCCCTGCGACTCGTGGGTCTGCTCGAGCTCCTGGGCGAGCACGCCGACCAGCGACTCCCAGTCGCCGCGCGCTTCCTCGATCCGCGCGAGCGCGCGGAGCGCGCGCAGCTGCCCCGGCATCGCGGCGAGCGCCTCGTGGTAGGTCGCCGCCGCGCCGTCGAGGTCGACCAGCTTCTCCTCCTGCAGCGAGGCGATCTCGATGAGCAGCGACGCGCGCTCGGTGGCGTCCTTCTCGCGAGCCGCGCGCCGGCGATACGACGCCAGGAGCTCGGGCCAGTCGTGGAGCTGGATCGCCAGCTCCTCGAGGTGCTGCTCGGCCTCGCGGTCGTCGGGCGACAGCGCGAGGACCTGGCGGTGGTACACCCGGGCGCGCTCCGGATCGGCGAGCCGCCGGCTCGCGATCCTCGCGAGCTCGCGGACCAGCTTGAGCTTGACCGGATCGGGGAGCTGCCCGCCGCCGGCGACAGCGCCCAGCGGCCGCTCGAACGCCGCCGCGACCTCGCGCCACTGGTCGGGCTCGTTGGCGAGCCGGAGCACGTCGGCGTACAGCGCGTCGCTCGCCGGGTCGAGCTCGAACGCGCGCAACGTCCAGGTGAACGCCAGCGTACGCGACGCGAGCTTCTGCTCGCACAGCTGGCGGATCTCGGCGATCTTGGCGAGCCGCGCCGCCAGATCCGGAGCGGCCGCCAGCTCGATCTCGAGCATCGTGATGAGCCGCGACCACTTCTCCTGGCGGGCGTAGATCGGCGCCAGCGCGTTGGCCGCCGCGGTGTGCTGCGGATCGACCGACAGCACGCGCTCCCAGACCTGGCGCGCGCGCTCGAGCGCCTGCCCGCCTGCGCTGCCCCGGGAGGCGACGTCCGCGCGCTGCTGCGCCAGCTGCGCCGCGCGCTCGACCAGCGGCAGCCGCGCGCCCTTGGCCTCGAGCCGATCGGCGATGCCGAGCAAGGCGTCGACCAGCTCCTCCTGCTGGCCGAGCCGGGCGTACAGCCGCTCGAGCCCGGCGAAGTCACCGGCCGTCGCGTACAGCTCGCGCAGCGTGCGCAGCGCCTTGGCGTGCGCCGGCTCGATCTCGAGCACGTCCTGCCAGGCCGCCGCGGCCTGCTGCGGCGCGGCGAGCCGGTCGGCGTAGATCTGCCCGAGCTTCTCGAGCAGCGCGATCGCCTCCTTGCCGGTCATCCCCTTGGCCGCGCGCTGGCGGTGCAGGATCTCGGCGAGCGCGAGGTAGCGCTTCTCGCGCTCGTACAGCGCCGCGAGCGCCACGAGCGTATCGCCGTCGCCGGACTCGGCGAGCACCGAGTTGTAGATCTCGATCGCGAGCCGGGTATCGCCGAGCCGCTCGGACGCCAGCTTCGCCATCTCGCCCTGCTTGGCGCGCCGGTCGGCGCCGTCGAGCACGCTCGCCTCGCGGCCCAGCACGTCGATCAGCGCGCGCCACTGGCGGCGCTTGGTGTAGATCTCCTTGAGCCGCGCGACCGCGTCGGGATCGCCGGGCGACAGCTCGACGATCCGCTCGAGCGGCTTGATCGCGTTGGCGAAGTTGCCGAACCGCTCGGCCCACAGATCGGCGATCTCGCGGAGCAGCGCGACCCGCGCGGCGTCGCCGAGATCGGGCGCCTCGCTCTTGCGGGTCAGGATCGCGATCAGGTCGTTCCACCGGCCGAGCCCGCGGTACTTGGCGGCCAGCTCGTCGCTCGCGCGGGTGTTATCCGGATCGATCTTGAGGATCGCGTTGTAGGTGTTGATCACCATGACGTCGAGCCGCAGCTTGTCGCGGTAGATCTCGACGACCTCGTGCAGCTTGGCGACGCGACCCGCGACGTCGGCCTCGGGCACCCGCTCGATCTCGTCCTTCATGAGGTCGAGCAGCGCGTTCCACTTCTCGGTCCGGCGGTACAGCCGCGCCAGCGCGGTGCGCGCCTCGCTCGAGCCGGGCTCGCTGCGCAGGTGCTGCTTCCAGGCCTCGATCGCCTTCTCGGGGTTATTCTGCTGCTCGGCGAGCTCGGCGATCTCGACCGTGATCGGCCGCGACTTGCCATCGCCCTCGGCGCGCGCCCTCGGCGACTTCTCGACCTGGCGGAGCAGCGCCAGGAGCTTCTGGTTCTCGCCCTTGGCCGGGTAGTACATCCGGTAGAAGTCGATCGCGGCCGGGTGCGCCGGATCGAGCTTGCGGACCCGGCGGAAGTACTCCTCGGCGCGGTCGAGATCGCCGAGGTGCTTCCACAGCACCATCGCGATCTGCAGCAGCATCCCGAGATCATCGTCGCGCCTGGCCTTGAGCGCCGCCTGGAAGGTCGCGATCAGCGCGGGCCAGTTCTGCGCGGTCATCTGCGCCTCGGCGACCGCTCGCAGCGCCTGCGGCTGCGCCGGGTCGAGCTGCAGCGCGCGCTTGATCGCGGCATCGCCGCGCGCGGGGTCGTCGAGCCGGGCCCGCATGACGTCGGATAGCCCGAGCAGCGCCGCGACCCGCTCCTCGAGGGTGGCCGCCACCTCGGCGCGCTGCTCGAGCAGCCTGCCGAGATCGGCCCAGCGCCCGGCGCGCCGCAACAGCCGGGCGAGGTGAAACGCCGCCTTGGGGTTCCTCGGATCGATCTCGAGCGCCTTGCGCAGGTACTGCTCGGCCTCGGCCGCGTCGGGCTCGAACCGGACGTAGGCCTCGGCGGCCGACACGTACAGCCCGGTCGCCAGGCTGCGATCGGTCGAGGCCGCCGCCTCCTTGACGTACTTATCTGCGAACTTCCTCCAGTTCGACGCCGAGACGTCGAGCTCGTCGAGCGCCTCGGCCGCCATCGTGTCCTCGGGCCGCACCGCGCGGACCTCGTCGAACACCGCGCGGGCCGCCGGGACGTCGAGCAGCTCGCCGTCGAGCACCATGCCCTTCTCGAGCAGCAGATCGACCCTGCGATCGAGCTCGGGAGTCGCCGCCAGCTCGAGGTCGAGCAGCTGCACGACGATGTCGGGGCGCCCACGGCCGCCGAGCACCTTGCGGGCCGCCGCGAACCGCGTCGCGCGAACGTCGGGAGCGGCTAGACGAGCGGCCTCGGCCAGCCCGGCGAGCGCCTGTGCGTCGTCCGGGTCGTGCTCGAGGGCGGCGAGGAGCGCAGACAGGTCGGCCATCGGAGCGTGCTGATGCTACCGGCGCATCCGACCCGTGACAACGCCGACAGCCAATTCCTTCGCGGGGTTACTACACACGCTGCGCATCGTCTGGCTGCCGCCCACGCGCACTTGCAGGGCTCGGTCGCGCGCAGCGCCAGCGGATCCGGGGGGGCGGTCCGGAGCGGCGGCGATCACCTCGAACATGACCGGGATCGCTCCGAAAACCGTGCGGCAGCGCATCCTCCCCGCTCGGCGAGTGCGCGGATCACCAATTGGGTGATAGACAAGCGAATCCTACGTGGCTGGCGCGCGGAGCTCCCTGGGTTACCTGAAGCCGTACCGCCGGATGGTGTTCGGCGGTGTCGCCATGATGGTGGCGACCAACCTGTGCTCGCTGGGCGTGGTCACGTACCTCGGCCACGGTGTCCGGGCGGTCAAGGCCGACCGGGTGGGTGACGTGCCGCGCGCGGTCGTCCTGCTGATCGTGTTCGCGCTCGCCACCGCGCTCACCCGGATCCTGTCGCGGGTCTGGATCTTCAACGCGGCCCGCGCCGCCGAGTACGACCTGCGCAGCGGCCTGTTCGGCCACCTCATGACGCTGTCTCCGGCCTACTACCGGGACCATCCGACCGGCGACGTGATGTCGCGGCTGACCAACGACGTCCAGACCGTCCGCGCGATGTGGGGCGCCGGCGCCGTCCACCTCACCAACTCGGTGACCGCGTTCGCGGCGGCGATGACCATGATGCTGGTCATCGATCCGGTGGTCGCGGTGCTCTCGATCCTCCCGTACCCGCTGATCTTCATCACCGGCCAGGCGCTGTCGAAGCGGGTCTACCGCACGACGCGCGAGGTCCAGGCCGAGCTCGGCACGCTGTCGGCGCGGATCCAGGAGGATCTCGGCGCCATCCAGGTGATCAAGACCTACGGCCTCGAGGACGTCCGCCGCAAGGGGTTCCTGGCCGGCTCGCAGCGGCTCCTCGACAAGAACATGGCGGCGGCCAAGGTCCGCATCCAGCTCGGCCCGATCCTCAACACGCTGGCGCCGCTCGGGGTCGCGATCCTGATCCTGGTCGGCGGCCGCGCCGTGATCCACCGGGACATCGACGTCGGCTACTACACCGAGTTCGCGGCGCTGCTCGCCCAGCTGGTGTGGCCGACCTTGACGCTCGGGTTCATGCTGGCGCTGGTCCAGCGCGGGCGCGCGTCGTGGAGCCGGCTGGTCCAGCTCCAGGAGACCCCCACCGACATCGCCGAGAGCGCCGAGCCCGCGCTGGCCGCGAGCACGCAGCCGGCGCGGATCGCCGTCAAGGATCTCAGCATCCAGATCGGCAATCGCGCGATCCTCGATCGGGTGTCGTTCGAGCTCGCCCCCGGCAGCGTCACCGCGATCGTCGGGCGCACCGGCTCGGGCAAGAGCACGCTGGTCGAGGCGCTGTGCCGGCTGATCGCGGTGCCGCCCGGCGCGATCTTCCTCGATGGCCGCGACACCACGGCGATCCCGCTCGCGTCGCTGCGCAGCCAGATCGGCTACGCGCCGCAGGAGGCGTTCCTGTTCTCGACGACGATCGCCGACAACATCGCGATGGGCTACGGCGGCGGCACGGCGATCCCGGCGGCGCGCGCCCGCGAGCTCGAGCGCGCCGGTGCGCTCGCCGCCGCGGTCGATCTCAGCGCCGAGCCCAAGGTCACCGCGGCGGCCGTGGCGGCCGGGCTGACCCGCGATCTCGCGGTGATGCCGGACGGCCTGGCCACGGTGGTCGGCGAGCGCGGCATCACGCTGTCGGGCGGCCAGCGCCAGCGCGTCGCGCTCGCCCGGGCGATGGCGGCGATGCCCCGCCTGCTCGTGCTCGATGACTCGCTGTCGTCGGTCGACGCCGAGACCGAGCAGCTGATCCTCGGGCACCTGCGCGGCGTGATGCACGGCAGGACCGCGGTCTTGATCTCGCATCGCGTCGCGGCGATCAAGGACGCCGACCAGATCCTGGTGATCGATCAGGGCCGCATCATCGAGCGCGGCAGCCACGACGAGCTGATCGCCGCGGCCGGGCTGTACAGCGAGCTCTACCGCACCCAGCTCCAGGCCGAGCTGGGGGTCACCCGCAAGGAGGCGGTGTAGTGGCGGCGGTGGCACCGGCGGGCCAGGGGGGCCAGGGGGGAGGGATCATCGG
>Ga0137438_1000317_pt1 | contig 10072 bp, 7 predicted proteins | sample EasRivERMGT157_2_FD_102327 | JGI IMG/M metagenome (GOLD analysis project Ga0137438, IMG submission 102327) | Soil microbial communities from meander-bound floodplain in the East River, Colorado, USA - East River MetaG ERMGT157_2 | ecosystem: Environmental > Terrestrial > Soil > Floodplain ... | reverse complement strand
CATCTCGAAACATCGACGTACTTAAAGGAGATGCGACCTTTGCATTGACGCTTGCAGGCGCTTGGGACAAGCCGCGCATGAATGGGAAGATGAGTGTTGCCAACGGCGCTTTAGGCCTGAAGAACATACCTCACAGGCTGACGTCTGTCAGTGCCAGTATATATGCCGATGAGGACAGAATTGTCCTGGAAGAGGCAAGGGGTAAAATATCGGGAGGAGATATAGTCCTTCATGGGACTGTTTACCTTGACCGCTTCTCGCTGAAACGTTTTTTCTTTGAGTCCAAACTCACCAACGTTACGGTGTCTGTGTCCAGAAATTTCTGGGCACACTTCGACGGGAACCTTGCATACCAGGGGTCTCTTCAGTCGCAAAATATCACAGGTGACTTGCAGCTGAAAAAAGCCCGCTATACGGAGCGCATCGAGTGGAAGAGCTGGCTGCTGCAGGCCGGCAGAAAAGAACGCCTGAGACTCGAGGCAGGAAAGTTCGACCAGACCGGGCTTAATGTCCGGGTGCGAGGCAGCAATCTGTCGATAGATAACAATGTGGCGAGGGCTGCTATGAAGATGGACCTGGTGCTCAGGGGCACTGTGGGTCAGCCTGCTCTGCTCGGGAGGATTGAAACCATCAACGGCATAGTATATTTCAGGAACAATGAATTTTCATTACTGAAAGGAGCTGTAGACTTCGCCAATCCAAATGAGATAAGCCCCTATTTTGATATTCTTGCCGAATCAAGGATAAAAAATTACACTGTACGGCTGGCGCTCGACGGCTATATCGACCAATTTAACCTGACCCTTTCTTCCTCTCCGACGCTTGAGGAAAGCGACATTCTCAGCCTGTTGACCATCGGAGATGTCGGCAGGAATTTAAAGGGACTGGAAGGTGGTATCGGTGCGGCAGAAGCAACGTCTTTCCTGACCGGCAAGCTGCAGGACGTTGCAGAAGACAGGTTGAAGACGATAACAGGGGTCGACCGGCTTCAAATAGATCCGTCCGTATCGAGGACTACCGGCACTGTATCGCCGCGCGTGACCTTATCGAAGAAACTGATCGGAGATCGCCTGTATGCTACATATAGCGCGTCCGCCGATGTGAAAGAGGGGCAGATAATCAAGTTGGAATATCTGCTTAATAAGAATTCGTCTCTGGTCGGCGTCAGGGATGCTCAGGGAGGCATTGGTGCGGACATTAAATTCCGTTTCGAGTTCAAATAAGTGAAAATGATAATAGCTGGAAACATAGGACACGCAACGGGGAAATCAGCCTTGGGAGTTGCCTTGCTGTTTCTGGGTCTCCTGGCGTTTATTTCGATGGCATTAGCTGAAGAAAGCTCAACGAATACACAGCCGATACGGGAGATCGAAGTTAACGGACTCCGCTCCGTCACCGAGGATGAAATCCTCTATCTTCTCGACCTTAAGAAAGGCATACCCCTCGATGCGAAGCATCTGCGCATAGGTATCAAGCGTGCCTTTCTGAAGGGGATTTTCCAGGATATCGTCGTTGAGAGCATGGATGCGCAGCCTGATCGCATAAGAGTGACTCTAAAGGAAGAAAACATCATCAAATCCATAGACATAACCGGCGCCGCTCATTTCTCCAATAGTTTCATCATGAAAAACCTCACGATAAAAAAGGGGGACAGATTAAATTACGGAAAACTCGAAAACAGTATCGCCACGCTCCGTGATGTTCTTGACAGTAAGGGATTGCCGGACTGTACCGTATCATTCTCCGTAGGCGAGCCGAAGAACGATAAGGTTGATGTCAACATAACGATTGTCGAGGGGGAACCGCTCCTGATCAGGGAGATCAGGATTTCAGGGGGCAGCGCTGATGACGGTAAAGCCATCTCAAGCCGACTGAAGCTCGGACCGGGTGACATCATGGACCGGACCTCAATAGATCAGAGTTTAGAGAAGATTAGGGCCGACTATAAGAATAAATATTATATGGATACTCAGATTTCATACGCTTTTACAAAAGGCATTCTCGATATCGACTTCAAGCCCGGACGGACGATGACTGTAGTTTTTGAAGGAAACGGCACCCTAAGTTCGAGTTCTTTAAAAAAAGAGATCCCTTTTTATGAGCTTGAAGAATTCAGTGATGATATCCTGGAGGAGACCGTCGCGAGGATTGTCGGCCTCTATCACCGTGAAGGCTTTCCCGATGCACAGATTGCGCCGGTTGTAACGGCCGCCGAAAGAGACATTAATGTAAAATTCTTTATCCATGAGGGTGACCGATATCGCGTCGACAAGATAACTTTCTGGGAATCCAGCATAAATTCGGATAAATTGAAAAGCATCATTCAGTTGCAGCCCGGAGAACTTTACAATCCGGATCTTGTTACTCCGGACAATGACAGCATTCGCGAGTTCTACCACTCCCTTGGATATCTTTATGTAAATGTCGAGGAACCTGAGGTTGAGATCAAGGACAAGAAGGCCTCGATTGCTTTCAGGCTTAATGAAGGCATTCAGGTCAGAGCGACTGCAATAGAAATAAAGAATAATAAGAACATATCCACCGACGAGATACAGCTTAATATTCCCCTTAAAAAGGGGAATCCATACAATGAAGTCGATATCCTGGATTCCCGGATCAAGATACAGAACATGTATCGAAACAAGGGATATCTGGATGCCAGTGTTGCGATCGAGAGGGAAATCTCCGGAGAAAATGCGTCCGTTACGTTCATAGTTCAGGAAGGCCGGGAGTATTTCTTCGGCAAAAGCGTTGTGATAGGCAATGAAGACACGAAAAGAAAAGTAATAACGCGGGCCTTGCTTCACAAAGAAGAAGACCCGTTCAACTACTCTTTGCTCCTTGGAGAAAGGCAGAGACTTTACCGTACAGGACTATTCAAGGACGTGGAGACAGCGCCGTGGGAAGAGAAAATCGATAATACAAAAGATGTTCTCTACCGGCTCGAAGAAGGGAATGCAGGTGCGATAGAATTCGGTTTGGGATATGGCGAGTATGAGAAGTTCCGGGGTTTTCTGGATATCAGCTACAGGAATCTCTTAGGCATGAACAGACAGCTGTCGTTTCGGACGGAGATGAGCACCCTGAACCGCCGGTTTATCCTTCAATATTTTGAGCCGTGGTTCCTCGACCGGGAACTCGCATTCAAGGCCCAGATACTTCGCGAGTACAAGAAAGAGTTGAATATCGATTCGAGAGAGATAAATTACCGGGTGTCCAGATACACCGGGACAGCAGGAGTTGAAAAGAAGTTGAGCAGCCACGTAAAGGGCGAGGTCTATTATGAACTCGACGATGTCAAGACGTACGATGTAAAGCCTGATATCGTTCTAACTCATGAAGATACCGGGACACTTATAATAAGTGGCTTTAAAGCCGGACTGATATATGACAGCAGGGACAATCCGATCAATACGAGGAGCGGGATACTCGGGGGCATTACGTATAAGGTTGCGACTGCACTTCTGTTTTCGGAAACCGACTTTAACAAAATGCAGCTGTATGCTAATAAATATCTCGCCCTTGGCAAGAGCATCGTACTGGCGGTATCCCTGAGGGGCGGAGCGGCGAAGGGTTTTTCACGAACAACCGAACTTCCCCTTGTCGAGCGTTTCTTCCTTGGAGGCCGGACAACGGTCCGGGGATATGCCCAGGATACGCTTGGGCCAAGAGGCGTCGACAACAACCCCACTGGAGGAAATGCTTTTCTCATGGGGAACATAGAATTGCGTTTCGATGTATGGAAGGGATTGGGGTTGGTGACCTTTCTTGACTGGGGAAATGTATGGCAGAAAACGGAGCAGGTTACTTTCAATGACATCAAATATACGACAGGATTAGGATTGAGATACAACACACCTGTAGGACCGCTGAGTATTGACTACGGTTATAAGCTGAACAGAAGAACGGGTGAAAGCAAAGGAGAGATTCATTTCAGTGTCGGGCAGTCATTTTAGGGGGTATTCCGAAATGAATAACGAGATGCAGTGCGCAGGAATTATGAGGAAAATTGTCGGGGCGTTCCTGATAATATTCGTGCTTATTTCTGCTGCACCCCATTTATGTTCTGCGGAACTGATAGACAGGGTAGTCGCCTATGTCGACGATCATGCTATAACTTATTCCGAATTCCGGGATAAATTCGGGAAACTGAAGAAGGCGTTGCCGGATATAACCGAAGAAGAGGCCGTCAATTCGATGATTAATAACCTTCTCCTCCTGGAGCAGGCGCATAAGATGAGACTGGAAGCCTCATCGGACGATGACCTGCTCAAGGAATATATTGAGATCAGGATCAAATCCAGGGTCTTCATCAAGGAAGATCAACTTGCGGCATACTATGCGGAGCACAGGAAAGAATTCGGGGGGAAGGATTATCTCTCGGTAAGAGATGAGATAGAAAAATACCTTTCAGAGCTCGAAATCAGCAAGCAGCTGAAGGAACTTCTGCAAGACCTGAGGAGACAGTCGAATATAGTCATCCAGATTAAAGACAGATTATAACAGCGTTCTCATCGCATTCGGGAAACTTGTGGCATTTCAGGCAGTCCCCCCAGATTTTCTGCGGAAGCTTGGCCTTGTCGGTATCTATAAAGCCGTTTTTCTTGAAGAAATCGGGATGATAGGTAAGGGCGAAGACGCGCCTGATCCCCAGATCTTTCGCTTCTTTAAGACATTTCCTTACCAGGGCCTTGCCGATGCCTGTATGTTGATATTCTTTTTGTACGGCGAGGGACCTGATTTCAGCAAGATCCTCCCACAATATTCTAAGGGCGCAAACACCCGCAATAGTGCCTTCGTAATCGTAAACGAAGAAATCCCTTATGCTCTCATAGAGTTCGTTAAGGGCTCGGGGGAGCATCTCTTCTTTTCGAGCGAACTCATTTACAATCTTCTGAATCTGCTTGATGTCAGTTATTACTGCCTTTCGGATCTTTGGCAAGGGAATATCCTTTGAGGATTATTTCTTTGTTTATGGCCAGCAGGTTCCTTCTGCTGGTTGACGTGACATCCGCCAGGGCATTGTTGAGGGCCTCAAGGCTTATGAGACCCGATATCGCCGAGAAGGCCCCGATGAGGGCCATGTTTGCGAGTCTTTTGTTCTTCATAGTGGCTGCCATGTCGCTGGCAGGGACAGGTATTGAAATGATATCGGTCCTCTGGAGTGGCGACTTTATCACTGAGGAGTCATAGATCAGCGTCCCTCCGGGTACGAGCCTGCCCTGGAATTTAGCGTAAGAAGCTTCATTCATCACAATAAGGAAATCGGTATTTTTCACCACAGGAGAGCCGATCATATCGGACGAAACAATAACAGTGCAGGTTGCGGTCCCCCCCCTTATTTCTGCACCGTATGATGGAAACCAGGTGACCTCTTTATTATCACGCATTGCCGCGCAGGCTATGAGCTTTCCCAGAAAAAGTATCCCTTGTCCGCCCGATCCGGCTATTATCGTCCGTCTTTCCATGTATCCTTCAGCACACCTGGCTTGAAGACTTCCATCATTGTGCTTCTTATCCACTCCTGTGATTCCGCCGGGGAGAGTCCCCAATCCGTAGGACAAGGCGAAAGAATTTCGACCAGGCTGAAGCCGAGACCTTCGATCTGGTGCCTGAAGGCCTTTTTAATCAATTTTTTTGTCTGAATAATATTCTGTGGGGAATCTACAGAGGACCTTGCAACAAGCGAAACCCCTTCAATAGTCGCAAGCAATTCCGCAACACGCAAAGGATGGCCGGTAAGTTTAATATCTCGTCCGAGAGGGGTTGTCGTAGTTTTCTGGAGAGGAAGCGTTGTGGGCGCCATTTGCCCGCCGGTCATGCCGTACGTAGCATTATTTATAAAGAATACGCTTATATTTTCCCCTCTGTTTGCGGCATGGATGATCTCGGCGGTTCCTATTGCGGCAAGATCCCCATCTCCTTGATAAGAAAATATAATAGTTTCAGGCAGGGTCCTTTTCATAGCAGTCGCAGCGGCAGGTGGTCTGCCATGGGCCACCTCGATCATGTCGAAATTGAAATAGTCATAAGCAAAGACCGCACAGCCTACCGGCGCCACACCTATTATCTTTTCTCTCAATTCGAGTTCGTCGATGACTTCTGCAATCAACCGGTGAACAATGCTATGCCCGCATCCGGGACAGTAGCGCATGCTGGCGTTCTTAAGACTAAGTGGTCTTTCGTATATTTTGCGCATCGATATTAATTATAACACATGGTCTCTTCCTGAGGAACTATCAGGCGGGACACAGCACATCATAAAGTATTCCTTCCATCAAGCCATAATCGCTGACAACAGTTTCCTGAACTCCGAGCAAATACATCAGCGACATCATGATCATTACCCCAGGTATTATGATATCCGCACGGTTCGATTCAAGCCCGATTATTGAACGGCGATCTTCCAGGGGGACTGAAATTAAATCTTCATACATCTTCCTGATGGCAGAATAGGGGAGGTGCATGCCATGCACCCTGTTTCCGTCATATGAATCCATCTTCAGATGCATCGCTGCAAGCGTTGTCGGTGTGCCGCCGGTTGTTACGAAAGCGAAAGGCCCGGAGTCAATTTTCTTTCTGATTATCGAAACTGCCGGATCTAATTCAGCTAAAATATGAGCGTTCAATAAGCTTAATTCATAAGCACTTGGTATGTCATGTCTAATAAACGACTCGAATAATTTGACAGCTCCAAGCGGCAGGCTGAACTTTGCATTTTTATCACAGTTCAAGATCAATTCAGTACTGCCGCCGCCTATATCCACATCAAGAGAACATACAGGATTTAATCCCGTTTCTTTCTGGCCCCAGCTTATGCCTTTTATTGTCAAATCGGCCTCGGTCTCTCCAGAGATGACTTTTACGTCTATACCGGCCTTCTCTTTGACACGCAGTAAGAAGTCATCGGTATCAGCAGCTTCCCGGAGTGCGCTGGTGCCTACGGCTATAATTTGACCGACTCCGTATCTATCACAGGTAACTTTAAATTTAATCAGTGATCTAATTGATAATGCTGTGCTATCACTATTCAATTCGCCTTTAGAAACAAGCTCCTTACCGAGGCGCGTAACTTCGCGAAACGACTCTATTCTCTCAAGTCTTCCTTCTTTCAGTCTACCGATAAGAAGCCTGATGGTATTTGATCCAATATCTATTACTGCGGCTTCGTCGGTATTCGATTGGCTATCTGATTTCGTAATATAATGCAATAATTTCCCGAACGGCTTCTTCGATCATGACTTTACGTACTACTCCGGAACGCCGCACTTTGATCTCAATTTGATTATTTTTCAGCGTCTTTTCGCCAATTATCACCTGCAGGGGGATGCCTATAAGGTCTGCATCCTTGAATTTGACTCCGGGACGGACATCTCTGTCATCGATAAGAACATCCATAGATTCACCGGTCAGGTGGTTATATATCTCACAAAGTTTGGAATAAAGCCTTTCCGCCTCCTCGACGGTCTTCGGGTCGCTCATATTGAGCGGAATGATCTGGAGATCGAAGGGTGAAATGTTGCGTGGCCAAATAATGCCGTCCTTATCATTGCTCTGTTCGATCGCTGCCGCGGCGATCCTGGCTGGACCGATTCCATAACTGCCCATAATCATTGGATTTTCCTTGCCATTTTTATCGAGGAATACTGCCCCTAGAGGAAGTGAATACTTCGTGCCAAGTTTAAAGATGTTGCCGATTTCGAACACTTTCTCGCTTGTTAAAGCGCCGCCGCACTTAAAGCAGGTATCGCCAGACTTGGCTGTCTGAATATCATGCCACTCGACCTCGAATTGAACACCGGGCTTAATTCCTTTTATGTGATATCCGGACTTATTCGCGCCAGCTATAAAATTCCCGTCTTTTAGCGTCGAATCAGCAATCTTTCTGATATTATCATGACCCATGGGGCCAATAAAGCCTGCTTCTACATTAAGAATCGATCTAATCTCATCTTTTGTTGCATGTCTGAAATCGCCTAACACTCTGTTCAGTTTCTTTTCATGCAGATCATGATCGCCGCGAATGAGGGCAAGGACGGGCCCATCCGGCGATATCAAGAACAGGGTTTTTATTAAATATTGAGGCTGAATTTTAAGAAATCCGGTAACTTCGTTAATTGTTCTCTTTTCAGGGGTGGAAACCTCTTCCAACTCCCATTTCATATCGTCAATCGGAGATGCGACAGATCTGGCCACTTCTACATTTGCGGTATAACCGCAGTTGGAACATAACACTATTTCATCTTCGCCGGCCGGGGTGGGGGCCATAAATTCATGAGCAGTAGCTCCGGCGCCCCCCATCATTCCAGGATCGGAGTCTACCTGATAATATTTGAGTCCGCATCTCTGGAAAATCGCATGATAGGCTTCGGCATGAAGTTTATAACTAATGTCGAGGCCTTCTTCATCTGCATCAAAGCTGTAACTGTCCTTCATGATAAACTCGCGCGTTCTTAAAACACCGCCTCTCGGTCTTGCTTCATCCCTGAGCTTTGTCTGTATTTGGTACCAGATTTGGGGGAGTTCCTTATACGATTTGATCTCTTTTGAGGCCACCCAGGCCATAATTTCCTCATGAGTCATTCCAAGGCACATGTCGCGGCCATTTCGGTCTTTCAGCCTGAACATTTCTTCACCGATTGAAGACCAGCGACCGGTCTGTTGCCAGATTTCGGCAGGATGAAGAACGGGCATTGAGATTTCCTGGGCACCTATCTTTTCCATTTCTTCCTTGAGTACCCGGTTGACCTTATTCAGGACTCGCCACCCCAAAGGCAGGAATATATACAAACCGGCGGCCAGCTGGCGCACATAACCCGCTCTCAGCATGAGAAGCTGACATACAGCCGTCACATCAGAAGGTGCCTCACGCATGGTCGGTATGAAAAGCTTGGTAAATCTCATTTAATCCTCCTGACTTAATAGGGTGCTGATGTTACTGAATATAGCATTTGATCATCGAAATTTACAAACTGTCTTTCCGGCATTGTTTTAGCGGCTTTTAATTGTCCAACTCAGCATGAACTTGAAAGTGTAATCGATATGACTTTACATAATATATCTTATCGGACAGTAATGGCAAACACGAAATGTTAAGAAAGTGTTACAAATATAGGCTGATTTGACGGTCGAACTCCAGCTGATAAGACTTCCTAAGGGACTGTACAAATAGTGAGCATCAGAAAAAGCATTATTTGTTGGGAGGTTGCACACTATTTACGGGAAGTCCTGATGCTTTATCGTTATCCGCACCTGTAATCTTAATTCTGACAAGCGTTCCCGGAATCATACCGGCATCCATGGGTGCAAGAACCTTGATATAGTTCGACGTCATGCCGATGATCCCCTTCTCATCGACAGTTTCAATGATTATTTCATGCTCAAGCCCAATATTAGCCTCTACAAAGGCAGCTTTCTTTCTCATACTCAACTCGCGGGCCTTCAAGACTCTCTGTTTTTTTAACAAATTAGGTACTTGCGGCTTCAAAGCAGATGCAATTGTTCCGGGACGAGCCGAGAATGGAAAAACGTGAAGATAAGTGAATGGCTGTGAATCCAGAAATGTCATCATATTATTAAAATGGGATTCTTCTTCGGTAGGAAAGCCTACGATTATGTCCGTACCTATGGACATATTGCTGAATTGGCGGGTTATTTTATCCAGAATCAGACTATATTCTTTCACGGTATATGATCGATTCATTCTGGCCAATATGGTATCGTCAGCGCATTGAAGTGGAATATGAAGATGACGGCAGATCCGATCAGTGTTAAGAACATTAATCAGACGATCGCTCAATTCATTAATTTCTATAGAACTCAATCTGATACGTGTTTTTGATGTTGCTGATAGTATTTCTTCAAGTAATTTGGCAAGGTTGTAGTCCGAAGTTAAATCTTTACCATAAACGCCAAGATGAATGCCACTTAACACGATTTCCTCAAATCCCAGGGATTCGAGCTTCCTGACCTCATCGACGATCTCCCGTGGGTCGAAGCTCTTTGATCTTCCCCTGGCCGATGGAATTATGCAATAACTGCACGCATTGTTGCAGCCATCCTGAACCTTAAT
>Ga0137438_1000316_pt1 | contig 10077 bp, 13 predicted proteins | sample EasRivERMGT157_2_FD_102327 | JGI IMG/M metagenome (GOLD analysis project Ga0137438, IMG submission 102327) | Soil microbial communities from meander-bound floodplain in the East River, Colorado, USA - East River MetaG ERMGT157_2 | ecosystem: Environmental > Terrestrial > Soil > Floodplain ... | reverse complement strand
CGCTAATAATCGCTTCCATATCCTTGCCATGGATGAATTCCAAGACGAGGTATGAACGGCTATCCAATGTAAAATAATCGTAAATACGGGGAATGGAGGAATGATGAAGTGTGGCAAGAAGGTTGGCTTCACGTTCGAAATTCTGAACGATCGTTTCGCGCACCAGCGGGTCTGGCGCACTATTGATCATTTCCTTTACTGCCACCAACTTCGTTACGTTCGGAAAGTGCATGTCGCGCGCGCGATACACTGACCCCATGCCGCCCAGCCCAACAACTTCTTGAATCGCATAGCGATTGGCTAGGGTCACCCCGGCCTGAAGCTGACGGGGAGCAGAATTGCTCTCTCCGCCCTGATTATCCGATAAATCAGGAAAAAGTCTCGTTTCCAGAACGTCCTCCAACTCTATTGAATTATAGTTTGCACTCTCTTGTTTGACAACCACCCACAATCAGCGAACATTTCAATTTCGTACACCTATTTCCTGCGTTCGAACACCTTGCCGGGAATATTGTTATAGGGCACAATACGTCATTGTGAAAATCCTGGCAGTCAGCGACGAAGTGATCGAACGCCTGTACAACCTTTGCGGGGGGGGACACTTCAGTGATGTAGAATTAATTTTTGGATGCGGCGACCTGCCCTATCCCTATCTTGAGAACCTCGTCACTTTTTTAAACGTCCCGCTCTATTATGTACCTGGGAACCATGATGTTACCTTTAATCCCCAGGACCCGCAGACTTTCGCCCAAGGCGGCTCAAACCTGGACCTGAAATTGGTTCGCTACAAAAAATTCTTGATCGGCGGCTTGGGCGGTTCCATCCTCTACCGGCCCGATGGAACTAATCAATATACCCAAACCGAAGCCTACTTTAGAGCCTTTCAATTTTTACCACGCTTGATGTTGAACCAAATAAACTACGGGCGCGCACTCGACATACTCATCACGCACTCGCCGCCCTTTGGAATTCACGATGAAGAGTCGCAGGCTCACCAGGGACTCAAAGCCATCAATTGGCTCCTACGCGTAGCTCAACCGCGTTATCATTTTCACGGACACACTCACTTTCAACGCCGCAATCTTTCTGTCTCTGAGACCACCAGCGGTCAAACGAAGATCATTAACATCTTTCCCTACAAGGTTATCGAAGTCATGCACTAAATGCACATGCTCTCCCAAGTTATTGTTCATCAAAAAGTACCCGTATGGGGGATGACAATGACCGGCAGCCTATGGAAATATAAAGTTATTATGTCAGGACAATTTTCAGAACAAGCCAAAACAGATTTTCAAAAAGCCCGCCTCAAGGCTTTTATAAACCGCGCCTGGGGCACGCTTTCCGGTCAACGTACCACACTCCTTTCCTACGATGAGATCAAGGAAAAACTACATATCGGTGGACCCATTTATCGCGGGATAAAGACCGTTCGCGTGGATCAGATTGCGGGTAGTTTGAACCGTTATCACGAATTTGACCGCGTCTTCCTCCCAGCCAGCGACGCATTAGCCCAGCGCTGGCAAAGCGTCAATCGTGCTTTTTATCAAGAGATCAGCCTGCCGCCAGTGGTCCTATATAAAGTAGGTCAGGTATATTTCGTCGTGGACGGTCATCACCGCGTTTCCGTCGCGCGTGAACAGGGTCAAATTGAAATCGAAGCTGAGGTGCGCGAGTGCGCTACACGGGTCAATATCACTGCGAATATCAGACCCGAAGACCTTGAGATCCTTGAAGATAAAGTTCACTTTCTTGAACGCACTGTCCTCGATACACTGCGACCTGATGCCAACATAAAAGTTACCATACCTGATGGTTTTGAACGTATGCTGGAACATATTGCCGTGCATCATTATTTTATGGGTCTCGATCTGAAACGTGACATTTCCGAACAGGAAGCCGTTGCAGATTGGTACGACCGTGTTTACATGCCGATCATCAACGTGATCCGCGATACGAACATCTTGAAGGATTTTCCTGAAAAGACTGAAGGCGATCTCTATCTCTGGGTGTTGGATCATCAACACTATCTCGCTGAAGAAGAAGGCGTTCCACTTCAATCGCCCGAAACAGCGGCGCGTACGTTCCTTGAGAACAAGGATAAAAAAGCTGTCCGCAAAAAGAAAAATATGAAGTCGGAGAAAAAATGACATCCTCACACCCCCTTGCCGGAGTCTATGCGGCTGCAGTGACTCCTCTACATGCAGCCGATTCAAAACTTGACCATGAGTCTGTTCCAGCTCTATTGAAGTTTCTCGCCTTCCGCGGCTGTCACGGCGCAGTGCTCTTCGGCACCACCGGCGAGGGTCCCTCATTCTCGCCCTCTGAACGCGAGTCATTAATGCGTTCCGCGCGCGCTTATAGACATCAACTCCCCGGTTTCCGCCTCATTGCCGGGACAGGCACGCCGAGTCTTTCCGAATCGATTGAACTCACAAAACTTGCCTTTGATCTTGGTTACGATGCGGCGTTAGTCGTGCCTCCATATTACTTCCGCAAAGCCACTGACGATGGTTTATTTGCCTGGTTCAGTGAACTGATCAACAAAGCCGTACCCAAAGATAAATATATTCTTGGTTACCACTTTCCTAATGTCGCTGGCATTGGTTTTTCAATTGACTTGCTCGCACGTTTGAAAGATGCCTTCCCCACACAATTTGCAGGCATCAAAGACTCATCGCATGATGCCGACCTCGCCCGTAACCTGGGCGAAAAATTCGGTTCTGATCTGGTAGTATTATCTGGCACCGATACGTACCTAAAAATGGCAATGGAAAATAAAGCCGCAGGCTGTATCACTGCTCCCGCTAATTTAATTTCACCTGATCTGCGTGATGTGTGGAATTTGATGAACGAAGGCAAGGATGTTTCAGAAGCACAGGAACGCGTGAATACGCAAAGACATATTCTCGAAAAATATCCGCCCTTCCCGCCAACCATCAAAGCGTTGCTTCATCGTTTGTATGGTCTGCCGCGTTGGGGCGTCAAGCCGCCATTGGAATCCATTTCTGCAGAACTGGAAGAACAGGCATTTCAAGAGTTCGAACGTTTGCAAATTTAGATCCATACTATCCAACCTTAAAACAATAATGGGCTCCTGTGAAATTCACAGGAGCCCATTAAGTTTATACTAGCCAACTTACATAAAGAAATTTAATAAGGGGATAGCTATCAGAATCAACAGGATCAACACCCCGATCACAGTGCCGATGATGCCGCCAATTCCCATTGGGTGCACGGCTTTGATCTCTTCACCGCCAGTCCACTGCCGAACGGCACGCACCGTTTGTTGGATCAACGCCTCTGTATTCCAATGATCAACCCCTGCCCAGTCCCAACCATCCATATGCACAGGGACCAGGATCTTCCGTGCGGAACTTTTCACCACGGCTTGTGAGATCTCTGAGCCAACCACACCACCAGCCACCGCGATCGACCAGGGTCCCACGATCACACCGGCGGTGCTGAGCTTCGCCGGAATCGCCTGCATCGTTTCCTGATCCGCTGCGGGCAATGAGATCAACTCAAAGTTCAAACCTGGTTCTTCCTGTTGCAACTTGCCTAATAAAGATTGACCAAGGCCAGTCGCGTCCAGATCCACAATTGCCACACGGACATCCTTCAACCTCAGCGCCAACTCTTGCCGACTTGAATTGCCATCCCCGCGTAATGCAGAGCCGTGGTACAGCCATACCCCCACGCCCACAATTGCATATGCGATCGCCTGGGCGATTCCGCTGGCTAGATTTCCCTCGCCGCGCGCACCCAGCATCAACGATAACAAACGATAAAGAATATATACTGCACTTGAAAGCACGGTCATCGTGGCAATGAAAAGATAGGAATACAGGTAGATCTTTCGAGCAGAAGTTCGGCGCGCCTCCATTCCTTCAGGCGTTAGAGTCACTGCCTCACTTTGCACCTGGCGCCACGGCACCAACCAGACCGGCAGCCCCGCGATCAGCGCAGCCGTAAACCAGGCGAGTTGTTCTTTCAACGAACCAATAAAATTTTGTGAAAACGAACGGATCATCACACTCAGATCACCGCTTATACCTACGAGAAAAGCCGCCAGCCCAACCCAGGCAACTAGATACAAATACAACCTGCGGACCTCGCCCTGCCTCACCGACTCGGTAGTACGTGCGGCATCTTCCTTTAAGATAAAAGCATGAAACAACCACAACAGTCCCATCCCAATAATGACAGACAATGGCACACGAATATCGCCTTCTGATGGCAGGCTTAGAATACGACGAAATAAACCAGCCAGAATCCCGGTGGCATTCGTCACCGCGGCTAACACTGCCACCACGACTGTAGTGTAGAGATAAAACTTTCGTAAAGCCGATTCGCGTTCCGACTCATTTGGTCCATTGAACAGGCTTTGCGCCTGACGCCAGAAGAGCAACCACAATGGCACACCCGCGATCAAACGCGCCGCCTCATTGTTTAGGTATCCAATTCCTCCGTCAAAATTGATCGCGCTCCCCCCGCCAAAATGAAACATGATCCAGCGCAGCACATGGATGACCGCCATGGTGGTCATGGTCATGCCCCAGGCACTGAACACAAATAGATAGAGGCGGCGCATCGATGCAAAACCGGCGCTCTCAGGCGAAGCCTTAACATCCTCAGCCACAACCTGCTTCTGATAGAACCACAGCAGAATGCAAACAATGATCGGGATTAAGTTATAGAGCACATCCTCAAATACGGAGCCTCCTTTATAGGAAGAATCTCTTCCGGGTCGACCTGTTACGATCCAGAATACGTAGGCGATCAAGGTAAAGGCATTGGCGATCAAGGGTCCCAAAAAACCTGCCATCAAGCCATAGTGGTAAGCGCCCCGCAGACTCGCCTCGCGTTCATTGATCTCACGCCCAGCCAGGCGTTGCGCCCACAACCAATGCACCAGAAAAAGCGGCAGCGCAATAATAATGGTCGCGATCTGAAAAGCAATGGCGGTCACTTCACCGCCGCCACCTGCCAACAAGTTTCGCAACAGGGCGATCACAGCCCAAGCCACAGCCTGAAGACTAATGGCGCAAACCAGATAAATATACCAACGACGAGCAGTATTCATTTCGACCTCCTTGGTCACATGATCAACATCTACGTATCCTTGTGGATCAATTGCAGCCTTTGCTGGCGGTCCAGCAAGAGAGCCAATATCTATCGCTATCTACAACCTTCCATTGCCCGTTGGCATCCTGACGGAGTGTCATACGAAAAGAACTGGTATATTGATTACTGTTAAATAGATCACCTTCATAGAAGCGCGTTTCCTGTATTCTTACATCGGCGCGCTTCCCTGAGATATCAGCCGACTCAACGCTCAACGTTACTGAATTGTCATACATTCTGTTGAACGTCCATGAAAAATCCCGAATATCATCTTCAAAGGCAGCTACATTCCTGGGATGCCCAAGGAGCGCAGGCTGGAGATAACCATACGCACGCTCATAATCCTTTTGTTGCAATGCAAATAAATAATTGAAAGCCACACCCTCCGGCGTATCTTCCGCCATATAGGTCGGCTGCGGCTTGCTCAAAGCCACCCCAAAAGCCACCACTACCAGCAGGATAATGCCAGCGACGATCCCAATTAAGATTTTATCGGTCTTTTTCATAAGAACTCCCTTCAGGTATTTCGTTCCGTGTTCACTACAAATCCATCTTTTTAAATTCTATAACCATCCTAACGCCAAAACCATATTAAATACTGCCAAAAACCGCCAGGTTTCCCAATTGGCTTTCAAGTAAAATACAACCATGACTACCTGGCGACTGCTCATTACCCCTCCTGCACACGGTGCATGGAACATGGCTGTGGATGAATCCATCCTCGAACATATCGGACGCGGCGCATCACTTCCGACCTTGCGGCTGTATGCGTGGGACCCGGCCTGTCTCTCGCTTGGACATGCCCAACCCTTTTCTGATGTTGACGTGAATCGTCTGAAACAACATGGCTGGGAAGTTGTCCGCCGCGCAACGGGTGGACGTGCCATCTTGCACACCGATGAATTAACCTATTCAGTCATCGCTCCATCGAATGAACCGCGCGTTGAAGGCAGTGTCCTTGAAAGTTATAACCGGCTCGCCCAAGCCTTATTGCTCGCCGTAAAAAATCTAGAAATCCCTGTCGAAATGAAAGAGGGCAAAGCAAGCGAAAGCGCAACACCCAACCCGGTCTGCTTTGAAGTACCATCCACGTATGAAATTACAGTCAATGGGAAAAAATTGATCGGCTCGGCGCAAGCCCGTAAAAAAGAAGGCGTGCTTCAACATGGGTCGCTTCCACTAACCGGTGACCTCACCCGCATTTGTCAGGCGTTGGTATTTGAAAATGAATCCGCGCGCGCCGAGGCTTCGCAACGCTTATTGGAACGGGCAACGACAGTTGAATCTGCTTTGGGGGTAGAAATAAGCTGGGAGAAAGCGAAGCGGGCTTTCGTCCACGCGTTTGAAGCGCAATTGGGATTAAGTTTTGAAAGCGGGGAGTTGTCTGAATCCGAATCCAAGCGGGCAGAGGCATTGGTCAAAGAAAAATACGATCACCCCTCCTGGACCGAACGAACATAAAAATCCCCGAGTTTTGAACCCGGGGATTTGACTAGCCCTGATCATGTACAAAAATAGTATTGGGAAAACCAAGTGCGGCAAAGAATCTAGTGAGATATGCTTCGGCATTTATTTGTGCCTGTTCGAGAATGCCATCTTCAAGTGCAGCTTGGAGAATTAACTGCTCGGTACTTTGCCGTACAAGGGTCTCAAGGTTCGGGTCTGGTTTTGCTATCAGACCAGTATCGCGTTCGTAGACATAAGATTTATCATTGTCTAGTGTATAAACAAGAACTTCGGCCGGAGGAAGTTTCACCGTGAGTATCCCATTTTCATAATGCATATCCTCAGGTTGTAACTTCCCCATATCAATACCTGCGATCACCGTGCCATGTCCAACGAACAGGATTTTATCGCCAAACAAAGGGCCAAATGTTCCTCCCCTTTGCTCAATAGTATTCACTTTTTCAATACTATATTGGATCGTTTCCAACCGCGCCAATGCACGTATCTCATTAATATAAGTCGCCGGGTCGGGGATGATTGTTGGCGTTGGATGCAATAAATTCGCCACCTGGGTCTGCATCGCTTGATTTTGTTCACTGATCGCTTGAAACGGCGCCGAGGCGGCCTGTGTCGTACTGCGCACCGTTTGCACAATAAAATAAGCTGCCACTCCAATTACGATCAATATTAAAACAGAAAAGATGTTATTTTTCATGTGGGTATTATAATCTCATCACACCATATGAAACGCATGTTATTACTTATCATTTTTGTATTAATATTTATCATGAGTTGCTCCCTGCCGCAGATAAATCTCACACAGGCGCCAGAGACGCCTACTTCCATTGCCGTTACCCCCACGGATACGGCTCCGCCGCCTCTTCCCACGCCGGAGCTTGGTCTTGCAGAAAATCCCTTGATTCTCGCCTTACCTCCTTCGTCCAACTCTCAAGAACAAATTGAGGGTGCCAAGGTGCTCGCCTCTCAATTTAAAGAGAGAACCGGCTACGAAGTAGTTACCGTTATCCCTGACTCTTACGCCGCGCTGGTAGATGCACTAGAAAAGGGCAATGCTCATATCGTTTTACTTGATCCACTTTCATATGAGTTGGCCTACCAGAAAGGACTTGTACAAGCCGCCTTCGCAGTTGTAAAAGACGGTAAAACTACATACGGGTCTCAATTTATTGCTTCACGTAAAGGCGGGTTTAAATCCTACTTCGACCCGATCACTCAAACCAACACAGCCGATGCATCTGAAGCCCTGGCACAATTCGCTGATAAAAAACCATGCTGGAGCGATGAGACCTCTCCATCCGGGTATGTTATCCCATTGGGCTATCTCAACAAAAACCAGATCCAAACCAGCCCCGCTGCTTTTGTGCAGGGCCATCCCACTGTAGTCCGTTCGATATATGCGGGCGGCATCTGCGACTTCGGTGCTACTTACATTGATGCTCGTAAATTCCCATCACTTGAAGATCAGTACCCCGATTTGATGGAACAAGTCATTTTAGTCTGGCAAATTCCTGAGATCATTCCTTATTCCATATTGGCATTTTCTACAAACATGCCGCAACCCATGCGCGACCTATTCACAAATATCATCCTGGCAATCATGCAAACTGACGATGGCAAAGCTGCGTTCAAATCCGCTTTTGATATTGAAGAACTACTTCCTGTGAATGATGCCTATTATTCTGATTTTCATGAATATGTGGATGAATCCAAGATAGATTTATCCGCATTGATAAAATGATATAGACTTGGTTAACACAAAAGCCCTGTCTTTCGACAGGGCTTTTGTTGTGCAGTAACAATGAACTTACATAGTCAATGAATTACCCATGCTGTTGAAGACATTGTTGGTTTTCTTGCCAAGAGTGCCAAAAACAGCAATCACGACGATGGCGATAAGGGCGATGATGATCGCATACTCAACCAGACCCTGACCCTTTTCTTTCGGAACGAATAACATAATATAGATTCCTTTCTGAATAAAAGACTCATTATATTGAATATATTGTGATTTTAACTTAATCTACAAGCATCGTCCTATACAATCTTGTTATCTTTTGTGCACCAAACCCTAAAACCGAATCAAAAGACCTGCCTTTCAGCAGGTCTTTTGATTCGGAGTACGAGCAACTTTGAAATTACAAAGTCAACGAGTTACTCATGCTATTAAAGGTATTGTTAACCTTTGCACCGAGTGTCATCATAATCGCAATCACAACAATGGCGATAAGCGCGATGATGATCGCATATTCAACGAGGCCTTGACCTTTTTCCTGGGGAGCGAATAACATAAACATAGCAAGATTTCCTTTCAAAATAAAATTTGTCTGGGGGCCATCCTCAGAACTATATGTAGTATACCTACTTCTAATAAAAATTCAAGCTTTCCAATTTCATATAGTTACAAATCTGCAAGATTTATTAGTTACTCTTATTCGTATTGTGAAAAAAATCTTTTACATCAACATATGATTTCCCAGCCCACACCCCACAATATAAAACCCCGTCAAATGACGGGGTTTTATATTGTTTTTGAGAAATTTGAAATTACATTGTTAGCGAGTTGCCGATACTGTTGAAGGTATTGTTAACCTTCTTGCCAAGTGTGGTAAAGACCGCAATCACGACGATCGCGATGAGCGCGAGAATGATCGCATACTCAACGAGACCTTGTCCTTTTTCTTTGGGGGCGAATAACATGGTAGTAATTCCTTTCTGAGCTGATAATTAATTAAGGAGTTAAAACTTAAAACTGTCTTTTATTGTGTAGAAGTATACAAGACCTTCAAATGAATAAATTGAGCCATTGGTACTATCATCCTAAACTCTCATAAACATATAAACACCTTGTACCAAAAAGCAAAAGACCTGTCTTTCGACAGGTCTTTTGCTTTTTGGTACAACTTTCGAAATTACAGAGTCAGGGAGTTGCCGATGCTGTTGAAGGTGTTGTTGACCTTCTTGCCGAGCGTGGTCATAACAGCGATCACGACGATGGCGATGAGTGCGAGAATGATCGCGTACTCAACGAGACCTTGGCCTTTTTCTTTGGGAGCGAATAACATAATAGTAATTCCTTTCTGAATAAAAGTTTGATGTCTTCTGAAGACCATCCTCAGAAGTACTTATATTGTACCTTTTTCCAATAAAAATTCAAGCCCCCTTCACTTACAGCCTTGTTAAGAATGCATTAGATCGGGCTATTCAATAGATTTTGGCAGATAGTTGGTAAAAAAGCCATTATCACTGATTTACACAAAAGTCTCATCGAAGAGATAAGTCTTTTGTGTTACTAACAACCTTCGAAATTACACACTCAAGGAGTTGCCGATACTGTTGAAGGTGTTGTTAACCTTCTTGCCAAGCGTGGTCATAACAGCGATTACAACGATGGCGATGAGGGCAAGGATAATCGCATACTCAACGAGACCCTGGCCTTTTTCTTTGGGGGCGAATAACATGGTAATACTCCTTTCTTGATAATATTTG
>Ga0137438_1000315_pt1 | contig 10083 bp, 4 predicted proteins | sample EasRivERMGT157_2_FD_102327 | JGI IMG/M metagenome (GOLD analysis project Ga0137438, IMG submission 102327) | Soil microbial communities from meander-bound floodplain in the East River, Colorado, USA - East River MetaG ERMGT157_2 | ecosystem: Environmental > Terrestrial > Soil > Floodplain ... | reverse complement strand
TGTTAGTATTTCTTCAATGCTTTGCGCCACTCCGATGCTGATAAATGTGAGTTCTGATGAGGGCGTTAGTGCAACGTTCGTTAGCCCTATGTTGGTTCAAATTTTAGCAGTTGTGTCCTCCGGAAGAAGAAACCAGACTTATTTTTGCCTTATGAGATACCGTGGATCAAAAACCCCTCTTTTTTCTGCGCTCAGGAGACTGATACAAGCAGCCGCACAAAAGAGCGACGAGCAGTTTTTGAATGAACAAAAAGCACAAGTATCACCTCATCACTTCCCGGTGTCTCGTCGGGAGTTTTTAAAAGGAATTGGCGGGGCCGCTGCATTGATGGCAATCGGTGGCTCACCCGTTACAATCCAAAAACGTACTGCTCCGAAAATTGTGATCGTTGGCGGCGGCATTGCCGGTTTAAATACAGCTTACTATCTCAAGAAGGCGGGGATCCAATCTCAGATCTATGAAGGAAGCTCAAGAGTAGGCGGAAGAATATTTTCCGTAAAGGATGCGCTTGGTCCCGGTTTGGTCACAGAATTCGGAGGAGAATTCATTGACTCCACTCATAGGGAGATGTTTACCCTTGCAAAAGAATTCGGTCTGAAATTCGAGGACAGGAAATCTGATGCTGAAAAAACACTTATTCCCCGCACATATTTTTTTACCGGTGCGCGTCGGAGCGAAGCGGAAGTCATCGAGGGAATAAAACCTTTCCTGGAAAGCATTCGCAATGACGCAGGCTTATTGCCCCAGAATTTCGATTTCAAAAATCCAGGCAATGCTGGTTCGTTCGATACGATTTCTCTTGCTGAGTATTTCTACAAACTGGAAGTTTCCGGCTGGATCAAGGATTTGCTTGAAGTTGCGTATGTCAGTGAATTCGGTCTGGAACTTGCCGATCAATCTGCTCTGAATTTTATTACGTTCGTTTCCACAGATATTACCGAAGAGTTCAGGATATTCGGTACAAGTGATGAGCGATACAAGATACAGGGAGGAAACGGAAGTATCGTATCAAAATTATCCGATCTCTTGCAGGATCGGATCCATCTCTCTCATCACCTTGAAGCCATCAAAAATAGATCGAAGGGCTTTACCTTGACTTTCAGGAATGAGAACTCCGTGAAAGAAATCGATGCAGATATTGTTCTGCTGGCAATCCCTTTCTCGGTTTTGAGAAATATCGATATGAAGATCGAACTGCCTCCCTGGAAAAAAAAGGCTATTACTGAACTTGGCTATGGAACCAACTCGAAAATCATGACCGGTTTCACAAAGAGATTATGGAGAGAGCAGGGATTTCTCGGAGAAGTATTCAGTGACGATCATTTTCAGCTTGCATGGGATAACTCGGAATTCCAAATTGCCGAAGCGGGCGGGATGACTTCATTTAACGGAGGGAAGCGAGGGCTTGAGGCAGGAAGTAATACAGTAGAATATCAGGCAGATATGTTTTTACAAGGTCTCGATAAAGTTTTCCCCGGAATTTCGCAGGTCCGAAATGGGAAGAATCAGCGCTTTCATTGGCCAAGTTACCCCTTTACAAAAGGAAGTTACGCTGCCTATAAACCGGGACAGTGGACAACAATACGCGGTGCAGAAGGTGCACCTGTCGGCAATCTCTTTTTTGCCGGCGAGCACTGCAGCCTTGAGTTTCAAGGGTTCATGAATGGCGGAGCCGAAACAGGCAGGAAAGCTGCAGAAGATATTATGAAGTTGCTGGACTAAGCACTGAAATCAGGATACAGGAGGCGAAGTATTTTTCTTCCGGGTTGCATGGGAAATATTGTTCACCAGCATACTCACTCCCCAGAGGATCAAGAGCAGAGGAAAAAAGAAATCCCAGAAGGGAATATCAAGATCGAGCACGTTGCGAAGCAGAAGAAATGCGCCGACGATTATAAGAAAAATCCCGAAGAATGAAAATCTCTGCATTGGAATAACTCCTCTTAAAAAGTTGTGGAAGAAGTCGAATCTTTCATCTGGCGAATTTCGATCCCGCCAAAAGCGGTACTGGCTTTCACGAAGACACACGGTGCTCCGTCTTTATACGCCGGGGTCTTGTAAACCCTTTCGCCGAACGCCACCGTCCGTCCGTCGGGCATTTGCCCTCCGCCAAAGGCTGCTGTGACCTGGATCTTCATCGGAACATCAGGATTAATAAAAATTTCCGCACCGCCGAATGCACAACTGATATCTACCCGGATATCTTTATCGGTGGGACGGAGATTTCGTAAGTCGTACGAGCCTTTTCCGAATACGACGCTGTAATGTTCATTACCAGAGACGGCATCGAATTTTTCATCGCTAAAGAGCGTACTTCTACTGCCTCCCCAAACACGTGATTCACCTCCCCGAAAACCGGAAAGCAGCGAGATACCAAGAGTAATAATGAAGATAGGGAAAATTATTCCCATGACGGGTAGATCGATCTTAAAGACGTTACGAATGATGAGAAGTACTCCGGCTAGGATAATGATTGCTCCCCAATATGCTTCACGAAAGATGATGTTCATAGTGAGTTACAGAAAGAAATGGAGATACGAATTTTGATTGTTCCAAATACGATAATGGTATTGCGGAGGGGGGGAGATTCGAACTCCCGATAGCGTTTACACACTATGACGGTTTAGCAAACCGTTGCCTTCAGCCACTCGGCCACCCCTCCTTCTGTTCTGCCGCATCGAAAACTGCGGTAGAAATTATCTCGGAAAATTCTGCGACCAAGAAAACTCCCATTCGGTAATGCTCGTTCCCCTTGTTTTTTGATGTATTTTCGTACCGTAAAGAGAACTTTTTGTACAAATTTGCCCTTTTCTTTACGATTGTGTGCGTGTTGTTGTAACTTTGCCACTCCTTGATAGTTATAGAATAGCCGGGAAGTGGCATGGAGCGGTTGTTCTTTCCCACGGCATTTTTTGAAAATCTATCACTAATCATGAAACACATCTGGAAATCCCTTCTGTTAGCCTTTATTCTCGTTCTCTCTGCACAGACGGCAGTGCAATCACAGACCTACTCTTTGCCTGGCGATGGTAAAGATTTCTTCGTTGGCTTTGTAAATCCAAGTTACAATAAAGTAGCCCATCCGGCGACAGTTGCATTTTATGGCGCCTATGTCCTGGTTTCCAGTTATACGGATAACCATATTACGATTTCCTATTTTGATAAGCAGTCCGGCGTCGAAATGCCCGGTACACGCTACTACATTCCTGAACGTACCGGTATCCAGATTCCGCTAAACACAGGATTCATGCTTCCGAACGATACAGGCGATATTGCGGAATTTTGTTCTGCGCACATTACTGCCGATCGTCCGATCAACGTAGAATTTTTCAGTTCCGGTGCCTGCGGTGGCGGAAGTTACCTGCCGATCACCACGGCCGGTCTTGGCCGCAAATATGTGATCGCCAGCTATCAGGATAATCCAGGTGAACTTGGTATTCAATGTTATTATTACCAGCCCTCGATTATCGAGATCTCCGAAGGATTTTTTGAGATCATTGCAACGGTGGATGGAACGACCGTTACCATCACTCCGAATTCCACTACGATGGGAGGCCATGTCGGAGTAAGCAGCGGGCAATACGCAAATGGAACAGAACGCCCGTATACGATAAACTTGCGAAGGGGACAGTGTTATTTCGTAAAGTCTGCCTCTTCCGATAACACCGACGATATTTCCAATTCCATCGTCGTCTCCAACAAGCCGATCGTCGTCATCGCCGGGCACGAGAATGCTGCTATCGGCGGTGTCTCGAACCGCCTGTTGGAAGGTCGTGATTATATGGTGGAGCAGATGTATCCGTATGAGATGTGGGATACGACCGGGTTCGTCATGATCCCATTCAAAGATTCTCAGCCTGCCGATGCCTCGAATTTTGATGGCGTCGGTGAAATATATAGGATCTTTACTTCCGAAAGACCGGGTACTCAGATCAATTTCTTTGACGGATGTATAGGACAGCCAATTTCGATGTCCGCAGGAAAATATCAGTCTCCGCCTGCTGAACGGCCTGGGGTAACTTGTCCTGTCGATATCGAAGCGACGAACGGCGTGAAGTTCATGGCCATGATGTATGACCAGCGCAACTTTGCCAATGCTGCACCTTATCCCGCGCCAAGTATGTGCACCGTGATCCCGATCTCTCGGTGGAGAACCTCATTCTTGTGGTATGTTCCGGCGAATAAATTCGAGAGTTTACAGGGCTATTACGTAAATATTATTGCACCCGATGGCGATTTTACCGGGCCCACAGGAATACGTGCTTCTTTCAACGGCCAGACCATAAAGCCGATCAAACAAGTACTAAGTCTTGAGCAGCAGTGGAAAGGGCTTCCTAATCATCCGGAGCTTACCGGAATTCGTTTCAAACTCTACCCGGGAAGTTATTATGCTACCGGACCGCATCCCTTCATGGTCTATAATTTCGGTTTCCGCGGTCTTGATCCGAATAACGATCTTGGCGATCTCGATTGTGATGATTATTTCTTCTCCTACGCATTACCCGTTGGTGTAAAACTTGGCAATGGCGTTCCGCATATTCGGGTCACTGTCGATACGTTCTGCTCCTATTGGAATGTTTGTGCACATGACTCGACATTCGGCCTGACAAATCAGGGGATTAAGAGTGTTCAGCTTCTCGACGATCCGCATCAGGATATTATCAAGGCTACACCGCCTAAAGCGTATTATAATACACGCCTTGATGATTCGCTCGATCCGTTTAATACCCGCGAAATCGTTTTTTCGGGTGATGATTCCGATGTCTGCTTCAAAGTACTTGTCAATAAACCGATCGATAGCGCCTATGCACCACTTCTCATCGTTGATGATCAGGGCAATGCCGTTATCGTCGATCTGCACTACAGTCCGCCGCTGGTAAAACTGACTCCCGATAGCGGAAGATTTTTATTAACAGCACTTGGCAAAGATACCTGTAATCGTTTTGTGTTCTATAATCTCGGGAAAAAAGGGGCTAAATCATTTACCTTTACCTCCGATAAGTTAAAACTGAATAATCCTAATTTTACGGTCACAAGTACTGTCCCCCCGTTGCCTACAACATTAGAACCGGGTGACTCTCTTGTCATCACAGCCTGTTTTAACGCGAAGGACACAATGGTTCAGAGAGATACGATCGATCTCGTTAATGATTGCTTTACAGAGCCGATCGATCTTATCGGAAATGGATCAACTCCCATCATTGTCGCAGACGACCATGATTTTGGTGCCGTTATTGTGGATTCCACTAAATGCGCACCTGTTGGCGTTAAGAACATCGGTAATGCTCCGCTTCTGCTTACGAAGAAGTGGCTGATGGATCATTACGGAGTGAATTTCAAATTTCCTGATTCTTTACTGCTGCCCCTGATTTTGAAGCCAGGACAGAAAGTAACCCTGACTTTCTGCTATACTCCGCATGCCGAGCAAAAGGATTCGACCGTTCAGCATTGGGGGACGAATCTTGTGAGCCCTTATGAGCATTCCAATAAGGATACTTCGATCCTGGTTGGATTAGGGGTAAAGGCCGGTTTTGTATGGGATCGTACTCAACAGACGCAAACTGTGGTCTGCGACGATACGAATCTGGTCAGAGTCTACCTCTACAATAACTCTACGGATCTGAAGTTCGGCCCGACCGTTCATGTCGATAAAGTATTTATCAACGGACCGGATGCTGCTGAATTCTATATCCTCGCTAATCAGCTTGGCAAACAGCCGCTCGGCAATTTCGATCTTGCTCCTGGCGATTCGATCTGGGTTGATGTGGTATTCAAACCCGATCTTTCAAAACCGGCAAACGTAAAGTATCTTGATCGTCATATGGATCTTGTCGCTTCAGCGATTCAGCCCGGCGAAAAGGATCAGGTGATCAACTTCACCGGAGTCATTCGTCATGCCATTCCGGTGATCACACCGACGAGCCTTGATTTCGGTACGGTTCCTCTGTTTACGCCAATATACCGGAACTTCCTGCTCCAGAACTTCGGAGATACGACGCTGGAAGTAGAATCAATTGTCGGAGTAAATAGTCCGGTGAACAATGTTGACAGTATCAAACCGGGTACACAAGTACTGGCACATGACTCAACCGGAGTGCTGGTGCAAGTGACGATGGTCATAACAAGCTATACCGATACGACCGTGACGATCGGAGTTGTCTTTAAGACGGCATGTACGGATACGCTTTGGGTTACGCTTCATATTGCAGCAACCTATGTTAATCCGACTAATACCGGACATCCGTACCAGCCGACGTTCCTCAATTGCAGAAGTGCGCTTGATAGCATCCTTGCACAAAACTTAGGCACATCGCCTCTGACACTGGAGAAGATCGATATCATCAACCAGAATCCGCCGGGAGCGCCGCAATTCGCTTTTGATAACGGCCTGCAAACGTTGATCGTCGGTAAGGTCTTTAATCCGAAGATCAATATTCGACAGTACTTCCACGTGCATTACAATCCGACGATCGAAGGACCTGTCAGCGATAGTATCCTTTGTACCTGGGATAGTCTTGATGTGACGACCGGAAAGATCGTCAAGAAACTCTATTCGGGTAATATGCTGACCGGTACCGGAAGACTTGAGCGCGATACGCTGTCTCCGCTTCAGGCTGTTCCGACAACGCCGTACAGTACGACCACGGGATCGAACATCGATGTTCCGATCAAGCTGACAAGGAATCTTCCCCCTGACGTAAACGCGAACGGAGTAACATTCTCCGTAACTTACAGAAGGGATCTGCTCGATCTCAATACCGCGAAACTCGGTGATTACGATCCGACGCTTTCCGATGTCGTTGCTCCGAAGATCACTGACGACGCTCTTGGGAATGAAACAGTGACTTACAACTTAAGGAGTTCTGTACCGATCACCAAGCTGCAGCCGATCACCACGATGCATTTCGAACTGATGGTATCGCTCAACTACAACAGTACGATCGCTGTCTCGAATGCCGTGTTCTGGGGAGCCGATCCGACCGATACGCTCTGCTACGTGATCAACGAAGTCGATACGGCAGTCTTCATTCCGAACCCGACCTGCGGAGATTCGTCATTACGGATCTCACTTGGAGGCAACATGCCGACAAGGATCATCGGTGTCACGCCGAATCCTTCTATCGAAGGGAAGACACCGGTCGTCACCTACAAGGTGAATGAAGATAAGATACCGCTGACGATCGAGATCTATAATGCGCTCGGCGAACGCATTCGCACGATCGAAAAAGATGTTCCTCATGCTTCCGGAGAGTATACTCTTCCTCTTGGCATGAATAATCTGCCCAGTGGAATGTACGTTCTTCGTATCACGAGCCCGACTTCAGTAGAATCCGGCGAGTTTATAATTCAAAAATAAGGATTCTATCTATGGAGTGCAGAAGCATTGCGTTTTGAGCCAAACCGGTTCAAGGCGCAATGCGCTCCTGTTTTAAGGGGTTTCATTATGAGAATTCTAATCTTACAAAACCTATGAAAAAGCTCATCTTCACAACATTCACTCTGTTCTGTTTTGCAAGTACCCTTTCCGCCCAGGTTATTTGGAAACAAACCGGAGGCCCGATCAACGGATCGACCAATAGCCTCAGTGTCGATTCTCTTCAACGTGTCTATGTCTGTACCGGAGGCGCCGGTTTCTTTCAGAGTAGTGACCACGGCAATACGTGGCACGCATTTAATAAAGGGCTTAGGAGTTTGCCCGTGCGCTGGCTCGAATCGAGTACCATCGAAAAAGGCAGCAGCGGAACCGTTGCCTATGTCTATGCACTGACACATAAACTGGAATTGCTGCGCCGCGAGATCACAACGACAAGCAGTGACGCACAGTGGGAATATCTCGACTCGGTTATCCATGATTATAAAAGCTCTTCGGCGACGGCAGATGTTAATCAGCTGCTGACTAATGCAAAAGGATATTTGTATCTTGCAACATCGTTGTTCGGAGTTGTCCGCTCTAAAGACGATGGTAATCATTTTGATTCGGTCCATAAAACCTCTCCGGCACCTGATTCCTTTATCCAATGCATGGCGATCGATAACCATCAAAATCTCTATGCTGTCTCCTCTGTTACGACAAAGAAAGGTTTGATCGATTATGTATGGAGGTCTACAAATGATGGCGATACCTGGGAGCAGGTCGGAACGTCCCCGCCAAATCCCGGAGGTCTTCATAAGATCGTGGTTGGTGATGACGGTTCCATTTGTCTGGGATATTTTGCAAGCGCTACGGATGGGAATATTGTACGCCGCTCCACTGACGAAGGGCAAACCTGGAATCCGGTGCTAAGTCTTCCTCCTAAGAAAGAAGTACAGATCGATCAAATGCGCCATGCCGTTCGGGGTGGTGATCTATGGCTCAATGCCCACGGACCAACCTACCGTTCCACCGATAATGGTGCCACCTGGTTCATTACGAATCCGATAAAATGGGGCGATGAGCCATTTGATCTCGTGATCGATTCTTCTGGCCGGATGTACCAATGCGCTATCCCTGACGGAATATACCGTTCACTCGATACAGGAAAAACGTGGGAAAATATCGACCAGACGCTGCTCGTCCAGCATCTGGATGGCAACATGGCGATATCGTCGCAACAGAACCTTGTCGCCTGCTCGCAATTCAATATGTATTGGTCGTCCGATCAGGGCGATTCATGGTCGCAGCTTGAAAATGAATTGGACGAAGGTCAAGTGCAGCTGGTACTCTTCGATAATGAGAATAATCTCTATTACGGCACCTCCGATGCAATGTACCGCTCGAGTAATAACGGTATTACTTTTGATACCGTGATCCGTAAGAAGGCTGATGCCATCGCAAACCAGATCTTTTCCATGGAGCTCAGCCCGAAAGATGAGTTATTTGTTTCTACTTCTGCCGGTATTGACGGTACTTCCTCCGATCCATGGTTCGTTCGTTCCAGTGATCAAGGAAAAACGTGGAGAAGAATTAATACGTCGAATGATGTTGGTATTCCGACCTATCTGGCAGTATATAATGTAGGATTCACCCCGACGAATCCTGATCTCGACGATACTATCTATGCTTCCGGAGCATCGAATTTGATCTACCGTTCTATTAATGACGGAGTGAACTGGGAAATCGTTAACAAGGACGGAAATGGTATCAGGCAATTCGTGTGTGACTCTGCGGGGTCGGTTTTCCGGATAGAAGATAGAATTCAAGGCGGTCTCTATCACTCAACAGATGGTGGTTATAATTGGAAAAAAATATTCCCTGATACAACGAACGGCGATTATTCCCTTGACCTCTATATTGAAAAATATCGTCATATGATGATCGACCGGCAGGGGAGAGTAGTGCTCTCGACGAGCGATACTTCTCAGCAGATCGGCGGAATATACCGCTCGACCGATAGAACATTCACGAAATTCGAAAATGTCAGCTCCGGGCTTGTCGCTCCGGATTATTACGCGGACCGGCCGATCAATGCGACGATGATCGTGCAGAATCCGAAGACAGGAGTTTTCTTCGCCGATTCTCGCGGAGCAAGCGTCTTTAAGACGATGCCGGATATGGCGACATTATGGAATGCCGTTCCTGCCGGCTCGCTTTCTCCATCGGTGGCAGAACCGGTCAACTATCCGAATCCGTTCAGTAAGTTGACTCAGATCGAATGCGACATCCCGCATTCAGGTTCAGTGAAAATATCTGTTTATGATGTCATGGGCCGCCTCATGCAGGTGCTCTATGACGGCTATATGGATGCAGGAAAGCATTCGCTGTCCTATGATGCCGGGGCGATGATCTCAAGCGGAAAGTATCTGGTTGTCGTGAAATCCGAAACGGATGTTACCAGCCATTGGATGACGGTAACAAAATAAGGACATGAAGTTCTCTCTGCGCATACTCATTTGTGTGGGAATGCTCGGATCGGCCTCGCTTCGCGCTCAGCAGTCGAAATGGCTCTGGGCACGAAGCGGCGGCAGTACAAAACAGGATCAATCCTCTTCTATTGCCGTCGATAGTGCCGGTGAAGTATTTGTCACCGGCTATTACCAGGACTCTGCGAATTTCTCGGGTACTGTCATCCGCTCCTCCAAAGGCAATCACTTCTTTCTCGCGA
>Ga0137438_1000314_pt1 | contig 10090 bp, 7 predicted proteins | sample EasRivERMGT157_2_FD_102327 | JGI IMG/M metagenome (GOLD analysis project Ga0137438, IMG submission 102327) | Soil microbial communities from meander-bound floodplain in the East River, Colorado, USA - East River MetaG ERMGT157_2 | ecosystem: Environmental > Terrestrial > Soil > Floodplain ... | reverse complement strand
CGTCCACGAGATGACCCGGAACGACCTGAGCTTCATTCCCGTGCTGCAAGGCGGAAAGGTGGTGGGCGTCGTGCGGACGGTCGAGCTCTTCGCCGAGATCGCCCGCCTAGTCCTTTAGGGCCAGGGCACGTCCGGGCCGGGCACCGGACACGTCAGGCGCCGAGGAAACCTTCCATCGCTCGGCGCGTTCGCTCCATAAGCGCGCTTTATCGCCTCCCTCAAGACGATCCCAGTTTCAACGAGGCCGGCAGCGGCGCTAAGGTAGAAGCTCGGAGCCAGACAGGCAGGAGCACCATGGCGATGGAGCCAGGGCGATGGCAGCGAGAGCCGCGGCCGAATCGTGGGCTACCGCTCCCGCCCAGGGACATCTATCTCGCGCCCGCGCAGCGCAAGTACGACTGGCTGCGCATCGCGGTCGTGGCGCTCGGCCTCGGCCTGTTCGCCCTCCTCTACCTCCTGCCGCATCCGCCGGACGCGGTCGATCCCCAAGGGCATCGCTTCGCCCTGACGCGAGAAGGCCAGGCGTCGCTCGCCCTCTTCGTCTTCGCCGCCTTGTGGTGGGCTTTCGAGGTCGTTCCGATCGGGGTGACCGGCTGCGCCGTGGGCGTCCTTCAGGTCATCCTGCTCATCCGCCCGGCCCGGGCGGCCATGGGCGACTTCCTCGATCCCGCCATGTGGTTCGTCCTGGGCTCGCTGGTGGTGGGGATGGCGTTCGCCCGCACGGGACTGACGCAGCGGCTCGCGTATCCCATGTTGCTGCTCTTCGGGGAGCGCACCTGCTTCATCTACCTCGGCGCCTTCGCGACGACGGCGGTGCTGGCGCTCTTCATGGCCCACACGGCCGCCGCGGCGGCGGTGTTCCCGCTGCTCATGGCCATCTACCCGCTCTACGACGAGGGCAGGCATCCCACGCGCTTCGGCAAGGGCCTCTTCATCGGCATGGCGATGACCGCGGGCGCCTCGAGCATCGTGACCCTGCTCGGCTCGGGCCGCGCCGCGGTGAGCGCCGGCTTCTTCGAGCAGATGGCCGGGCGCGACGTCTCGTTCTTCGCGTTCAGCTACTACCTCCTGCCGCTCGGCTGGGCCCTCGTGCTGGCGCTCTGGCTGCTCATGCTGGTGCTCTTCCCTCCGGAGAAGCGGAGCATCGTCGGCCTGCGGGAGCGGCTCCAGGCCATCCACCGCAAGCTGGGCCCGATCTCGGGGCGAGAGCTCGTCACGCTCGCCGTGGTCGCGCTCATGTTCCTCGCCCTGGCCATCGGCACCTTCGCCCCGGCGGCGGCCCCTCACAAGAGTGCCGTCGTCGTCGCCGCCGTGGTCGCCCTCTTCATCACCGGCGTGCTCAAGATCGACGACCTCGAGGCCATCCCCTGGAACATCGTCCTCCTCTTCGGCGGCGCGACCAGCATGGGCCTGTGCCTCTGGCAGACGGGCGCCGCTCGCTGGGTGGCGGTGCACGGCCTCGCCCTCTGGGCGAACGCTCACTGGCTCGTCTTCGTGCTCGGCCTCGCCCTGATCGTGCTCGTCCTCACCAACTTCATCGTCAACGTGGCCGTCCTCGCGCTGCTGCTGCCGGTCGGCCTGGTGACGGCACCCTACCTCGGCCTCTCGCCGGAGGTGGTCTTCTACACGACCCTCTCGGCGTCGGGACTGCCGCTGCTGCTCCTCATCGGCGCGGCGCCCAACGCCATGGCCTACGAGAGCCGGCAGTTCACCTCGCGTGAGTTCCTGCGCGCGGGCATACCCGCCAGCGCGGTCGTCCTCGCCGTGCTGGCGCTGTTCGCGATCGTCGTCTGGCCGCTCATGGGGATGCCCATCCGGCTCTGAGGCGAGTTCATGTCCAAGACCCCGGGCCCGGATCGCGCTGACGTACCTCACGAGAGCGGGAACCCGGCCGGGCCGGATGCGACAGATCGTCGCGCGGCAGAAGGCCCCGGTGCGGCCGTTCGTCGCATCGAGCTCGCCTCCCTCTCCGACTTCGCCGCCGGTATTGCCCACGAAATCAACAATCCTCTGGCAATCATCATTGAGGCGGCCGGCTGGGTGGAGGACCTCCTCGACGACGAGATGAAGAAGAGCCGCAACCTCGACGAGATCCGCCGCGCTCTGCGGCAGATCGTCACGCAGGCCGGTCGCTGCCGGGATATCACGCACAACCTGCTAAGCTTCGCGAATCGCGTTCCCGGCAGGCTCGATGACGTACGGCTCGACGATCTCATCCGCGAAGTGGTGGCCACCCTGGAGAAGCGCGCGGCGAGCCGCCGCGTCGCAATCGCATTGCATCTCGACGCAAACGTGCCGAAGCAGCACCTGTCACCCACGGAAGTCCAGCAGGTGCTCGTGAACCTCATCGGCAACGCGATCGACGCACTGGAACCGAAGGGCGGCCACATCGACGTGACGATGCGCTGGGCGCAGGGCGAAACGCTCATCGACGTCGCCGACGACGGCTGCGGCATTCCTGCGGAGATCCTGCCCCGCATCTTCGACCCGTTCTTCACCACGAAGCCGGTCGGTAAGGGCACCGGCCTCGGGCTCGCCATCTGCTACGGCATCGTGAAGAACCTGGGCGGATCGATGACGGCCGAGTCCACGGTCGGCAGGGGCACCACCTTCCACCTGCGCTTCCCGGAGCACCCCGCGGGCGGAGAAAGGTCGCCCGCGCGCGTCGATCTCGACGAGGACGAGGGGGGCTTTGGACCGGCCCCGCAGGTGCCCACCACCGTGCTCGTCGCCGACGACGAAGCGGGCTTCGCCGAGATGCTGGGCAAGCGGATGGCGCGGCGCAACATCGTCGTCCTCACCGCCTCGGGCGGCGAGGAGACCCTCGCCCAGCTGCACGCCAACCCGGCCATCGACGTCGTCGTCCTCGACGTGAAGATGCCCGACATGGACGGCCCCGAGGTGCTCGCCGAGATCAAGCGACGGGCGCCGCTCGTCGAGGTCATCCTGCTCTCGGGCCACACCACGGTCGAGTCGGCAATCGACGGTATGCGGCTCGGCGCGTTCGACTACCTCGTGAAGCCCTGCGAGCTCAGCGTGCTCGTCGCGCAGATCGAGAAGGCGCGCGCGAGGAAGCTCCGGCAGGAGGAGCGGATCATGGAGGCCCGCCTCAGGGAAATCACGATGCGGCGCCTGTAGCCCGCGTCGCACGACGTAACGCGGGGTCCGGCCCTCGCTGGAAGTGAAGCGGTGTCGGCGGGACGTAGCGCGGGGGCTTGTCCCCCGCCAGAAGGCGATGCGGAGGCAAGGCATGGAAGAGTTCACGGTACTGCTGGTGGACGACGAGGTCGAGTTCCGGGACCTCCTCGCCAAGCGCCTGATCAAGCGCAAGCTCCATGTCCTCACCGCGGGCGACGGCGCCGAGGCGCTCCGCGTCCTGGGCTCGACGCCCGTCGACGTCGTGGTCCTCGACGTCCGCATGCCAGGCATGAGCGGCACGGACGCGCTCCGGGAGATCAAGGCCCGCCTGCCGAACGTCGAGGTCATCATGCTGACCGGACACGCGCAGCTCGACGTGGCCCTGGCAGGCATGGAACTCGGCGCCTTCGACTACCTTCTCAAGCCGGTGGATCTGGACGCCCTGCTCTACCGGCTGCAGGACGCTTTCCGCAGGAAGCATCTACGAGAGGCAGGTGGTTCGGCCGGGTCGTGAGCTGCCCCTCGCGACGCGGCCGGCAGGTCCTTCAGGCACCGTAGACATTGTCGTGAGCTGCCCCTCGCGACAACCGCCGACAGTGCCTCTTCTACAGGAGACGTGATGAGAGCCTTGTTCGAAGCCCTGCAGGCCGCAGCCGTCTCGCATGCTCTCTGGGAGCGCGAGATGGCGGCCAATATCCTCCGGAGCAAGCGGCGGTTGTTCGTCCTGGCGCTGCTCCTCGTCCCGATCGCGGTCGTGAGCGTCTGCTACGCAGCGCCCCTGCCCTCGGTCATCGGGGGCAAGGAGACCTACGCGCCCGTCTTCTTCACGCCCACAATCTTCGTCGCCTCCATCCTGGTCGGCCTGTGTGCGGGCCTCATCACGGGCTGCATCGGCGCGGGCGGCGGCTTCGTCATCACCCCTGCGCTCATGAGCGTCGGCGTGAAGGGCATCCTCGCGGTCGGCACCGACCTGTTCCACATCTTCGCCAAGGCGATCATGGGGACGGCCGTGCACAAGAAGCTCGGCAACGTGTCGGTGAAGCTCGCCGTCGCGTTCCTGGTCGGCTCGGGCGTCGGCGCAACCCTGGGCGGCACGCTCAACCGGGCGCTCTACAAGATGGACCCGGTCCTGAGCGACACCTTCATCAACGTCGTCTACGTGGTGCTGCTGGGCTTCCTGGGCATCTACGCGACGTACGACTATCTGAGCTTGCGGAAGGCATCCGCCGTCGGCGCGCACGTGGGCGACAGCGCCCACGGCCGTGCGGCAGCCACCAAGAAGGGCGGACTCGTCGCGACGCTGCAGGGCATGAAGATCCCGCCGCTCATCACCTTCGACGAGGACCTCGTCCCCGGCGGCAAGAAGATCCCGGCGCTGTTCGTCGCCATCGCGGGCGCCATCGTGGGCCTCGCGGCGGCGATCATGGGCGTCGGCGGCGGCTTCCTGACCTCCCCCATCTTCGTCTACGTGCTCGGGGTCTCCTCCTTCACCACGGTGGGCACGGACATCCTGCAGATCATCTTCACGGCCGGCTGGGCCTGCGTCACGCAGTACGCCATCTACGGCTTCATCTTCTACACGCTCGCCATGGGCATGCTGGTCGGCTCGCTCCTCGGCATCCAGGTCGGCGCGCTCACCACGAAGGTCGTGAAGGGCATCCACATCCGCGGCTTCTACGCCATCACCATCCTGGCCGGCTTCATCAACCGGCTCTTCGCGCTGCCCGGGAAGCTCGTCGAGATGAAGCTCATCTCGCTGCCGAAGGGGCTCATCAAGGTCTTCGACTTCCTCGGATTCTACGTCTTCTTCATCGTGGTCGGCGTGTTCGCGGTCTGGGTCATGTGGGAGTTCTTCGGCAAGATCGGAGTCCTCCGCGGCGACGTCGCCCCGGCTGCATCGTCCACCAAGCGAACCAAGTCCGCGGCGGGGGTCTAGGTCATGCTCATCGTCAACAAGCGACCTTTCTACACCGGTCTCGTCATGGCGGTGGGGTTTGCCGTCGTCCTCGTCCTCATGTTCATGCCGGTCCTCGATGGCCACACCCCGCTCCAGGCGGCCGACGACCTCTTCAACTCCGTCTCCAAGGACTCGAGCTACTACATCCCATCGCTGCGCGAGCACGCCGACGCCCATCGCAACGACCGGCTCGACATGCGCCTCACCATGCCCGACGCCGAGGCGGCGTCCCAGGCGGCTGCCGTGCTCACGGCCAGCGGCGCCGAGGCGACCGCAGCCGGCGCCGTGGTGGCGGTGAAAGGCAGCCTCGGTCAGTTGCTCGGCGCGGCCCTCGACGACGCCGACGTCGCCTTCAAGAACAGCAAGGAGGCTCGCGGCCTCGGCGCCAGGGTGACGATGTTCGCGTGGTGGAACACGCTCAAGCAGGTCTACAAGCAACTCAGGCTGACGAGCCGGTTCGAGCAGGCGTCGGCCGTCGAGGAGGTGGTCAGCAAGGGGGTGGAGGTCAGCTACAACTTCTACGGCATCATGCCGAGACCGGTCGCCGCCAACGTCCTCATTCTCACGGCGGCCCTCATCTTCTACCTCGTCTATACGATGTGGTGGGGCTACTCGATCTTGTGGCTGTGCGAGGGCATCGGGCTGCAGATGAAGTCTGCGCACAAGCGGGAGCACTGACAGTCTCCACGCACCGCGGGCCGGCCACGGCCCGAGGGACCCGTTGAAAGCATGTTGCGCTCGCTTTTCAGAGCCGTGCGGCAACGCCTGTCGGGAGCCGAGTCGCCTCTTCCGCCGGAGGAGGCGGCTCGGCTGCGCGCTGCTTTCCAGGCGCGCTACCACCAGTTCAAGCTGCTCCTCAACGCGAACAACAAGGCGCTCGAGGCGATGGCCCGCCTCGAGCAGGCGCGCCGCGCGACGGAGCCCTTCGGGATGCCGTTCCTCCGCGCCAACGCCACCGCGGTCTCCGTGAACGTGGCCCAGATCATCCGGGCCCTGGACGCCCTCGCCCCCGGCAAGTACACGGGCCTGTGGGATCGCTTCCGCGAGGTCCAGCGACACCTCGAGACAGCCCTCGCCGCACCCAGCCTGCCCGAGACCCACGCGCTGGTCCTGCCGCTCACCTCGGTCCACCGCGGGCTCGCCGGCCAGGTGGGCGGCAAGATGGCCAACCTCGGCGACCTCGCGAGCGGTCTCGGCCTCTCGATCCCGGCTGGCTTCGTGGTGACGGCACAGGGGTACGAGCTCTTCATGGCGCACAGCGACCTGCAGGCCGAGATCGATCGGCTCCTGCAAGCCGGCAGCGGCGACGATCAAACTGCGCTCGAGCTCAGCACTCGCATCCAGCAGCGCATCGTGCAAGCCGAGGTGCCCTCCGAGCTCGCGGACGCCATCACCGGCGCCCACGGCGAGCTCGAGCGCCTGCACGGCCCTGGCGTGCGCGTGTCGCTGCGCAGCAGCGCCCTCGGCGAGGACCTCGAGGGCGTCTCCTTCGCCGGGCAGTACCGTTCGACCTTGAACGTGAGCGCCGAGAACCTCCTGCAAGTTTACAAGGAGGTGGTCGCGAGCAAGTACAACCTCCACGCCATGCTGTACCGCCTGGCGCACGGCATCCGCGACGAAGATGTCGCCATGTGCGTCGGTTGTTGCGTGATGGTCGAGGCCCGCGCCGGCGGCGTCGCCTATTCCCACGGGCCGGCCGGCGACGACGAGGCGGTGGTGGTGGCCTCGGTCTTCGGCCTGCCTCAAGCGGTCGTGGACGGCAGCGCCCCGTGCGACGTGTATCGGCTCAGCCGCAGCGGCTCGCCTCGGCTGCTCGAGACGCAGCTCGCGGTGAAGCGCGAACGGCTCGCCTGCTTCCCCGAGGAGGGCGTCCAGCGGGTGCCGGTGCCCGCCGAGCTCGCGAGCCAGCCGTCGATCTCGGAGACCGAAGCGCTCGCCGTCGCCCGCCTCGCCATGCAGCTCGAGCAGCACTACGGCGGCCCACAGGACATCGAGTGGGCCGTCGACGAACGCGGCCGCCTGCACGTCCTGCAGTGCCGCCCGCTCCATCGCGCTCCACAGCCCGGACCGCCGCCGGAGGTTGCGGAGGTACCGATCGTCGCCGGAGGCGTGACGGCGTGTCCCGGTGGCGCCGCCGGGCCGGTCTTCGTGGCGGAGCGCAACGCCGATCTGTTGCGCTTCCCCTCGGGCGCGATCCTGGTGACAGCCCAGGCCCTCCCGATGTGGGGTGCTCTCGTGGGCCGGGCCGCCGCCGTGGTGACCGAGCAGGGATCCGTGACGAGCCATCTCGCGAGCGTCGCGCGCGAGTTCGGCGTGCCAGCCCTGTTCGGCGTGGCCCACGCGACGACACGCCTCGCGCCGGAAACGGTCGTCACGGTGGACGCGTCCGGCCACGGCGTCTACGGGGGCAGGCTGGAAGCCCTGCTCATGGCGAACCTGCCGGCCCCGCCCCCGCTCGCGGACACGCCGGTGCACCGCGTGCTGGAGAACGTGCTCGGCCACGTGTCGCCGCTCCACCTGCTCGATCCCGACTCGCCTGACTTCCGCCCTAGCCAGTGCCGGACCTTGCACGACATCACGCGCTTTGCCCACGAGACCTCGGTGCGCGAGATGTTTTCGTTCGCGCGCGACCAGACACCGACCGAGCGCTCGAGCAAGCAGCTCGTGGTCGACGTCCCGATGCAGCTCTGGCTCCTCGACCTCGACGACGGCCTGCGCGCACCCGTCCCCGGGAAGTACGTCCATATCGAGGACATCGTCTCGGTACCCATGCTGGCGCTATGGGAAGGCATGCACGCCCTTCCCTGGGAGGGTCCGCCGCCGGTCGACGCCAAGGGGTTCATGTCGGTCATGTTCCAGGCCACCGCCAACCCGAGCCTGGATCCCGCCATGCAGAGCGACTACGTCGACCGGAACTACTTCATGGTGTCGCGCAGCTTCTGCAGCCTGCAGTCGCGCTTCGGGTTCCACTTCTCCACCGTCGAGGCGATGGTGGGCGACCGTGCTGCGGAGAACTACGCCAGCTTCCAGTTCAAGGGTGGCGCCGCGAATCTCACGAGGCGACTGCAGCGCGTCGCGCTGGTCGCCGACATCCTGCGCGAGAACGCGTTCACGGTCGAGACGATCGAGGACAGCCTGCGGGCCCGCCTGGAGGGGTTGGAGGAGCGCGCCATGCGCGAGAAGCTCAAGATCCTCGGCTTCCTCATCGTCCACACCCGCCAGCTCGACATGGTGATGGCCAACGAGGCCAGCAGCTCCGCCTGCCGCGAGAAGCTTCGGTCAGGCATCGCCGAGATGGCGAGTCCGAGGCCGGTGGGGGCCGCGTGAGCTCGGCGGACCAACTCGGTGTCGGCCTCTCCCCAGACAAGGGGAGAGGGTCGGGGTGAGGGGTTCCGGGAGCCCCCATGCCCCCTCACCCCTGCCCTCTCCCCCGCTGGGGGAGAGGGGATGGTGAGCGAGCCGGAGCACGGGCCAGATCCTCTTCCCTGTCACGCGCCGACGTCGTTGCTCAGCCCGGCGGGAGCCTCCCCGGGCACGATCTCGATCGTCCGGACGCCCGGCACCTCGGCCAGGGTCGTCCGCAGGTCTCGCTCCCACGTATCGAACCCGATGCTGGGCGCGATCCCGTAGACGCGAACGTGTGCGCTCGTCACGTCGGCCTCGATGGTCACGTCCAGCCCGCGCGTGCGGGGTGAGCGGAGCAGCCCCGCCTGGCAGACCGCCTTGAGCCGGAGGCTGCGCAGCTGTTCGCGATCGTACGCGGTGGGCTGCATCTCGATGCTCTGGGCGATGGATGCGACCGCCCGGGTCATGGTGTCGAGCCGCAGCTTGTCGGGGTTGAGCACCATGTCGTAGAGGTCCGGGTTCCTCCAGTCCACGCCGTACAGGAACTGGCTCCAGCGCAGCCGGCGCTCGTCCACCTCCCGGATGTAGGCCCTGGCTTGCGCCTCCGTCATCCCGCGCGTGCGGACGAGCATCTCGACGCGGTAGCCGTCGGGCGCCGCGAGCCGCACCCGCAACACGCGGCGGTAACCGGCGAGGAGCAGGTGCGCGAGGTGCCCGACGTAGACAAGGTCGCCGGCGAGCACGAGATCGATGAGGGCCGTCTGGAAACAGGCGAGGTAATGGCTCCGCTTGTTGGAGAAGGGATGCCAGAACGACGGCGGCCGCTGGTCGATGAAGCTCATGTCGCCGAGCCCCGTCTCCTCGATGCCGTAGGACTTGGCCGCTTCGTACACCTCTTCGCGAGAGACCACGCGGCACCCGAGAACCCCGGCCAGGCGCTCACCGAGCTGGACCGCAGACTCCAGGGTTCCACGGGCGATCGTGACCATTGCCATCGTGCTCACTCCTCGTCCAGGTCTCGACGTCGGCCTATGCGTTGCCCTGCCTCGCCCGATCTGCTCCTTCGGGCATGCTACTCTTTTCCCTGGGCCGGGGCATTCAGCCCTTCCTGTGTGGCGTCCACGGGCGACAGGGCTCCCGCCAGGAAGGCCTCGGCGTAGAGCTCGATCTGCGCGTCACTGTACATCGACACGTCGGCATTTCGCACCGCGCCCATGAGCCGCCCGAGCTCACGCAGGAGCGCCAGGGCATCGGCCTCCGGGAGCTTGCGCCGGCTGGCGTCGACGTGATCCGCCCGCTGTACGACGACGAAGCCCCGGCGGCGCAGCACGTGCGCGATGAAGCTGGCGCGGCGGACGCGCCGGACCGGGGAGGCGGCCCCTCCCTTGAAGCGATAGCTCACGTAATTGCGGTGGGGCGACGGGCTCGCGTACGCGTCGAGGCTGGCGAAATGGTAGCCCATGCGAGCGGAGTAGTTCACGTAGTGCTCGGAGACCAGCACGCAGGAATCGCTCCCCAGCTCGGCTGTGGCGCGCTCGTGGTCGATCATGCTGTTGAGGACGAGGCTCGCGAAGCCACGCAGCTCGATGGGGACCGCGCGCGACCACGGCAGGCCCGGCGTGCACATCCCCTCGATCAGGGCTCTGAAGG
>Ga0137438_1000313_pt1 | contig 10091 bp, 9 predicted proteins | sample EasRivERMGT157_2_FD_102327 | JGI IMG/M metagenome (GOLD analysis project Ga0137438, IMG submission 102327) | Soil microbial communities from meander-bound floodplain in the East River, Colorado, USA - East River MetaG ERMGT157_2 | ecosystem: Environmental > Terrestrial > Soil > Floodplain ... | reverse complement strand
TTCGACCTGCTCGAAGACCACCGCGTGCATGCCGAACTTGCGCGCATCGATCTCGACCATGAGAAAAAGCGCGAAGTAGTAGAGCAGCGTCGGAATGGTCGCCATCAACAGCACGTCGAGATACGAGATCTTCAGGAACTCGGCAATGAGAAAGGCCGCCGCACCAAGCACCGGCGGCGAGATGATCGCGCCCAGACCGCCCGCCGCGAGCAGCCCGCCGGCGGCGTTCTTGCCGTAGCCGGCCTTGACCAGCATCGGGTAAGCGACCGAGCCGAGCGTCACCGTGGTCGCGACGCCGCTCCCCGAGGGGCCGCCGAGGAGGAACGAGGCGAGCACCACGGTGCGGCCGGCGCTGGTGGACTTCCCGCCCATGGCGGAGAAGGAGAAGTCGATGAAGAACTTGCCCGCCCCGGAGAACTGCAGGAACGCGCCGAAGATGGTGAACAGAATGATGAGGGAGGAGGACACGTCCACGGCGACGCCGAAGATGCCTTCGAGCGTCATGGTCAGGTGGCCCACCAGCCGCCCGACCTCGTAGCTGCGGTGCGCCCAGGCGCCGGGAAGCTGCTCGCCGAACATCGCATAGAGCACGAAGGCGATCACCACCGCCGGCATGATCCAGCCGGTGGCGCGGCGCATGCCCTCGAGGATGAGGAGAATCAGCGCGACGCCGACGACGATGTCCCAGTTGTCCGGCGAGGTATTGCGGTCCCAGATATCGTCGCCGCCCTGGACGGTGTAGGCGATCACGGCGACGGCGGCGAGCGCGGCGATCCAGTCCCACCACATGATGCGGTGCCGGTAGCGTTTGGCAAAAGGAAAGAGCAGATAGACGAGGAACAGCACGAAAGCGACGTGCACCGGGCGCATCACCTGCGCCGGCACGATCGCGTACGCCGAGTAGAGGTGGAACAGCGACATCACCACCGCCGCCGCGCTGACGAAGGCACCCAGCCAGCCGCGCAGGTTGTTGCGCGCGCCCTCCTCCGCCTCGATGAACTCCTCGGCTTTTTTCAGCGTCTCGGCATCGACGACAGGCTCGACCGGCACCGGTTGTGCGATTTCACTCATCCCGCCTCCTCGGCGCAGATGCTAGCACGGCGCGGGGGGCTCCCGGCCGACAGGCCCGCAGTGGGCGGAACAACGGAGTTCCTGAATTCCGAAAATCAAGTCAGATCGGCGCCGCTTGATGCCATTGACCTGTGCCGCTACTTGATGAATTTCACTATGTGTCGCGTCAACGTGGTGTCACTGGTATTGATGGACTGGACCTGCGTCAGGTGATTGTGCCTGCCCAGCACCACGAAGGTCTGGCAACCCCGCGCGCTCCCGCACAAGGCATCGCGCAACTGCAGCGCCTGCCTCTCGAATGGAACGGGGTCGTACTCCGCCTGCGAGACCAGGAGCGGCACCGTGCTCTTCAGCAAACCGTGTATCGACGAGCGCGCGGCATAGCGCGCGGCATCGTCGCCGAAGTACGCTTTGAGCATTTCCGGCAGCTCGAATGTCGCGAGGTCGTAGATGCCGGACAGCAGGATGGCGCCGGCGATGCGTTGATCCGCCAGTTTCTGCAGCGCCACCTGGGACAGATAATCGGCGACATGAGTCGCGCCCGCCGAGTTGCCCATCACGGTGACGCGCGCCGGGTCGCCTCCGTGAGCGCCGATGTTCGCCATGACCCACTCGATCGCGCGCCCTACGTCCTGGGCGCCCGCCGGCCAGGCAACGGCCGGCGCAAGACGATAGGTCATATTGACGCCCACCATGCCGTGACGCACCGCCCATAGGTGGATGTTGTCGTAGAACGGACTGCCCGGGGCGCGCTTGTTGCCGGCAACGAAGCCGCCGCCGTGCACGTAGATAAGCACCGGGCGGCGCGCGCCTGCCGCCTCGGGAGAGAAAACGTCCAGCAGGTTCCGCTCGTCCGGACCGTATCTGACATCGCGCAGGACCTTGACGCCCGCATACGGCTCTTTCTCCTGCAGCGGGATGTACAGCGGCGCAGACTTGCCCGGATCGATCACCCGGCCGATTGCCGCGATTTTGGCAGCCAGTTCAGGCGGCATGTCCTGCCCCTGAACCGGTGCAGTGAGAAGCGCAAGTGAACACGCGCAGACGCCCGTCGCGAATCGCCGAAAGAATTTGAACATGGCTTCTTCCCAGGCTTAATTGAGCTTGACGCCCCGCTCGGCAAAATACTTCGCCGCTCCCGGGTGGAAGGGAATCGGCGAGGACGCCGTCTTCTGGTTCTCCAGCTTGAAATTCTCCGACTCCTTGTGCACGGCGATCAGGTCGTCGCGCTTGTCGAAGATGGTCTTGACGATGTTGTAGGCGTTCTGGTCGCTGAGTGACTCGTTCGAGACCAGGATGTTCCACACGGTGGCCTGGCGATTGTCCGTGTCCATGCCGCGGTAGGTCGCCTTCGGGATCACGTCCTGGATGTAGAGCTGGCCGTATTTCTTGTTCATCGCCGCGACGGTGTCGGCGTGGTCGATCATCTTGATCTTGATTCCGGGCGTGTTGGCAAGGTCGGTGACCGCCGCGGTCGGCAGCCCGCCCACCCAGAAGAACGCGTCGATCTTCCGGTCCTTGATCGCGTTCACCGACTCGGCGACGCCGAGGCGCTCGCGCTTCATGTCCTTGTCCTTGTCGAGGCCCGCCGCTTCGATGACGCGAAAGCCCATCACCTCGGTCGCGCTGCCGGGGGAGCCGGTCGAGACCCGCTTGCCTTTCAGGTCGGCCATCGTATTGACGCCCGTGCCCTCGATGGTGACCACGTGCATGCGGTTGGGATACAGGATCATGAGGGTCCTGAGCGGGACCTTGTTGCCCTTGAACTTGTCCTCGCCGCGATAGGCGTCCTGGCCGGCATCCGCCATGGAAAACGCGATATAGGGCTTGCCGCTCGCGATGAGCTTGAGATTGTCCACCGATCCGCCGGTCACCTCGGCCGTCGCCTGCATGCCCGGCACGTACTTCGACAGGACGTTGGCGAGCCCGCCGCCCAGCGGGTAATACACGCCGCCGGTGCCGCCGGTGGCGATCGAAAGACTGTATTTTTCCTGGGCCGGCGCGGCGCCGGCAAAGGCGAACGCCGCGGTGCTGATTGCTGCAACGATGATGCGTTTCATTTTCCAGTCTCCTGTGAGGGTTACTTGAGGGTTACTTCGCAAAAAGGGTTACTTCGCAAAAAGCCTGCCGATATCCTTGAACGCCTTGAACTCGAGCGCGTTGCCGCAGGGATCGAGCAGGAACATCGTCGCCTGCTCGCCCACCTCACCCTTGAAACGCGTGTGCGGCTCGATCACGAATCGCACGCCGCCAGCTTTCAGTTTCTGCGCCAGCCGTTCCCATTCGTCCAGCGGCAAGATGGCGCCGAAATGCCGCACCGGAACATGGTCGCCATCGACGGCGCTGGTATTCCGGTGGCCCGCCTCTCCGGGCGCGAGGTGGGCGACGATCTGGTGGCCGTAGAAATTGAAGTCCACCCAATCATTCGCGCTGCGGCCCTCGGCGCAGCCGAGCAGGCCGCCGTAGAACGCGCGCGCCTTCTCCAGACTGGTGACCGGAAACGCGAGGTGAAACAGCGGAACCGCAGGCATCGTCATTTTTGACGCTGGTGAAACGCGGCCATTCTACCCTCAGGCCGTCGTGGACACGAGTTGCCGGTGCCGGTCGATCCAGTAGCCCCAGGGAACAAAGATCAGCAACGCCACAAGACCGGCGATCGCCACCGCATTCTCGCTCGGCGGCGGCGGTGACCACGGTCCCGGAACGTACATCGCGACCAGCAGGGCGACCAACGCCCACCACACAATCGCGCCGGTCCGGTCCTTCGCCCGGGTAATCCGCGCATAGAGAACCACCGCGGCCGCAAACATCAGCCCCTCCACAACGAAGGTCGCGGGCAGCGAGTTCCACAGCCCGAGGCCGAATCGCTGCTCGCCGCCGGGGTAGAGCGGCATATCGGGCCGGTGGCTGACGAAATCGAGCACCCAGTGACTCGCAACGGCGAGTCCGACCCACACCGCTCCGCTGCGATCCCCATTGACCCCGAGATAGGCGAGCGCGAACAGCAGCGCCCAGACCCCGGTCATCAGCAGGCTGTGCGACCACGGGTAATACAGAAACTCGAACGCGTTGATCGCGGTGTAGCCGGGCACGATGCGGAAGCGCTCGACGCCGAGGAGCACCAGCACCGGCCAGACCGCATCGAGGAACACCGCGGCAAACACCAGCGTGCCGAGCGAGGCCCTGGGTGCGGCTTTCTTTGCGGCAAAGGCGACGGCGAAGTGACCGATGAACATCAGGCGCTCTCGTACAGGCGGGTGAGAACGAACTCGCGGTGACCGAGGGCCTCGGCGGCGGTGAGGCGGCCGTTGGCGGTGCGGAACATCATCTCGAGCAGCTTGTCGCCCGCCTGGTCCATGTTGATCTCCTTGCGGGTGATGCCGGAAACGTCCACGTCGAGATGCTCGGCCATGGTGCGGCAGGTGCGCGGATTGGCGCAGATCTTCATCACCGGCAGGATCGGATTGCCGATGATGTTGCACTGGCCGGTCGGGAAGAAATGCACCACGTAGCCGCTCGCGGCGCACAGCGTCACCATCTCGGCCGCGGCGGACGAAGAGTCCATGAACCACAGGCCCGGGCCGGTCGGCGCCTCGGCCTTGTCGAGCACGCCGTCGACCAGGCATTTCCGGCCGATCTTCTGGATGTTGCCGAGCGCCTTTTCCTCGATGGTGGTAAGTCCGCCGGCAATATTGCCCTTGGTCGGCTGCGAATCCATCAGGTCGCCGGTCTTGTGGCGGTTGATGACTTCCTGGTAGCGGTTGAACATCGCCATGAACTGCTCGCGCACCTGCGGCGTGCGGCAGCGTGCGGCGACCAGATGCTCGCCGCCGGTGAGCTCGGTGGTCTCGCCGAACACCAGCGTCACCCCGTGCGGATAGAGCTTGTCGTAGGCGTTCCCGACGCAGGGATTCGAGCCGATGCCCGAGGTGGTGTCCGACTCGCCGCACTTGGTCGATACCCACAGGTCCTTGAGCGGGCGCTCCTCGCGGCGCAGCTCCGAGGCCTGCTGCACGTAGTCCTTCGCGGCTTTCGATGCGCGGCGGATGGTCTCCATGTCGCCGTAGCCCTCGATGCCGAACGAGGACACGGGCTTGCCGGTCTTGGCGATGCCGTCGGCGACGCGCTTTGCCCAGCCGTCTTCGATGCCGATCACCACCACCGCAGCGACATTGGCATTCGATCCCGTGCCGATGAGCGTGCGAAAGTGCAGGTCCAGGTCGGCGCCGAACTGCAGCCGCCCGTACGGGTGCGGGATGGCGAGCACGCCCTTGATGTTGTTCGCCACGGCCTCGCAGGCGGCGTTCGACAGGTCGTCCACCGGCAGGATGACGACGTGATTGCGAACGCCGACGCGGCCGTTCTCGCGCTTGTAACCCCGGAAACTTGCATTCTTGAGATCGATTGCCATTGTGTTTCGCTCACCAGCGTTTGGTTTTGATGTTATGCACGTGAGCGTGCTCGCCCACCTTGATCGCCGCCACGGCGCGGCCGATATCGACGCCGTACTTCATCACGGTATCGTCCGCCGCCAGCGGACGGATCGCGAGCTTGTGGCCGATGGCGATGTCGTTCAGGGCGCGGACCTGGATTTCCTTGTCCTGCTCCATGACCCAGCCGGACAGCTCCTGGCCGGCCTTCACGCCCTCGACGACGACGACACCGACGGAGTCGTTTTCGCCATGCACGATAAAGTGAATCATTGCGGACCTCCCCGGTCATCGCGGTCCCGGAAAGCGGGCCGCGGACAAGGCGATATTAACGTCCGGGGTGAAGCGAAACAAGCGCGGACGATCGAATGCCGCTTGCGCGGAGGGTCGCTGCGCCCCGGGTCATCGGCAAAGCAGGTTGCCGGCGCCGGGATCCACGGGCCGCGTGCAGTCCTGCGCGTTGATCCGGCGCGAGGGGTCGGGTTCGGGCGCGGATACCGGCGTCTTCGTGCCGTCGGGTTCGAGCCGATAGTAGCGATACCCGTCGGCGAACATGATGCCGACGATGATCGCGGTGCCGAGCGAAGATCCGGTGGAGACGTTCACCTGCGCGCCGGTGGTCGTAGTCTGCGCACCGGTGGCGGAATTCGCCTGCATCGAATAGCGCGCCGCACAGCCCGGGAGCGCAAGGACCGCGGCGAGGCATGCAAGCAGGATCTTGCCCATGCCTCGAGGCTAGCACGCGCCGCAACAGGCCGCCAGATTCGGATCCCCATCCCCTGCTAAAATCGGGTTGTCGTCCGTTGCGCGGGCACCGCCCGCTGGAGCCCCGCCCATGAACAAGCCCGTCGAGTCGCTGCCGGCCGAGAAGCTCGAGTATCTCAGGCGCCGCACCGACAAGTACTTCACCAGGTCGCGGCAGATCCTCGAGAAGTTCGGCGACCGCAGCGTCACTTACGGCGTGTTCCTGCGCCGCAGCGTGATCTGCGCCGTCAACCCCGCGATCGATCTGCTGCGCCAGTACTATTCCGTCCGCAACGAAAATGCGGCCGAGCCGCTCAGGATCACGCGCCCCTACGAGGAAGGCGCGTTCGTTCCCGACCAGAAGCCGCTCTTCACCTACACCGGCTCGTTCGCCGCGCTGGTGGAGCTCGAGACGCTGATCCTGCAGCGTGTCGGCATCCCCTGCGTCTCCGCCTACAACGCCTACAAAATGGCGATGAACCTGAAGAAGGTCGCGTTCATCGACATGCACGCGCGGCATTCGCCGGGCGACGACCTGTCGCTGCTGGCCTCCTACGGCGCCTCGGTAGGCAGCCGCATGGCGAAACTGAACGGCGCCATCGGCTTTACCGGCTCCTCGCAGGACCTGACTGCGCACTTCTACGGCCAGGAAAAAAGCGTCGGCACCATGCCGCACGCGATCGTCGGCTACGCCGGCTCGACCTTGCGGGCCGCGCAGATGTTCGTCGAGACGCATCCGCAGGAAAACCTGACCGTGCTGATCGACTACTACGGCCGCGAGTACTCGGATGCGCTCGAGGTCTGCCGCTGGTGGTACAACGATACCCTGCCGCGCGACCCGGGCCGCGCGCTCGGGCTGCGGATCGACACCCACGGCGAGCGCTACGCCGAGGGGCTCGACTACGAGAAGTCGGTCGACATCGTCGTCAACTGGCTGCACGTGCCGAACGAGTACGAGGCCGTGCGCTACGTCATGGGCGAGGAGGCGTTCGACGCCGACAGCCTCAACATCGTCAAGGACCGCATACGCAAGGTGCTGTTCGGCACCGGCGTTTCGGTCGCCGCGGTGATCCAGTTGCGCCAGGTGCTGGATGCGAACGGCTTCAACGCGGCGAAAATCGTCGGCTCCTCGGGATTCAACCCGTTCAAGTGCAAGATGTTCGCCGGCGCGCGCGCGCCGCTCGACGTGGTCGGCACCGGCTCGTTCCTTCCGGATAACTTCAGCGACACCTACGCCACCGCCGACATTTTCATGTACGACGCAAAATTCGGCGTCAAGCTCGGACGCGAGAAGCTGTTCCAGGGGCTGAAGGCATGAGCAGGGAGCAGGGGCCCCACGCAGTGGGGATGCGACCGGCCGCGAATGCCTTCGGCCGCCGACGGGACGATATCGTCACTGGCTCAGCGGTCGTGGAGGCGGCGCCCTGATCATGTTGTTTCCAACCACGCTGGTCGGCAGTTATCCGCAGCCCGAATGGCTGATCGACCGCAAGAAGCTCGCCGGGCGATTTCCGCCGCGGGTGCGGGCGACGGAGCTGTGGAGAATCCCCGCGCCGCTGCTCGCCGGAGCGCAGGACGACGCCACCCTGCTTGCGATCCGGGCGCAGGAGCAGGCGGGGCTGGACATCATCACCGACGGCGAAATCAGGCGCGAGTCCTACTCCAACCGCTTCGCCACCGCGCTCGAAGGCGTGGACATCGACAATCCGGGAACGGCGCTGGACCGCTCCGGTCATCCGAATCCGGTGCCGCGCATCGCCGGGAAAATCCGCCGCAGGCATCCGGTTGAAGTCGAGGACGTGAAGTTCCTCAGGGCCCATACCCAGCGCATGATCAAGATGACCGTGCCGGGGCCCTTTACCATGTCGCAGCAGGCACAGAACGACTTTTACAAGAGCGAGGAGGAGGCGGCGATGGATTACGCCGTCGCGGTGAATGCCGAAATCCGCGACCTGTTCGCCGGCGGCGCCGACATTGTGCAGATCGACGAGCCCTACATGCAGGCGCGGCCGGAGAAAGCGCGCCAGTTCGGCCTGAAGGCACTCAACCGCGCGCTCGAAGGCATCGAGGGCACCACCTGCGTGCACATCTGCTTCGGCTACGCCGCCGTCATCCACCAGCGCCCCTCCGGCTACTCCTTTCTCGGCGAACTCGCCGGCTGCAGTTGCAGGCAAGTGTCGATCGAGACGGCGCAATCGGGCCTCGACTGCTCGGTGCTGACGAGCCTGCCCGGCAAGAAGATCCTGCTCGGCGTGATCGATCTCAACGATATGACGGTCGAGACCCCGGCAACGGTCGCCGAACGCATCCGCCGCGCGCTGCCCTACGTCAAGGCCGGGGACATCATCGTCGCGCCCGACTGCGGCATGAAGTATCTGCCGCACGAAGTGGCTTTCCGGAAGATGTGCGCGATGGTGGAGGGCGCAAGGCTCATGCGTGCAGAGTTGGGCGGCTGAAGGCGGTAGAGGACGCACCGGTCATTCGCCGGAATTCTGCCTGCCGGTGTCATGTACCATTGACGCAGCCATGACCGCTTCCGCGCCCGCCCGGCGCACACCTGGCGCAAAGACATGAGGCTTGATCGGATTTTTCTTCATTTGTCCGGGGTGGTCCGCTTTCTCCTCTGGGTGGTGGGCCTGAACGTCATTTTGTTCACGCTGTTCCGGCTGGCATTCTGGCTTGCCTTTCGCTCCGGCTCGGCCGAAGCGGCGGCCGGCGATCTGCTGCAGGCCTTCTACCTCGGACTCAAGTTCGACTTGCGGCTCGCGCTGCTGATCTGTCTGCCGCCACTTGCGCTCGCCGTTTTGCCGCCGCTCAACCCCGCGCGCCGGCCAGGGGCAATGCGTTTGTGGCTCGGCTATTTCGTTGCAGCGCAGGCGCTCGTGCTGCTCCTGTACCTGGTGGACTTCGGCCATTACGGCTACGTCCGGAACCGGCTGAACGCGGGCCTGATCGAGCAGCTGCAGCCGCTGTCGATCGCGCTGCAGATGGCGTGGCAGACCTACCCGGTGGTCTGGGGGCTCGTTCTGATCGCCGCGCTGTGCGGGGCTTACTTTTATTTCCTGCGGCGCTTTGCCTCGCCCGAGCTCGCGCGCGGGAATGTCGCGGCCGGTCCCTGGGTGAGGCGCGGCGTGCTCGCCGGCGTACTGGCGGTCTATGCGTTCGGGGTGTACGGAAAGTTGTCGTGGTATCCGCTGCGCTGGAGCGACGCGTACTTCAGCACCAACGATTTCGTCGCGGCGCTGGCGCTCAACCCGATACTCTTTTTCTCCGACACCTACGACAATCGCAGCGAGGGCTACGACGCGCAGACCGTGCGCCAGCACTACGCGTCGCTCGCGAAGCTTCTCGGCGTCCGGCATCCGGACCCCGAGCGGCTTTCGTTCGAGCGTTACGTGACGCCCGGCCCCGCCCCCGCGGCGCCGCTCAACCTCGTCGTGATCCACCTCGAGTCGTTTGCCGGCTTCAAGGCCGGCGTCTTCGGCAACCCGCTCGAGGCCACCCCGAGCTTCGACGCCCTCGCGCGCGACGGCATCCTGTTCACGAATTTCTTTGTCCCGGCGGTTCCCTCGGCCCGGTCCGTGTTCACGATGATTACCGGTATCCCGGACGTCAATATCGGGCGCACGGCCTCGCGCAATCCGCGGGTGGTCAACCAGCACACGCTCGTCAATGCGCTGCGCGAGCATGAGCGCTTCTATTTTCTCGGTGGCAGCGCCACCTGGGGCAACATCCGCGGAATCCTGCAAAGCAATATCGCCAACCTGCAGGTCTATGAGGAAGGCAATTACCAGGCCGAGCGCGCCGACGGCTGGGGGGTGACGGACCTGACGCTGTTCGACAAGG
>Ga0137438_1000312_pt1 | contig 10098 bp, 16 predicted proteins | sample EasRivERMGT157_2_FD_102327 | JGI IMG/M metagenome (GOLD analysis project Ga0137438, IMG submission 102327) | Soil microbial communities from meander-bound floodplain in the East River, Colorado, USA - East River MetaG ERMGT157_2 | ecosystem: Environmental > Terrestrial > Soil > Floodplain ... | reverse complement strand
CTCGCTAACCATTTCGTTCCACTGGCCACTGTGATGCAACCATCTCTCTCCCACCTCAGATGTTGGCCCAGTTCCATTGTGTTGCATCGGCGATGCAACACACACTTGCTTGCTACCCATTCGTTCCGCTGGCCATGGTGATGCAACATCTCTCCTACCTCAGAACGTTGCCCCAGCTCCAAATTGTTGCATCGCTGATGCAACAGTGCAGCAACACACTCGCTCGCTACCCATTCGTTCCGCTGGCCACGGTGATGCAACATCTCTCCTACCTCAGAACGTCGCCCCAGCTCCAAATTGTTGCATCGCTGATGCAACACACTCACTCGCTAACCATTTCGTTCCACTGGCCATGGTGATGCAACATCTCTCTCCCACCTCAGATGTTGGCCCAGTTCCATAGTGTTGCATCGCCGATGCAACACACACTTGCTCGCTAACCTATTCGTTCCGCTGGCCACGGTGATGCAACATCTATCCTATCTCAGAACGCCGCCCCAGTTCCTTGGTGTTGCATCACCAATGCATCACACTCGTTCGCTAATCCTTTTGTTCTGCAGGCCACGGTGATGGATGCAACATCTCTCCCAGCTCAGAACAGCCCAGTTCCATAGTGTTACAACACTGATGCAACGCACACTCGCTCGCTAACCATTTTGTTCCGCTGGCCATGGTGATGCAACATCTCTCTCTCACCTCAGAATGTCGCCCCAGTTCCATAGTGTGTTGCATCGCCGATGCAACACACACTCGCTCGTAAACCCATATGCCACGGTGATGCAACACCTCCCGCTTCATCCCGCATCCACTCCCTTCTATTCTGTACATGCAGATGCATCACTTCCTTGGCTCCGCCCGGGGCCCATTTCAAATGACCATCGGTTCTTCTTGCACTAACGTAACTCGACATGATGCAGCACATCGATATCATTAGCTTTTTTCTTTTGTACTTATGTTATTGAGTAGAAGAATTTAATCAGATTTCTTAACTCACTGATCAAAAAAAATAAGAGTCCACAATCGGACCAAAAATTAAACCATTATCATGAAGATTGTAAATACTTTGGTAGACTACCCTATTTCCTGCCGGACTCCTTTTTTTTGGCTCTCTTTGTAGATACAGGTATGTTTTCATCAGGACGACCCTTCTTTTTGCGAACACGACAGCTTCCATCGGGGAGTACGAGATCAACATCGTCTGACTTGCGCTTTCTTGACTTTTTTGCTGCTGTCCCTATGTTCTGATCAGTGTTGGCATCGGCAGGAGTGTCAATATTGGCCAGGGTGTTTGCATCCGCCGAAGGGTTAATGTTGGTGTGAGACAGGGTGTTTGCATCTGGGAGAGTGTTAACGTTGGCATGAGACAGGGTGTTGGCATATGCCGGAATGTTCATGTTGGCGTGAGACATGTTGGCATATGCCGGTGTGTCAAAGACGTGAGACAGTGTGTTGAAATTTGCAGGAGTGTTGAAGTTGAAATCGTTGCCGTTTGCATGTGCAACAGGGGTAAATGTGTTGAACTACGAATGTGAGTAATAATCTGTAGAACCGAAGGACTAAACTTACATCAACGCCTGGCAAAAAACAGTTTGTACCGCTATTAAAGTTATTCATTCCCGACGAATCTTGAAGCCCTGAGAAATTAAACAAATCTTGATCTACTTGCTGAATCGGCCAACTATACATTCGCTCGGACATGAGGGCTGTTAAAGACTGCTGTGGATTTGTATCAAAGTTCGAATTCAGGGTTGGAGAGAACGCCTGAGTTAAATTTGGAGCGAAGAGTGAATTCAAAAATGGTGGCTGATTTGGAGAAAAATGTGGATACTGAGTGGTCTGTGGAATTAGAGAAGGAGACTGAGTATTCGGAGCAGTGATATTTGGAGATTCCACAGTGGGAACTTGGGCCGGCGATGATTTCGGCTGAATGATGGGTGACACGTCGGAATTTGCCATAGTTGGTGGTTGCGCGATATTTGGAGATTCCACAGTCAGAACTTGCGTTGGCGATGATTCAGGCTGAATGACGGGTGACACGTCGGAATTTGCCATGGTTGGTGGTTGTGCATCTGCCAGAGCCAGAGGAGCTGAACCAGCTGGGCTTTGTGATTTCTCAGCCCAGAGCGATGCACGATGGAGACGTTCCTCATGAGCTACAATGCCAAATTAGCTTAGGATGGTATCAAAACCAAAAAAGTCATACAACTTACGGTGCCTCAGACACAAGAATTCCTTGAGTGGCTTGCTAACCCCTTCTTCCCAGTCTCTATGAGAGCTCATGAAGGTTTTTCCGGCTGCAGTTTTGCCCACAGAAGACCTGTAATGGAAATTTGAATGATGGAGCGAGAAAAGAGAATGAAAAACGCACATGCACATCTTAACATTTCCTTCCTTGTCTAAACCTCCTCCCATCAATGTAAAGCTAAAGCCGGTTGCTTCGCTAGCATCCTGTAAGAAGGAATTAATAACTGAGCCAATGATATCAATGCATCTATCAGTAAATTAGAATATGTTTAAATCAATCACATTTGAAGCGGCTCAACTCACTGTTGCTGACGTGCTAGTAAACTCTTCTCATCTTCATCCTCATCAGTTTCATCCTCTTCGTTCTCTTCTTCTTCTTCGTCACCATTATGTTCGGCATTATAAATATTCAGAACCTCCTCCCGAACTTCGGGAGATTCACCGGCCCAGCACTCGGCACGTATACGTTGGTAGTTCTTCAACTGAAGTGAGGCATGTTCTGGTTGAGACAACGGCTTGGGCTCTCCTTCCAGAGCGACATTTACCAATGGTTGTATCTTCTCTTTGTGGTAGAGGTCACTATATATGGCGAGTATTGTTCGTTTGCGCACCTTCTTGTCCTTGGAAGAATGGACCTTGCGAAGATAGCGGGCGAGTAAAGTCTTTGGATTCTTTGTGCGAATGGGCTTCGTACCGACGAGCCAGTGGACACGAGTATATAATCGCTATGGATAGAATCTTAATATGAAAACAGACAGAAGAGAAATGGAGATGAGACATACTTCCTTTCGTAAAGCCATGGCGCTTGAAAGCTCATCTAATTGCTCCTTGGTCAGCTGCGGATCCGCATCAGTCCGCTGGGGAAAGATGACTTTGATCTCGGGCCAGCGTTCCTCCCATTTTTCATGGAGTTGGTGGCGAAAGTCTTTAACGGCGTCATCCAGACGAGCTTTGAGGAGCACTTTGACTTGCTCCTGGAGATATTTGTCTTGCTCAGGTGTGCGAAACCAAGATTTTCCCATGAGGACGATAAAGAGATGTGGCAAACGAGGAGGAAAAGCAATGAGGAAGGAGAAGAGGCCGAGAGAGAAACCTGTCAGACAACGGAATAAAATTTCAGCTACGTTTTATAGCAGTAATTTTTTTTAAAACAGCGGACTTTAGACTCACAGATTTAGGAGAATACTGTCACACCCTGCTATCATGACATATTGCCATAGAGTATTCTGTTGAAATTCATGTAAAAATTACTGGGGCGATGGATGGAGTCGACTCACTATTTTTCTTCAAATATGAAATATAAAGACCACCGCTCCGAATAAGACCCAAAAAGAAGGTAAGGGTCGCAAGAGAGTCATGGGTCATGATGGAAGAGTCATAGATCTAGTCATATATCTAGATATGATCACGAACCGATCATTATACCCACCGTGCAAACAAACCTAGTAAATAAATTTTATTTTATTAGACCTTAAAAGGGCAAGGGGAAAACCATTCCTGTTCTTCTTACCAACGCCATGAAGTCCCCACTCAATGCTTCAAGCGCTCCTCCTCTATTGGCGCCAAGAGACATCGATACTGCAGGCCTGCTCTCCCTCCTTTATTCCCAAGTTACTACACTTAACGGTCAGTATCTTTTTCCCACATTTTTAATGCTCACTTAAAATGCCCTATCGGAACCCCCCCAGAACAAGTAACGGAGTCGATGGAGCATCTATCAAGCATCATATCACATGTTGTCTGTTTAAAAGGTGAGCCTTCTTGTCAAAAATATTCAGTAACTGAAAATCACATATGCATGCGCACTGGCGACCCTTAGAACAGGTGGAACTAGTCCAAGGAGCGATTGAGCGAATTGAACAATCGATTATGGCCCAAGGTAACCGGGATGCCAATTGCAACTGTCCGAGTCATGAGCAATCCTGTGAGTATCCCTTTACCATAGACAGAGTAATCGTACTAAAAGAGCTTGATAATCTAGTGTTGCAACATCCTCAGTAAGCCAATAGTAATAATCGCAGCACAAGTCAGGTTATTGATATCTATTTGTTATAGATTTCCTTATTCAGGTATACCACAAGGCGCAACGAACTTGAATCAGTCCATTCAAGGTGCCTTGACGTCCCCAAGGCGCTACCAATCGGGTACATATTGCTTAACTATTATTTCTATTCTACTTACTTCCACATTATTGCAGTGAATAGGAATAATCTGGAGACCCCGACATGTAGATCTCCTGTTTCCGTTGCCTCTCCCCGTTTTGGCACTCTTGCTCCACCGCCATCGCCATCTCCCTGCTCCCCTGTAAACCCTTCTCATGCTGCTTCGCCACCCGCGTACCTAAATTCTCCCTCGATCAAGATGCCACACCAAGTTGTGGCCGATTTAGTTTCTATTTCAGAGATGGGGACATTCTATATTGTTACGAAGGGTCGTGAGCCTGGCATCTATACAGATTGGTGAGTCTTTTCTTTTCCTACATGTAATGGTCTTTATTCATGGTCTTTATTTGTTGTAGGCCCAAGGCTGAGGCCCTGGTTCGTGGTTTGAGACATTCGGTATACTGCAAGAAGTACAATAAGAAAGATGCAATTCATGTTTACACAGAAGCGTATGAGGAGAATCGCTTAGAACGTGTTTTGAAGTAGAATATCTTTTATTTGTGTCGCTCGTTATGTTGAACTCCCCACTCGCAAATTTTTATTCTTTTGTTCTTGTTCCAGTTTTATTCCTGTCTTAAGGGTATATGAAATTGGAAGAAAATGGCTAAGGCAACTGTACTATTTGCAACTATACTTTGCTCGTCCTCAATTCTCTAAGTTCCCCCTCTCTGAGTCTGTATCTCTATCATCATCCATATCTACACTCCCGTTGTCATCGTCGTTAACTAGAGCCTCACGTCCAGGGAACAACCATCCGCACTGACAGAAGGGGCAAATATTCTGATGAACTCCAGGCATCTGCTTTGCAGGTTTTTCTTCTCGTAGCTTTTGTCGACGTCTAAAAGAAATGTAATTATAGTGAGATGTGAAATGAAAGATGTCCGAAATCATTACTTTCTCGTTCGGAGCCGTTGTTCTTCCTGAATACGCATTTTGTTTCTTGTTAAGGGCATTAGAGTATTTTCATAAATGGTCATGAAAGAGTATACCTGGCATAATAGTTACGACTCGCTTCCAGATGGCGAGTATATTTTTCAGAAGGAGGTAGTTTATCCCTACGCGGTTTTCGTTCTTTCTGTTGAGAGATTATTGTAGGCGCCATCGTGAAGTTGCTAGGTAGACATTAACAATGGAGATATTGTATTGAGAATGAATGTTCTTACCTCTTAATTTATAATGCGCGAGTGCATACAATGCCGACTAATTTAAATTGCATACAAAATCAAAATCAATATAATTTAGATAAGACAACAGACAACAGATAACTGTTTTCAATCTGACTCTCATTAGTTCGTGACAGGCCCGTAAGTCCTACAGCTGTTCGAGAATCATATCTTCTGTCTCTCCTGTCTCTCTCTCTCTGTAGTAATATGGGTAAAAAACGAAGACGAAAAGGTGACCCTCAGGATGACTCTGAGGACTTCCAGATGATGGATATCGATCTTAATCCATCTCCCTCTGTCCCGATTGCCTCATCTACTTCTACTTCTACTGTGATTAACTTCTCACAGTGGGATATCGACGGCGATCGGATCCATGGAACAAGTGCTCTTGCCTCAATTGACGGCCCTACAGTACCTCAGGCTTTGGCAACTGCCAGTGATGATTCAACCACTCAGGCAACATTTGACTACAATATCAATGTCGAATCCACATTACACGATGCTGATGAAGACATTAGCCCAGAGCATGATCCATCTGAGCATGATCCATCTGCCAGGGGGCATTCCTTATCGGTATCTCATTTCCGTTTGACAACGATAACTCCAGTTCTCAATCGTGTACCTTTCATTTCTTAGAATAACCCATTGCTGGCATGGCTCAAGTACACCAAAGACTTTCTTTTTGAACTCCTTAGACTCGATGGTAGGGGCGAACACAAAGACCAACTGAAGTGTAGTGGATGCTCGAAAAGAGAGCCAAAGTACCGTTGTCGCGACTGTCTTGGGGGGTCGTTATTCTGTGCAGGCTGCATCGCTGATAACCACAGATCTAATATTTTTCATTATATTGAGGTAACAGATCCACCATTTTATTAAATGAGACCTGCTTGCTAATATACTCTCTAAAGTTGTGGAACGGCAGATTTTTTGAACGTGTTACACTTAAATCGTTAAATTGCCGCATTCAACTTGGCCATCCGATTGGCGAGCCTTGCTTGCTTAAATATCCAGCCTCAGGTGACTCTTTTGTAGTCATCGATACATCTGGCGTTCATGAAGTAGGATTGGACTACTGTGGGTGTAGGGCAGGTATCAGCGAAGCGACTCAACTCCTTCGCTTTCGTCTCTACCCAGCCACCGTTCATAGCCCAAACACCGCAGCGACTTTTCGATGTCTTCACTATTTCCAGTTGCTTAGCTTTGAATCGAAATGTTCAGCTTATGAGTACTTTCAGACTCTTGTACGTGTTTCAGACAATACTGGCCTCAAGAATGTCAAGGTTTGTTCATCCTTCATCCTCACTAGTTTATTAATGACATGTATCTAGAAACGTTATAAGGAGTTTCTTCGCTTGATCCGTGAATGGCGTCATCTCAAGATGTTAAAACGGTCAGGTTATGGACATCTCAAGGACGAGGCCGAGACACAGAGCCATACATGCGCCTTGCTCTGCCCCGCTTGCCCACACCCTGGAATTAATCTTCCTCCCGATTGGGAAAATGCACCAAAGGAAAAAAGGTTTTGATTTAAATTAGATTATCACTTCTACTGACATGCTGACTTTAATCACACTACTTAGTTGGTTATACTCTTTGTTTGTGGCCCTGGATGGCAATTTTCGAATGAGCCGGAGAGGGGCATCAAGCGATGAGCGAGACCCTTGTCTGACCCAAAACTGTGGATACTTCGTTGACAAGGCAGAACTTGCAGCACATTTAGAAGCGCACAAAGGTCAGCCCCAGGAGGTAAGCATGGACTATTCCTCATTTATCCGTTATGACAGCTAACATGGACAGCGGAGTACATGTGTTTCCCATAATGCCGTGAATAACGCAGATACCAGGGATATACGTGGACTTGCCGTGACGGGAGTAGGAACAGTTGATTGTGCCCGCCACAACATGAAACGGCCCAATAGTATCGGTGACTTGCAATTAGGAGAAAAGTATGTTATTAAAACATTTTGATATATTGTTACTTACTAGTAAGTTACGAAATTCTAGATACATCAATATGGATTTCTTCTTCTTCTGCGGTCTGAGGCAGACTGCAATCAAATCCATTGTGGCATCGTACGACGTCGCTTGTCAATGGTGCAAGAAGTTCTGGACAAGAATGGCAGCTGCCTTCCCTGAAACGTGGCGTATCAACTTGTCTGAAGTTGATATTCGGTTCCTCGTCCCTAAATTCCATTTACCGGCTCATATTGAGAGCTGTCAACGATCTTTTTCATTTAATTATGCTCATTTTGTAGGTCGGACTGATGGAGAAGCTCCAGAGCGTGGCTGGGCCGACTTGAATGGTTTGGCTTATAGCACACATGAGATGGGCCCTGGTTCACGACAGGATACAATTGAGGACCATCTGGGTGATTGGAACTGGAAAAAGATTACGTCTATGGGCAAGCTTCACTTATGAACTGACTAGATCTATAACAACTGAAAATTCTTAGGCTCTACCCTCCTGCGAAAGATGAAGGTGGCCATTCAGCAATGCGCCGAGCAAAACCAGGCCTGGGAAGATCAATCAGCTTCCCTGGATTCAGAGCAAGTCTCAGAGTGGTCAGAAGAAGTTGAGAGATGGGAGAGGGATTCATCCGAGCCAAACCCATTTGAATCACGATCAACTAGTGTGTCATTAATAAATCTAAGATATTCGATTAATTCTTGTATTCTAGATCTGTCGCAAGCAGACATCCGTCTCCGATTAGCGCAAGAAGATGCTCAGGACCTTACCAAACTAAGCCCACCGCCTGGAAGTAACATGAGCGCTAGTTATATGATTCACATGGGACTGGAATTAGAGGAATCGCTGTAAGCCCCAGACCGTGCGCTGATTGATGTTTTACCAATTTACTTCAGATTCAAACTTCAAACAGAAGAAAAATCTTTAGGTCTCCATCCAACATCTTTGCAAAAAGCTCATATTCAGGAGAAAAAAAATTCATTCTTTCGGAAACTAGCATCTTGGCAGGAAGTACAGGCATTCTATCTTCCCACTGTTGCCACGCTTCGGAACAAAGAAAAAGACGACGAGAATGATCCAACCCTTTTCAGGGTCGAATTTTTCCTTCCATCACAAATCGAGAACAGTTTGAATTGGGACGATCGCTTATTCCGATTAGGGGAGTATGAATGGATGTTGCGTGAAGCTCAAGCCCAGGATTCTCTAACCAAGTTGCGCGACTTGCTTCGCCTACGAGATTTCCTGATCAAAAAGAAAAAGAACTGGTCTCGTGGTGTACAGCAAAATACACGTTCTCAATCAGAGATCAACAAAGCAGAGAAAAAAATCCGAGCCTGCACTGCCAAATATCGTGCAGCCCATTCTGCATTATGTGTCCTTGCGCAAATTCTGGTAAAGGGAGATAGTTGGAGCATGGAATTTCAGCAACTTAAAGACGATCACATCAAAGGCCTTCCTGTAGAAGGTTGGGGCGAAGGGACAAGGACACTATCCTGGATTTGGATGGCTCCTGGTGTCGTCAACCCTGAGATGAATAAGCCACAATTGATTGACGGTGCGTTGTGCGATTCCTGATATCAGTCATGGTGATGTCGACTAAGCTTTTTTTGGACAGCATTGCGAGTTCAATGGTGTCGCACTCGTGCTCGTGCTATGAGATGGTCCGAAGAGGTCTTGTTGCTTCGGGAAGAGATGAGAAGAGTCCTGGAGTACATGTCCTGGTTTGCCGATTGGTGGACCACTCATGCAGCTGTTCCTTCGATGGCTAGCGATCCATATCTATCAGAAGGTTTGTCAGCTTATGCGGCAAAGCAGGCAGATCTGAGATTATCCTTACGTAATCACTTCGAGACGCTTTGGAAGGATGTCCAATCTTGGCTTAAGGTAAACAAGGTACCGGGCATGGAGTCCACATATGTATATGATAATGATGACATTTGAGTTGCTTTTTCTTTAATAAATGTACATGGCATCATTTAAAGGCACAGTGTGTGAAAGCGGTGGAAAACTCGGTGCCATCACCTGGCCAGCGTGACTTTCGGTGACATTCATTCAAAAATTCAGTCTCATTTAAACATCCTTTTCTACCAAAAGACTTATAATAAAAAAGATTCAAATAGCTATGTAGGACACAGAGATAAACTGCCATGATGAAAGCCGTGCCGATGTTCAAGGTGGGAAAGGTGTTGCATCACCGTGGCCTACCGAACGAAAGGGTTAGCAAGCAAGTGTGTTGCATCACCGATGCAACACAATATGGAACTCAGGCTCGACATTCTGAGGCAGGACAGATGTTGCATCGCCGTGGCCTGCGGAACAAAAAGGTTAGCAAGTGTGTGTTACATCACCAATAGGATGCAACGCACCACAGAACTGGGCCCACTTTCTGAGGTGAGAAAGATGTTGCATCATTGTGGCCTATGGAACGAAAGGGTTGTCATGTGAGTATGTGTTGTATCGGAACTGGGCCATCATTCTGAGGCAGGAGAGATGCTGGATCACCGTGGCCTGCAGAACGAAAGGGTTAGCGAGCGAGTGTGTTGCATCGGTGATGCAACACTAT
>Ga0137438_1000311_pt1 | contig 10100 bp, 6 predicted proteins | sample EasRivERMGT157_2_FD_102327 | JGI IMG/M metagenome (GOLD analysis project Ga0137438, IMG submission 102327) | Soil microbial communities from meander-bound floodplain in the East River, Colorado, USA - East River MetaG ERMGT157_2 | ecosystem: Environmental > Terrestrial > Soil > Floodplain ... | reverse complement strand
GGTCGTCTTATCAAGCGAGAAATTCAGGTCGCCTTCCGGTAAAGAGCGAATGATCTCAGCAAAACGCTTGGCAGGGATCGAAATCGTCCCGTCGGTTTTGGAAGCAACTTCGATGCTGGAACGGACGCTGATCTCAAGATCGGTGCCCATGACGGCAAGCTTTTTAGCCTTCAGTTCAAGTTGCACGTTCTCAAGTTGTGCAAGGGTAGAGCGGGATGGGATCACGGCTGTCACTTTTGGCAGCGTCCCTTGAAGATCAGCGATATTTGCAGAAAATTTCATGTCTGAATTAGGTAAGAATGTACGAAGTTTAAGATGCAAATCTACAAAGAAAATCAGGAGAGGGAGTACGAAGTCCCATGTTCGAACATAAATATAGATGGGAATCAGTGGAGGAAATAACGGGAAAAACGGATCGATTGCCACTATTTTGCCCTTTTGCAATCAAACATTAATTATCTTTGTTGCCTCAGCAACGATCCACTAAGCCGATTACATCACGATGTTCCGTCTTTCGTCCTTTTTTATCGTTCTCCTTCTCTGCTGCCTGGCAGAGCTATCTTTTGCCCAGCTGAATGTCTGGCGCTGGCAAAATCCGCCTACGCAGGGAAATACCTTACAGGCTGTGCAAATGATCAGCTTGACAACAACTTATGCCTGTGGGAATAATGCAACGTTCATCAAGACGAGCGATGGAGGTGCCACCTGGGATGCCCAAGACCGTATATTCGGACTTGACGGCCGGAATTTCTTCGGACTTTCATTTCTCAATGCGAATTTTGGAATGGTATGTGGCGATAGCGGGAAGATCCTGAAAACCTATGACGGCGGAGCAACATGGAGCCTTCTTTCTTCGAATTCCGAAGGAAGATTGCATAGCATTCTTGTTGTTGATACGAACATTGCCTTCGTAGTCGGCGATGCCGGTACTCTTCTTCGGACAACCGATGGAGGAATTAGCTGGCATCCGAATGCTTCCGAACTCAAAACGAAATTCCTGAATATCCGGAAATTACGACCTGATTTTCTCACTGTTGTCGGATATAACGGCAGCCTTTTCAGATCTGTGGATTCCGGCCGGAACTGGGTTCCGATCATAGTACAACTTAATGGAATACCGGTCACTAATGATTTTTACGGACAAGTGTTTCTCAATGATAATACGGCTACCCTTGTCGGAAATCCGGGAGAAATCGTCCATACATCCGATGCAGGGCAGACATGGGTAAAGCAGACCGTCACGGACAGCGTCTTTTTTACAGCAGCGATCAATCAGATAGATGGGAAAGATCCGAATGTCCTTGCTTTTGTCGGTGATTATGGAGCGATCGCCTCGACAACCGATGGCGGCTTACACTGGACCAGGATACGAGTCGGAACAACGGATTCCCTGCGTGGACTATCATTCTTTGATAAGTATCATGCTACGGCCGTCGGGCGAAATGGCGTAATCCTTCGGACAAACGATGGAGGGATAACATGGCAGTTCCTTCCAAGCCCTCCGCTTGATGATGACCTTGTTGCTGTAGCGTTTCCTAAAGGTGACACTTCCCTTGGGATTGCCGTCGGCTACCATGGCGCGATTCTTCGCACAACCAATGGAGGAGCGAAGTGGGACCAGATGCAAAGCGGGACAATTAATTATTTAAGAGCCCTCACGTTCGTTGATCCTTTGACGATCGTTGCTGTTGGCGATTTGGGTACAATGCTGAAATCTACGGATGCCGGACAAACATGGAATTCATTGCCAAAGCAAACGACGAAACATTTTTATGGTGTGAGCTTTCCTACTCCGAGTTTTGGCTGGGCTGTTGGTGATTCAGGAATAGTACTATCCACGACCGATGCCGGAGGAACATGGATGATCCATCCTTTTAAAAAGAAGCTGGTTTTTCCGTGTGTTGCATTCCCTGATTCGCTCCATGGATTTATTGGCTCCGGAGGGTTCTTCCCATGGGGACTTTTTACAACTACCGATGGAGGAGTAACCTGGAATAATCCCCACGAATCAATAAATAATTCGGTTGAGGCACTTTCCATACCGTCAATGAATACTATTGCAATGATCGGCGGATGCGGAGGTGGAGGAATCAGAACAGCGAAAGTATCTCATGATGGAGGCAAAACGTGGATAGATGGAAGTGGCGGTTTTATTTATGGAATCAATTTTGTTGACGATCTGCATGGAACAGTTGTCGGAAGAATAGCGAATAAAATTTCCACTGGTTCGGGTATTTATCATACCACAAATGGAGGGCTAAGCTGGACAGAACAGCGCAATCCGGCTACTCAGGATCTGAGGGGAGTTTGTTTCGGTACAACTAAGGCAGGCACAGCTGTCGGGCTTAGTGGAAATATAATACGCATTACGACGGACGAATGATCAATCCAATGAACATGATTATGAACCGACTGATTGTTATATTCACACTATGTGTCAGTGTGTCTAATGGATTTGCACAAGATGGTTGGATCTTGCGAAAGAGCGGAACGACATCCCTCTTGAAATCAATTTCATCGTCAGATGGACAAAATGTAGTTGCTGTCGGAGAAACCGGAGTTGTTACAGTCTCTCATACTGCTGGAGTGACGTGGCAAGTAGAAAAGAATGTCGGACAAAGTAAAGGTATCGGGAATCTGAATGGAGTTGCTGCTATTTCAGACAAGATCTTTTGTGCAATTGGAAACGTCGATAGCGTTTTCCGTTCAACGGATAAAGGTGATACATGGGTTGGAGTAGGAGGAAATTTTGAAGCTTGCACTGCCGGTGGATTTTATGGCATCGTTCCGACTCTTTATGCCATTGACTTCGATTCCTCTATGGGTATTACTGTGGCAGTCGGGCCTGCCGGCACTGGTGTTTTTTCCCCTGATTCCGGAAAACACTGGGAGGAAAATATGGCCAAGGCAAATTTTTTTGATATGGATTGCGTCTCAATGAATAACGGTGCTGTTCTAGGTGCTACGTTTGGACTCAATAGAGGCTATATATATATTACAACGGATCAAGGTGATGATTGGACTGTCTTCTGGGTTCATAAAAATATTGAGCTTTATGGATGTGACAATGCGGGATGGACTATGGTAGGAGCACAAGGCACGATTTATCATTCCAATAATAAAGGGTATACCTGGGATTCACTTTGGGGTGGTACGAATGTGAATCTTAATGCTGTCCATTTCGGCAACATTGTTCGCGGCTATATTGTCGGTGATCATGGGACTATTCTGATGACAACAGACGGAGGATATACCTGGGAGAAACAGCATTGCCCGACAACGCAGAACCTTCGCAGCATTCACATGAGCGATCCGTTCCACGGTTTTATTTGCGGTGATAGCGGAGTCATCCTGACAACGCAAAACGGAGGGTACTATGATGAGAGTGTTGATCCGGTACCTCAATCAGTAACCGGCATACGCAATTATCCGAATCCGTTCACTTCAAGAACGACACTTGAAGTTTCGATCCCGCATCGTAGCTATATCCGACTCAGTATCTATAATATGCTTGGTGAAGAAATTGCGGTTCTTGCTAATGATGTATTTGATTCCGGCGTTAAGATGTACGAATGGAATGCAGGTGAAACTCCGAGTGGCGTATATCTTTGCAAACTGGAAATAGGCGGGCAGATCATTACCTCGCAGATCACTTTGGAGAAGTAATGTTGTTTTGATCTGAGAACTCTTCGCTATTAAGTTGATTATCTTTGTTATGAACATTTTGAACACATAGATTGGTAGTACCTGAGATGCATCGTCCGCTACTCTTTTTATCGGTTTTCTTTCTTTGCATATTTGCAACAGCCTCTTATGGCCAGATCAATGTCTGGCGCTGGCAAAATCCTCCTATTCAAGGAAATACATTGCAGGGAGTTCAAATGATCAGTACGACGACTACAGTCGCCTGCGGCAACAATGCAACGTTTATGCGGACTACAGATGCCGGCATTACATGGAATACGCAGGACCGGATACTCGGACTTGACGGCAGGAATTTCTACTCACTTTCTTTCCTTGATGAGAATATTGGGATGATATGTGGAGATGGCGGAAAGATCCTCAAGACAACTGACGGAGGATTAACCTGGAATTTGTTGCCATCCAATACGGCGGAGAGATTAAACAGTATTGTCGTCGTCGACGAGAATGTAGCGATCGTTGTCGGAAATGTCGGAAGTATCCTCCGTACGAGTGATGGGGGGAATTCCTGGTTCCCGAATCCTTTTGAAATAAAAACAAGGCTTACCAGTGTCCGGAAATTACGGCCAGATTTCCTTACTATTGTCGGGAATAACGGAAGTCTCTTCAAGTCAGTCGATTTCGGACAGAACTGGACTCAGATCAAAGTAGTAATTGGTGGAAACAGCATAGCAAACGACCTCAATGGCCAGGTATTTATTAACGATAATATCGCAACGCTGATCGGTACTCCCGGGGAGATCGTCCATACCACAGATGCCGGCCTTACCTGGACGAAACAAGTCACGACCGATAGTATTTACCTTACTGCAGGACTGAACCAGGTCGATGGAAAAGATCCGAACATTCTTGCTGCGATCGGTGATTACGGAACAATCATTTCCACGACGGACGGAGGAGTCCATTGGGATAAGCGGGAAGTGGAATCGGCGGACTCCCTTCATGGTCTTTCATTTTTAGATAAATTTAACGCAACTGCTGTCGGCAGAGATGGCATTATTCTTCGCACCAGTGACGGCGGTATCACCTGGAGATTTCTTCCGAGGAATCCACTGCTCGATCCATTGGCTGGAGTCGCATTCCCGAAAGGTGATACATCATTTGGTTTCGCAGTTGGATACTACGGTACGATACTTCGAACGACGAACGGCGGCAAAAACTGGGATCCGATGCAGAGCGGGACGACAAAGTATTTGAAGTCCGTTGCGTTTATGGATGCGGATCATCTTTTCGTTGTCGGAGATAATGGCACGATGCTTCGGTCATCTGATGCCGGAGTGAATTGGAGTCCTGTGGCGAGCGGAACAACGAAGAATTTGCAATCGGTATGTTTTCCAACGCCAAATTTGGGCTGGGCTGTCGGAGATTCGGGCGTTGTATTGGCTTCAAAAAACGGCGGGTCAACCTGGTCCGATCAGGGATTTGATCTAAGTTTACTTTTCAGTAGTATTGTCTTTCCCGATTCACTTCACGGATACTTAGGTTCGTATGGTTTTACCTCTCATGGCTTATATACTACGACCGATGGCGGAGTAACCTGGGATAATCCCTATATTACACATTTTGAAAAAATTAACGGTATCACTGCTCCCTCGGCGAATGTTGTTTCGATCGTTGGAATTATCTGCACCAATGATTTCATAAATAATGTATTAAAGGGAAGAGTCTGGACATCCCATGACGGTGGAAAAACCGGAATTGCAACATTTCCGGGATCTCCGAATCCAATGCTAGGAATTTATTTCTGCGACGATTTACATGGTACCGTTGTCGGAGCTAATGGATTAATATTCCATACCGTTGATGGGGGGAATACCTGGAAATCACAACAAACAGCTGCTGATGATTTACATGCCGTCTGTTTTGGAAATAGAAGCGCCGGAACAGCAGTCGGTAATGGAGGACAAATTCTGCGAATCACTACCGATGATTAAAAATATTTTATTCCAATGAAGTATTTCCTTTTAGCTCTTTTCTTAACGCTGCCGGTCAGCGAAGGATTTGCGCAGGATGGATGGATCTTGCAGAACAGCGGTACGACCCTTCCTCTCAATAGTATTGCATCCCTCGATGGACAAAATGCAGTCGCCGTCGGAGAAAAGGGAGTTGTGGTGAATTCTCGAAATGGAGGAACAGTCTGGCAATTGCAGAAGCCTATTACCTGGGCGCCGTTGCCGCGGCAAGATTCGAAGAGTCTTCATGGTGTTACAGCACTATCGGGTAATATTTTTTGCGCCGCGGGATTGCTTGATAGTATCTTCCGGTCCACAGATGTGGGCGTTACATGGAAAGGATATATAAGCAATGCAATGGGGGACTGCATTTTTTTCCTCGGAGGGCATCTCCAGCCGGATAGTACTTTGGGAGATTATGAGGAATTGTATGCGATAGACTATGACAGTATTTCTCATATATGCGTCGCTACCGGTCAGGATGTTGAAACGGTGTTTTCCGCTGATTCCGGAAAGCATTGGACCGAACGCCTGGAAACCCGTTATTATAATCTCGGCTGCGTATCAATACACGCCGGCCAGGTACTCTCTGCAAGTGCCGGATCGCCGGTTAATATTGGCGGATCCAATGGCGGAAATACATTTTTTTCTACTGATCAGGGAAGGAATTGGAGAAATGCATGGGTAAGAAGAAATATTTCTATTAACGGATGTGACGTTCAGGGTTGGATAATTGCAGGAGATTCCGGAGTAATCTATCATTCGTCTTCGCAAGGAGCATTTTGGGATCTTATTGCAAGTGGTACCAAAGTTAATCTGAATGCCGTTCATTTTGCCACAATTGTACGAGGCTATGCCGTTGGCGATCATGGCACGATCCTGATGACAATCGACGGAGGATATACCTGGGTCCAGCAGCATTGCCCAACAAAGCAGAATTTGCGCAGTGTTCACATGAGCGATCCGTTTCATGGCTTCATCTGCGGCGATAGCGGAGTTATCCTCACAACACAGAATGGCGGATACTATGACGACAGTGTTGACCCGCTTCCCGAATCTGCAAGCGGAATTCGGAGTTATCCGAATCCATCCACAGCCAGAACTGCAATTGAAGTTTCGATCCCTCGCAATGGAAATATCAGACTGAGCATTTACAACATGCTTGGTGAAGAAATTGCCGTACTTGCCAATGGTAGATATGAGTCAGGGCTTAAAACCTTTGAATGGAATGCAGGAAATGCACCGAGCGGCGTATATCTCTGTAAGTTGGAGATTGATGGGCAAGTCATTACCTCTCAGATTACTTTAGAAAAGTAAAAATCGGGGTATTGTTAAATATAGGCCTGTATTTTGGCAGAAATCGCCTAAAATGAACTTCTTCCGCCGGTTCGGCGTTTACCCGCCTCTCTAAAAAAAGAATCTTAGACAAGACAATGGAACAAGTTATACGAGCATTAGCAAGCAGTCAGCTCCGCGCTGATCTTCCAACCTTCCGCGCAGGCGATACGGTGAACGTATCCGTAGGCGTCGTTGAAGGCGATAAAGAGCGTATTCAGCATTTTGAAGGCATTGTCATGTCTCGCAAAGGCGCCGGTATTAATGAGACATTTACGGTCCGTAAAGTCTCCAATGGCGTAGGCGTCGAGCGTATTTTCCCGACTCATTCTCCCCGTATCGCAAAGATCGACTTCGTAAAGGGCGGCAAAGTTCGTCGTGCGAAGCTCAACTATCGTCGTGATCTTGGCGCAAAAGACGTTCGCAGAAAGACTACCTAGTTATTAGTCGTTAGTCTTTAGTCGTTAGCAGAGATTCTTGCGTTAACGAATTCTTCCTTTCCCGCTCCTGAGTAAACTTAACGTTTATCGTTCGTCGTTTGTTATTAGTCGTTCAACTAACGATTAAAGACTACGAACTAACAACTACCCTTGCTTCGCTCGCTTTTTATCAAGAACTATGCTCTGATCGAAGAGATCAAGGTCGATTTTGACCGTGGCCTTTCTATCATCACAGGCGAAACGGGAGCCGGTAAATCCATTCTCATGGATGCAATCAGTATGTTGATCGGCGAGCGGGCATCAGCAGATCTAATCCGTCGTGGAGAATCCAAAGCTGTGGTCGAAGCTGAATATGATATCACCTCCTTGCCTGAGATCAAGAAATTTCTTATTTCCCACGGTATTGAATGTGAAACCGATGATCTGATCATTCGGCGCGAGATCAATCAAAAAAGCGCGGCGCGGGCATTTATTAATGATAGTCCGGTAAGCATATCTCTCCTGAAGGAGCTTGGAGCCGAACTGCTCGATCTCCACGGGCAGCATGAACATCAATCCCTTCTTCATCCGGAACTCCATATTGATTTCCTTGATGAATATGCAGGACTAATAAATGATCGTAGAAATTTTCAAGTACTTTTCGAAGAATTTGCTGAGCGTAAAAGGAGCTATGATGACTTGCTTCGAAACAAAGCTCAAATTGGCCGCGAGAGGGAATTCCTCGAATTTCAACTGAATGAAATAAAGTCCATAAATCCGAAGAGCGGCGAAGATGAAGCTATTGAACGTGAACTTTCCATTCTCGAAAATTCGGAAGAGCTTCGAAATCTGACTGGTGAACTCCATGATCTCCTCTACGAATCAGATACTTCTGTTCATCTAGGTTTGGCAAAGGCAAAAGCCTCTCTTGAACGATTGAAGTATATCGATCCCGGTTTCGATGAACAATTCCGTGAATTGCAATCGGCGATTGTAATTGTTGAGGAACTGGCTCATTCCTTATCCGGCTATCAGGATAAGATCGAGTTGCAACCCGAGAAGCTGCAGGAATTACGAAACAGGCAGCTGAGCATCTCACGGTTAAAGAAAAAATTTGGTCCTTCTTTAGAAAACGTTCTTGCCGAATATGCAAGGCTGCAAGATCAATTAGGACCGGAACAAAATATCGACGAGCAGCTTCAGTCCATCGAGAAACAGCTGAAAGACCTGCAGCGAAAAGCATCGGCTTCGGCAAAAGAATTGAGTGAGGCTCGAAAGAAAGCTGCACAGAAGTTTGAAAAGAAAATCCTGCAGGAATTAGCAGCCCTCGGGATCGAGCATGGAAGGTTTAAGATTGATATCACCGCTGAAGAAATCAAGAATTCTGACATCACCCCTATTGCTTTGGACGGAAAGAATCTGGTAGCGACAAGAAAGGGATTTGATAAGGTCAAATTCTTTATCTCCACGAATAAAGGGGAGGATCCGAAGCCACTGGTAAAAGTAGCATCCGGAGGAGAAGTCTCCCGTATCATGCTTGCACTCAAGACCGTTCTTTCTGCGGGTGATAAGATACCTCTTATGATATTCGATGAGATTGATACAGGGATTTCAGGCAGAATTGCTCAGCAGGTCGGTAAGGCAATGAAAAATCTGTCGACAAAACATCAAATTATTGCAATTACTCATCTGGGTCAAATAGCAGCGTTTGCAGATACACATTATGCTGTCGAGAAATCTTTTACCGGCGATGTGACAACTTCAAAACTTCGTAAACTTTCAAAGATAGAACATGAAGAGGAGATCGCCCGCCTGATCTCCGGAAGCAAAGTCACCGATCGCTCGCTGGAAGCGGCCCGTTCATTACTGCAGGAAGCTCATTCCCTTGTCGAAGCCTGATCTGCAATATCAGAACGCTCTCGCTGAACTTCTTTCATTGGAGTTCACGGGCATGAAGCTTGGATTGGATAATATCCGAGAACTTCTCTCAATACTTGGAGATCCTCAGAAGAAATTCGAGTCGATCCATATTGCCGGAAGCAACGGAAAGGGAAGTGTCTCGGCAATGCTTGCTGCTGCAATGCAGGCGAATGGTTATATTACCGGTCTCTATACTTCGCCGCATCTTGTAGATTTCAGAGAAAGAATTAAAATCAACGGCGAACTGATTACCGAAGAATACATCGCCTCTTTTTTAGATAAGATCTGGAAAGATGTCGAACGGCTTCAGGCCACATTCTTTGAAGTAACGACAGCATTAGCTTTTTCATACTTTGCAGATCAGGGAGTCCGGATTGCTATCATCGAAACGGGCCTCGGCGGCAGGCTCGATGCAACTAATGTTTTAGAAAACCCTCTTGCAACGGTAATCACTTCGATCAGCTTAGAGCACACCGCCCAGCTTGGAAATACACTTGAACAAATTGCCGGAGAGAAAGCCGGAATCATGAAGCCTAATTCGCCGGCTATCGTCAATGTTATCAATGAACTCAGGAATGTATTTCTGAAAAAAGCGAAAAATATAGGTACATCAGTTCTATTTGTTGCCGATCTCGATCCATCGGACGAATATCGAAATCTGGTAGTACCTTTTCAAGGGCCACATCAAGAACAAAATCTCCGGATGGCCTTAGTAACTCTCGATACTTTACGACTTCCATTAAAAAGAGAATTGAGCATCCAGGGAATTGCT
>Ga0137438_1000310_pt1 | contig 10102 bp, 10 predicted proteins | sample EasRivERMGT157_2_FD_102327 | JGI IMG/M metagenome (GOLD analysis project Ga0137438, IMG submission 102327) | Soil microbial communities from meander-bound floodplain in the East River, Colorado, USA - East River MetaG ERMGT157_2 | ecosystem: Environmental > Terrestrial > Soil > Floodplain ... | reverse complement strand
GCCGCGGCCAATGCGCGCATCGTCTATTGTTCGATCACCGGATACGGCCAGGACGGGCCGTATCGGGACCGCGCCGGCCACGACATCAATTACATCGGCTACGCGGGCGTCGGCGACCAGATCGGCTCGCGCGAGGCGCCGGCGGTGCCGAACTTCCAGATCGCCGATCTGCTCGGGGGCGCGCTGGTGCCGGTGATGGGCATCCTTGCCGCGCTCGTCGATGCGCGTTCCTGCGGCCGCGGCCGCCATGTCGATGTCGCCATGACCGACGCCGTGCTCGCGCACGCCATCGTGCCGCTGCTCGGCGTGCTCGACACGGGTAAGGCGCCGGCGCGCGGCACGACCATGCTCTCGGGCGGTTTGCCCTGTTACAACGTCTATCGAACCGCCGACGGCCGTTTCATGGCGGTGGGTGCACTGGAGAGGAAATTCTGGGAAGCGCTGTGCGAGACGCTCGGCTGCCCGGAGCTGAAGTCGAAGCACATCGTCTATGGCGAGGAGGCGAGGCCGGCGAAGGAACGGCTTGCCGCCATTTTCGCCACGCGTACCCAGGCGGAATGGAGCCGCCACTTTGCCGCGATCGACTGCTGCGTCAGCCCCATCCTCACCATGGACGAGGCGCTCGCCAACGAGCAGTTGCGCGCGCGCGGGATGATCGTCGAGGGGAAGAGCGGCATGCCGGAATTCGCCCTGCCGGTACAATTCAGCGAGTTCGAATTCGCGATCGAGCGTGAAGCGCCGCGGCCGGGCGAGCACTCGCAGGAGATCCTGCGTGAAGCGGGCTACGGCGAGGCCGAGATCGAGGCGCTGGCGCAGAAGAAGGTGATTTAGAGACTGCAGTGCCGAGCGATTGCCCCTCTCCCCATCCCTCTCCCCCGCGCGCGGGGGAGAGGGGGACAGACGCGTAGCGGCTGTGGGTGAGGGGGTGAGGACTCTCAGGAGAAGAGGCAAGAATGAAGTTTGGAAGAAAGATCGCTGCAGTGCTTGGACGAAGCGTGTTTTTACTTGCATTTTTCCCGGCGGGGACTGCGGCGGCCGACGAGCCGAAAATCACCGAGGAGACGCCGTACGTCAAATCGCCCGCGATCGTGGTCGAGACGATGCTCAAGCTTGCCGGAGTGCGGGCAAACGATTTCGTCATCGACCTGGGCTCGGGCGACGGCCGCATCGTCATCGACGCGGCAAGAAAATATCACGCGCGCGGGCTTGGCATTGATTACGACCCGCGGCTGGTGAAGCTGGCGACGGACAACGCCCGCGATGCCGGCGTCGCCGGAAGCGTGTCCTTCCAGGAGCAGGACATCTTCAAGACCGATTTCACTGCGGCATCCGTGGTGACCATGTATCTGCTGCCGGAATACAACCTTGCGCTGCGGCCGCGTCTCCTGCTGCTCAAGCCCGGCACGCGCATCGTGTCGCACGACTGGGGCATGGGGGACTGGCAGGCCGATGCGAGCGTGACCATTCCGGTGCCCGACAAGCCGGTCGGCATGCGCAAGGAGAGCACCATCTATTTCTGGGTCGTTCCGGCGCGAATCGAGGGCCGTTGGCGCTCGCGCGTGCCGACTTCGAAGGGAGTGACCGACGTCGAATTTGATTTGCGCCAGTCGTTTCAGCGTTTCGAGGGCAACGCGACCCTGCGCGGGCGACAGGTGCCGCTGGCGCGTACTTTCCTCAAGGCGAACACGATCTCGTTCCGCTTCACCGACGGCGGAGAGACGCTGCGTTTCCAGGGCCGGGTGTCGAACGGCCGCATCGCCGGGCAGTTGCTGCGTCCCGGCGACAAAGGCCATCGCTGGCGGGCGTTGCTCGACGCCCGCTCCTAAGTCTCAGGCACTGACCAGCGGTACGAGCTTGCCGCCGATTCTCGCGACCGCTTTTGCCCGCTCGAGGTCCGCGACGAGGTACTCTGCGAGCTCCGCGGTGCTCATGCCGAGGTGGCGGCGGTTGATCTCAGCGAAGATCGGCACGCTGTCGATATAGGCGCACAGGCCATCGAGCGCGAGGGCGCGCTTTTCCAGCAAAGAAAAAGTCAGCATCACCTTGACGCAGTGCCGGGCGAGGCGGGTGATGTCCTGCTCATAGCCGTCCAGTCGCCGGAACGCGCGCTCCAGCGCGGCACCGACGTCGTCGAACGGCCGGCCGTGGCCCGGAATGACGACTTTCACATCGAGGGCCGCAATGGCATCGAGCGTCGCGCGCGTCTCACTGAATGCGTCCTCGCGCCCGAAAAGCGCCGGAAAAATCACGCCGAAGCCGTTTTCCCACAGCGCATCGCCGGAAATGAGGACGCGCGCCTCGGGCGCATGGAACATCGTTGCGTGCATGTCGTGTCCCGGCGCGGCCAGCACCTGCCAGTCGAGTTGGCCCATGCGCAGCACCTCTCCGGGCGCGAAGGCGTCGTCGTAGCGGAAGCGCTCGGCGCGCTGGTCGGCGAAGGAGAGATACAGCCCGGCTTCATCCCAGGCATCGATCAGCGGCGCCTCACCGATGGGGATGCTGATGCGGCAGCCGTAGCGACGCACAATCGCGGCGTTGCCGCCCATGTGATCGGAATGGCAATGGGTGTTGACCAGCCGCCCGAGCGGTGCACCGGCAAGCGCGTGCCCGACCAGGGCCAGGGTTTGCGGCGCATGCGCGCCATAGCCGGAATCGACCAGGGCGAATCCTTCAGCATCGTGCAGCAGGATGTTGTTGGACGAAAGCCAGCCGCGCTCCAGCACGCGAACGCTTGCGGGCAGCTTCAGCACGCGGTTTTCCTCGCGGCTAGTTGCGCCAGAACGTCGCGCTTCCGGGTGTCGGTGAACGCGGACCACGCAGCGATCTCGTCGAGGGTACGAAGACAGCCTTCGCACAGGCCGGTTGCCGGATTCATCCTGCAGACATTGATGCAGGGCGAGGTTACCTCGCTCCGGCGCAGCGCTGTGCTTTGCCTCATGAATTCAACTTTGCCGCCAGCGCCCGCGCCACCTTCGAGGCCGGCTCACGCTTCAGTTCGCGGCAGATGAATTCCCCGGCGCGGAATACCTTCACCAGATCGACGCCGGTCTCGATGCCCAATCCGTCCAGCATGTAGACCACGTCCTCGGTGGCGACATTGCCGCTCGCGCCCTTTGCATAAGGGCAGCCGCCGAGTCCGGCGACGGCGCTGTCGATGACGGTGACGCCCAGTTCGAGCGAAGCGTAGATATTGGCCAGCGCCTGCCCCCAGGTGTCATGCAGATGCACGGCGAGCCGGTTGAGCGGCACTTCGGCGGCCACGGCTGCGAGCATCGCGCGTATTTTTCCCGGCGTGCCGACGCCGATGGTGTCGCCGAGCGAGATCTCGTAGCAGCCCATGTCACCGAGTCGCTTTGCGATCTCCGCGACCGCGCGCGGGGCGACCTCGCCTTCGTACGGACAGCCGGCGACGCAGGAGACGTAGCCGCGCACGCGCATGCCGCGCGACCTTGCCGCGGCGATCACGGGTTCGAAGCGCGCCAGGCTTTCGGCGATGCTGCAGTTGATGTTCTTCCGGCTGAAGGTTTCGGAGGCGGCGCCGAACACAGCGATCTCCCCGGCGCCGGCGGCGACCGCGGCCTCGAATCCTTTCATGTTCGGCACCAGCACCGGATAGGCGACGCCGGGCTTCCTGCGGATGCCGGCCATGACCTCGGCGTTGTCGGCCATCTGCGGCACCCATTTCGGCGACACGAAGGCGGTGGCTTCGATGATCGCAAGGCCGGCGTCGGCGAGCCGGTCGATGAGCGCGATCTTGACCGCCGTCGGCACGCTCGCCGGCTCGTTCTGCAAACCGTCGCGCGGGCCGACCTCGACGATGCGGACTTTCGCGGGCAGGTTCACTGAAACCGCTTTCCTCCGCGCGCCCTGTGTTCTCCGTGGCTCAAGATTTTTTCTTCCTCTTGGTCTCTTTGCGTTTCGCGCTTTGCTTCCCGCCTCCGGCGATCCATGCCGGAGGTCTCTTCTCGAGGAACGCACGCATGCCTTCCTGGCCTTCCTCCGACACGCGGATCGTGGCGATGCGCGTCGCAGTATCGGCAATCAGGTCGGGCGTAAGCGCGTTTCGCCCGACCGTGCGGATCAGGTCCTTGGTCGCGGCCTGCGCTGCGGGTCCGCCCTGCACCAGGTGGCCGAGAATTTCATTCACTGTTGCATCGAGCGCCTCCGCCAGCACCAGCTCCTGCACCAGGCCGAGGCGATAGGCTTCGGCGGCGGCGAAGCGCTCGGCGGTGAGGAAATAGCGCCGCGCGGCGCGCTCGCCCATCGCGGCGATCACGTAGGGGCTGATGGTCGCGGGCGAAAGCCCCAGCTTGACCTCCGAGAGGCAGAACTCCGCGTCCTGCGCGGCGATCGCGATGTCGCAGGCCGCAAGGAGTCCCATGCCGCCGGCGAAGGCGGCGCCGTGCACGCGCGCGACCGTCGGCTTGGTCAGCGTATGCAGGCGGTAAAGCATGTTGGCAAGCGCCAGGGCGTCGGCATGGTTCTCCTCGAAGCCGAATGCCGCCATGCTCTTCATCCAGTTCAGATCGGCGCCGGCGCAGAATGCGCTGCCGCGCCCGGCGAGCACCACGGCGCGCACGTCGGCATCCGCATCGAGTGCAGCAAAGGCCGCGGTGAGTTCGGCGATCATGGTCTGGTTGAAGGCGTTGCGCACTTCCGGTCGATTGAGCCAGACAATGCAGACGCCCTGGCCGGACTGGAGCTCGATGGTTTTGTATTTCATGCCTGTTGTTCTCCGTCAATGATGTACGTGATGCGCCGCGCAAGTGGTCCGGTAGCTACTGCGGTTCAATCAGGACTTCGGTCAGCACCGAGTTGGCGATGAAGCAGAGCGCGTGCGCTTTCTCATGCAGCCCCTGCAGTTGTTCCGGAGTTGGCGGTTGCTTGCCACCGAACGCGATCCGCGGACGTAACGTGACCCGCGTCATCGCCATTCTGCCGTCGCGGTTCTTCTCGAGCACGCCGATGGCTTCATCGGCGTAGCGATCGACGGTGAACTTCTTCTCGCACGCGAGGTACAGGAACCACAGCATGTGGCAGGAGGACAGCGACGCGACAAAGGCCTGCTCGGGATCCACGCCCGGGGCCTGCGGCGCGGTCGGCGGAATATTGGCGCGCGCCGCCGTTCCCGGAACGGTGATGCCGTCGTCAAAACCGATGCTGTAGGAGCGGTCGTAGGTGGGATTGGCAAAGTCCGGAGTGGTTCGCTTCCACTCGATTCTGGCGCTGTGGCTGGACATCGGCATCGATCCTTTTTTCAGGTTACAACCGGAATACTCGGCACTCTATCTCTTCGATCGGCGCATGGGGCGCGGCCGAGCAGGGAGGGGGCTTGCTATTGATGACGGGCCTGCGCTTACCAGCCGCCGGTATGCAACCACTTGTCGATCTGGTCGAGCCGGTCCGAGCCCCAGAAGGGCTCGTCGTCGACGACGATAAAGGGCGATCCGAATGCTCCACGTGCGATTGCCTTGTCCACTGCGGCCTTGGTGCGGTCTTTCACCATCTGGTCGCTGATGCCGGCGCGGACTTCGTCGGCATTCAGTCCCAATGCTGCGCACACGGCAATCGTGTTTTCGGCGTTGGAGATATCGATGCCCTCGACGAAATAGGCGTGATAGAGCGCTTTTGCCAGCGCTTTCGCACGCTTCGGGTCTTTGCCGTCCAGCCAGTAGAAAGCCCGGGCGGGTGCAACCGTGGCGATCGGGAATGCCTCGGGCTGGTGATATTCGACCCCGTGAAACTTTGCGCTGCGGGGAAAGTCGCGCTCATGATACGGACCCTTCATCGGGATCGAGGGCAGGGGCGTGCCACCGGTCGCCTTGAAGGCGACACCGAGCAGAAACGGTCGCCAGGCGACTTCGCGGCCGTGCTTTTCCGCGATGGCGTCGATCTTGCAGCTGGCGATGTAGCCGTAGGGAGAAGAAAAATCGAAATAAAATTCTATTGGATTTGCCATGGATGATTGCCCTTGATTCCCTGTCGCTGATTCAGCAGAGTTCGATCGCCATCGCGGTGGCTTCGCCGCCGCCGATGCAAAGCGAGGCCACGCCGCGCCTGCCGCCGGTCTTCCGCAGCGCGCCGATGAGTGTGACGAGAATGCGTGCGCCCGAGGCGCCGACCGGATGGCCAAGTGCGCAGGCGCCGCCGTGGATGTTTACTTTGTCGTGCGGCAGCGCGTGTTCCCGCATCGCCGCCATGGCGACCACGGCGAACGCCTCGTTGATCTCGTAGAGGTCCACCTTCGCTGCGCTCCAGCCGGTACGGTCGAAAAGCTTCCGGATTGCGCCGACCGGCGCGGTGGTGAACCAGCCCGGCTCCTGCGCATGGGTGCTGTGGCCGACGACGACAGCGAGCGGCTTCAATCCCAGCTTCTCGGCGCCGGAGCGGCGCATCATCACCAGCGCCGCGGCGCCGTCGGAAATCGAGCTCGAGTTGGCGGCGGTCACCGTGCCGTCCTTGCGGAATACGGGCTTGAGCGTCGGGATCTTGTCGAAGTTGGCCTTGAACGGCTGTTCGTCCTGTTCCATGAAGCGCTCGTTCTTGCCGGCCTTGATGGCGATCGGAGTCATTTCCCAGGCGAACCCGCCGTTCTTGTTGGCGGCCTGGGCACGCTCGAGCGAGGTCACCGCGAACTTGTCCTGCTCCTCGCGCGAAAACTGGTATTTCGCCGCGCAATCCTCGGCGAAGCTGCCCATCAGGCGGCCTTCGCCTTTTTCGTCACGGGCGTAGGCATCCTCCAGTCCGTCGACAAACATGTGGTCGAGAATCTGGCCGTGGCCCATGCGATACCCCGCGCGCGCTTTCGGCAGCAGATAGGGCGCGTTGCTCATTGATTCCATGCCTCCCGCGACCAGGATGTCGTTGCTGCCGGCAAGCAGGAGATCGTGGGCGAACATCGCCGCCTTCATGCCCGAGCCGCACATCTTGTTGATGGTGGTGCAACCGGTGGAGAGCGGCAGGCCCGCGCCCAGACTCGCCTGGCGCGCCGGCGCCTGGCCCAGGCCCGCGGGCAGCACGCAGCCCATGATCACTTCCTGCACCTGTTCCGGCCTGATGCCGGCGCGCTCGACTGCGGCGCGGATCACCGCTGCGCCAAGCCGCGGTGCGGCGATGTCCTTGAGTTCGCCTTGAAAACCGCCTATTGGCGTCCGCACCGCGGAGACAATGACGACCGGGTCGTTTTGCATGATTGCCTCCAGAATTCCCGTTTCTATTTCGTTTCGGCGAACAGCTCGCGGCCGATCAGCCACCTGCGGATTTCCGACGTGCCCGCGCCGATTTCATACAGTTTGGCGTCGCGCCACAATCTCCCGGTCGGACTGTCGTTGACGTAACCGTTGCCGCCGAGGCACTGGATCGCCTCGCCCGCCATCCAGGTCGCCTTTTCTGCGGCGTACAGGATGGCGCCGGCGGCATCCTTCCTCATGGATTCACCGCGGTCGCAGGCCTGGCCGACGGCGTAGACGTAGGCGCGGCAGGCAGTCATTGTGGTGTACATGTCGGCCAGTTTGCCCTGCATCAGCTGGAATTCGCCGATCGGCTGGCCAAACTGCCGGCGCTCGTGCAGGTACGGCACCACGACGTCCATGCAGGCCTGCATGATGCCGAGCGGCCCGCCTGCGAGCACGGCGCGTTCGTAATCGAGGCCGGACATCAACACGTTCACGCCGCTGCCGATGTCGGACAGAATATTCGCCTCGGGCACTTCGCAGTCCCGGAACACCAGCTCGCAGGTGTTCGAGCCGCGCATGCCGAGCTTGTCGAGCTTCTGCGCGGTGGAAAAGCCCGGCATTCCCTTCTCGATCAGGAACGCGGTAATTCCGCGCGGGCCGGCGTTGACATCGGTCTTGGCGTAGACCACCAGCACGTCGGCATCCGGCCCGTTGGTGATCCACATCTTGCTGCCATTGAGGATGAATTTTCCCTGGCGGTATTCGGCGCGGGTTCTCATCGATACCACATCCGAGCCCGAGCCCGCCTCCGACATCGCGAGGGCCCCGACACGCTCGCCCGTGACCAGTCCGGGAAGGTATTTCTTCCTCTGCGCTTCGCTGCCGTTCCTGCGGATCTGGTTGACGCAAAGATTGGAGTGCGCGCCGTAGGAAAGGCCCACCGAGGCCGAGGCACGGCTGATTTCTTCCATGGCGACGATATGGGCGGTGTAGCCCATCAGCGTGCCGCCGTATTCTTCCTCGACCGTGACGCCGAGCAGGCCCAGGGTCCCCATTTTTTTCCACAGGTCCATCGGAAACTGGTTGGAGCGGTCGATCTCGGCTGCGCGCGGGGCGATCTCCGCGCCGGCGAAGGCCCGCACCGTGTCGCGCAGCATGTCGATATCCTGGCCCAGGGCGAAACGCAGCCCGGACAGTTCGATCATCGGCACCCCGCCGGCGGGGAGGTTCTGGGCTGGGTCCATGGAAGCCTGCGGAAAGGGGTGAAAACTTTACTTTACGTTAACGTAAACGTCAACTCGCCTGTGCGCTTGAATGTCGGCTTGAAGCGACCGGCCTCAGGCCGTCTGGCGGCGCTTCCGGGTTCGGGCGGTGCCGAGGAGCTTGCGCGACTGCTGCTCGAAGGTGCGAATTTCGGCGAGCAGCGCTTCGAGGTCCTCGCGCTGCTGCTCGAGCTGCTCGCGCCGGGCAGCAAGCGCGGCGACGAACTTCTGCAGTTGCGGCCGCTCGTCGTGCGCAGAGTCGTAGATGTCGAGCATCTCGCGCACTTCGGCGAGCGAGAAACCGAGCCGCTTGCCGCGCAGGATCAGCTTCAGGCGCACGTAGTCGCGCTTGGAATAGACGCGGCGGCTGCCGACACGCTGGGGTTCGAGGAGGCCCTCGTCTTCATAGAAGCGGATGGTGCGCGGCGTAACGTCGAACTCGCGCGCCATATCGCTGATGGTGTGGATTTCGCTGGACTCGCTCATGGGGGCAGGCGCCAATTTTGTGGCGGGTGGTGTGGCGGGTGGGGCCGTAATCTGCGAAAATTCACGTTTTTCGGGAGAAGCAGGCGGATTTTACTCCGACTTCGCTGCCCGTCCAAAGCGCATGACTCCCCAATCCATACTCGAATACCCGCAGGCGATGCCGCCCGCCGCGGGCGAGACCCTTGAAATCGCCCCCGGCGTGCATTGGCTGCGCATGCCCTTGCCGTTCGCGCTCGATCACATCAACCTGTGGCTGCTCGAGGATGAGGTGGACGGCCTCAACGGAAAGGCGGCGGCCTGGACCATCATCGACTGCGGTTACGGCAATGATGCCACGCGCTCGCTATGGGAGCGGATTTTCGCCGGGCGCATCGGCGATCGTCCGGTAAAGCGCGTCATCGTCACGCACCATCACCCCGACCATGCCGGCAACGCCTGCTGGCTGACGCGGCATTTCGGGGCGGAATTCTGGATGCCGCAGGCGGAGTATTTCGCCGCGCACGCCCATCGCGACGGACAGGCCGGATTCGACTTCGAGAACTATGTGGCGATGTTCAGGAAGAACGGCCTCGCCGGCGCGCAGGTGGAGAAGATGCAAGGACGCCGCGGCGGCTATCGCCGCGGTGTGCCCGAGTTTCCGTCGTCATACCGGCGTCTTACCGACGGCCGGACGCATTCGATCGGCGGCCGTGACTGGCGCGTGATCATGGGTTACGGCCATGCGCCCGAGCATGCGGCCCTCTACTGCAAGGAACTCGGCGTTCTGATCTCCGGTGACATGGTGCTGCCGAAGATTTCGACCAACGTCAGCGTCTGGGCGAACGAGCCCGAAGGCAATCCGCTGGCCCTGTTTCTCGATTCGATTTCACGTTACGCGGAGCTGCCGGCAACGACGCTCGTATTGCCGTCGCACGGCCTGCCCTTCCGCGGCCTGCGCGAGCGCATCGCGCAGCTGCATGAGCACCATCGCCTGCGGCTCGCCGAGCTGCACGAATACTGCGATACCCCGAAAACGGCGGCCGATGTGCTCCCGGTTCTGTTCCGCCGCGAGCTCGACACGCATCAGCTGTTCTTCGCCATGGGCGAGGCCATGGCGCATCTGCATTTCCTGCGCGGCGAAGGGCGTCTTGGCTGCGAAGCCGGAGCGGACGGAACGGTCCGCTACGTCCAGAGCCGGGG
>Ga0137438_1000309_pt1 | contig 10105 bp, 8 predicted proteins | sample EasRivERMGT157_2_FD_102327 | JGI IMG/M metagenome (GOLD analysis project Ga0137438, IMG submission 102327) | Soil microbial communities from meander-bound floodplain in the East River, Colorado, USA - East River MetaG ERMGT157_2 | ecosystem: Environmental > Terrestrial > Soil > Floodplain ... | reverse complement strand
GCGTTCGTCGACCTCCGCGCGTCGCGCAAGCTGGTCGCCGACCTGACCGGGCGCTCGTGGCCCCGCGAGCTGGTCGGCGGCGCGCTGCGGGTCGGCTCGGGCCAGCTCCGCCGCGTGCTCGGCGGCGGCCCGGCGCACTCGAGCGCGCCGTAGCCGCCGGCGGCAGGCCTGACACGATCAGCGCCGGCGCGCCGCTACCGGAAGTCCTGCTTGAGCTCGTGCTCGAGCCGCAGGATCGTCGCCTTCTGCTTCTCGAGCACCTCCTTGAGCTGGCGCTGCGACTGCTCCTCGCGCATCCGCGTCGCGCGATCGCGGCCGGCGCGCGCCACCGCGGCGAGCGCGACCACGCGCGCCACCGTGACGGCGACCTGGGTCGCGGCCTCGATCACGACCATCTGATCGTCGGGATCGCGAAACGCGCGATCGACGGAGGTCATCAGCCGATCGAACACCAGCTCGGCGTCGGCGAGCACGGCCTCCTCGCGGTCGCCCCAGGCGAGCCGGCGCGCGACCGCGTCGTGCAGCGCGAGATCGAGGCCGGGGACCGACTCACCGCCGATCGACAGCGCGCGGAGCAGGGCCTCGAACACCTCGGCCCCCGGCGGATCGCGATCGCCATGACGGACGGTGTCGAGCACCTCGTCGCGCAGCACCCGGACGGCCTCGGTCAGATCGACATCGGACATGTCACCTCCTCACCACTCGGTGGTCCCGCGGGCGCCCCACGGCAGGCTCGGGTCGACGATGGTCGCGAACCGGCGCTCGAGATCGGCGCGCTTGCGCTCGACCTTGGCGACCGCGTCGCGCAGGGTGCCGGTCACCGCCTGGATCTCGCGCAGGCGCTCGCCGAGCGGCGCCACCGCCTCGAGCACGAGCCCGGTGGTCGCGCCGACCAGGCGCTGGTGGGCGGTGCTGAGCGCCCGCAGCACCCGCATCCGGATCGCCGGCGGGGCGCGGAGCTGCTGCACGCACGCCGCGGTGACGATCCGCGCCTTGTCGAACGCGTCGAACAGCGGCATCACGCCGGCGTTGTCGACCGCGCGCACACCGTACAGCTCGCGCGCCGACTGCACCGCGGTGGCGAAGTTGCCGCCGCGGTCGTTCGCGACGGTCTCGAGCGCGACCAGGATCTGCGCGACCAGCTCGGCGCGCGGCGACAGCCGGCCGCGCGCCAGCGTGATCGTCTTGCTGATCGCGGCCACCACCTCGGCCGACTCGCCCGAGCTGGTGATCGGGCGATCGGGGCGCAGGAACGGCAGCGTGGGTCGGTCGATGAAGCGCTCGCTCGCGCGCGCCCGCGCGTCGCCCCCGGCGCGGGCCTCGCCGTCCGGGGTCAGCTCGGCGATATCGATCAGCGCGAGCGACTCCTGCGTGGTGTGCTCGACGGTGTCCTGCGCGGCGCTGTGCAGCTCGATCAGATCGGCGTCGATCTGGCGCAGCCGCTCGGCGAGCAGCCCGCCGAGCGCGAGCTCCACGACGATCAGCGCGCGCGACACCGCGACGTCGAGCAGGAACCCCAGCCGCGCATCGCCCGCGCGGATGTCGTCGACCACCAGCCGCGCGCTGGCGCCGAGGATGTCGACCAGGCCGCGCACCGCCTTCCAGTCGCCCCCGCGCTCGAACCAGCCCGACGCGAGGGTCTGCGCGAACGTCCACACGTTGACCCCGGTCGACTTCTCGAGGTCGTGATAGATCGCCTGGCACAGCGACGCCGCGACCAGGTCGATCGCCTCGTGCGCCGCCAGGCCGCGCACGATCGGGTTGCGCGCCAGCCCGCCGTCGCTCGCGGCCTGCAGGAAGCGCTGGCGGCGCTGCCACCACGCCACCGCGCCGCTCGTGCGGACGACCTGGGTCGACGACGGCGCCGCCGCGGGCGCCTCGATCACGATCGTCGACACGTTGTCGCCGCCGCCGCCGCGCAGCGCGAGCTCGATCAGATCGCGGGCGACGTGCTCGGGGGCGTCGCCCGAGCCCAGGAGGTACTGGATCGCCTCCGCCGAGGCGTAGCCGTAGAGCCCGTCGGAGCACAGCAGCAGGCGATCGCCGGGCCGCAGCTCGAGCTCGACGACGTCGACCTGGGTCTCGGGCTTGGCGCCGAGGTTGCGCGACAGCACGTTCTTGTACGGGTGGCGCTCGGCCTCGTCGGCGGTGAGCAGGCCGCGCACCACGAGCTCCTCGACGATCGTGTGGTCGCGGGTCAGCGGCTGCAGCCGGCCGTCGCGCAACAGGTAGGCCCGGCTGTCGCCGACGTGCCCGATCACGACGCGCTTGGCGTCGACCACGAGGCACGCGACCACGGTCGTCCCCATGCCGTGGCGCTCGGGCTGGTGCTGCGCCGTGGTGAACACCGCCGTCGAGCCCGCGACGATCGCCGCCTCGAGCAGCGCCGCTGGTGCGAGGGTCAGCCGGCGGTGCAGGACGAACTCGCGGATGGTGTCGCGCGCCAGCTGCGACGCGACGTCGCCGGCGCTCGCCCCGCCCATGCCGTCGAGCACCGCGTACAGCCCCATGCGGGGCTCGATGATCAGCGCGTCCTCGTTCGAGGGCCGGACCTTGCCGACGTGGGTGTCGCCCGCGATCCGCATGTTCGGGGGCTCGCGGGTCACCGCTTGCCCTGCCTCGCTCGGTCAGCGAGCTCGGCGCGCTGCGCGGCGCGGCGGCCGAGCTCCTCGGCGATCAGGTCGTTGACCGCGCGCGCCGTGCTCGCCGTCACGCGGGTGAGCAAAAGGGTGAGATCCGCGCCCTCCGGGGTTCCCGCACCTTCCTCTTGCGCGACCTGGGCGGCGGTGTCGCCGATCGCGACCAGCATCGCCAGCACCGACGCAGGGCTCTGGGCCTCGGCCGCGCGCATCGCGAGGAAGGTGTGCAAGAACCCGCGGTGCAGGCCCAGGTCGCCGGTCGCGATAAAATTACCGAGGTGATCGAGCACCGCGCCGATCTGGGCGCGCGCGGTCGCGTCATCGAGCCGCCCGAGCGACGGATCGAGGGTCGAGCGCAGCTCGAGCAAGCGCTGCAAGACCTTCGGGCGCAACACCTCGTAGGACCGGGCCAGCGTCGGCACCGTCGACATCCGCCACAATCGTACACCGCGCCGCGCCACGGGTGATACGCTGCGCCACTGGAATGAAGGAAGGTCGCGTCCTCGTCGTCGACGACGAGCCGATGGTCCGCGAGACGCTCGGCCAGGTCCTGACCGACGAGGGCTACGTCGTCGATCTCGCGGTCGACGGCGAGACCGCGCTCGAGCGCGTCCACGCCGCCCGGCCCGACGCGATCCTGCTCGATCTGATGATGCCGGGGATGAACGGCCGCCAGTTCCTCCAGGCGCTGCGCGAGGACCCGGCCTACGCCGGCGTCCCGGTGATGATCATGACCGCGGTGCACGGCCTCGAGGTCAACCTCGCGACGATGGGCGCCAGCGAGGTGGTCGAGAAGCCGTTCAACGTCGACGAGCTGCTCAACAAGGTCGCGCTCGCGGTGTATCGCTCGCGCGGCTCGAGCGTCTACACCACGCAGCCGCTGCCGATCATCGCGCCGGCGCCCGAGGCGATGCCCGAGAAGGAGCGCGGGGTCGTCCTCCTGGTCGAGCACGACCGCAGCCGGCTCCAGCAGCTCGACATGGCGCTGTCGGCGCGCGGCTACACGGTGGTGTCGATGACGCGCGCCCTGGTCCAGCTGTCGCGGCTCGCCCGCGCGCTGCGCCCGCGCGCGATCCTGCTCGACTCGGTGAGCGAGGGCGTCGGCGACGTGGTGCGCGAGCTCGCCGACACCAGCGGGATCGGCCAGATCCCGATCCTGGTGTTCTCGCGCTCCGGCGACGCCAGCATCCCGGGCACGCTCGAGCGCGCGGCCGACGTCGATCTGGTCGGCTTCGTCGAGCGCCAGCGCGATCGAACCCCGACCGGCTGACCGCCCGGCGCGCACGCCGTCACACCCGGCGGTCGACGTAGCCGCCCATGCGGACGGCGGCGATGCCGCTGCGCTGGTGCAGCGGCATCAGCACGTCGTCCATCAACGCCTGGAACATCGTGTGACTGCCGCCGTAGAACGGCCGCAGCTTGCGCGTCGGCTGGATCAGCGTCGGTCGGGTCTCGATCCGCACGAGCCTGTCCGACAGCCACCTCACCTCCTGGACCCACCGGATCGACTGGTTGGCTTCGACGCTGAACGCCTCGAGCCGGTCCAGCTGCGCGGCCAGCGCGTCGCGGTCGATCGGCGACGCGAGCTCGACATCGAGCAGCGGTCGCCCGCTGATCAACCAGTCGTCGTAGCCCTCGATCGGAAAGCCCTCCCACCTGATCAGGTTCGCCACGGCGTGCGCGTTGCGCCGGTTGGTGCCGATCGCGACCGCGATCCCGCCGATCAGGCCACCGAGCGCGCCCACGCAGGCTCCGACCCAGCCGAGCTGCGCGCCGGTCACCAGGCCGCCGATCGCCATGGCGACGACCGTGCCGGCCCCGGTGGGCGCCCGCCCGGCCGCTTCCAGCACGCGCTGGGAGCGGCCGCTCAGCAGGCGCGCGTCTTGCGCGGGGCGCAGCGACGTCGTCTCGATGTTCTGCAGCGCCTGGAGCGCGGGCGGCGCGGCCATCGCCGGCTCGCGAAACGCGCCCATGCCCCCTGCGCTCGGCGCGGTGGGCTGGTCGCCCGCACCGAGCGGGACCAGCGCGGACAGCTTCCCCAGATCGCCCATCCGCAGCGCCGCGATGCCGACATCGGCGTGGAGCGGCGCGAGCACGCCGGCGTAGAGCTCGCGCAGCAGGCGGCGATCGCCGAGGTAGATCGGCGGCCGGCCCGGCCGGGTGGCGGGCATCGCGATCCGGCGCGTCACGACCCGGAACACGCGCTCGCCAAGCCGGGTGACCGCGATCGCCGAATCAAACGCCGCCGTGGCGCTCGCGATCACCTCGATGTCGACCTCGCGACGCAGCTCGACCTCGAAGGTCGGCTCGTCCGCGAGCAGCCACTCGCGATAGCCGGTGACCGGAACCCCCCAGTCGTCGAGCTCGCGCAGGCCCCTGGCGATCGCGCGCCGATCGGTGAGCTCGAACCCGCCGACCCCGGCGAGGATCGCGGCCGCCGGGATGAACATCGGCGCCATCCCGAGCGCGCCGAGCCCGGCGAGCGCCCCGATGAAGGTGAACGCGACGGCGTGCTTGGTCGGCGGGATCTGGAACGCGCGCGCGAGTCGCGCGAAGTCGCTCGGCGGCCGTTTCATCGCGCCGAGGTTCTCCGCCCTCCGACGACGATCTCGAGCCGGCGGTTGGCCGAGCGGTCCTTGGTCGAGACCGGAGCGTACTGGCCGAACCCGAGCGCGACGAGCCGCGCCGGATCGAGCTTCGCGGTGTCCTGCAGGTAGTGCACGACGCTGACCGCGCGCGCCGCCGACAGCTCCCAGTTGGTCGGGAACCGGACCGCGGGCGCGGCAGCCGCGACGACGACCGGCGGCCTGCCGGGCTTCTTCACCGGTACGGCGGGCGGCGCCACGGCCCTCGCGACCGGCTGGTCGTCGGTGTGCCCCTGCACCCACACCTGCTTGTCGGGGACCTCCTTGAGCGCGGCGGCGATCTTGCTCAGCACCTGCTTGCCGCGATCGGTGAGCGCGTCGTCGTTCGGCTTCCACACGATGCGATCGGAGATCTGCACGTGGACCTCGCCGCGATCGATCGTGACCGCGCCCAGCGACTTATCGACGATCGCCGCCAGCTTGCCCTGGAGCTGCTCGGCCGCCTTGCGCTGCCCCGCCTCGGTGGCCGCCTTGCCGGCGAGCTCGACTTGCGCGGCCTCGGCGACCGCGAGCTTGGCCTCGGCGTCGCGCCTGGCCTTGGAGGTCGTGTCGAGCGACTTCTCGAGCGAGTCGGCGCGATCCTTCTGGGTCGCCGCGGCCTTCTCGGCGTCGCTCGCGCGCTCGACCGCCCCGGCGATCCGCGCGTCGGGCGCGATCAGCGGCCGCAGGAACCACGCGATCACGCCGCCCGCCAGCAGCGCCAGCACGACGACGTACCAGCCCGGGCCGCCCGGCCGACTGCGCGCGGTGGGCTGGCGCGGCTCCCGGCGCCGCGTGGTGGCCTCCTTCGACTCGCCGCGGCGCCGCTTCGGCACCGGCAGCGGTGGGTACACGCTGATCCCGCTCTCGTCGCGGCTCGCCGACATCCCGCGAGCGTACCACCTGCTGTCGCGGCCGGGTCGTCAGTCGCCGAGCGCCGCGCCGCCGCCCCGCGGGTCGGACGCGCCGTCCCAGCCCGCCGCGGTGTGCACGATCGCCGTGATCGCCCCGAACGCGCGTTTCGGCTCGCCCCAGTGGATCTTGTAGCCCATCGCGCCGAGCGCTTCGTCGCCGGGCTTGTCGAGCGCCTCGGCCTCGACGTGGACCACGTCGGGTAGGTGCTGGTGATGGATCCGCGGCTCGGCCACCGCGAGGTCGGCGTGACGGGCGAAGTCGATGACGTTGGAGATCGTCTGCCACACCGCGGTGATGATCCGCGGCCCGCCGCCGGCGCCGGCCAGCATGAACAGCTCGCCCCGGCCGTCCTCGACGATCGTCGGCGACATCGACGACAGCATCCGCTTGCCCGGCTCGATCTTGTTGGCGGTGCCCTGGACCAGCCCGAACGTGTTCGGCGAGCCCGGCTTGGCGGCGAAGTCGTCCATCTCGTTGTTGAGCAGGAACCCCGAGACGGTCACGCCGTTGCCGAACGACGTGTTGAGCGTGGTCGTGAGCGCGACGGCCATACCGCTGGCGTCGACCGTGCACAGGTTGGTCGTGTGATCGCCCTCGAGCAGCGCCGTGACCTGCTTGGACGGCGTCGCCTTGTCGGTGATCGTCGCGAACAGCTTGGTGATGTAGTCGCTCGACAAGAGCCGCGCGATCGGCATGTCCTTGACGTACGCCGGATCACCGAGCAGCTCGTTGCGCGCCGCGAACGCGCGCCGCCAGACCTCGACGAGCCAGTGCACGTGCTCGGCGCCGTACCACGCGAGCTTGCCGAGCTCGAGCTTGCCGAGCATGCCCGCGGTCATCGCCAACACGATCCCGCCCGACGACGGCGGCGGCATCGCGATCACCGAGTAGCCGCGGTACGAGAACCGCAGCGGATCGCGCCACACCACGCTGTAGCTCGCGAGGTCCTCGGCGGTGATCAGGCCGCCGCCGGCCTTCATCTCGGCGACGATCGCCTCGGCGGTCTCGCCCTTGTAGAACCCGTCCGGACCGCGCTCGGCGATCCGCCCGAGCACCGCCGCGAGCTCGGGGATCGCCACCTTGTCGCCCTTGGCGCGCGGCACCCGGTTCGGCAGCCAGATCGCCGCGGTCGCCGGCGACTTCACCAGCAGCTGGCCGAGCGCGACGATCGACTGGTGCAGCTTGTCGTCGACCTCGAAGCCGTCGCGAGCCAGCGCGATCGCCGGCGCGACGACCTCCTTCCACGGCTTCTTGCCGAGCTTCTTGTGGATCGCCCACAGCCCCGCCACCGAGCCGGGCACGCCGACCGCGCGATCGCCGCGCAGCGAGCCGTCGGTCGGGTTGCCGTTCTTGTCGAGGTACATGTCGGCCGTCGCGGCGGCCGGCGCGACCTCGCGGAAGTCGACCGCGACCGCCTTGCCGGCGCCGGTCCGCACGACGGCGAACCCACCGCCGGCGAGGTTGCCCGCGCTCGGGTGGGTCACGGCGAGCGCGAACGCGGTCGCGACCGCCGCGTCGACCGCGTTGCCGCCGGCCGCCAGGATGTCGCGGCCGACCTCGGTGGCGAGCGGCGACTCCGAGACCACCATGAAGTGCTTGCCACTCCCGGTCGTGGCCGGGTCGACGAAGTTGCCGCGCTCGCTGCGATATTCCGGCTTCGCGGGCCTGGCGTCGACGCTTGGCCGAGGCCCCGGCGCCTCGGCCACCGGCGGCGTGGTTGGTGTGGCCGGTGGGGGTGGCGGCGGCTGGCGAGCGCACGCGATCGCCACCGCGACGAGCAAGACCCTGACGTTCATGGCGGCGCATCCTACGACACGAATGTCCGGATCGGCGCGGATTCGACCGATCTGGCAAGCTGTGATCGCGTGAGCGAGACTCGGCACAACTGGCCGCGACGCCTCATGGTTTCGGCCTGGATACCGGGTGGCACCATCGTTGCTCATGCCATCCGTCATGCGTATTCCACTAGCGGTCGCGTTCGTGTTCTCGGTGGGCTGCATGGGCTCCAGCGGTGGCGCCGATCTGTCCGCGCCGCCCAGCGCTGGTGGTCCCGGCGGCAGCCCGGGGGGCGGCGTCAGCTTCGGCGGCGCCCAGGACATCGGTGAGCTGCGGTCGATCCTCGATCGCGGCGACATCCCGGGGCCCGATACGTTCGATGCCAACGGGTTCTTCAACGAGCACTACAACGCGCCGGCCCCCGCCGCCTGCGGCAACCTGTTGTGCGTCGCGTCCGGCATGTCGGTCGGCCGCGACTGGCTGACCGGCGCGCACCAGTCCACGCTGCAGCTCGCGATCGAGTCGACCGTCGACCCCAAGACGTACCACCGCCTGCCGATGAACCTCGTGGTCGTGATCGACCACTCGGGCTCGATGGCGAGCGACGGCCGGCTCGACAAGGTCAAGGCCGGCCTCCACACGATGATCGACAACCTGCTCGACACCGACCGGCTCGCGATCGTCGAGTTCGACGATCAGGTCGATGTCGACGCGACGTTCGGCGCGACGCTCGATCGCCCGGCGCTGCACGCGATCATCGACAGCCTCGAGCCGCGCGGCGCGACCGACATCTTCGACGGCCTCGAGCAAGGCTTCCGGCTGCTCGGCGACGTGCCGGTGAGCGACCGCCAGAACCGCGTGATCTTCCTGTCCGACGGCAACGCGACGTTCGGCAACACCTCGCAGGTCGACATCATGGCGATGGCGAAGGACCGCGTGCAGCGCGGCATCGGCCTGACCACGATCGGCGTCGGCAACGACTTCGACGTCGCGCTGATGCGCGGCCTCGCCGAGCAGGGCGCCGGCAACTTCTACTTCCTCGAGGATCCGACCGCGGCCAAGGAGGTGTTCACCCAGGAGCTCGACTACTTCATGCAGCCGATCGCGCTCGACATCCGGCTCGACGCGACCCCGGGCCCCGGCTACCGGTTCGGCGAGGCCGTCGGCAGCCACCTGTGGGCGTCCGAGGCCGGCCACGGCGCGATCCAGATCCCGGCGGTGTTCGTCGCGAGCCGCACCAGCCAGAGCGGTAGCGGCGGCCGGCGCGGCGGCGGCAGCATGATCTTCATCCACCTGACGCCGGGGTCGGGCAACACCGGTCGGGTCGCCGACATCACGCTGTCGTTCCGCGCGCCCGGCTCGCAGACCCGGGTCACCCAGACGGTCTCGCTCGACTACGCCAACGACCCGGCCGCGACCCCGGCGCAGCCGTACCTGTCGTCGCCGGAGATGGCGGAGCGGTTCGCGATGTACAACATGTTCCTCGGCATCCGGGCCGCGACCCAGGCGTCCGACCTCGGCTGCGCCGAGGCGGTGCTCGAGGCGACCCGGACCGGCGCGGCCGAGTGGAACAAGAGCCACGAGGATCCCGACCTCGCGGCCGACCTGGTGCTCGTCGATCAGTACCTCGCCAACATCACCGCGCACGAGGCCGGCGAGTACGGCGGGACCGGCGGCGCGCGCCCGATCGCCAGCTGCCCGACCGCGATCGGCCCCGACGGGCCGCCGGTGACCGGGGAGCCGATCCTCATCGACGACGAGCCCCCGGCGCACTACCACCCGCTGGCGTGCTCGTCCGGCGGCGCCACCGGCGGACTGCCGATCCTGCTCGGCGCCCTCGTGGTCGGCCTGCGCCGTCGTCGCCGCTAGACCGCAGTTGCTATACTCGAGCGATGTTCGACCCCGCCATCTTCGCCGCCCGCCGTGACGCGTACCTGAAAGCGCTCGGCACCGGCGCGGTGGCGGTCGTGCGATCGGCGCCCGAGCGGCTGCGCAACGGCGACGTCTACCACACGTTCCGCCAGAGCTCCGACCTGGTCTACCTGACCGGCTTCCTCGAGCCCGACACCACCCTGGTGCTGCGGCCGGGCGCCGAGACCGAGCGCATCATCATGTTCGTCCGGCCGCGCGACCCCGAGCAGGAGACCTGGG
>Ga0137438_1000308_pt1 | contig 10108 bp, 10 predicted proteins | sample EasRivERMGT157_2_FD_102327 | JGI IMG/M metagenome (GOLD analysis project Ga0137438, IMG submission 102327) | Soil microbial communities from meander-bound floodplain in the East River, Colorado, USA - East River MetaG ERMGT157_2 | ecosystem: Environmental > Terrestrial > Soil > Floodplain ... | reverse complement strand
TGGTACCCTCGATTGCCACAACGGCTTGCCATGGAGGTCGTAGGCGAGCACCGAGCCCTTCGAGGTCCCGACCAGAACCATGTTTTCGCTCACACCGACCCCACCCGACAGCGCTGCCTTGGTGTCGACCCGCCACAGCGTCTTGCCGTTTGCGGCATCGAGCCGGACCAAGTCGCCGCGATTGCTTGCTGCGAACACGCTGTTTCCAAATATCGCCGGCGTAAATACATAGCGACCGGCATCGCCGATGTTGACCTGCCATGCGACGACAGGCTTCGCCGAAGGCTTGAAGCTCACCAACTTGACGGGCTGGGGACCCTTGCTGCCGCAGCCGCCGAGCACAACGCATGAAATCGACATTACTACCAGCACACGCAAAATCAGTACGAAGCGCAGAGGCAACTGCGCACCAGTCACTTATCGCCCCCAAGAGCGTCGAGTTTGATCTGCACGACATTGCGATAGCTGCTGTTGGGCAAACTTGCCTCGATTGCGGCCTTGTAAGCGGCACGCGCCTCGGCACTTTTCCCTTGTGCGACCATGACATCGCCGCGCAAGTCCGCATACAGGGTTTCCATCGCCGGACTGTGTTTGGTTTCCAGCAGCTTTAGAGCCTCGTCGTATTTTTTCTCGTCGAGCCGGATGCTTGCCAGGCGCAGCCGCGCGAGTTCAGCCGTTTCCTCATCCCTGGCTTTGTCGATCGCCCACTGCAGTTGCGCGGCGGCGGCGGAAGGGTCGCCGTTTTCATAGTTGGTCTTGGCCAGCAGCAAAGCCGCCGTCGGGCCGTAGGCGGTCGAACCGTAACCGTCGATCATCTGTTTGCCGAGCGTACGGATTTCATTGACGTCGTTCTTGCGCACGGCCTCCCCGAACTTGGTAAAGAGCGAAGACGCCTGCTCGGCTTGGCTGTTCTTGTAGTAACGCCAGCCCTGGATGCCGGCGAACGCCACCAGAGCAGCCACGGCAAGCGTGACGATCAGTGTGCCGTATTGCTTCCAGAACTGCTTCAGTTCGGCTATCTGTTCCTGTTCTTCGAGATCGAATGCCATGTCGGAATCTTCTGTAGTGAGTGAGTCAAGAATTGTTGGATTTGAGAATCATTGCCGCCGCTTGTTCCGCGTCGGCCTGCACTTGTTCGCCCGCTTCGCGCATCGGCTTGAGTGATACGACCTTTTTTCCGGCCTCCTCGTCGCCGATGATCACTGCGAAGCGCGCGCCGCTGGTGTCGGCCCGCTTCATCTGCGATTTGAAACTGCCACCGCCACAGTGAAGCACGACCGAAAGTCCGTGCCTGCGCAACGACTCCGCTACAGTCCACGCAAAGCGGGTCGCCGATTCGCCGCTGTGGACCAGGTAGACGTCGGGTGCGCGGGCCGGCGCTGAAACCTGCGCGTCGCCCATCAGTGCAAGCAATCGTTCGACGCCCATTGCAAAACCGCAGGCCGGGGCCGGTTTGCCGCCAATCTGCGCTATCAGGCCATCATACCGGCCGCCGGCGCACACCGTGCCCTGCGCGCCAAGCCTGGTCGTGGTCCATTCGTAAACGACATCATTGTAGTAGTCCAGCCCGCGCACCACGCGGTCGTTGATCCGGAACTCGATTCCGGCATTTTTCAGCAGACCCTGCAGCTCGTCGAAATGCCGGCACGAATCTTCATCGAGGTCGTCTGCGAGCTTCGGCGCAGCTGCGATAACGTCGCGCATCGCGGGATTCTTGCTGTCAAGTACGCGCAGCGGATTGCTATGCAGCCGCCGCCGCGCATCTTCGTCGAGTGCCGCGGAATGCTTCTCGAGATACGCGATGAGGCGCGTACGATAACGGCCGCGTGAGGCAGTGTTGCCGAGCGTATTGATCTCCAGTCGCAGGTCGCCGAGGCCCAGACGCTTCCACAGGCTCGCACCCATGACCATGTGTTCCACATCCACGTCGGGACCGGAAAAACCCAGGGCCTCGATGCCGACCTGGTGAAACTGGCGATAGCGGCCTTTCTGCGGACGCTCGTGGCGAAACATCGGTCCGATGTAGAACAGGCGTTGCGCACCGTTGTAGAGCAGATTGTTTTCAATCACCGCGCGCACGCACGAGGCCGTGCCTTCCGGACGCAGCGTCAGGCTATCGCCGTTGAGTTGATCGACGAAGGTGTACATCTCCTTCTCGACGATGTCGGTGACTTCACCGATGGTGCGCACGAACAATTCGGTCTTTTCCAGAATCGGCATGCGGATGTTGCGGTAACCGTACTGTGCCAGCCAGCTACGCACCGTGTCTTCGAAAAACTCCCACAGCGGCGCCTGGTCCGGCAGGACATCGTTCATCCCGCGGACTGCCTGAATCGTTTGCGTCATGAAGCTTGCTTGTCTCGAGATTGCGTGGTCGCTCAGCCGAGCGCCCGCGCGGATTCGTCATTGTTCGTCGCCACCCGCGGGCCAGGCCCGCCGGAGCGGCCGTAATGGCTGGCGACGTAATCATCGACCAGGCGATGAAACTCTTCGGCGATGTGGTCGCCTTTCAGCGTTACGGTCTTCACGCCGTCGACGAATACCGGCGCCACCGGCGTTTCGCCCGAACCCGGCAGGCTGATGCCGATATTGGCGTGCTTGCTCTCGCCCGGACCATTGACCACACAGCCCATCACGGCCACACGCATCTCTTCGACGCCCGGATATTGCGTGCGCCACGCCGGCATCTGCCGGCGCAGGTAACCCTGAATCTTTTCAGCGAGTTCCTGAAAGACGGTGCTGGTCGTGCGCCCGCAACCGGGGCACGCGATAACCATCGGCGTAAAAGAGCGCAGGCCCATGGTCTGCAGGATCTCCTGCGCGACGATGACTTCGCGGCACCGGTCTCCGCCCGGATCGGGCGTGAGCGATATCCGTATCGTGTCGCCGATGCCCTGCTGCAGCAACACGGCCAGTGCCGCGGTCGACGCGACGATGCCCTTGGATCCCATGCCCGCTTCAGTCAGACCGAGATGCAGCGGGTAGTCGCAGCGCGCGGCCAGTTCGCCGTAAACCGCTATCAGGTCCTGCACGCCGCTCACCTTGCACGACAGGATAATGCGATTGCCAGGCAGTCCGATTTCTTCGGCTTTCTGCGCGTTCTGCAGTGCCGAAACGATCAGGGCTTCGCGCATGACGGCAGCCGCTTCCCCGGGTTCGGGCAGGCGCGCATTATCATCCATCATGCGGCCCAGCAGATCGGGGTCCAGGCTGCCCCAGTTGACACCGATGCGCACCGGCTTGCCGTATCGGCATGCCGTTTCGATCATGGTCGCGAACTGATCATCGCGTTTGGAGCCGCGCCCGACATTGCCGGGATTGATCCGGTACTTGTCCAAAACTTCAGCGCAGTCCCGATATTGAGTCAGGAGCTTGTGGCCGTTGAAATGAAAATCGCCGATCAACGGCACCGGGCAGCCAGCGCGCTCGAGCACGTTGCGGATTTCCGGTACGGCCGCCGCCGCTTCTGCGGTGTTGACCGTGATGCGCACGAATTCCGAACCCGCTTCGGCGAGTTCCCTGATCTGGCGTGCGGTGGCCTGCACGTCCGCCGTATCGGTATTGGTCATCGACTGCACGACTACCGGCGCGCCGCCACCCACCGGAATGCCGGCGATACGGACCTGGCGGGTCACGTGGCGAGGAATGATTTTGCCCGGCATGGGTGACGATCGTGTTATTCCAGCGTCAGCCGTGCCACATCCACCCGGGTATGCGGTCCGAGATCGATGCTCTTGTCACCCTGAAACAGGCGCACGCCCGCCGCATTGCCGACCACAACGGAAAGAGGTGGCTCGCCGCTCACGCTGCGGCGACTGCCTGCCGCGTTGAGCTGCCCAAAGATGGTATTGCCGGCGCGATCCTTGATCTCGACCCATGAGTCCTGATCGAAGATCATGCGGACCGTCACACGTCCTTCAGATCCACCCGCCAATGCCGCACCGGTTTCAAGCGGCGATCGACGTTCGACGCTCTCGGCCTTTGCCTGCGTCTTCGTTTCCGGCTTTGCCGCGGGTTTTGCTACGGATTCGATACCCGCTTTTGTCTCGCTCCTGGCTTTCGGGCCGGCGCCGGCCTTCGTTTCGGTAGCGGGCTTCGACGACGATGCAGTGTCGTCGCCAGATGCGACCGTCGGCGTGTTGCGCGCAACGTCCGGTACTCGGCGGCCGCCAAAATAAAACGACAAAACAATTACGACCAGGAACACAACCGCCGCCGCTGGCCAGAACCGGGTTTTCCACCTTGGCGCAGGCACCGGCTGCGGGCGCTCGATTTGCTGGACGGCCACGGTCGGGGCTGCCGGCGGATTGAGCATCAAATCGGTGGCGCGAATCAACGGCTCCGGATCCAGGCCGAGGAGCTTCGCGTAATTGCGGATGAACCCGTGGATGAAAACCGGACCCTTATATGCGGAGTAATCGTCGCGCTCGAGCGCCTCGACCTGTCGCACGGAAAGCTTGAGTTGACGCGAAATATCGCCGAGGCTCAGACCCTGGCGGCGGCGCTCCTGGAGCAGCGCCGCGCCGGCGGCACCCCTGCCTTCTGCGGGAGCGGCTCCCGATTCTCCGCTTGCCACGGCATCGCTCACTGGAAGCGGCCCTCGTTGAACGACTTTGTCTGCGGCGCGTCTGGATACCTGTTGTTGAGCTGCGCACCATAACTCGCAAGAGCCGTGCGATTGCCGAGCCGTTGCTCAATGCGCACCCCCAGCCAGAGCGCATCGGCGGACGGCATCGCTACCTGCATATGGCGGTTCAGCAGCGCCCGGGCGGACGTCAGTTGATTGCGCGTGAACTCAAGATCGGCAAGCTGATACAGCGCCTGGGGCTGATTCGGTTGCAGCGCCAGGGCCTTGCGCAACCATTCTTCTGCCTTGACGTCATCACCCAGCAGGCGCGAGCAGACAGCGGCATTCGTATAAGCATTTTCCGGCGTGGTGTAAAGGGGATTCTTCAGCGCCGCTGCGAAATATTTCATTGCCTCCTTTTCGCGCTTGCGTTGGCACAGAAACATCCCGTAATTGTTGTTCGTGGACGAATCGTTCGGATCGATCTTCAGTGCGCGCTCGAACGACTGTTGCGCCAGCGCATCTTCCTTGAGAGTCATGTACACCAGCCCGAGCTGGCTGTGCGCGGGACCGTAATCCGGATCGGCACTGATAGCCTCCTTCAGTTCCTGGATGGCCACCGCCATCTGTCCCGCGCCATAGTACGCCGCACCCAATTCGGTGTGGATGCGGGCACGATTCTCGGCCGCGTTCCTCGGCTCGCCGGTTTCCGACTTGGGCGCCTGCGTGCTGCAACCGGCCAGCATCGCGACAACGACCAGGATCGAAATTCCATTCATCCCGGCGCTACTCATGCCGAAGCGACCATCGACCGCCGCGTTTTGCGCTGCGTGCGGTCCTGTACCTGGCCGGCAAGCTGGCCGCAGGCGCCATCAATATCGTCGCCGCGCGTCTTGCGCGTGGTCGCGACCAGGCCTGCCTGCATCAGCACATCGCGAAACGCGCCGATGCGTTCGCGCGAAGAGCACTCGAACCCGGAATCCGGAAACGGGTTGAAAGGGATCAGGTTGAACTTGCAGGACACGCCCTTTACCAGCGCCACCAGTTGCCTTGCTTGCTCGATGCTGTCATTCACGCCACTGAGCATCACATATTCGAAAGTAACGAAATCGCGCGGCGCGACTTTGACGTAGCGCCTGCACGCGGCCATCAACTCTTTCAGCGGATATTTCTTGTTGATCGGCACCAGACGATCGCGCAGATCGTCGTCGGGGGCATGCAAAGACACGGCCAGCGCCACCGGCAACCGCTCGGCGAGCCGGTCGATGCCCGGAACCATGCCGGAGGTCGAAAGTGTCACCCGCCTGCGCGATAGTCCATATCCATAGTCGTCAAGCATGATCTTCATCGCCGAAACGACATTGTCGAAATTGGCCAGCGGTTCGCCCATTCCCATCATCACGACATTACTGATCACGCGCTCGCCCCTGGGCGTCGCCCCGAGTGCGCGATTGGCCCACCAGAGCTGGCCGACGATTTCCGCCACCGTCAGATTCCGATTGAACCCCTGCCTGCCGGTGGAACAGAACGCGCATTCCAATGCGCAGCCCACCTGCGATGACACACAAAGCGTTCCGCGCCGCGTCTCGGGAATGAACACAGTCTCGATCCCGTTGGCTGCGCCCACCGAAAGCAGCCATTTGCGCGTGCCATCGGTTGCCGTCGAATCGGCCATCAGGGACGGCGCCTGCACCACCGCGCTGGCGATGAGCTTGGCGCGCAAGCCCTTCGACAGGTCGCTCATGTCTTCGAACTCGGCCTGCCCGAACTGGTGGATCCAGCGCATGACCTGCCGCGCGCGAAACGGTTTCTCGCCGATTTCGGTGAAGAAACCAGCGAGCCGTTCAGCGTCCAAATCAAGCAGGTTGACAGGCATCAGCGCGAGTAGATATTCAGAGTCGGAAAGAAATAGGCGATTTCGGTTGCCGCCGTCTCGGGTGCATCGGAGCCGTGCACTGCATTGGCGTCGATACTATCGGCGAAATCCGCGCGAATCGATCCCGCCGCCGCTTTTTTTGGATCGGTGGCCCCCATCAGATCGCGGTTCTTCTGGATCGCGCCCTCGCCCTCGAGTACCTGAACCATGACCGGCCCGGAGATCATGAAGTTCACCAGATCGTTGAAAAATGGACGCTGCCGGTGCACCGCATAGAAGCCCTCGGCATCACTACGCGACAAGTGCAACATTCTCGCCGCGATAATCTTCAACCCGCCACCTTCGAACCGTGAATAAATCTGTCCGATCACGTTCTTTGCCACGGCATCGGGCTTGACGATCGACAGGGTACGTTCAACAGCCATCAATTTTCTCCATGTGGTTTGTTTTTTGAAGCTAATTCATAAGGATAGCATGACCAAGCAGTGAAAGAAATGACTTTGCTGCGAGATTGGAGTTGCCGTCGAAGGCTGCGCGCGTTTGATCGCGCGAGGGACCAGCGCGAGGAGCCGGAAAATCAGTGATAGCATCAGCCGTCCAGACTCTGTCAACAACGACATGCCGCCCAATTCCAACAAGCCGCAAGCGCCCGCGCCGGAACAGCCGCAATCATCCACCGGACGACGCCTGATCGCAGCGGCCGTGCTGATCGGACTGGCCATCGGCGGGCTGGCGCTGGCTGATCGGTTTCGCGAGCGCCCCGCCGGACTTGCGCCTCCCCATGAACCCTCCGAGGCCCTGATTGCACCGCCGGCAGCGGAAACCAATGTCCTGGCAGCCAAACCCGACCAGCCGGTCACGCCCCCGCCGCCACCGATAGTTATCAATAACGAGGCGCTCGCGCCTGCGCCGGCCGCGACAAGCGGTTCACCATTGCCGCAGGCCGTGTCGCGCGATGCCCCTCCGGCGGAGAAATCCGCTTCGAACCCGGGCAAGGCGTACATGGTTCAGATGGGCGTATTCGCTTCGCCGGCGAATGCGCAAGCTCTGCAAAAGCAATTGCGGCACGCCGGAATCGACGCACATCTGGAAACCCGGGTACAGATCGGCCCCTTCAAGGACAAGCGCGAAGCGGACAAGGCACTGGTCCGCGCGAAGAAACTGGGTATCAACGCGGTACTGGTCGGTTCGCGTTGATCGGCGTGAATAGAACATCAGTACAGCAGATTTGGCAACCATAGGGAAACAGCGGGCACGTAAGTGATCAGCACCAGATACGCGAGTAATACGAATACCCACGGCAGGCAAGCGATCGACACCTCCGTCAGGCCCATTTTTGCGATGTGGCTGGCAACGAACAGATTCAGCCCGACCGGCGGATGGATCATGCCGATTTCCATGTTCACGGTCATGATCACGCCGAGGTGAATCGGGTCGATGCCCAGGTTCCTCGCGATCGGCACAAGCAGCGGGGCCAGAATCAGGATGATTGAACTGGGCTCCATGAACTGGCCCGCCACCAGCAGGGCAACATTTACCGCCACCAGGAACATCCAGGGCGACAGTTGCTGGTCGACAACCCATTGCGACAGCACCTGTGGAATCTGCTCGGAAGTCAGCAGGAACGAGAACAGGATGGCATTGGTGATGATATAGAGCAGCATGGCGCTGGTGTTCGCCGCCGACAGAAGGACCCTCGGCACCTCCCTGAGTTTGAGTCCCCGGTAGATGAAAACCGCCGCGATGAAGGCATAGACCGCACTGACCGCGGCTGCTTCGGTGGGCGTAAAGATGCCGCCGTAGATGCCGCCCATCACGATCACTACCAGCATAAGTCCCCAGAACGCATCCTTGAAGGATTCCCAGATCTCGCGTCCCGATGCCCGCGGCAGCGTAGGGAAATTCTTCTTCCTGGCGGTCACATAGGTGACGAGCATCAACACCGCCGCCAGGAGGATGCCGGGCACGATTCCGGCGATGAATAGTTTGCCGGCGGACTCCGATGTGCTGACCGCGTAGATGATCATCACGATCGACGGCGGGATCAGGATGCCGAGCGAACCGGACGTGGTAATCACGCCCACCGAAAAGCGCTTCGGATAGCCGTGCCGGATCATCGCCGGCAGCATGATCGACCCGATCGCCACCACGGTGGCTGGACTGGAGCCCGAGATCGTGGCAAAGAATGTGCACGCCAGGATCGCCGCAATGGCCAGTCCTCCGTGCATCCAGCCGACCAGCGCCAGCGCGAAGCGGATAAGGCGGCGCGCAATGCCGCCATCGGTGAGAAAGGTGCCCGACAGCACGAAGAACGGCACGGCCATGATCGCGAAACTCTCCAGGCCGGTGAACAGGCGCTGCGAGACGATGTCGACCGTGTCGATGGAAAATGAGGAAAACAGTGCGAGAAAGGTCAGTACCGTCATGCCGAGCGCGATCGAGATCGGCGTGCCCGTCAGCAGCAACGCAAGAAGAATGGAAAGGATCAGGGTGACGTTCACGCGAGACCCTCATCAGCGGGGCCGAGCGTATGCGAAGGCAGTTCGCCGGATCGCAGGAAACGCACCATCACCTGCAGGAAGCGATAACACATCAGCGACGAACCGAGCGGGATGCACAGGTAGATCACCCACATCGGCCACTCGAGGTCAGGCGAAATCTGGCCGGTCCCGTAGATGAACCAGACCCAGCGCACGCCCATGACGGCAATGCTTCCTGTAAAGAATGCACCCAGCGACAAAGCGACGATGATCAGGACGCGCCGCCAGCCCGGGCGCACCGCGTTTACCAGTACATCGACGCCTATATGAATGCCGGTGCGCACGCCATAGGCAGCGCCGAACTTCGCCATCCAAATGAAGAGATAGATGCAGAGCTCCTGCGCCCAGGAGAAATTCAGGGAAGCCGCGTATTTCCACAGCCATGGCACGGCCGCGGATTGCCTGTGCAGCACGGCAGCGAAGATGATAAGCGTAGCGGCCGCCATGAAACCGGCAATCAGCCATTCCTCGATGTGATCGAGGGCGCGGTTGAATGCCCGGATCACAGGCTATTTCTTCCTGGCCTTGCGGGATTCGACCTCAGCGGCGATGCGATTGATCGCCTGCAGGTTATCCTTGCCGACAACGCTTTCGAATTTGGCGTGCACCGGGAGCAACACCTCCTTCCAGGCCTTGCGCTCGGCCTCGGTCAAGACGTAGACCTCGGTCTTGCCGGACGCCTTCACCGCCGCAAGCGCGTCGTCATTTTCCTTCTTGGCAATGTCACGCTCGTAGCGGGTGGCCTCGGCCATTGCCTTTTCCAGCTGACCACGTACGTCCGCCGGCAACCCTTCCCAGAATTTCCGGTTGGTGATCACGGCATACACCAGGCAGCCGTGATCGGAGATCGTCAGGTTAGACTGCACCTCGTGCATCTTCTGGGTGTAGAGATTCGACAATGGATTCTCCGTGCCATCGACCACCTTCTGCTGCAGTGCCGAGTAGACCTCGGAAAACGCCATCACCTGCGGCAGCGCGCCGAGTTCGCGCATGGTCGCCTCCAGCACTTTGGAGGACTGGATGCGCATCTTCAACCCGCGGAAATCCTCCGGCTTGCGTAGCGGCCGGTTCGCCGAGAACTGTTTGAAGCCATTGTCCCAGTACGCCAGTCCCTTGAGGCCTTTC
>Ga0137438_1000307_pt1 | contig 10115 bp, 6 predicted proteins | sample EasRivERMGT157_2_FD_102327 | JGI IMG/M metagenome (GOLD analysis project Ga0137438, IMG submission 102327) | Soil microbial communities from meander-bound floodplain in the East River, Colorado, USA - East River MetaG ERMGT157_2 | ecosystem: Environmental > Terrestrial > Soil > Floodplain ... | reverse complement strand
GGGTCACCCGTCTTGAGGGCGTACATGACCTGGGCGAGGGGGCCGACCTGCATGGGCTTGCCGTTGAAGCGGGGCGCCTTGACCCAGGTGTACTTGTCGGGCGGGGGCGCTTCGGCCTTCCAGGCGCCCGTGAAGTGGGGCATGGTCTCGCCCTTCCAGGGGTGCAACGGCGCGCCGGAGTCGGCGTAGTAGGCGTGCTTCGAGGTCTCGGTGACGGCCTCGCGGAAGTAGGGGTCGCCGAAGCCGTTGATGGCCTTCGCCTGGCCGCCGATGATCGTGCCGCCGGGCATGTCGAACTTCGTGCCCTTCGTGTCGAGCGGCAGCTCGGGGACGGAGAGGTAGTCCGTCACGCCCGCGCCGTACTTGGCCCACTCCGCGTAGAAACCGCCCACCGCCGCCACGTCCGGGAAGTAGACCTGCTGCACGAAGGCGCTCACTTCCTCGAGCAGATCCTTCACCTTGTACAGCTTCTCCATGTTCAGCGTGGCCGGGCTGTCGAGGTTGATGGCGTTGGCCACGCCGCCCACGGCCAGGTTCTGGATGTTGGGCGTCTTCGAGCCCAGGATGGCCACCACCTGCAACGCCTTGCGCTGATACTCGAGCGCTTCCAGATAGTGGCTCACCGCGAGGAGGTTGACGTCGGGCGGGAGCCGCATGGCCGGATGGCCCCAGTAACCGTTCTGGAAGATGCCGAGCTGCCCGCCCTTCACGAAGCCGGCCAGCTTCTCCTTCACGGCCGTGAGGTGCTTCGTGGAGTTGCCGCCCCAGGGCGAGAGTGACTCGGCCAGCCTGGAAGTGGCGGCCGGATCTGCCTTGAGCGCGCTCGTGACATCGACCCAGTCGAGCGCCGACAGGTGGTAGAAGTGCACGATGTGATCGTGCAGCGCGTGCGCGAGCACGATCATGTTCCGGATGTACTGGGCGTTGACCGGGATCTCGAGCCCGAGGGCGTTCTCGACCGAGCGGACGGACGCCATGGCGTGCACGGTGGTGCACACGCCGCAGATGCGCTGGGCGAAGATCCAGGCTTCACGGGGATCGCGGCCCTTGAGGATGGTCTCGATGCCGCGCCACATCGTCCCGGAGGACCAGGCGTTCTTGACCCGCCCCCCGTCCACCTCGAGGTCGATGCGGAGGTGACCTTCGATGCGGGTGACGGGGTCGATGGTGACTCGCGTGCTCATGTCAGGGTTTCCTTCCTGTCAAAAAGGTACCGGAGCTAGCGGCTGGCAGCGGCCCGGACACGACCGGCGCCGACGCTCGTCTGGTGGACGTCCTCGACGACCACCACGGGGAACAACCTCGAGACCAGGACGAAGACCGCCATGCCGAGCGCGGCCATGCCGACGGTGACCGCGACCTCTCCCAGCGAGGGCCAGTAGTTCCAGCCCGGACCACCGTTGAAGGCGGTGAGGTAGGTGTCGACGCGCCAGAGCGCGCCGGCCGCGACGGTCATGAGCGCGGCGCCGAAGAGGCGGCCGCGGTCCCGCTGCACCTTGCTCGAGAAGAACATGAAGGCGGGGACGAGGAAGAGCGCCATCTCCAGGACGAAGAAGAACAGGTGGAAGTCGGGCACGGCCAGGTACTTGAGCTTGCCGTGGACCGCGAGCTCGCCGACGCGCGCCGCCGCGAACAGGAAGAGCAGCCCGCCGTTAACCTTCGACATGTCGGCGAAGAGCTCCTGGTCGTGCTTGGCCTTCCAGGCGTACTTGAGCACGGTCGTGAGCACCACCACCGCGCCGTAGCCCATGGAGAGGCAGGAGACGAGCGCCAGGAAGGGCAGGAGACCGGTGTGCCAGAGCGGGTGCAGCTTCGGCCCGGCGATGAGCATCAGGCCACCGAGGGAGCTCTGGTGCATGGTGGGCAGGACGATGGCGAGCGCGATGATGTAGGGCATCGCGCTGGCGAGGCGCGGCCCCCACTTCTTGCCCCACGCCGCGAACCCGGGGGACCCGCTCCTGGCGGCCCCGTCCATCACCGCGGGGAGCACCTCGACCCAGAGCACGCACACGTACGAGATCACGCAGACGGCGACCTCGAGCAGCACCGAGTTGAGGTTCCAGAAGGGCACGGCGCCCAGGAGGTAGGCGTTCCAGTAGCGTCCCAGGGCGATGAGGATGGAGCTGCCGCCCAGCGAGTAGGCGATGGCGCCGAGGAGCACCGCCGGGCGCACGAAGGGGTGATAGCGGCCGTTGTTGAGGAGATAGCAGAGGAGGCCAACCGAATAGGCGCCCGCGCCGATGCCCGTGAAGACGACCACGTTGATCGGCTCCCAGATCCCCCAGGCGTAACCATCGGTCATGTTGCTGACCGGGCCAATGCCCGCGAAGAACCGGTAGAGCATCACCACCAGCGAGATGCCGAAGATGGCGAGCAGGAGCTTCATGAGGGGGTCCATGATCGCCCCCCCGATCGCCTTCGGATGATCGTGGCCGCTCATCTACGTACCCTCCCCGTGGTGCTCGGCTGCTTCCTTCTTCTTGTTTCGCCGGATGACGAAGGCGGCCGTCGCGAACAGCGCGATGGGCGTGATGCCGTGCAGATAAGGCGCGTGGGAGACGCTCTCGGAGAAGTGCGCGCTGGACTCCTCGGGGAGCTTCGGCAGGCCCAGCTCCTCGAACTTGATTCCGGCGCCGGCGAGGTAGAGCACTTGCGTGCCACCGCCCTCGCGCTCGCCGTAGACCTGCCCGTTGTAGCGCTGCGGGTCGGCGGCGATGCGGCGCTTCGCCTCGGCGAGGAGGTCCTCGCGCTTTCCGTAGATCACCGCTTCGCGTGGACAGACCTCGCAGCAGGCCGGATTGGCCACCGCCAGCGGGCCCTCCTGCTTCGGATCGCCCCGGTGCCGGCACAGCTCGCACTTCACGATGAGTGGGAAGGCGGCGTTCCACTCGAACTTCGGAACCACGTACGCGCAGGCGATCTGGCAGTAGCGGCAGCCGACGCAGGTGTTCTTGTCGTAGAGGACGATGCCGGTCCCCTTCTTCTCCCCGTCGATCTTGCGCGTGCCCTCGCCCTCCTTGTGGAGCGCGCCCATCATGCAGACGGAGACGCACGAGGGATCGACGCAGTGCATGCACTGCTGCTTCATGAATGCGGACTTCTCGCCGCTGCTCGCCACCTTGATGATGTTCTTCGTCGTGCTGCTGAGGTCGGCCGGCGCGTCGTAGATGGCGCCGTTGCCGCGATCGTAGGGGAGGCCGTTCGCCTCCTTGCACTTGGTCACGCAGGCGCGGCAGCCGACGCACTTGGTCGAGTCGTACAGCATCCCGACCGCGTCGGGACGCGGCTCCATCTTCTCGCGGGCTTCGGCCTTTCCTGTGAGGGCGACGGCCGCTCCGGCGGCGGCGGCTCCCTTGAGCAGGGATCGACGGGAGATTTGCATGGCTCTTACCCCTTGCCCTTGGACTTCTCCGAGTCAGCGCTCATCTTCTTGCTCGCGACATAGCCCGCGCCCACCATCGCGCCGACGATGAGCCCCGAGACGCCGACGGCGGCCGGGGTCACGACGCCGTGGTCTGCATGGACCGGCGGGTACGTGCCCGGGGCTGTCGGGCGCTCCACGTCCACCGTGTCGTGGAGCGGCATCCGGAAGCCGATCTTCTGCTCCGTGCAGCCGAAGCAGGGGTGGCCGATGCCGATGGGCCAGGCCCCCGGCATCTCCACGAAGTGGTTCAGCGAGCAGTTGGCGTGCGTCGCCGGGCCCTTGCAACCGAGCTTGTAGAGGCAGTGTCCCGCCCTGTGCGCCTCGTCGCCGAACTTCTGCACGAAGCGGCCAGCGTCGAAGTGCGCGCGCCGCGGGCAATCCTCGTGGATGGTCCGGGCGTAGGCGAACTTCGGACGGCCCAGGTCGTCCAGCGCGGGCAAGGTGCCGAACGTCGCGAACTGCAGCACGGTGCCGAGCAGGTTGTAGGGGTTCGCCGGGCAGCCCGGGATGTTCACGATGGGCTTGTCGGTGATGATCTTGTTGACGCCCACGGCGCCGGTCGGGTTCGGGTCGGCCGACGGGATGCCGCCCCAGCTGGCGCAGGAGCCGATCGAGATGATGGCGGCCGCCTTGGCCGCGACCCTCTTCGTGGTCTCGATCGCGGTGTGTCCGCCGACGATGCAGTAGATGCCGTCTTCCTTCGTCGGGATGGCGCCCTCGATGACGAGGACGTACTTCCCGGCGTTCTTCTCCATCGACTCCTCGAGCGACTTCTCCGCCTGGTGGCCCGAGGGCACCATCAGCGTCTCGTGGTAATCGAGCGAGATGAGGCCGAGGATGAGCTCCGCGACGTCGGGCGCGCTCGTCCGGAGGAGCGATTCCGAACAGCCCGTGCACTCCTGGAAGTGGAGCCAGATCACCGGCGGCTTCGCTCCGGAGGCGGCCTGCTCGGCCATCTTCTCGCCCGCCCACGCGGGGAGCCCCACCGCGCCCGCGGCCAGGGTGCACACCTTGAGGAAGCCTCTGCGTGAAACACCCTTCGTTTCCAGCTCGGCCATGAAAGTCTCCCGGGGGCTCATCTCGCTCATGCCTTTGCGCTCCGACACCGCGGCAGAAGTGCGTCGATTCCGAATCCGTCGAAAACCTTGGAGCGCTGAGGCTCCACGAGTGGGTATTTCCGTCACACCACTAAGCACGGGTTGTGCCTGCGACGAAGCGAGCACCGATTCAATGATTTCAGCTAGTTAACTGCGATAGGCCAACAGGGGACTGCAAGCGCACATGCCGTCCACGCGTCGCGAGCGGAAGTGCGGCTGCCAGCACGGAAGGTAAAACGACTCGATGTGCGACCTGGCGCCGAGGTTGGTCAACGCGGGCGCTGTCAGCGCATAACTATCGATTATTACTGATTCTATTCTGTCAGTCACCGAAGAGGCGCAATGAAACTTGCCGCTCGCGAGGTCGTAGCGGAAGGATGACGCTCAGCGTCATGGCGGCCGCGCTTGAATGGGTAAGTGTCCACCTGCCATGATGTGTCCTGACCGAGATGCTTCCCGTGGACGCTGCCCATTCGATCGTGCCGGCGCGTGACAACGCGAGCCCTGGCGCGCTCCCAGGCGCAGCGCCGGCGCAGGCGGTCCTCGTCGTCGACGACGAGGTGCGTTCGCTCGAGGCGCTCGAGCGGACGCTGGAGGAGGACTTCACGGTCTTCACGGCGGCCAACACCGACGAGGCGCTGGCCATCCTCCGGCGCGAGTTCATCGCCATCATCCTCTGCGACCAGCGCATGCCGGGGATGTCCGGGGTCGAGTTCCTGAAGCGCGTCCGGGCCGAGTGGCCCGACATGGTCCGCATCGTCATCTCCGGCTACACGGATGCCGAGGACATCATCGCCGGCATCAACGAGGCCGGTATCTGGCAGTACCTCCTCAAGCCCTGGCACCCCGACCAGCTGCTGCTCACCTTGCGCAGCGCCGGCGAGCTCCACCGGTTGCAGCAGGAGCACCAGCGCCTGTCGGTCGAGCTGCGCGAGGGGCCTCCCGTCCTCCGCCAGCGGGTCCAGGCGAAGCGGGCCGAGGCGCGCCAGCGCTTCGCGGCCGATCGCATCGTGCGCGCGCCGGACAGCCCGCTCAACGCGGTCTGCGCCCTCGCCGAGCGGATCGCGCCGCACGACATCTCCGTGCTCGTCACCGGCGAATCCGGCACAGGGAAGGAGCTCCTCGCCCGGGCCATCCACTACGGCAGCAGCCGCGCTGACCGCGCGTTCGTGGTGGAGAACTGCGGGGCCCTACCTGACCAGCTCCTCGAGTCCGAGCTCTTCGGGCACAAGCGGGGAGCCTTCACCGGTGCCTACGAGGACCGGATAGGCCTGTTCCAGGCCGCAGACGGCGGGACGCTGTTCCTCGACGAGATCGCCGAGACGTCGTCCGCCTTCCAGGTGAAGCTCCTGCGCGCCCTGCAAGAGGGTGAGATCAGGCCGGTGGGGAGCCCGCGCACGCTCTCGGTCGACGTCCGCATCATCGCGGCCACCAACCGCGACCTGGAGGAGGAGGTGCGCGCCCGCCGCTTCCGGGAAGACCTCTACTACCGCATCGCGACGGTGACGCTCACCATTTCCCCCCTGCGGGAGCGGGTCATGGACATTCCGCTCCTGGCGAAGGCCATCCTCGACCGCGGCATGCGCCAGCTCGGATCGCGCGTCGACGGGCTCACGGAAGAGGCGATGGCGTGCCTGAAGTTGTATCGCTGGCCGGGCAACGCCCGCGAGCTGCAGAACGAGATCCTCCGCATGCTCGCGCTGGCGGACGCCCCGTGGCTCGCCGCCGAGCTCCTGTCGCCGCGCGTGCTGCGCGCGGCCAGCGAGGAGTCGGAGGAGCGCGATCTGGCGCTGCTGGACGGCCTCGACGGCAGCCTCAAGGAACGCATGGAGCAGCTCGAGGCCCGTGTCATCAAGGAGACGCTCATCCGCCACCGATGGAACAAGACGCACGCCTCCCAGGAGCTGGGCCTCTCACGCGTCGGCCTGCGCTCCAAGCTGGCCCGCTACGGGCTGGAGCGAGGCTAGAGATGCGCCCGCTGAACGTCGTCTGGGTGCAGTCGGGCGGGTGCGGCGGATGCACCATGTCCCTCCTGTCCTCGCCCGTGCGCGATCCCCTGGGCACGCTCGCCGACGCGGGCCTGAACCTGCTCTGGCACCCCAGCCTCTCGGAGGCGACGGGTGCCGAGGTGCTCGCCATCCTGAACGCGTGCGCCAGCGGCGAGACGCCGCTCGACGTCCTGTGCGTCGAGGGCGCCGTGCTGCGCGGGCCGAACGGAACGGGCCGGTTCCACGTGCTCTCCGGCACGGGCCAGCCGATGATGCAGTGGGTGCGGCGGCTCGCGCAGCGCGCGAGCCGGGTCGTGGCCGTCGGCACCTGCGCGGCCTACGGCGGGATGACCTCGGCCGGGGCCAACCCCGCTGACGCCTGCGGGCTCCAGTACGACGGCGACACCCCGGGAGGCCTCCTCGGCGTCTCCTGGCGCGACCACTTCGGGTTGCCGGTCATCAACGTGGCCGGCTGCCCGACGCATCCGGCCTGGGTGATGGACACCCTGGTCGCGATGGCGCTGGGGACCTTCGGGGTGGCCGACCTCGACGCGCTCGGGCGGCCGCGCTCCTACGCCGACCAGCTCGTCCACCACGGCTGCCCGCGCAACGAGTTCTACGAGTTCAAGGCGAGCGCGGAGAGACCGTCCCACCTCGGCTGCCTGATGGAGAACATGGGCTGCAAGGCGACGCAGGCGCACGCCGACTGCAACACCCGCCTGTGGAACGGGTCGGGGTCCTGCCTCCGCGGCGGTTACGCCTGCATCAACTGCACGGCGCCCGGGTTCGAGGAACCGGGTCACGCCTTCGCGCTGACGCCGAAGATCGCCGGTATCCCCATCGGCCTGCCGACCGACATGCCCAAGGCCTGGTTCGTCGCGCTGGCGGCGCTGTCGAAGTCGGCCACGCCGCGCCGCGTGCGCGAGAACGCCACCGCCGATCACATCGTGGTGCCGCCGCCCATCCGGCCGGCGGGGCGCAAGTGACCATGGGGGCGGCTTGACGCGCATCGTCGTCGGCCCGTTCAACCGGGTGGAGGGCGACCTCGAGGTCACGCTCGAGGTGGAAGAGGGAGCGGTGCGCTCGGCCCAGGTGAACTCGCCCCTCTTCCGCGGGTTCGAGCAGATCCTGGACGGCAAGGCGCCGCTCGACGCCCTCGTCCTCGTACCGCGCATCTGTGGTATCTGCTCGGTGGCGCAGTCGGCGGCGGCGGCCCAGGCGCTCGCCCACGCGATGCGCGTCGACCCTCCAGAGAACGGACGCCTGGCCGCGAACCTCACGCTGGCGGCCGAGAACCTGGCCGATCACCTGACGCACTTCTATCTCTTTTTCATGCCTGACTTCGCCCGGCGCCAGTACGCAAAGCGGCGCTGGTTCCCGCTGGTGGAGCGGCGGTTCCAGGCGATGCGCGGGACGGCCAGCACCGACGCCCTCGGTGCACGAGCATACTTCCTCGAGCTCATGGGAATCCTGGCCGGAAAGTGGCCGCACACCCTCGCCGTGCAGCCGGGCGGCTCGTCTCGTCCCGTCCAGCCGGCCGAGAAGGTGCAGCTCTTCGTGCTGCTCCGCGCCTTCCGGAACTTCCTCCAGCGCGTCGTCTTCGGGGACGAGCTGGAGCGGATCGCAGCCATCGACGGCCAGGCCGCGCTGGACGCATGGCGCGAGGAGCGACCCGCCCAGGCGAGCGACTTCCGGCTCTTCCTCGAGATCGCCGCCGATCTCGAGCTGTCGCGCCTGGGGCGCGCCACCGACGTCTTCCTGAGCTACGGTGCCTACCGGCAGGGCGCCACCGCCTGCTTCGCGCCCGGCGTCTTCGACGGCGCGCTCCACGAGCTGGAGGAGCCCGCCATCAGCGAGGACGTGAGCCATGCCTGGCTCGCCGCCGACGTTCCCCGGCACCCCGCCGAGGGCACCACGCGCCCGGCGCCCGACAAGCCCGGCGCCTACAGCTGGTGCAAGGCGCCTCGCCTCGCCGGGCGCGTCGTCGAGGTGGGCGCGCTGGCCCGGCAGGTCGTCAACGGCCACCCCCTCGCGCGCGACCTCGTGTTCCGCGCCGGCGGGAACGTCTTCTCGCGCGTGGCGGCGAGGCTCCTGGAGCTGGCGCTGGTCGTTCCGGAGATGGAGCGTTGGGTCATGTCGCTCGAGCCCGGCGCGCCCTTCTGCGTCTCGGGTGAGGAGCCGGACGAGGCCAGCGGGGCGGGCATGGTGGAGGCCGCGCGCGGCTCGCTCGGGCACTGGCTGGTCGTGCGGCGCGGCCGCATCCACGGCTACCAGATCATCGCGCCCACCACCTGGAACTTCTCGCCGCGCGACGCGGACGGGCGGCCGGGAGCGCTGGAGCAGGCGCTGGTGGGCACGCCCGCCGGCGAGGGTGAGGCGGAGCTGGCGGTGCAGCACGTCGTCCGCTCCTTCGACCCGTGCATGGTGTGCACGGTCCACTGAGAGACTCTCGAGGGTTCGCGAGCATGCCGGAGCGACCGGAAAGGAAACAGGTACCCGAGGGCGTCGGGGAGGCGGTCTGGATCGACGTGATCCAGAAGATGGACGAGGTCTACAACGACCTCCTGCAGTACGAGGTGGCGCTCGAGGAGAAGAACGCCGCCCTGGAGGAGTCGCAGCGCTTCATCGTGAGCGTGCTCGGCTCCATGTCCGACATCCTGCTCGTCTGCGGCCGCGACGGGACGATCGAGGACGTGAACCAGTCCCTGGTGAAGCTGACCGGGCGCCGCGAGGACGAGCTGCGGGGGCAGCCCGTCGTCGACCTCTTCGCGGACGAGGCATCGCGCGAGCAGGCGTCGCTGGTCTTCGCCCGCCCCACCGGCGAGGCGGTGCACGAGCTGGAGCTGCAGATCCGCGCCGCGGACGGGGCGGCCATGGCCGTCTCGCTCAACGGGACGCCGCGGCACGGCGCTTCGGGCAAGCTCCTCGGCCTGGTCGTCACGGGCCGGCCCGTCGGCGAGCTGCGGCGCGCCTACCATGCCCTGCGGCAGGCGCACGAGGAGCTGAAGCGCACCCAGCAGCAGCTCCTGCACGCCGAGAAGATGGCCTCCCTCGGCCGGCTGGTGGCGGGCGTGGCGCACGAGCTCAACAACCCCATCAGCTTCGTCCTCGGCAACGTGCACGCGCTGCAGAAGTACGCCTCGCGGCTCGCCCGCTATCTGGAGGCGATCCATCGCGCCGGCGCGCCCGGGGACCTGAGCGCGCTCAGGGCGGAGCTCCGGATCGATCGCATCATCGGAGACCTGCAGCCGCTCATCGAGGGCACGGTCGAGGGCGCCGAGCGCACGCGCGACATCGTCGACGGTCTGAAGCGCTTCTCGGCGGTGGACCGTGACGAGCAGAAGTTCTTCGACCTCGTCGCGGTCGTGGAGCGGGCCGTGCACTGGGTACGGAAGTCGGCCTCGGGTCGGTTCCGGGTCAACCTGAGCCTGCCCAAGACGCTCACGGTGGCCGGGTCGCCGGGTCAGATGCAGCAGGTGGTGATGAACCTGATCCAGAACGCTTGCGACGCCACGACGGAGCTGCCGGCGCCCCGGTGCGACGTGACCGCGCAGGTGGAGGACGGCACGGCGGCGCTGGTGTTCCGGGACAACGGCCCCGGCATCG
>Ga0137438_1000306_pt1 | contig 10126 bp, 10 predicted proteins | sample EasRivERMGT157_2_FD_102327 | JGI IMG/M metagenome (GOLD analysis project Ga0137438, IMG submission 102327) | Soil microbial communities from meander-bound floodplain in the East River, Colorado, USA - East River MetaG ERMGT157_2 | ecosystem: Environmental > Terrestrial > Soil > Floodplain ... | reverse complement strand
CATGGTTCGACAGGTAAGTATCTTTTGCGTTAAAGAGCGCTTTCAGTTGTTACGAGTGTTTGTAATAGCTACCGGATGCAGATAGGGTTTTCAGAAATAGAATAATGGTTTCCTATCTTCTGTTGTGCAAAAGATCCAAAAGAGATCTTCGGCAAAACCTAAAACATGCGATCCTTTGTTTTTACTATTATAGAATGTATCAGTTATATAATACATATCCAATGCCGGAGCACTTTTCGGGACGGATACTATTCCTGATGAAGCCGTGGCGCATTCAACAATAGAACATATCCAAGTAATATCCAGGCACTGATTTTTGATGAACTAGCTGATGCACTTATTATATCCCGTGTGTGATATAATGTGATGCAAAGTTACGCATTGAACCTTTCATTTTATTTGGAGGAGTCTTTCATTCGAAAAAAAATCCTAAGAAATTCTTTTTTTCTCCTTTTTTCGCGGAAAATTCCGTGTAACCGTATGATCTATAATGTCTTAATGGCTGTATTCTTAATTTTTCGGTTTTCTTATCAGTCCGTTCAGCCGGTAATTTCTTTGGGAAACAGGCTGTAACTTTTTCCATATTCGACTCGTTTATGATAGCTGACATTTCATTCTCAGGTGGAATGACTTTCATATTCCGACTAATATTCTTTCATTTTAGGAAAATAAATCCAAAATGAAAGGACTTTGGAAGGAAAGTGAAAGATTTAGTTCGTAAATTTGCGACAGAGTAGTCTTCTGCCACGGAGTACTGTTCTGCTATTTAGATGTCTGCTGTTACTGCGCAACCATTAGTAGAAGCGCCGCAACAAGTATTTCTGCCACGATACATTATATATTGAACGACGTGAATCCGCGAATATTGCCCAATTACGTGAATGGCGTGAGATCCATCCATAATGGAGTTCTTCCAGCTGTCAGTAAAGAACGAGCCACACTTGATATAGTAGATTTTTGCCAGGTAGCGCCGGAAGCTTCCGGCCTCCGATGTCTCCTGGTTCAGGGAAATGTCCGGCAAGAACGATTGATGGAATCTGTCACTCCCATCCTTCGCAATGCCCATCAGGTGATCCTTCATCTGAAATTCTATCCCGAATCCACCAATCAGATCCTTTCGGCTCTGACCAAAACATTGATGGATTATAACCATGCCCATAATCTGCTTAAAGACGAGCTTGACGGAACGATGGGAGCCATCCTTCTTTCGATCAGAAGGCTGACCCGGATCAGGATCACCGTCCTTATAGTAGAAGGGATCGATTCCCTGAATAAGAAGAAGATCGCCGAACTGCACCGCATCTTCGAAAATCTTTCTTCCGAACGCCTTTCGGTGATCCTCGTCTCGGAATCCGCCTCGCCTATCGATGGCGATGCCTTCTATCCATATCTTGTCGAAACCGTCACTCTTGCCAATTCGGCACAGAGAACTCATGGCGGAAATCAGGACGGCATGCTTGGCAGGATCAATCCTGCCGTCTCCGATGCACTTCCGATGACCCGACTGACGGGTATTACGTTCTTCGGATCGATCACCGTTCGCGGTACCGGTGGAGTCCATAAGCTGCAGGGGCAGCGGACGAAGAAAGTGCTTGCTTTGCTTGTAGCCCAGGCCTTGATGGATAGTCCGATCAGCCTGCAGGATTTCTGCCGCATTGCAACAGGGGAAGAAGACGATCTCGATCGTGCCAGGAACATGATCTATATTGCTGTTCACCGGCTGCGCCAGTTGTGCGGCGAGTCCGTTATATTGAAGACGACTCCTGTGCCGCAGCTCAATACCGGAGCTGTTGAAGTGGATATTCTTCTTGCCAATAATAATCTTGAAGCGGCGCTGAGCGCTATTCGCGAAGGGTCGCTGCTTCGGGCCGTTACCTTGCTCCGTTCTGCTCTGGATATCTGGCATGGCGATACGCTGTTCCCGGGGCTCTATGACGAACTCTTCGAATCGGCCCGCGATGAATTTGAATTCAAGCTTTCTTCGGCGATCGTGAAGATCGCGAAATCGCTTATTGCCGAAGGCGATGTGACTCAGGCGCATTCTGTTCTGGAAATGGCATATCCCTGGCTGAAAGAGGATAAGGCCATCGGCGAACTCTATAACCTGACTCTTTCAAATGCCGGAAAATTCATGGCACTGCAATCTCTCGAAAAAGAGTGATATCATAAAGGGGGATCGGTACACAAACCACGAGTGAGCCGGTTTCCCTTTTTTCATTCTATATAGGATGTAATTAATGGATGGAAGCCACAGTACTTCTCCGGTGGGACGGACTCTCAGTCCGTCAGCATAATAGCTGCTAAGCCTCTCCGGTAGGACGGACTCTTAGTCCGTCAGCGAAGTTGCTTCCCTTAACGGACTAAGAGTCCGTTCTACTGGAGTCCGTTCCCTCCTATTTTGCCCCTGTAAGTCATTGATCTATAAGGTACAGCTGTACACTCCTCCAGGAATGGGTATCACTTAATCTGCTTGACCTGTTATTTAGTTAGATCCGGGATATATGCGGTCAAAATCCCGCCCCCCTCTGGACTTAGGGGGTTTTGGAGGCCTAGGAGAACTTCGACGAGGTGTAGCGCTATCAACAGTTGTCTTTTGACTTGATGAACCTTGCAATTCGGATGTGATGCTGCGCGTTAATTTTGCTTCAAGGCCTAAGAGATCGTCCGTTGTTCCATCGAACTGATCGGCAAGCAGAACTTTGCCGGTATCGGCATCGATAAGCTGCGAAGTGATCTTCAGATTCTTCCCATGTTTCTGTACGGTGCCATCGACGACGTAGCGGGCACCAAGCTCTTTGGCAACAGCAGCACGATCACCGTTGCGGCCTTTATAATTCATTGCCGTTTTCAGATCGACGATCTGAAATCCCGGTAGTCCCGAAAGCGACGTGATGACTTGCGCAGTCAGTCCGTCTGCAGAAAAATCATTTTCTTTATCCTTGCTTAATGATTCGAAGGGAAGCACGACCAGCTTTTTTACCGTCACTGCAGGCGCAGCTTGCAGGGGCGTTGCCAGCTGGGGCACAGTTTGCTGAGGCGTTTCATGCTTGCCGGATAAAAGAATATAGGCACCCGTGGCAAGCCCTGCAATGAGAATTCCAAATGCATACCGCAGGATCGGCGAGCGCTTTTTAGCCGGCTTTGAGGATGAAACGTGCTCTGGCGCATCGGGAAAAAGAAACCTGCGGATGGCAGATTCGATGCGATCGTATTCCGAATACGTTACGCGTTGAATGCCGGCAAGCTGGTACTTTACTTCATGCGTAAGCTCGATCGAGGGATCAAGTTCAATGGGAATGATCTGTTTTTTTCCTTCGGAAGCAAGCGATAATTCCTTGATCACATTATGCGAATCGAACGAATCCGGCGACAGAAGGATAATAAAGACCTTGCACTCCTCGATGGCGCGGACGATCTCTGACGACCATTTCGAAGCAGCGTGAAGATTCGCCTCATCCATCCAAATCAAAAACCCCGCGTCCCGAAGCCTCTGGGCAAGCTTCGCCGCCTTATCTTTATTTAATGTGCTATATGATATGAAAATGTCCGCCATGGGGATGACTGCAAATATACGAAGAAGAAGAGGTGGGGGGATCAAAAAATAAATGCCGGAATGGCCTTATCAAGACGTTAATACGACAAGGATCATTTTATAAAATTATCTGTCTCTTCTCCCTTTTCCCATCCCCGGAAGCCCCTGCAACTCCTTTATTTTGAAAGAAATAACATTTCGCCAACGCAATTTGCCCACACCCTTCGTTGATGAGAATGACTCCAGGAGCGCTGCCTCGATATTATTGATGTAGGCGTAATTCATAGTGGTAATTGCTTAGGTTTGGAAGGTAGCGGCACGCCGCGCATGCCTTCTTAATGGGGCAGAAAGCTCGGATTTGCAAGCAATTCAACTGCTTACAGGCAATTATAAAGCCGAATTCTATATGTTATTAGTGCCCGGCAGAAGAATCAGCTACAAATATACGAAATTTTTTCCATAAAAACAAATCGATTTTTCGCAAAACCTTAGTCGGATGCTGTAAGTTGTTGATTTATAGGGGGGGAAGAAATGAAAATTATTATGCTAAGTGACCGCCTTCTTTGGATCTGCAAGCATTTTCGACTGCTTACAGCCGACTGTGTTCCGTCAACCGCCTATTATGCGGAGAAATTTTGGGAATGCTACAGGGGGGAGGGGTAAATACTTAAAAAACAGGTAGTGTCTTGATTTGAAATGCCGAAAGTTATAATGTATATATGTCAGTGGCAGATGCTTTGCAATGCTACAATTAAAGAAATAATTGCGGCTACTGTCGAAACAATCGCTGCCCACATCATTATAAATGTAACTGTTTTTATTTTAAGAGTGACTGCAAGCATCTGATCGGACTGGCGTTGCATTATCCTGCGAGAGATTTCGGTCAGCCAAAAGGCTTTATTCTCAGTGCCGACGACTTTGTCATACATCTCGTATACTTGCTTATCCTCCATTCCTCTAATGTCCATGCGCATTTTCTTGCTTAATCAACACCACAAAGATACAAAACTTATCAACTTATCCACGAGGAAAAGTTGTTAGTGAAATGTGTATTGTTTTCACGGGGTTCAGTCGTAGTTTTGCATAACAAGAGGAAAACTTCTGGATAATTATTAAAAAGTTTGCCCTCGCCGATTACTACTCGACGAGGGCATGAAAGAATGTTCAGATCGGACTTTGGGACGGTGTTTACCCGATTAACCCCTAAAGAAAGAACTGAGCATCTACACAATCAACGGAATCGGGGCTTTACCAATTAATAACATGGCTAAAGTAATTCCATTTCATACTAAACTACCAGAAGATCATACCAATTCCCCTGTTTATCATGATGATGACGAATGTCATTATGGTAAAAAGATCAAGTGGGAAGATAAGATATATGGTGACAATGATCGCAATAAGTGCCACCGTTGCAAAGAACTAAACGGCAAATAGTAGCACCTCTATTGACAGGGGAGGCATTGGACTCCCCTGTTTTTATTAATTCAATAATTTGAAAATAGAATGGAAAACATTATCATCCCCGCGGTCGTCGCAATCTTCGCTTCGATAGCAACCAATCTCATAGCCCCGTTATGGCAATGGAGGATCGAGAAAAAACGCAAACAGTTAGAGTATAAACAAAACTTGATTAAAAAATGGAGAGATGGGATCCCGTATTACGATGGCGGCGGAACGTCGCTTATTACAAGCTCCGTATATGCATCAATTAGGCCATACCTTTCAATAGAGGCAAGAAGTAGCATCGAGAGTGATAGAATTGCAATGGTTCAAGGCCAGATGAGGCAGCCTTTTCCATATATAATAGCATTGGATGAAATTTCAAGGATTGAAAAAGAATGGGAGTTATTGTAGATTCGTCAAAATATCATTTTGGAGTTTTCTTAATCCCCTCAGCTTTAGTTTTCTTTACAGTTTCTTCAGCGTGTTTTGGTATTAGTTGCTTAACATCCGGCAAAAAAGACTTAATAAATAAATAAATTACTGACTAAGATAGACGATTAAGGCTTTTGCTAATATGATGGTTGATTCTGCATTATCAGCACTGCTACCAATCATCTTCATACTAAAAACTGTACAAGTTTTTGGGTGCACCATAATAATGTTTTATTATTATTCCGTCGCTCCTAAAAGCTTAGCAAGTGATGAAGCATATCCTAATTGGAGTTGAAGATTAGATTTACCTCCGTTCCAAGATAATGCTCCGCGTGCGAATAACCATGTATCACGGTTAGTAATATCATTATAAATATTAAAATCGACTTGTACTTTTTGTATAAAGCTCCCATTAAGCACCTGCGGTAATACATTCCCATTCTGCAAATGGTCGATAAGCTTTGTGAGCATTAAGGAATAAGTCGTAATAAATTCAATATGTTCTGTTGAGATAGGAGTAAAAGAAAATTCGGGTTGTATATACCATGACAAAAGATCTGTTTCATTTGTCAGTCGCTTAGTAGAATCAAAATCAAAAAGACTATCGGTTGGAGTCCTAAATGCTCCAATAGTGACAGAAGTCTTTAATTGAGTATTCCAAATTCTGCTGTTGAGGATATTTGTATGTAATCCAACATTAAGATTTGCGTACTTCAATAGATCAAATGTATTTACATATGACGTAAATTTACTGTTAGTCAATGTTTGAAAGGGAGGTACATAATTAATTCGATTTTCCACTCTGGTAAAACCAACGAATGGTGATATGGCTTCAGTAGGAACAGTTGGGGAAAAAGCCGCAACGAGGAATGGAATTACAATTCCTGAAACGGCGACCCATTTATCAGATGAAGCATGTGAAGAATCTGAAAGTAAGAGAATTGTCGAAAGTGCACCTGCCTCAGCTGCATAGAGTGGGAATAGTCTCCACAACCATCCTCCACCGGCGAGTTCTCCTGAATTAAGTTGGAATCTATACCTTCCCTCAATTTGAAATATACCATTCGGATTTTCCTTTCCAAAACCCGCTGCGTCAGTATAGATTCTTATATCAAAATCATCGGCATAGCTCTTTTTTATCAGCTGAAACATTTTCGTATTTGATGAATCCACCAATTTCAAGTGCTGTATTCCTGGGTAAGTAGTTACCGGTAACATTGATCCTTGGTTCATAGCTTAATACTTCCGATAGATTCATAAACACATCAACATCTTTAAAACGACCTTCCAGCAATGAAATGTCATGGTCATTGCTATTATATTTCCAAATATCGTGGATGCTTAATATTGGAATAACGAATCTATTTTCAAATTGAACCGGAATGCCATCAATTTCAACTACTGCCACAACTTCTTTAATGGATCCTTCGCTTATATTAAGCATTATTTTTTTCAAGATACCGTCATGTATCGCTCTCGTTGTATCTATAAATATACTTGTAAAAAAAAGAATATTGTAAGTCATATGAGGATAAACCTTTACACTCTTTTTTAATACAAAAAGTTGACCAACCTTTCCAGAATCTGCCACAATTGTAGTTCGCAAGTTAATAAAAGATTGTGTTATTATAGGTGCAACAAATGAATGTGCATTTGATTTGATCATCGTTTGTGCGATTTCTAAATCTGGAATATTCTTTTCTGTTTTTAAGGAATCTGTGTTCAAAACAACTTTTTTCTTGCCCTCAAAAATAATAGTTAGCTTATCAGAGACATGTCCAGTATAAAGCACCGAATCGAGTTTCGCATCATCGGTCTGATTTTTCAAAAATATTACAAGATATATTGTATCATTTTTTTTAGATATTTTGATCACACTATCGATATGATTAAAGGAGAGAATATTGATAGCATGCTTTAAGCTATCGGTTATCCCTAGGGTATCACAAATCTTTTCGACATCACTTTCCATTCTTGAAGTTTGCGATATAAAGCTTTTTCCGTTCCTACTAAAAGTCACTGTATCATGGGAAATGACTGCAGTTACCGGAAATATTAAAATGCTATCCCCAACTCTAATTGAATACTTAAGATCTACTGTATTCCCATTTACAGTCTTCACGAAAAAGATAAAGCAAATAAAAGAAAGGATAAAACAGTGTTGGACTCGACTATTCTTTAACAGTTGAATAATATTCTCTGTCATACGAAATGCTCTATTCTTATTGGAATTCATGATTTTCGACTTCCTCCGTTCACCCTGCAGCAGGGATAAATCTTCTCTCAAAAATAAAACAATCGCTTAGAAATCCACCCCCCAGAAAACCCCCAAACTGAGGCGAATCCAGTTGTTCGTCATTAGTCTTTAGTCGTTAGCAGAGGGACCCTCACCCCGGCCCTCTCCCAATTATTATTATTATGGTTGGGAGAGGGAGGAATTCAAGCTAAAAGCGAAAAGCGAAAACGGGAAATTCAAGCTAAGGTTTTTGTATTCTTCATATTCTTGAATAACATCACACGCTTGTATTTTAAGAGACCCGGTTTATATTTTTGCAGCCAGCCATCGGTAGTATCAAGGAATAGAGAAGCGCTTTCATTGCCGGTTTTCGCGGCTGCGGCAAGTTGGTGAACCGAGCGGAAATAATAGTGATTGAATAACCGGTTGAACTCGGTAAAATAGATATCGGCAGCGCGCTGGTCTCCTTTAATAATGATCATATTCTCATCATTTCCCGTTGTTGATGCCGTGCTGAAATTCGCCGATCCGGTGACGACTACCGGCGCTGCACTCAAGGGATCCTTAAGCAAAAATTTCGAATGGATATAGACCACATGCGTCGCCATTCCAAATTTTTGTGTGTTTGTCTCTTTCACCCACTTATAAAGTGGATCTTTTAAGTATGAACCGAAGGCCTTATAGACATTATTCTTTGCGCCAACCGGAACAAAGGGCGCCTTCGCCCGCTTGTTCGCCTTATCCTCTTTTTCCAGAAGCATAAAACATATTCCACTATTGGCATCATGCTTAAGAAGCATTTGCTTCAAATCAGCATTGATGCCAAAGGCGAGCGTAATATTCGATGAGATGGCAGCTTGATCTACGAGTGTAAAATAGGATGTCAGCATTGTCACTTTTGTGCGCGGACTAAATATGGGAATGACTCCCTCCGGTATTGTCCCTATTTTTGCCGGGAGAATATCCTTCTGCAAAGCTTCGGCGGCTTGTTGATATTTCTTCCGAGCCGTCTTTGCAGCTGCTCCGGTTCCTTTGCCCGGATCTGTACTCATTAAATTCCAATAATCACGGTAGCTTGCGGCAATCTCTTTATCCCGCACCCAATGACCGACATTCGTATGTCCATAAATTCCATTTTCGGAAATATTCGTCGATCCGGTCCAGACTGCCGTAGGCGTTTTGCTCTTTCCCTTGAGGAACACCATAAACTTATTATGCTGGATAAGGTTGGGATTGGCCTCCCGCTTAATGATATGATCTAACGGGATATTTGCAGCTTTGATCGTTGCCAAATTATCATCCCGCGGAAAATCCTTGCCCTTTTTTCCTGATTTATCCGTCTTTCCGTTCTTCTTAGCATCAATGATAATTTTGACATCCACTTTGAGATCGATCGCCGCTTTAAGCGCATCCAGGACAGGCTTATAGTGGAATTCATAGAAACAACAAAGCAAAGTATCACCTTTCTTTGCCTGTGCAATGAATTTATAGATCGCATCGTCAAGGTCGCGACCAAGCCACTGGAAGGCATCCTGCTTTTCCTTTCCAATAAGTTTATCGGGAGATACATTACCGAATTCACGCGCATAAGCCTGACTACTGGCAACTCCGCGGTTAAAGAAAACATCATGGGGCTCATTACTAAAAAGCGGTTCGCTCTTGATTTTGATCTCTATGGCCGGATCATGCGTTAATCCTTCGATTCTGCCATCGGTGCCAAGCTTCGGCGAACCTTTCACAGGTTCGAAATAATATGTGTACTCCTGATCCGGCTTTAGGGTAAAATCATCCCATACAAAACTTTGAACCGGATGATCCTCCGTACTAACCTTTACCTGCGAATCCGGTTTTTCGTTAATAGGATCACCAAAGATCTTGAATCCCGGCATGTAGTAGGTTTCTCCAGATGGCGGATAAGTCCTTTTCACCGAAAAACCAAGGAGACCCTTAGTGTTTGCATTTGCGGAATCAATTGCAAACGAAACGGTATTGGTACCGGCAACTGCGTAAATGCAGTAACCATTTTTTACTTTTGATTTATAGCGCATAAGAGATTTTATTTATACCCTTTCAATATTCCCCCAAGTTAACAAAATCTCTCAAAACCCCACCCCCCAGAAAACCCCCAAAGTGAGGCAGGGGAAAAAAGCTTAAAGCTTAAAGCTTAAATGGAGAAGGGATTCAAAAGCCTTTAATTCCCGGCGAGGTAGCGCACCAGGTTTCCTTTTTTTAGGCCGAGTTTTTTTCGGATGTTTACTCGGTGGTTCTCTACGGTTTTTAGTTCGATCGAAAGTCGTTCGCTGATCTCGTGGCTTTGCAGCATACCTTTAATAAGTGCGGCCACCATCAGCTCCATTCTTGATAGCGTTGGGAATCTTGCGGCGAGGTGGCGGAGATTTTCGGTGTAGATGCCGCCGGAATCGCGGTCGATCTGTTCCCAGGCAAGGTTGCGTTTTGCGCGGGAGGGGCGAGGGGAGGTT
>Ga0137438_1000305_pt1 | contig 10146 bp, 5 predicted proteins | sample EasRivERMGT157_2_FD_102327 | JGI IMG/M metagenome (GOLD analysis project Ga0137438, IMG submission 102327) | Soil microbial communities from meander-bound floodplain in the East River, Colorado, USA - East River MetaG ERMGT157_2 | ecosystem: Environmental > Terrestrial > Soil > Floodplain ... | reverse complement strand
TGCTTCAAGAACGAGAACGCCGCCTGTCAGGCGGCGCATTGCTCCGGCGGCAAGAAGTGCGACGTCAGTGGCGGCGGTCCGGCGACCGTTCGCTGCACGAAGAACTAGGCGGCCGCCGCCTTGGCGGCGATGACCTTCGGGATCCGGACACGAGGTCCGATGCGGAACGCGAGCTGCTTGACGTCGCGGTAGAACTCGCCGTCGATGATCGGCGCGAGCAGCTCGTCGCCCGACGCCTCGAGCATCATCTCGCGGCACGGCCGGTCGAGGATGTTGCGGCCGCGCATCTCCTCGCCGCGGGCCATCCGTGGGAGGTTGCGGATGATTCCCCACGGGCTCGGCGTGCCGACGATCGCGTTCATCAGGCCCGGCTGGTCGGCCTTGCCGAAGAACCGCAGCACGTTGCCAAGATTGATCGACATCGACGCGATGTGGACGCCGGTGAACTTGTCGCCCGGCAGCTTCATGCCGTCGATCGTCACGCGGCACGGCGTCGGCTGGAACACTTCCTTGGCGTAGCTCTTCCAGGCGCCGAACGGCAGCCGCGACAGCGGCGACAGCGCGATCGGCGCCGACGCGACGGTGTTGGCGACGACCTTCATGATCGTGCGCGGGTTCGGATCCGGGTCGTCGTAGTACTTGGCGTAGAACCGCTGGCCGACCCCGCCCGCGGCCGACGCGAAGCCGTAGGTGCGGAACGGCACCAGCGCGCCGTCGACCAGCTGGAGCCCGTCGATCACCATCGAGTCGACCTCGGTGTCCTCGATCAGCGTGTTGCGCTCGACGTTGTGGCGCAGCGTCGCGAGGATGCCCTCGGCGTCGCCCTCGATGCCGACGTTGTTGGCGACGAAGTCGATCGTGCCGCCCTTGGTGGGCAAGGTCATCGGCAGCGTGAACGCCTGGCCGGTGAACTCGTCCTCCTGGAGGACCTCCATACCCATGCGGAGCATCCAGTGCAGGGCGCCGTCGCCGCCGTCGGCGACCCAGAACCTGGCGCGCTTGCGCAGGAAGTCGCGCAGCACCGGCTTGATCGATTCGATCGAGTTGGTCGAGTGGACTTCGCCGAAATCCCCGACGATCCTACGGAGCCGGTCCGCCCGGTCGGGGCGGTTACGGTTCTTTCGGCTGTTCGGGTTGGTGATAACGCCGATTTCCATGTGCCCACGGTAAGTGCAAGAGCTGGGCGAGACGCAGCGCGTCGTAACTCGTCAATTTCACGTCACGCAAACGCCACGAACGAGGCCCCAGTGCGTAGCTCCTTACGCAGCCGACTGGATAGCGCGCGAGCCGGGTGGCACCTGAATCGATGTTTCGGTTGCGGCGCCGGGTAGCGGCGGGCTGCAGGGCATCGCATCCTTGAGCCCTCCACCATGCGCGCGATCGCGATCGGTTGGATCTGCTTGTTCGCCTGCGGTGCGCCGGTCGCACCGGCACGGCCGACGGCCCACGCGCCGCCCCGGCGGATCAAGGCAGATCCTGATCGCCCGCCGGTCGATCCGATCGCCGCGCTGACGCCGGACGACGAGGCCGCGGTGTCGTGGGTGATTCCGAAGCCGATCCAGCTCGAGCTCGGCGGCGCGGTGATCGGCGCCGCGGGTGCGGGGCGGCCGATCGAGGTCGGCGCGATCGACCGCCAGGGCAGCCTCGAGCGCGTCGCGGTGCGGCTCGACCACGCGCGGTTCTCGGTGTGGATCGATCACGCGCACATGCTGTCGGTGCTGACCCGCGATCAGCGGATCGCGGTGCGCGGCGTTCCCCTCGCCGGCAGCGACGTCGAGGTCGTGCTGCGCGCGGGCGCGACGGTGCAGCGGCTCGCGCGCCGCGATCGCTCGACCCAGGTTCGCTACCTCGGCGCGCTGCAGGTCGAGGGTTGGGTCCCCGACGCGGTGCTCGGCTATCGCGGCCGCGCGCGCGACGGCACCGGCCGGATCCCGACCGGGCGCAGGACGCTGATGGTCATCCCCGGCGCGGTGATCCGCGCCGAGCCCCGCTGGGTCGCCAGCGAGCTCGCGATCATCGCCAACGGCTACTTCCTCGACACGATCCGCGACGTCGACGAGGCGTGGACCGAGGTCAGCTACGAGGATGGCGACGTCGCGGTCCATGGCTTCGTATCGAAGCGCGATCCGCCGGGCACCGTCTACCACTGGCGCGACAGCGACGGCACGACGACCAGCTCGCCGAACACCACGGCGGCGAGCGGGACGTGCCTGTACGCGCGCGCCGGCGGCGACGCGATCGGCTACGTGGTCGGCAACCGGCCGGTCGAGCTCGACGACGCCGGCGCCGGGTGGTGGACCCTCACGCTCGATACGCCGTGGGGCCCGATCGGGTTTACCGCCAGAGGCGCCACCCGCAACGAGCTGGCGGCGTGTGCACCGCCGGGCACCGTACCGTTGTTCGCGCCACCGGGCACCCCGCCGGGCACCCCGCCGCGCACCCCGCCGGCACCAGCGACGCCGTAGCGCCGGCACCTCATGATACGTCACAAGCTCTCGACCCTGCGGCCGTGAATCACATGCGTTGTGGGGGTGGCAACCTCAACGTCAAGGACTGTGACGAATGATGAGAGCGCCGGCACTGGCCGCCATCTCACCGCCGGGCCGCTACGAACCGGTGAACTTCGGTGGCCGCTTCGCGAGCAGCGCCGCGATGCCCTCGCGCGCGTCGCCGGTCGCGAGCGTCTCGGCCTGGGCGAACGCCTCGAGCCGCGCGGCGTCGCGGATCTGCAGCTCGAGGCCGCGCTGGATCGCGCGCTTGGTGGCGCGGACCGCGAGCGGCGCGTTGTCGGCGATCGTGCGCGCGAGCGCCGTGGCCTCGCCGAGCACCTCGTCGGCGGCGACCGCGCGATTGAGGATGCCGAGCCGCTCGGCCTCGACGCCGTCGATCAGGCGGCCGGTCAGCAGCAGCTCGTTGGCGCGCGCGACGCCGATCAGGCGCGGCAGGAGATAGCTGATCGCCATGCCGGGCGACAGCCCGAGCTTGACGAAGTTCGCGCCGTACCTGGCGTCGCGCGCGCCGATCCGGAGGTCGCAGACCAGCGCGAGGCCGAACCCGCCGCCGACCGTGTGGCCGTTGAGCGCGCCGATCACCGGGACCGCGATGTCGAGCAGCGACAGGAACGGCTCGTACATCGCGTACGACCGCTCGTTGGGTGCGCGGTGGCCGCCGTCGCGCTGCACGGTGGACTTGAAGTCGGCGCCGGACGAGAAGCACGAGCCGGTGCCGGTCACGATCAGGCAGCGCAGGTCGGCGGCGCGGGCCTCGGCGCTGGCGGCGGCGAACGCATCGAGCAGCTCGGGCGTCATGCTGTTGCGGTTGTCGGGGCGGTTCAGCGTGATGACGCCAATGGCGCCCTCGGCGGAGAACCGAACGGCCGGATCGGACATGCCGGCGAGACTACCCCGGAGTGCGCGAGCGACCTGCGGATCCGGCAGATCCAGCTGCGGGTCCCGCAGGAGGCGCGGGTGGTTTCCGGCCAACTTTCAAATACTTGGAGCTGGCATCAGCGCTGCACTACCTCGGCTCGAAGACACAAAGGAAATCGTCATGAACATCAAAGCAATCATCGCGTCGCTCATCCTTGGCTCGTCGTCGGTCGCCCTCGCGGCCCCGAGCATCACGGTCTCGGCCACGGCGCGTGGCTCGTACGAGGCCCCCGTGGTCCGCGACCATCGCATCGACGACGACCGCGCCACGCCGGTCGCGACCCGGCCGACGTACCAGCCGACCTACCATCCGATCGATGACCAGGCGGGGCGCCCCGTCGGCTGGAATGGCGGCGGCCGGAAGCTGCCGCCGGTGTATCGCCCGGTGACGCTCGCGAGCGGCGTGCACTTCGCGCCCACCGGCCGGACGTCGATCTCCGTCGGTAGCCAGGCGGGGTCGTTCGGCACGCTGCAGATCAGCGCCGCGGCTGGCCGCACGTTCATCAAGCAGGTCTACGTGCAGTTCGCCAACGGCCAGACCCAGGTCATCCGCAACCTCGATCGCACGCCGGCCGGCAACGAGAGCATGACGCTCGACCTCGACGGTGGCCGCCGCAACATCAGCCGGATCGTGGTGTACGGCAGCGCCGGCAACGCGAGCTGGCGCCGCACCCCGGGCGCGTTCACCGTGACCGCCTCGTAACCCGCCACCTCCCCCGACCAACCCGGCGAGCTGCATCCACTGCAGCTCGCCGGTCGGCGTTTTCGGCGGGCTGCAACCGTGCCCGCTCGCCGGTCGCCGTTCGGCGCTCTGATCGCCGACGCCGCGGGAGCGCCGCCGCAGGTATGATCGGCGTGCCCGTGCCATGACAAGGCTGTCTGGCGCGCGGCCCGATCGCGGCGGCAAGCGGTGAGAAACCAACGCGCGGCGACGTGGCTATCGCCTTGCACGATCGGCGGGCATGCCCCGACACCTTGGGTGGCTCGCCTGCTGGGTGATGGTTGCCGGATGCTTCGGCTCCGACCCGGACGCTCCCCTCCTGAAGCTCTCCGAGCTGCTTCCGCCCACGGTCGTGCTGGCCGCCAACTCGAGGTACCTCAGCATCGAGCTCGAGTACGACGCCCGGGACATCGGCGGCTGCGCGGTCCTCGATGCGAGCTTCCAGGCCACGGTCGACGGCACGGCGATCCCGATCACCGAGCGTGGAGTCTCGGGCGGAAGCGTGGGCGAATCCGATCCGTGTGCCTGGCCGATGCTTCGGCTCGACAACCCGCCGGTCGGCGCCGCTGCGATCGCGATGAGCTACCCGCGGCACACGATCACCGTCGACCTCGAGGACCTGCTCGCGCCGCGCTCGGCCGAGCTGGTTCCCGACGGACCGTGGACGTTCGCGCCGGGCCAGGCGATCACGCTGCGCTGGTCACCGATCTCGGATCTGTCGACCTACAAGCCCACCGTCAAGTTCGTCACCGGTCTCACCCCCCAGGACCTCAGGGACGAGACCACCCTGCCGTTCACGGTGACCGACGACCAGATGAGCTTCACGCTGCCACCCGGCGGGGTGCCGGGCCACCTCGATGTCACGTTGCAATCGTCCGCGCTGCTCCCGCTGGGCTGGCCATCGTGTGCGGGTGCTCACTGCCAGCTCCAGCCCACCCCGGCGTTCACCCATCCGATCGTCTGGCGGCAGGCGGCCGCCGGGCCCACGCTCGCCGGGCCCGCGCTAGCGGGCTCATGAGCCGCCGAGCTCGTCGAGGAACACCTGCGCGTCGGCGAACGCGGGGTCCTCGCGCAGCGCCTTCTTGGCCCACAGCTCGGCCTTCGCGCGGTTGCCGCGGGCGTGCTCGATCTTGGCTTCCCAGAGCAGCGCCATCGGCCGGGTCACCGGCGATGGGTTGTCCATCAAGGTGATCGCGCGCAGCGGCTTGAGCGCGAGCTCGTAGTCGCCGATCTCGGTCGCGAGCCGCGCGAGCTCGGCGGCGACCTCGGCGTTCTTGCGGTCGACGTCGAACGCCTTCTTGAGCCAGTTGAGCTGGCCGTCGCGGTCGCCGAGCGCGGCCGACACCTTGCCCATCCGCTGCTGGAGCACCGCGAGCTCCGGGGTGCGCTTCTTCTGGGCGCCGATCGCGGTCTCGAGCGTGCGCCCGGCGTCCTCGAGCTGGCCGGACTGGATCAGCACGTCGACGTTGAGCATCAGCGCCGCGTGATCGTCGGGCTGGAGCTCGAGGGCGCGCTGGGCCGGGACCTGGGCGCTCGCCGGGTCGGCGAGGTGGTAGAGGTACAGCTCGGCGGCGCGCTTGTAGTTGGTGTAGCGGATCGCCGGATCGCTGCCGTGATCGGCGTCGGCGACCAGCACGCCGGCGAGCAGGCGGTACTCGCCCGCGGCGTCGTAGACCTCGCGCAGCTTGTCGCGCACGATCTCGGCTCCCGGCTGGTGCTGGTGCACGAGCTCGAGCACCGGCACCGCGTCGGCGGGGCGGCCGGCCTGGGTCGACGCGGACGCCGCGCGCAGCGCCGCTTCGACCTGGGCGTCGCCCTCGGTGACGTAGGCCAGCCGGGTGGCGGCGGCGGCCACGCCGTCCCAGTGCGAGATCGACTCGTCGAGCTCGCACAGCTGGTAGAGCGGCTCGGCGTCGCGCGGATCGCGCTCGATCCAGCCGACCAGGAACGCGCGGCCGCGCTCGAGCTCGCCGTGGGTGACCAGCAGCTGGGCGAGCTTGAGGGTCGCGGTGCGCTCGGTCGGCAGGTCGCCGTCGCGCTCGGACCGCACCCGCAGGCGCTCGAGGCCGTTGACCAGGTTCTCGGGGCCGCGATCCTTGTCGAGCTCGTAGGCCTCGGTGAGGTCGGACACCGCGGACGAGTCGTCGCCGAGCTGCTGCCGGAAGTTGGCGCGCAGCAGCAGCAGCGCGAGCCGCCCGGCGCCCTGCACGGTGGCGAGCGCCTCGCCGATCGCGCGCTGCGCGGCGTCGAGCTCGCCGGCGGCCGCGAGCGCCGCGGCGTGATCGGTGACCAGCTCGGGGACGTGCGGCGCGCGCTGGCGCGCCTTGCGCAGCACCTCGGCCGCCTTGAGCGGCTGGCCCAGGAACCCGGAGTACACGGTCGCCGCCTCGCGCAGCCGCTCGACCGCCGCGCCGTCGCCGGCGTGCTCGGCGTCGTGGGTCATCAGCTCGGCGAGCTCGGGCCACAGCTCGCGGTCGCGGTACCACTTCTCGAGGCGGTCGTGGATCGCGAGGTCGTCGGGCGCGCTGCGGTGCGCGAGCTCGAGCGTGCGCTGTACGCCCTTCACGTCGCCCGCGGCCTCCCACATCGTGGCGAGCCGGCCGGCCAGCTCGGGCGCGCGCTCGGGAGTCTCGACCGCGAGCAGGCGCTCCATGAGGACGGCGCCCTCGCGCGGCGCGTCGTGTTCGCCGAGCTGCGCGACCACCCGCCGCAGGATCTCGCGATCGTCGGGCGCGACGATCAGCGCCGCGCGGTACACCCGGACCGCGTCGGGCGACCCGGTCTTCTCGAGCAGGTCGCCGAGCCGGAGCGCGACGTCGACCGTCGAGTCGCGGTGGCCGCGGCGCTGGGCGTCGTCGAACCGCGACCACAGGAACTCGGCGATGCCGTCGTCGTCGCCGAGCTGGCGCAGCGACGACTCGTAGAGCTCGGCGGCCTCGAGGTTGTCGGCGTCGTCGGCCAGCGCGTCGCGCAGCACGTCGAGCGCGTCGTGGTGGCGCCTCAGGTTCTCGATCAGGAACCGGACGTGCTCGAGCCGGAGCGCGTTGCGCTCGGCCGGGGTGATCAGCGCCGGCAGGGTCGACGAGATCACGCTGCCGAGCCGGTCGCCGTCGCCGAGCTCGCGGTAGATCGAGAGCAGCGGCTGCCACACCGCGCGATCGGCCGGGCTGCGCTCGCGCAGGAACTCGTAGACGTCGCCGGCGAGGTCGACCCGGCGGTGGGCGAGCGCGCGGGTCGCGATCCGCATCGCGAGGCCGTCGATCGCCTCCTTGCCGTCCTGATCGGCGATCGGCGCGATCTCGTAGGTCAGATCGCGGGCCTGGGTGAGGTCCCCGGCGGCGAGCCGGCGCTCGGCGAGCGCGAGCACCGCCCACGGCGCCGAGCCGAGTCCGGCGTCGGTGTCGCGCGCCGCGGCGACCGCGCGCACGAGCAGCGCCTCGGCGCGCTGGTCCTGGCCGTGATCGACGGCGAGGTCGACCGCCTCGCGGATCTGCTGCGGCGTGGCGCCCGGCTGCGCGGCGCGGCGCTCGAGGAAGTCGAGCAGCAGCTCGCCGTCGCCGCCGTTGCGCGCGACCCGCTCGTACATGTGCAGGATCTTGTCGTCGCTGGGCTCGGTGGTCGCGGCCTGGCGGAGCAGGCGGCCGGCCTGCGCCCACCGCGGCTCGGCGGCGAACGCGCGCTCGAGCAGCTCGAAGCCCTGGCGGCGCCGGGTGTCGCTGCCCAGGAAGATCTCGGCGAGCCGGTACAGCGCGTCGACCTGGGCCGGGGTCGGCTCGGAGTCGGTGCCGGCGAGCTCGAACATCTTGTCGATCGTGCGGGCCTGCTCGGCGGTGTCGCCGAGCGCGGCCGCGACCCGCGCCTGGGCGTAGAACGCCTCGGCGAGCCGCTCGCCGAGGATCTCGACCCGGCGGTACAGGTTGGCCGCGCCGCGCAGATCGCCGGCGTCCTGCTCGAGCGCCTCGCCAGCGCGCATCAAGAGATTCGCGATCAGCGGCGGATCATCCTTGCGGCGGAGCCTGTCGACGACGGCATCGACCGCGTCGACGAACCGCTTGGACTGCCCGGTGCGCTTGGCGAGCTCGCGCGCGCGCTCGTGCAGATCGGTGCGCGATGGCATCACGCCGATCGCGCGGATCAGGGCGTCGAGCGCCTCGTTGTGGCGGCCGAGCTGGACGTCGAGCGTCTCGGCCATGTCGCTGAGCAGGCGCGCCTGGCTGTGCGGCTCGGGGTTGGTCGCGAGCCGGCGCTCGAGCACCTTGAGCAGCAGCACGCCCTCGCCGTGGGCGATCAGCGAGCGCCGCAGCCGGCGGACCTCGGCGTCGGACTGGATCGCGGTCTCCATCGCCGACTCGAGCAGCTCCTTGGCCTGGTCGTTACCACGGGGGGGAACCCCCGCCCCGCCGGCAGAGCCGTCGGGGGCCCCACCCCCCTTGGCCCCACGGGGGGGAACCCCCGCCCCGCCGGCAGAGCCGTCGGGGGCCCCACCCCCTTTGGCCCCACGGGCCCCCCCCGCGCCGCCGGCGGCGCCGTCGGGGGCATCTGCTCCGGCCGCCGACTCGCCGCGGGTCGCCGCGAGCTTGTGGAGCTCGAACAGGACCTCGCTGGCGCCCACCGCGGCCTCGTCGTCGCCCGGCGGCTGGCGGCGCACGACCAGGAGCAGCGCGCGGTAGGTCCGCTCGGACTTGTCGAGCTGGCCGGCCGAGCGCGCCATCTCGGCGAGCTCCTTCTGGATCGCCGCGTTCGACACGTCCATCTTCGACGCGGCCTCCATCTCGGCCATCGCCTCGTCGATCTTGCCCTCGGCCTGCGCGACCCGGGCGAGCTCGACGTGGAGCGCGGCGCGCTCGGGCGAGCGCCGGCGGCCGAAGTCGTTGATCAGGATGGCGAGCGCGGCGCGCGCCTCGACCAGCTTGCCGGCGACGCGCTGGCCGATCGCGAGCGCGGTGCGCAGGTCGCGATCGGTGGGATCGAGCAGCAGCGCGGTCTCGAGCGCGGGGATCGCCTTGGCCGGCGACGTCAGCTTGTGGAGGTAGATCGTCGACGCCTCGCGCGCGAACTCGCGGGCGAGCTTGTCGTCCTTGAGCAGCGGGAGGCTGCGCGTCAGGTGGCGCGCGAGCGGCTCCCACGCCTCGGCCTTGCGGTACAGCTCGGCGAGCAGCGTGCGCAGCTCGAGCGCCTGGTCCTTGTCGTCGAGGTTGACCTCGATCGCGGCGATCGCGCGATCGGGCTGGTTGGCCGACAGGTGGGCCTTGGCGAGCTGCGACACCACGAGCAGGCGCTCGGCGGCGGGCACGGTGCCGAGCAGGCTCTCGAGCCACGGCACCGCCTGGCCCGGCTGGCTGCGCTCGAGGTTGAGCCGGGCCAGCGCGCGCAGCGACTCGCTGGTCGGGGCGAGCGCGACGACCCGGCGGTGGCCGCTGATCGCGCGCTCGATCTCCTTGGTCTCGAGCTCGGCGACGTGGGCGTAGCGCGACCACAGCTTGGCCGACCGCGCGATGTCGCCGGTGGTCTCGAGCCGCTGGGCCTGCTGCTCGAGCAGATCGACCAGCGCGCGGTGCTGGCCCTTGCTCGCGAGCAGCTCGGCGACCGCGTCGATCGACGCGTCGTGGCCGGGGCGATCCTCGAGGTTGGCCTTGAGCGCGTCGAGCCGGCCGCCGCGCTCCTCGACGATGCCGACCAGGCGGGCGAGCTCGAGCCGCAGCACGAGCTTCTTCTCCATGTCGCTCTCGAGCCCGAGCTGGATCTGGCGCAAGGTCAACAGCTCCGGGACGCGATCCTCGAGCGCGAGCAGGTGCGCGAGCCGGTCGAGCACCTCGAGATCGTTGGGCGACTGCGCGAGCACGCTGCGGTACATGTCGATCGCCGCGGCGTTGTCGCCGACCAGCGCGTCGAGATCGCGGCCGTCGGCGTCGGCCAGCCGGCGCAGCGCGTCGAGCAGCGCCGGGCTGGTGCCCTGATCGCGCTCGAGCACGACGAGATCCGCCAGCCACGCGGCGC
>Ga0137438_1000304_pt1 | contig 10160 bp, 7 predicted proteins | sample EasRivERMGT157_2_FD_102327 | JGI IMG/M metagenome (GOLD analysis project Ga0137438, IMG submission 102327) | Soil microbial communities from meander-bound floodplain in the East River, Colorado, USA - East River MetaG ERMGT157_2 | ecosystem: Environmental > Terrestrial > Soil > Floodplain ... | reverse complement strand
GCTGGCGCTGGCGCTCGTCGCGGCGGTGATCGCCGGCGACCACGTCGTGCTGCGCGCCTCGCCGAGCCGGACCGCGGCCCAGCAAGCGGTGCTGTGGCGGGGCGACTGGCTCGAGGTCCGGGGCGAGCAGCGCGGCTGGCTCAAGGTCTACGACCACCGCCACGAGCGCCCGGGCTGGGTCGCCAGGCCCGCCGCGCGCGTCGTCGAGCTCGACGACAAGGCGGCGCCCGCGCTGCGCGCCGTGGTCGAGTTCTTGCGCGACACCTGGGGCTCGGAGTCGCTCGGCATCGCCTACGCCGGGCTGTACATGAAGGTCGCGCCGGCCGCCCGGCCGGGCCAGCCGGGCCAGCCGGGCCAGCCGGGCCAGCCGGGCCAGCCGGGCCAGCCGGGCCAGCCGGGAATCGACGCGCCGCTGCTGGTCGCGCTCGGCACGATGGCGGATCGGCTGGCCCGCCGGGCGTCGACCGAGGCCGCCGACAGCCACGCGGCCCAGCAGCTCGAGGTCGCCCAGAGCTGGGGCATCGGGTTCGCCAGCGTCGAGCGCGCCGACGGCGTGCGGACCTGCTACGACGGCGCCGCGTTCCGCCAGGCGCTGGGGCTGGCGCCGGGCAAGCTCGAGCTCGCCACCGCGGTGCTCGGGCTGACCGATCCGGCGTGCGATCCGCAGACCACCGGGGCCACCGAGCGGCGCGCGCACGACCAGGCCGCGCTCGCTCTGCTCGAGCGGGTCGAGCCGACCGCCGTGGGGGGCCCGATCGGCAACCGGATCCGGATCCGCCGCGCGGTGATCGGCGCACGGCTCGCCTGGGCGCTCGGCCGCGGCGCCGACCCGAGCGCGGCCAGGGTCGCCGACGCCGCGGTCTCGGCGTTCGCCCGGGTCGACAAGGCCGAGCTCGCCGACGACGACGAGGCCGACTTCGAGGCCGCCGCGCTCGAGGTCGCCGCGGCGCGCTGGGCGGCCGGCGCGCCGGCTCCCGCCCACAAAGGAGATCCAGGGCTCACGCTCGCCGCCGGCGAGCCGGGCGAGACCTGCATCACCGTCGAGACCTCGCCGAAGCACTGCACGCACGGCCAGGTGTGGGCGAATTCGTTCCGCGTCTCGCCCGACCATGCCGCCGCGGTGCTCGCGATCGAGCCGCTGCCGGGCTGGCTCGAGCTGTGGCTGTTCCGCCGCGTCGCGGGCGGCTGGACCGTCGATACCCTCGCGCCCTCGACCGACGGCATCGACCTCGGCTACGTCGAGCTCGCCGGCTGGTCGAACGACGGCACGCGCGCGCTGCTCGTCCGCGAGGCGCGTAGCGACGGCGCGGTCCGCCGCACCTGGCAGATCCTCAAGCTCGACTCGCTCGCGGTCGACAAGCAGACCTCGCGGCTCGCCGACCTCGGCGCCGCCCGCGGCTGGATCACGCCGGAGTGGCGCGGCCGCACGCTCGCGCTGCGCTGAGCGCCCTGCCGGCCAGGCCCCATCGTCGCCTCCCCACAACGCTACTGGTTCATGGCGACGCTATCCGTTGATTTCGTCCGGAGGGCACCGCGGCGTACCAGAATCGGTGAGGCCTCCGCGAGCACGATGAAGCTGGGATCCAGCGAGCTCTCTCAGCTGGAGAACCGTTTCGGTGTCTAGCTTGAGCTTCCGTTTCGGGTCGAGTTTTTTCACGAGACTCTCCTGATTGCCAGTTGGTTGTCGCCGACTGAGTCGCCGATTATGCTTTCTGCTATTGAAGGTATTCGCGCACCGATGAGCTCGGCGCGATGGTGAGCTCAGTTTTTCATTCCGGCGAGCGTGGACTGCACGTCACGCACCACGACGAGCCCACGCCGGTCGCTGGTTGCAAACAGTCTGCCGTCGGGCGAAAATCTCGCAGTGAACGTATCAGTGTTATGATCACGGGTATACGCCCAGATGTCACTGTGCATCGAATAGAGCCACGATCCGCCATCCGCACATACGAACCCGATCGTCTCTCCGTCAGGCGCGTATGCGACATTGCGCACCGCGGCGGCAACGGTGTGCCAGCGAACCACGCGTTGCGGGCCAAGCGCCACGATCTGGACATGTCCGAGCAGCGTACGACCGGCTTCCGAAGCGATCACGAGATCTCGATCCAGGGGGTCGAACTGGATCTGACGGATGCTGCCCTCGGCAGCGACCGTCGTGATGACGTTCCAGCTCGAGGCGCCGCGCCATCCTACTCTGCAGGAGCATCGAACGTTGGTCGCCGCGTTCCTCACATGCGGTGGGCCGGCCATGGCCCCTACCTGCAGAGATAGTGAATTCAAAAAAGCCTGCACGTGGGTCAAAACGACTCACCGCTGCAGCTTTCAGCGGCATCGATACGATCGGCCAGCGCGCCGCGGGCAGGCAACCGCCGAGTGCCCTGGCGCTGCTCCGAGCCTAGCCGCAGAACGATTCGGTGCAGGCACCTCCGCTGCCGATGACCTCCAGGACACCACCTTGGGCCCGGACCAGCTGCGCGGTCGCGATCACTCGCAGGTGGCGGATCGTCTCGTTATCGAGCGTGAGCTTCTTCTTCGGTCGTACGTTCTTCATGGTCTCTCCGGATCTGCATGGGTGGATCGTTAGTGACTTACGATTCGAGTGAGCCGCCGCCGCCCACGACTACACACATCCCATCCCCACCGCGGTACAGGCACCTCCGCTGTCTTGCTCCTCCAACCCACGGCCCTTGGCGACCGCGAGCTGCGATGCCGCGATCACTCTCAGATGGCGGATCGTCTCGCTGTCCAGCACGAGCTGCTTCTTGGATCGCACGTTCTTCATGGGTCTCCCGGGTCTACGTTGGTTGTCTTGACAGTCGCTAGCGACCACGTTGCCGACCGGCTGCCGCGAGCGTCGCGGCGACATCGCGCGCCACGACGACGCCTCGCCGGTCGGTGGTCACGAACAGCTTGCCATCGGGCGAGAACCGCCCCGCCGAGGCCTCGGCGTCGTGATCGCGGGCGAACGCCCAGACGTCATCGCCCGCGCGGTATAGCCAGGTCCCGCCGTCCTTGCACACGAAGCCGATCGTGTCGCCGTCGGGTGCGTACGTGATGCTGCGCGCCTCGGCGATCACGTCGTCCCACGGGAACGCGCGATGCGCGCCGAGCGGAACGACGCGGACGTGGCCGAACTGGGCGTGGCCGGCCTCCGAGGCGACGAGCACGTCGCGGTTCATCGGGTCGAACGCCAGCCGGTGGACGCTGCCCTCGACGACGACTCGCTTGACCACGCGCCAGCTCGAGGTGTCGTAGATCGCGACCACGCCGGGCTCGCTGCCGATCGCGACGTAGCTTCCGTCGCGCGACGCCTGCAGCCTGGTGATCGCCGCGCCGTCCGCGTCGCGGACCTTGCGGATCTCGCCGCGCAGCGAGACGTCCCACAGCGAGCCCTGGGCGTCGTCGACCACGACGTGATCGTTGCGCGACAGCACCGCGACGCCGGCGAGCGGCGCGGTGTGCTTGAACAGCACCGAGACGTCGGTCCCGTCGGGCGACCACGCCAGCAGCCGGCCGTCCTCGCCGACCGAGACGACCCGCCGGCCGCGCTCGACGTACTCGACGCCGACCACCATCCCGGCGTGCTCGGTGAACCGCCGGATCGACGTCGCGTCGGAGGCCCGCCACACCCGGACCGTGCCGTCGTAGCTGTAGCTCAGGAACGAGCTGCCATCCGGTGCGACGCGGACCCCCGCGACGAGCAAGCTGTGGCCGTGCAGCTCGGTCGTGGTGCCGGTGGCGATCTCGAGCCGCCGCACGATGCCATCGGCGCCATCGGTGATCACCGCCTTGCCATCCGGGGTGAACGCGAGCCCGTAGATCGCATCCGGCGCCGCCAGGACCACGCGCGCGGCGTCGACCGGCGGATCCCACACGCGGACCGCGCCGTTGACGTCGCCGATCAGGACATGGGGGAACTCGGGCGTCGGGACCGCGGCGAACGACGGCTTCCCCGCGTTGCCGTCGTAGCGCGCCAGCATGCGCGTCTGGGTGTCGTAGATGTAGGCGGTGTTCGACTCGTCGACCGCCGCGACGTGACGCCCGGTGGTGTCGAGCGCAACCTCGGTCAGGCCGCGGGTCGCGAACGTATCGACGATCGCCAGCGTGCCGCGGACCGCGTCAAACCGCATGATGCCGAACAGGCCGTCCTGGCACGACACCGCGAGCAGATCGGAGCGCGCGATGAACTGCACGCTGGCCAGTCGCCGGCGACACACCGACGGGCGTGCGAGCACCTTGAGGGTTCGCGACAACACGACGATCGAGCCGTCGGCGATCCCGGCGACGACCGCGTCGGGGCGCGCGTCGAGCGCGGTGATGTCCGGGATCGCGCGGGTATCGGGCTCGCCCCCGGTGGCGTCGAGCGCCACCGCGCGGATCATCGCGCGGCCGCGCACGATCAGCCGGGTCGGCGTCGCGAACCGCAGATCGAAGGCGTCGGGAAACGCCGCGCGATACATCACGGTGGGCGGCGCCGCGACCGACCACACGACGACCTCACCGTGGCCGTTGATCGCGGCCAGCCGCGAGCCATCGGCGGCGAACGCCATCGTCGTGGGATCGAAGCTGGTGATCGGGATCGCGCGCCGCGTCGCGAGATCGAGCAGCGCGATCCCCGCCGGGGAGGTCGCGTAGGCGAGCAGCTGGCGCGACGGCGCGTACGCGACGCGCACCGAGCTCGAGACGTCGCTCGCGAGCGTCGTCGAGCTGTCCCCCGCGGTGAGCTGGATCCGGCGATCCTCGCTGAGCGAGATGATCGCGCCGGTCTGGTCGCCGTGCACGAACCAGATCGTGTCGCTGTGCGGCGCATGGACCGCGCTGGCGACGCCACGGCCGTGCGCCTCGGCGATCAGCCGCCGCCGCCGGACGTCGTCGCTGCCGCGGTAGTCGTCGAGCGCGGCGACCGCGGAGGTCGGATCGGTCTGCAGCAGCAGCTTGGAGTGCTCCAGCGCGCGCTCGCTGCTCGATGCCTCCGCGCGTGCGAGCGCGGCGTCGGCGCGATCCCGCTCGACGGCGATGTTGCGGACGAACACCGCGACGCCGGCGATCGCGAGCGCCAGGCCGGCGACCACCGAGACCGCGAGCGCGCGGTGCCGGCGAACCCAGTGCGCCAGCATCGCGACCAGCGTGTAGTGACGCGCGGCGATCCGGGCGCCCGACGTGAACGCCTTGAGGTCGGTGGCGAGCGCGCCCGCGTCGGGGTAGCGCCGCGCGGGATCGGGCTCGAGCGCCTTGATGATGATGGCGGCGAGATCCTGGTCGACGCCGCCCCGGCGGAGCATGCGCCGCCGCAGGTGCGCCGAGACCGGCGGCACCCGGCGCAGCACGCACAGCTCCCACAGCATCGCGCCGATCGCGAACACGTCGGCGCGCTGATCGACCTGCTCGCCGCGCGCCTGCTCGGGCGGCATGTACGCCGGCGTACCCAGCACCATCCCCGCGCCGGTGAGCTCGCTGTCCGGGTTGACCTCGTGCGGGCCGCTGCCGAGGTCGGCGGGGTCGCTGGTCGTCAGATCCTTCGCGAGGCCCCAGTCGATGACCACGGTCTCGCCGAAATCCCCGCAGATGATGTTCGCCGGCTTGAGATCGCGATGGACGATGTGCCGGCCGTGCGCGTAGGCGATCGCGTCGGCCACGGCGATCACGTGGTGGAGCAGGCCGATCCGCTCGCCGGCCGTGGGCCGCTCGGCGAACAGCGCGCGCAGCGACCGGCCCGAGACCAGCTTCATCGCGTAGAACGGCGTCCCGTCGGGCCAGCGGCCGGCCTCGTGGACCGCGACGATGCTGGGGTGCTCGAGCCGCGCAGTGATCAGCACCTCGCGCAGGAACCGGATCTCGCTGAGCTCGCCGCGGGAGATCAGCTCCTTGATCGCGACATCGCGCCCGAGCTCGCGGTCGTGGGCGCGCGACACCCGCCCGAGCCCACCGCGACCGTGCTCGCCGAGGATCAGGTAGCGACCGGGGTCGCGGATCTGGCCGAGCGCGAGCGCCTGCGCGTCGACCCGCAGGATGGAATCCTCGGTCGAGGCCGCAGTAGGCAGGGTCTCGCAATGATCGTTGGGTCCACCGGTCACGATCGTGGCGAACGGTAGTGGAGTGGCCGTGCGGTGGCTACTACTCGGGAGCGTCGAGCGCTGGTCGTTGGCTTCCCCACATGCCCGATCTGCCCGAGATCGCGAGCGGCCGCCGGCGCCTCATGCCAGATCGGATGCGACCTCACGCCCGGAGCGCTGGCCGAATGCCCTGCAGGTGCCGCAATTTGCTGCATCACCCGGCATTTCCCTCATAGCGAGAAGCCGAGCGTGACGTCCGGGTACACCTGGTCGCAGGTCTGCACGCAGGCCGACAGCACATGCTCGTAGACGACGCCGAGGCCGGCGATCACCTTGCCGGACAGATAGACCACACCGGCGCGCGTGCCCGCGGTGTCGGAGTCGGAGAACGGCGCGCCGACAAACCAGTGATTGTAGAACACGCCGGCGTACGGGATCAGCGGCCACCTGCCGACCAGCGGCCGCGCGACATACTGAATCGACGGCGAGACCTCATTGAGGCTCGGGCCGCTGCCGAACTCGTGGAGCGCGAACAGCCCGAGCTCGACGCCGTCGAGCACGTAGTAGCCGACGCCCAGGCCGACGCCCAGATAGCGATAGTTATTCACCGTCTGCGAGCCGCCGCCGACCATGAGGCTGATGTGGCCGCGATCGAACGGCGTCTCGCGCGGGGTCGGATCCAGCCCGCCGGGGTCAGCGTACGCCTGCGCGGTCGCGCCGAGCAGCGCGACGGTGATGCCCCACCCGGTTCGGCTCATCCACGGAGTATGCACCGGATCGAGGCGAGCGCCGATCCCGGCGATCGAAACATGCTCTGCTCTGCGCAGGGAGCTCGACATGCCGACCGTGTACTTGAATGGCGAATATCTGGCGCGCGAGCGCGCCATGGTCCCGGTGGACGATCGCGGCTTCGTGTTCGGCGATGGCATCTACGAGGGTGTCCGCGCGATCGAGGGCCGGCTGTTCGAATGGCCCGCGCACGCCGCGCGGATGACCAGCGGCCTCGCCGGGCTTCGCATCGAGCTCGGCGCGGACCGCGTCGCCGAGCTCGAGCACGTCGCCGCCCGGCTGTTGCGCGACAACGCGCTCGACCACGGCGAGGCGTTCATCTACCTCGCGGTCACCCGTGGCGCGGCGCCGCGCACCCACGGGTTCCCACCGCCCGGGACCGCGCCGACGGTGTTCGTCAGCGCGACCCGGCTCGTCCGGCCGCGCGAGCTGCGGCAGCGCGGGGTCGCCGCGATCACGTTCGAGGACATGCGGTGGGCGCGCTGCGACTGGAAGACGCTGAACCTGCTCGGCTCGGTGCTCGCGCGCCAGGCCGCCATCGACGCCGGGGTGTTCGAGGCGATCCTCGTGCGCGACCAGGTCGTGACCGAGGGCGCGGCGACGACGGTGTTCGCCGTGATCGACGGGGTCGTGCGCACGCACCCGCTGTCGCCGCGCATCCTCCCCGGGATCACGCGCAGCATCGTGCTGGCGTGCGCGCGCGAGCTCGCGGTCGCCGTTGGCGAGCACGCCGTGACCGAGCACGAGCTGCGGCGCGCGAGCGAGATCTTCCTGTGCGGCAGCACGACCGATGTCACACCGGTGGTCGCGCTCGACAAGAGCCCGGTCGGGGCCGGCGCGCCGGGGCCGATCACGGTGCGGCTGCGCGCGGCGTTCGAGGCGCGGCTCGACGCGATGGCGCGCGGCGGCCCGGCGTGACCGCCGCCACCGCGGCTCGCGTGGCAAACCCCGGCAATGTGGTGGTGACTCACACTGTGGTCGTGGCGAGACAACGCGCGAGCCTCGAAGTCACGAGAACCTGAGCACGCGCGGTTGGAACGCCGGTTGCTGCGTTGCGAGAGCGTGTTCCGCACGCTCGTCGCCGCCACCACCACGATCGCGTTGCTCGCCGCCGGCTGTGCAGGCGGGCGCCCCTGGCCGGCCCGGCCGGTCGCCGTCTCGACGGCCGCGTTCGCCACCCACGGCGACATCGCCACGATCGATGTCCTGCCGCTCGATCTGCAGCTGTGGCTCGAGCCGGGCTATCAGGAGGACCCCGGCGAGGTCCGCGAGGGCGCCGAGGCGACGCTGATGAACATCGCGCTCGAGACGCTCGCGCAGAACAACTTCACCGTCGGTGCGATGATCGACTGGAACGGTGACTTCCGCGGCGGCAACGCGATGAGCCGCGATGACCTGCAGGCGACCGTCGGCGCGCTCGCGCGCTACGGCGCAGCCGTGGACCAGCACCCCGGGCAGCTCCCGGTGCCGTTCTTGCCGGCGCGCCTGGGCACGACGACGGGTGCCGACGCGACGCTCTACGTCGGCGGCTGGTCCTACGTGGCCAAGCCGCGCGAGCACACCGGCGACAAGATCGTCGAGGGCATCGCGATCGGCCTCGTCGTCGTCGCCGTGGTCGCGATCATCGCGCTCATCATCAGCGACAGCCACGGCGGCGGCGGCCACAGCGGCGGCGGCCACAGCGGCGGCGGCCACAGCGGCGGCGGTGGCCACAGCGGCGGCGGCGGCCACAGCGGCGGCACCACCGGCTCGTTCGGCGGTCACGCCGGGTTCACCGCCGGCCGCGGCCTCGCGCACCTGCACCACGGCGCGCGCGCGGCGGCCGGCATCGTCGATGCGTTCGGCCGCAGCGCGATCGACATCGCGCTGTCGACGCCCGACTGGGGCGAGGATCCGACGCTGCCGCACGACGGCGAGGAGTCGCAGATGTACCTCGAGATGACGCTGGTCGCTAACCGCACCGGGCTCGCGCTGTGGCATGCGCACCAGACGTTCCCGGCGAGCGCCGATGTCGCCGAACAGACCGCCCGCGCCGCACGCACGATGCTCACCCTGTTGCCGAGCCGTGCGATCGCGCCGGCCACCGCAGCCAACTGACGCCGCCGGCCGATAGCCGATCGGCTTGTCACGCTTGCCGACGAACCGAGCCGGCGCGATGTGCTACGAGCGAGACATGCAGCGCCTTGTGGCCGTGGTGGTGATCGTCTGTGGTTGTGCCCGGCGCGAGCCGAAGCCTGCTCCGGCTCCTGGTGCGGCGCCCGAGACCGCGTCACCGGCCGCGCCCGCTCCGGGCCCGGTGGCCGCCCCGGCTCCTGCGCAGGCGGCGCCACCGGCGATCGCGACGCCCGCAGTGCCGGTCGACGCTGCGTCGGCGGCGTCTCCGGTCTGGGAGGCGGGTCCGTCGGTCGAGCTGGCGGGCGACAAGGTCGACGGCGCGGCGCTGCGCGCCAGGCATCGCGAGCGGCTCGCCGCGGACCGCTCCCCGGTGACCATCCTGACCGGCGGCACGGCGGCCGAGCTCGGCGAGCGGCTGTGCGAGGCGGTGGTGCCCCGGCGGCCACCGGACACGCCGGTCCTGCTCAAGCCCAACCTCGGCGGCTTCAACTGGTTTCGCGATCCGCGGAAGACCGGCGGCGACGACGGCGTCAAGGGCCGGATCACCGATCCCGAGTTCGTGCGCGGCGTCATCACGTGCCTCAAGGCGCGCGGCCACACCCGGATCACGATCGCCGACGGCTTCACCGGCAAGGCCGCCGACTGGGTGCGGCTGGCGCGGGTGTCGGGCTACGGCGAGCTGGCCAGCCAGATGGGCGTGTCGCTGGTCGCGTTCGACGACGACGGCGTGTTCGACGTCGAGGGCGATCAGCCGGGCAAGCCGCTCGGCGTCACCGGCCTCGAGCACACCGGCGTGCCCACGCTGCTGATCGCCAAGCTGCTCGCCGAGCACCTCGATCACGGCCTCTACATCTCGCTGCCCAAGATCAAGGCGCACCGGTTCGCGGTGTTCTCGCTCGGCATCAAGGCGATGCAGGGCACCGTGATGTACTCCGACGCGACTCCCGCGTTCGCCCAGAAGTGGCGGTCGCATCGCGAGATCGACAAGGCGCTCAAGCTCGTCGCCGCGGGCGATCCGGACGCGCGCAAGACCTACGTCCGGGCGCTCGAGCGGTTCGCCGAGCGCATGGCCGACGTGCTCGAGCTCGAGGCGCCCGACGTGGTGCTCGCCGAGGGCGCGCCGGCGATGAGCGGCGACGGCTTCACCAAGCTGTTCCCCAGCAAGGAGACCGTCGCGATCGGCGGCACCAACGTGATCCTGGT